>Ga0209162_1000135_pt1 | contig 79255 bp, 59 predicted proteins | sample YNPNPMetaG_FD_187121 | JGI IMG/M metagenome (GOLD analysis project Ga0209162, IMG submission 187121) | Anoxygenic and chlorotrophic microbial mat microbial communities from Yellowstone National Park, USA - YNP NP MetaG (SPAdes) (version 2) ...
GACATCGTTACCGGCATAGCTGAAAAGGAAAACTTCCGCTGGGAAAGCGCCAGTAGCAAAGAGACCAGGCTCTTTCCGCCTGCCCCAAACCCGTTCATCAGAACCACCCAGCTCCGTTACACCCTCAATACCGAACACCAAACCCGGATTCAAATCTGTGACATCTCAGGCCGGACGGTCCGAACCCTCTTGAACTCCTCCCAGCCCGCAGGCAGATACACACTGGTCTGGGACGGAAAGGACAACTCCGGCAGACCGGTTGCCAGTGGTATCTACATCTGCCGGTTCACTGCCGGTGATTACCAGCACAGTACCAAACTCATCCTCCAGCGGTAAATAATAGCAGATAGCAACCTCAGGCGGGGCAGCACTCCTGCCCCGCCTTTATTTTTAATTGGGTTGACTTGTAAAACGGTAGAATTATTTTATTAGCGATGAAGTTGCTTTGTGGTATCTTGACCCTGGGCGGTCTGGGATGGTTCTGGTTGATGTTATTAACCTTCGGGTCCATATTGGGCATCGGCGCAACAATCATCTGGATCTGGATGCTTATTGAAGTTTTGACCCGTGAAACCAATGAAGGCAACACCCGGTTGATCTGGACGCTGGTAATCATTTTTACCCACTGGCTCGGAGCGCTGATTTATATTTTTGCGCGCCGGCAGGAAAGAATCAGTAAACTGGGCAGGTAGTTTTAGCCGAACAATCCGCCCCGGAGATAAATCTCCAGTTGCACCTCTGATAGCGGTTTGCCTTTTACCGTAATATTTTTATTCCGTATCAAAATTTCACCCGTTTGAAGATTTGCCTCTATCACATCACCATTTTCCACCCGTTCAACCAGGTCCGCATTCATCACCGCCAACCCGGCATTAACCGCATTGCGGAAATAAATAGCACCAAAGGAACGGGCAATAATTAACGCTATGCCCAGACTTTTAAAGCAGTCCACCGCCTGTTGACGTGACGAACCAGCACCAAAGTTCTCACCGGTAACAATGATATCGCCCGGCTTTGCCTTTTTGGGAAAATCCTCCCAGCCCGGCAGATTGCCAAAGGCATATTGCCCCATTTCCCGAATATCAGTAACCGTCAGGTGCCGGTTGTGATAAATCTGGTCAGTATCTATATTATCCTTGTTTATCACCCACACCCTTCCCGTGATAACCAGTGGGGACTTCGGTTTTGTCTCTGATGCCCTCGCAGTTTTTTCCCTGGCCAGCGGTTCTGCCCGGACAAAAACAACCGGCTCAGGCGGAATTTGCTCGGCGCTGGTAATCACCCCCGCAACCGCTGACGCCGCTGCTGTTGCAGGTGATGCCAGATAAACCTCACCTTTTCCCTGCTTGCCGGTGAAATTACGATTACCGGTTGAGATGGTAACCTCAGCCGGACCATTCTGCCCGATCTGCCCTGCTGCACAACCTGCACATCCGGCATTGCCCACCAGCGCACCAGCCTGTTTGAAAATCTCCATCAACCCGTTTCTCAAACACTCCTGCCAGATAGCATCGGTTGCCGGCACAATCTTTAAAACCACACCCGGTGCTACCTTTCTTCCCTTTATTATGCGGGCAGCGGTTTGCAGATCTTCCATTCTGCCGTTGGTACAGGAACCGATGAAAACCGAATCAATTTTTCTCCCCGCTACCGCACTAACCGGAACAACATCCTCGGGATGACCGGGCCGGGCAATCAAGGGTTCAAGGTTATTCAGGCATAATTTCTCGGTTCGGCAGTAAACAGCATCCGGGTCAGCATAAACCGGATTCAGCTGTCGGCCCGTGCGAACTGTGCAATATTCAATAACTTTCGCATTGGGCGGGAATATCACGATTATTGCGCCCATCTCTGTGCCGAGTGATGAAATTGTTATTCTTCCGTCCAGACTCAACTGTTCCGCATACTCACCGTAAACCTCAGCCGCACAGCCTAATAGACCGCTCGCACCAAAGTGGCGCAGTAGTGCCAGACCGATATCCTTGGGTGTTACGTTAGCCGGTGGTAGACCGGTAAGTTCAATCCGGACCGTGGGCGGCACCTCAAACCAGACCTTGCCCTTTGCCCAGGCATAGGCGATATCCCGGTCACCCATTCCCTGACCAAAAGCACCGATTGCACCGAGAATGTTGGCATGGGAATCAGTTGAAACCAGCGTCTCACCCGGTCCAATTAAACCTTCGTCAATAGCCAGATGAGTACCAATTCCGCGGTCAATATCATAAACCTTAATCCCCCATTTACGGGCAAACAGCCGACAGATTTGCTGATTCGCTGCATATTTCTGGTCTGAACCGGTAGGATTACAGTCAAAGGTAAAAAAGGTCCTTCCGGGGTCAGCAATTCCCAGCCCGTACTCCTCAATCTCCTTCACCACATTGGCACCGCCAAAGTCCCGGGCAACCCGAACATCAATCTCCAGCTCTACAATATCACCGGGTTTTAACCGCCTCTGACCGGAATGCGCAGCGATAATCTTTTCAACAATCGTCATTCCGCTCATAGCACCAGCTGCCCTTTCTGCATCATTACTAAGGGATCAAAGGTAGCAAAATCCGCCTGATGAATTAGCACCGTTTCCAGAACTTTGGGTGCCCCCTCACCTTCCCGGGCATGACAGGCGATTGTGTTGACAATTTCCGGGGGCAACCCGACCTTTGCGGCAATAATTGCCCCGGAAATCGGATGCCGTGCCAGTTCGCCAGAACGGCTCTTTTTATAACCACCTTTACCATCAGGCTCAACCTCAAGCAGTTTACCGACATCATGAAGCAGTCCGCCGGCAATCAACCGGTCAAAGTTCACTGGATAGGGCATTTTATGGTAAGAGTACTGCTGGGCACGAGCCAGCCCAAGCGCCCCTTCGGTGACCGCAATAGTATGTTCAATTATATTTATCCCACGAGTATCGGTGAGAAGGGTAAATGGCATTTTCTGGAGTTCAGTAATTGAATTCCAGCCCCCCTGTTTCGCTGCCTCCACCCAGACCATCACCACCTGTTCGCGCAGTACCGGTTCATTGATTTGCTCCAGTTGCCGGGCAAATACCTGTTTAATGTCGTCGCCGGTAATCATCTCCACCTCACAGCGCGGCAATAATCGCATCGGTCATCTCGGTAGTGGATGCCGCTCCCTGCTTCAGCACATCCGGACCTCCGGGCAGACGCAGCATATCATAGGTGCGCACCTTACCTTCAGCAACCACTTCCCCTACCGCCTTTTCAATCCGCTGAGCCTTGTCTTTCTCACCAATATAATCCAGCATCATCGCTGCCGCCATTATCATCGCAATCGGATTGACAATTGAAGGTGAGAGTTTCTCGTACTTGGGCGCCGACCCGTGAGTCGGCTCAAAGACCGCCACCTCCGGGCCGATATTTGCCGAATAGGCAAAACCAAGACCGCCCACCAGCCCGGCAAAACCGTCAGATACAATATCACCAAACATATTTCCGGAAACAATCACACCGTAATCTTCGGGATTTTTGGTCAGCCACATCATCATCGCATCAATGTTCACCGACCATAACTGAATATCCGGATAATCACGGGCAATTTTCTTTGCCTCCAGTTCCATCATTCCACTCGTCTCCCGGATCACATTCGGCTTTTCACAGATTGTCACCGATTTGTAATTGTGTTCTCGGGCATATTCAAATGCCGCCCGGATAATCCGCTGACATGCACCCCGTGTAAAAATCCGCAATGAGATTGCCATATCCTCGGAGGGCACACTGGCAAACGCCTTCATTTTCTTATGAGTTTCCAGCGCCCGGCGCACCTCTGCTGGCGGGTTGGTCCACTCCACACCGCAGTAAAGACATTCGGTATTCTGCCGGAAAATCACCACATCAACCTTCGGTTCTTCAAATCCATCGCCTTTGCGCCGGATGAAGTTCAACGGATTGCCCGGAAACGAACGGCAGGGGCGGATACAGATATCAAGATTGAAGTGCTGACGCATAGTAACAATCGGTGAGTAATAAACATAGCCCTTACCTTTCAAACTCGGGTCCAGTTCGGCTTCCGCCTTATCCTTGGGTTTGGAGGTAATTGCGCCGAAAAGGCCGATTTTGTGCTCCTCAAGGAGTTTTATTGTGCGCTCGGGTAAGGCATTACCCTCCTTGCACCAGAACTCCCAGCCAACATCGCCATGCAAAAAATCGGCTTCAAATCCAACCGCCTGCAGCACCCGCAGCGCTTCCGGCAGTACGAGTTTTCCTATCCCGTCACCGGGCATCGTTACAATTGTCCTTTTTGCCACATTTCCTCCTTTAAAATTTAATTTTCCATTGGGGTAAACTTCTTATACGATTAATTATACAGAGCATTTAACCACGGTCAAGCCGTTAAAATGCCTTACTAATTTGACATTGGGTTAGAAAACGGTTAAGGTTAATTAGTATAACAAAGGAGGTAGTATGAAGAAACTGCTTTTGCTGCTGACTGCCATTTTTGCCGTGCTTCCAGCCCGCCCCACGGCTGGCGGTTTTGGCGCATTCGGACCAACACTGGCAATTATCAATTATGATGATCTTAACAAGAATTTACAAAGATACGGCTTTAACCAACTCACCGCTCAGCACTGGACATTCGGCGGTGGCGGTTATGTCCTGGCAAACCGGGTACTGATCGGTGGTGCAGGCTGGGGAGGAAATCAATCCGTAGCCTCGAAATCGTTAAATGTCTTCTGTGAAGTTAATTACGGCGGTGGTGAATTCCGTGCTGGCTATGCCCTGCTTGATTTAAGATATCTGCTACTCGTCCTCGGCCTCGGTATTGGCGGTGGCGGTTATTCCGTTAATCTCGGTCCTTACAACCAGTCCTTACCCAATTTTGATTCCCTGCTTGTCCATCCCGGCAGGACTTCAACGGTCAACTTCTCAGGTTTCAACCTGAACCCGCAACTGGCAATTATCATCCCCATTTCATTTATCGGTCTGGAAGTGCGCGGCGGCTATAATATCGGACCACTCGGGAGCACCTGGCAACTTCAGGACCGGGGAATGCTCCACCAGGGACCAAAAATGTCAACGGCAAATCCGTGGTTCAGTTTGAATATCATTTTCGGCGGCTTCAGTCGGGAAAAAACCAAACTTAAAGGCAAAATAGAGATTGAAGGTGGTGCCGAACCGGAAAAAGCACCTGAACCGCAGGAACAGGATTAACCACCGGCATTTATTGCTCTGACCGGCAAATTAATTAAAATATTTAGTTGAAATTATCCGTAATAACCGTGGTCAGTACCAACCTACGCCGGCTCAGCACTAATTGCATCCGGCATTGGAGTTTCGCCCACCGCTTGCAGCAATTAAAAATTAGGAGGTAATTTGAAACTGATATTGTCGCTATCATTTATTTTTTGGTCCGCTGGGTTTGCAAACACAATAAACAGACAAATTAATATTGAATCGCAAAACCTGTCTTTTGACCGTTATCAAGATTTTGATTTAGTTAATCTCGCTAACGGTATCTACATCCCGGAACCGGGAAAACCTTTACTACCGGTTATTAGTACGACCGTGGTAATTCCAGCATCAGCCCGTTTAACTTCAGTCCGCGTCCAGCCACTGGGCACAGTTCAGATCCCCGGCACATTCAACATCCTGCCGGGCCAGGTACCGGTCCCCTTTTCCGAAAGAGAAAAACCTGATTTTAACCTGCCGGACCCGGCAGTCTATCGAAGTGATGAGCCGTTCCCGGCACAATTGCTACAGAATTATTCAACCGGCAATGCCGGCGGATTCCGGCTGGTTAATTTGACCATCTGTCCGTTTACCTATCATCCTTATTCCGGCAGATTGTTTCTTCATACCAGGCTACAAATTGATATCAGTTATCAACCCGATGTCCAATCTGCTCCAATAAAAACCCGGTTTCAAACCGAACAGCTGCTCAACAGTCTGAAAAATCTGGTTCTGAACCCAGATGATTTATCAGCATTTTCTCCGCCGATTGCCGAAGCCGACCAACCCGAAATTAATTATCTAATCATCACCGCTCCCGAACTGGCAGCCAGTTTCCAGCCCTATCTTGAATATAAACGTGCCCGAGGCTTAAGAACCGAACTCCGAACCACAGACTGGATTGAACGCAACTATCCCGGACGAGACTTGCCGGAAAAAATCCGCAACCATATCATTGACTATTATCAAAACCGGGGGCTGGTATATGTCCTTTTAGCTGGGGATAACCGACAGGTGCCTTCTCGCCATATCCGGGTTGATGTTGGAAACGAGCAAGGGTCAATACCTACCGACCTTTATTACGGTGATTTGGATTATTCCTGGGACTCAAATCATAACAACCTGTTCGGAGAAATGACAGATTCAGTTGACCTTTATGCCGATGTTTTCGTTGGCAGGACATCGCTCGAAAATCCAGCTCAGGTTGAAAATTTCATCTCCAAGGTTATCGCTTTTGAATGCACTCCCCAGCTAAATTATATCCAGCGTACACTGCTGCCTTCAGGCTGGCTCTGGCGTTCACTTAACTATCACGGTAAATTTGTCAATGATTCAATTGCCGAATTAACACCGGCGGGCTGGACTGACCTTAAAATGGAAAACCCGCCTGGTGCTCGGGTAGTGGCTGATTCCTTTGACCACGGATTTTACATTTTTGATCCGGCAGGACACGGCAACGAAGCTGGTGTTTACGACGAAGACGGCACACCGATTTACACCACCAGTTTTGCCGGCAGACAGCAAAATCAGAACCAATATTCAATCATTACCTCCCTTGCCTGTAATCCGGGCAACTTTGAAGCCGAAGACTGCCTGGCCGAAGTAGCACTCAACTGTGTCAACGGCGGAGCAATTGCCGTTATGATGAACTCTCGCTATGGCTGGGGCACCCCACCGACAATGGGTCCGTCTGAAAAACTGTGCGTCCGTTTCTATGATTATCTTTTCAACCGTTCAGAATATCAACTCGGTCCCTGCCACGACTGCTCCCGTGAAGAGTATGCCAGTGCAGCACTTTACTCATCACTCTGGCGCTGGTGTCTAACCGAGTTCAACCTGCTTGGTGACCCGACCCTTGACCTCTGGACCACCCCACCTACCCCACTTGCCGTAACCACAGTTGAAACCATCCCGACCGGTAATCAGCAGCTGACCGTAACCGTCCTCGAAAACTCCAATCCGGCAACTGGCGCCCTGGTAACTGCCTATAAAAATAATGAACTGTTCGTCTCTGGAATCACCGGTAGTAACGGCACTGCGAATTTAAACATTCATCCTTTAACCCCGGGCGAACTCCGGATTACCGCCACCCGGCATAACAATCTCCCCAGCACCAAGACCTTGACCGTCATTGCCGGAACCCCGGAACCGATACTGGTAAACACCCGGCAGGAGATTGAGGACACCGGTCAAATCAACCCGAACCGCATTCTCGAACCCGGAGAAACAGCCCGCTTGCGAATTACAATTAAAAACCTTGGTTCTGCCCCTGCCACCAACACTCGATTGCGGTTAAGTACAAACCATCCCGACATCACCATCCTTGATACCACTGCGCTGCTCGGCACCATTAACCCGAACGAATCAGCAACCGCAGAAAATATTACTATTGCAGCAGCCCCGAATGCAATGCCTGGTTCCAATCCGGAATTTACCCTCTATATCTACTCTGACCAGAACAACTGGCAAAACTGGTTTTCCATTACCATTGGCTTTAGTGGTAGCATCTGGGCTGACATTGATACCGGTACCTGTGCGCTTTCGGTCACCGCCCTGGGCACAATTGGATATGACCCGCAAACTCCACGTCAGGGGCGTGGCTTCCGTTATCCTAAAAACGACACCAGCGCACTCTATCTCGCCAGTTTTGTCCTGGGGAATGGGCCTGAATACTTGGTTGACCGGTTCTACAATCAGACCGGAATAGACCAAGACTGGCAACTTAATGATAGCATTCGCAACCGGCTTCCCTGCTGGAATGCCGACCAGTTGCTCCAGGCCAGCTTCAGTGACCTCGGACATCCTCAGCCCAAAAATATCATTGTTGACCAGCGTGCGCTTGGCTTGAATCAACCCGCTTTGGACAATGCCGTCATTTTGGTTTACGACCTCTGGCCTGTTGCCAGTATTGCCGCCTATAACCTTTATGCCGGAATCATTGCCGACTTTGATATCGTTCCCACTGACCGGCTGCATGACCTTGCCCGAACCTTTCCTGAACAGCGTGCCGTCTTGATGCGTAATGTCAATTCCCAAACCCGGTTTTTCGGTATCAAACTGCTCTTTCCTGATACCAGTGCTTTTCTTACCTGCATTGACCACGCCGCATATGTTTACCCGGACTCGGCAATGACCGATGCAATGAAATACCGTATAATTAACGGTTCCATTGCTGTCCCGGTTAGTGACCGGCCTTTTAACTGGTCAGTTGCAATCAGCACCGGACCTTTCAACCTTATTCCCGGACAGAGCAGACAGCGTCTTGCCTTTGCCTTCATTGCCGCAACTGATTCCGAATCCTTTCTTACCACCTGTCAGACAGTCCAGGATTGGTTTGACAACAATGTTGGACTCGCCGAAGACCAAGGCATTCCTGAACCAGTACACCCGAGTCTTAAGGCGCAACCCGGTATTTTCACCAGGCGCACTACAATTAGTTACCAGCTTACCGAACCCTGCCGGGTGCGTCTCACCGCCCATGACATCACCGGCAGAACCGTTGCCCGCCTGTTTGAAGGTAGACTTCCAGCCGGAAACCATCAATTTAATTGGAACCCGATTAAGCTGGTACCTGGAATATACTTTGTCAGACTCCAAACTGGCGAAAACCAGCAAACAGTTCGCACCCTGCTCCTCAAGTAGATGTTATTTTAACTATAAAGTTTACATCACTGAAACTTTGAAGGGCTGGCAGGCTTTGCCCCTGCCAGCCCTTGTGGAGGCGCGATCGCTCGATTTACAATCCCCCGCATTTCAATCCCATCATTCCCGAACTCCAGAATTTATTGTCCGGCAAATCATCTTATTTTCCGCACACTGAACTCACTAACCAATTGTGTCTGTTGCGGAATATTTGCCCTTTCGTCTTTAACCATCAGCACCGCTGTTGATATCGGGAAAAATTGGGGATGAACTTCTGAAACCTGCATCCTGTTCAAAAACAGAGCAGTAATCACAACCCCTAATCCGATTCCGCTCTCCACCCATTTATTAATCATTTTCGGCATGTTTCCATCCCTTTTTTCATCTATAGATGTTATCATCATTCAACATTCTCTCGGTGGCAATTTTCTTTATCTGATAATCGTTCATTGCCTGATGAAAATCGGTTCTGGCCGCAAGTATTCCAGGTTCAATTGATTTCAACCTCATCACCACAACACCTGCCACGACCAGCACACAGACCATTGTAAATTGCATTACTCTCTCTAAACCTTTCGCGAACATTTTGAACTCCTTTCTTTTATGTTTGCTTTTAATTTCAGCTGCAACATCATATTTATATACAGCATCTACTGTTCCAAATAAAACTTTCTATTGTAAGTAATTGTTATTAAATAACTTAAAGATAAAAAGTTGTTACAGCCTGTAAATTTTTGTTGCATATTATGATACACTTAAAGCAAACATATGCCTATGTTAGAAATAAGCAATTGATAATAAAATAACTTATTAGTGTAGCAAGCTGAGCTACACTTTCGGTTTTAAACTGTTGTTATTCTCTTGGATTTATGTTGTGTTTTTTAAGTAGGCGGTAAAACTGCGCACGGCTATATCCTGAAATTTCTGCTGCCTTCTTAACATTACCCTTTGCCTTCTTAAGACACTCAACCAGTATCTCCCGCTCAATTTCTGCAGTTGCCTTCTTCTGAGTAATCTTTTTAACCGTTTTAAGGCTGGGAACCGGGGTCTTATCATCGGGAGCACTCAACTGCTGAAACTCTAACGGCAAATCTTCAACCTGTAATTCACTACCCCGGGCAAGTACCACTGCGCGCTGAATGACGTTGCGCAGTTGTCTGATATTACCGGGCCAATCATAAGCATAAAAACAGCGCAGCACTTCCGGACTGACACTCTTGACCTGTCGGTTTGCCTCATGATTTGCCTGGGCGATGAAAAACCGAACCAGTTCAGGAATATCCTCTTTGCGCTCCCTCAATGGCGGAAGCACGATTTCTAAACCATTCAGTCGGTAATAAAGGTCAGCCCGAAATTTACCCTCTTCAATCAGTTTCTCAATATTCTGATTGGTTGCCGCCACTATCCGAATGTCCACCTTGATTGGTCTGGTTCCACCAACCCGCTCAAAAACCTTTTCCTGCAACACCCGGAGCAACTTTGCCTGTAATCCCGGACTCATATCTGCAATTTCATCCAGAAATACAGTCCCACCATCCGCAGCTTCGAACTTACCCTTCCGGGCATAAACCCCGGTCGCCGCACCCTTTTCCACACCAAAAAACTCGGCTTCCAGCAATGTCTCCGGAACGGCTGCACAGTTAATCGCCATAAATGGCTTATCGCTTCTGGAACTGGAAAAGTGAATTGCCCGTGCCACCAGCTCCTTTCCGGTCCCGCTTTCCCCCCGAATTAACACTGGCAAGGAAGAATCGGCACACTGGATGATAACCTCTAAGTTTTTTCTCATCGCCACCGATTTACCGATTACCCCGGAGAACTTTAAACCCGGAATATCCACCGCCGGTGTCGGCACCTCTTCGGAAAAACTACGCAACCGCTTAACCGCTGGCACCAGAATTGAAGCAATTGTTTCCAGCACATTTGACCGGACTTCTAATTCCCGGGGAACAATTCTTTCCAGATAAATAACCCCGAGCGGCACTCCGCTCTCACAGACTGGAACAACCGCCTTTTTAGCATCAATTACCAGCGAACACTCTTCCTCATTGACTCTATCAATTGTTACCGGTCCAATGCTCACCTTGGGAACATTCCTGATCAGCAGTGCGGCACCATCGTAGCCCAGTGCCTCAATGAGCATCTTCAACGCCTGCTCAATAAATTTCAGCGGTTCATACCCTGTTATTGCCAGATTGGCAATACCTCCGACCAGGGCAATCTCCCGGTCCGCACTCAACTCCAGCTGGAAAAGCAGCCGGTTGACCTCGTCCGTTTCTGCAACCAGCCCCAGTCTTCGGAACACCCGGCTGGCAAACTTCAGTTCCTCGATCGCCTGCTCTTTTTCATTTTGTTCAACCAGAAACCTGCCGAACTGAAACCGCACCCTTGCCAGTTCGTAACATTCCGGCTCGGTGCTCAACAACTGGCGGGCCTGCTCAAAATAGGCACGCGCTGCTGCCATCATTCCCTGCTCCTTTTCCAGTAATGCCTGGACGCGCAGCACCTCTGCCTCCATCTTTCTTGCTCCTATTTGTTTTGCCAGTTCCCGTGCCTGGTTACACAAACCCGCACACCGGTTCAAGTTACCCTGCGCCAGCGCCAGTTCCGCCATCCGCCACAGCAGGCTGCTTTTATTCAAAAGGTCCTGATTCTTTTCGCAAAGGGCAATCGCCTCATTAAAGGCACGGTCGGCTGCACCAAAATTATGGCGCCGGAACTCCGCCTCGCCGAGATTGGTCAGGCTGTCACGCAGTAAGTCGGCAGCGGTCTTGCCCTTCCGTCCGGCATCAACCACTGCGCTGAATATCTCCACTGCCCGATCCAGCCGGTCGCGCTTAAGGAACAGTTCACCAAGAATATTAAGCGCATTATAACGGATATAATCCAGCTGGTGCTGTTCTGCCAGTGCCACTGCTCGGTAAAGATTTTCCTCCGCATCCTCCCAGTTTCCCTGTTGCTCATAAATCCAGCCTAAATTACAATAACATGCCGCCCGAGAAAGAACATCAAACTCCGGGTCTTCCAGTAACTTTAAACATTGCACATAATAATCAGCCGCCTCATTAAACCTGCCCAGGAGACCGGCAATACCCCCCAGTCCGTTAAGTGCCGCATACACGCCCCGCTTTACCCCCTCTTTTTGCCAGACTTTAAGCGACTCAAGATAACATTCTTTTGCCTCTTCATAATTACAGCGCTCTCGCTCCACCTGGCCAATTAAATACCAGCCCGACCCCATCAGCCGGCGATCACCAATCTGCTGTGCCAGTTTCAAAACCCTGCGGGCATAAGTTTCTGCCTGGTCAACCGCTCCGGAATGGCGGCAGAGGTCAGAAAGCCGCCGTGCCAGCCGGGCTTCAATTTTCAGATTCCCATTCTCCTGCGCCGCGCGCATTTCCTGTTCGAAAATTGGCTTTAGTGAACCTGCAGCATTAACGATAAACGCATCGGTCAAATTCAATAGCACCTCTGCTCTTGCCTCTGCCGAAGGACATTGAGCAAGTTGCTGTTGCAGATTCTGAATCTGCTGCTGTATATCTTCAGGCATCTCGCTTTTCAAGCATAAATAATCATAACCGGTTTGTCAACTTTCGCTAAATTTATTGACAATTACCTGACAATCTGTTAAGCTCAATTGTAGAGGCAGGCAGGATGTCGTAAGATCTCCTGTCTTGAAATTTCAAAGCTGAAAGGAGAAGAGATGAACAAAACAACCTCCACCACTCAGGCACGGGCAGTCTGCCCGGCATGCAAATCTCTCAACACCTTTGCTCATTATGAGCATCAGGGTTGTCCGAGTGCACCAACTGGCACCACCACCTGGGAACGTGAAGCCTGGCTCGGGCCTGACGGCCGGCCGGTTTCGGTCCCCTGTCCTGATTGCCAGGACGGAATTCCCCGTCCCCCTTCCTATCTCTACTGCGAAAACTGCCGTCACCAGTGGCAAGTCTGATGAACTGCACTACATCAGCATTCCTCCGTCAACCCTGATGACCTGACCGGTGATATAACCGGCTTCTTCTGAAGCCAGAAATAAACAAAGGCGGGCAACATCTTCGGGTGTACCCGCCCTTTTTAATGGAATCACCTGCAGATACTGCTCCTGCACTTTCGGGTCCAGTTTCTCAGTCATTGCTGTGAGAATAAATCCTGGGGCAATTGCATTGACCGTGATATTTCTACTCGCAAGCTCTTTTGCCACTGATTTCGTAAAACCGATTAACCCGGCTTTCGCCGCAGCATAATTTGCCTGTCCGGCATTACCCATCTGTCCGATTACCGAACTGATATTAATAATCCTGCCCCAGCGCGCCTTCATCATTGTCCGGCAGCACGAACGGGTGAGGTTAAAAGCCCCTTTAAGATTAACTGCGAGCACCCGGTCAAAATCCTCATCACTCATTCGCAAAAGCAGATTATCCCGGGTGATTCCAGCATTGTTCACCAGGATATGAATCCCGCCCAGTTCGCTCTCTATTTTACTGACCACTTCGTTCACCCGACCCGAATCGGCAACATCCACCGTGTACGATTTCGCCTGCCCCCCATCCTGATTGATTTCCTGCGCCACCTGCGCAGCCGCCTGTTCAATCAAATCACAGACCGCTACGGCTGCCCCGGCTTTTGCTAATATATGGGCAATTGCCCGACCAATGCCAGAACCAGCACCGGTTACAATTGCCACCCTACCATTTAAATCACAATTCATACATCCTCCCTTCGGATTCACTACTCCTTTTGCCTGTTTCTTTATCTGACAATTGTCAACCTGCCAATATTCAGCTCTTTTATCCCGGGCTCCTCAATCTCCACAATGTAAAAGTACATTCCACTGGTAACCGGCCGGTGCTGCTGATTTCTCAAATCCCAGACCCCGGCGCGATACTCCGGCATTATCTCAACACCAGGTTTGTCCAGAACCCGCACCGGCTCACCTGCAATATTATAAATTCTGATTTTAAAACTCGGAAACTGACCTGCCAGCCGGACCGAGTCGGTCGGGGTATACACAATTGTTGCCTGGGCGCGCTGGTCTTTGACGACAACCGGATTCGGAAACGAATACACCTTACCCAGAAACAGCGGTGCAATCTTCAGGTTCGCGAACATCACCGAATCTGAAGCCGAAATATTCTCAATTACCACCCCGCTCTGCACCCCATTATAAAAGGCGGTTGACGGAATGGTAAAATTCCTCACCCCGGTATCACTCTGCTTCCAGAGGTGCGCATCACTTCCCCGGTCATCTGGACCGAGTGCAAAATTGGGTGAACGGTCAGCCCGCAGGATCCCCACCAGCGGTTGATGCTCGTCATCATTATTCAACCTCGACTCATCAATATGTAGAATTAAAAGCCCGGTTCCAGGCAGTCCGCGGTCAAACCCGAAACGCTGCCGGTTTTCCACCATAAAATACTCACCAATTCCGGGCTTGCCCGCAGACCAGTCCACCCCACCAGGATTTTCAAGTATCCGGTAACATACCGCTACGGTTGACGAAGCCGGCAATGATGCCGGTTCAATCGAATCTCTTACTCCAACCTCAACCGAATCTGGCACCACCCAGCCCAGAAGATACTTACACCAGGCGTTAAGATGGGTAGGTGAACTCCCATAAGGTTTACTCGCATCTGCTCTTGCCCAGCCACCGCCCGCCATCAGACAAAACATTCCCAGACCCGAACTGGAATAATCTGTATCATACAAATCGGGCAACCCCAGCAAATGACCAAACTCGTGACAGAACACACCAATCGTAACCAGTGTCCCGTCCCCAAACCTTTCCGGCTGAATTGAATATTCATCCACGCTCACGTTATCCCCGGTCTGAACCGGTCCTGGCGAACCGAAAACATTGTCCGAAAGTTGCCATTTATGTGACCAGATGTTATCCGGCTGACCGGTTTCCTCAGCCCCTGGTCCAGCATGCACCAGCAATAAACCATCAACAAACCCATCCCTATCCCAGTCATAACGGGAAAAATCCACCGTTCCATCAATCGCCTGAACAACATCCCGCACCAGTCCCTGGCTATTATGAGGAAAACTGCCATAAATTCCGAATGAATCACCAAGATAATATGAATAAGGGTTACTCAACCGGACCCAGCCCACAACCTCGCCCCCGAGCACCAGATTGTTAAAACTTACCTCTTGATAATAATCCTTCATTGACCCGGTCCCGGCCCCAAAAATCAACCGCTGAAAATCGGCCTCTGTCCAGCGATGCTGGTTATCACTGAAATCCACCAGCACGACCAGCAGCCGACCCGCACGGTCAGTCAGCATCCGCCGGACCGAAGCCCGCTCCATCTCACCTTGCATTCTGATTCTCCGATTGTTTCCGGGTAAAGGGGGCATTGCCAGCGCAATTCCCAGAATCAACACCACTCCACTCAATCCGCGCACCATTAAATTACTAACTTTCCGGCTTAACCATTGTGCAGTTACCCTGGAAAAAGCAGCCGGGCTGAATCACCAGTTCCCGGCAGGTGATGTTTCCAAACACCTGGGCACCGGTCTGAAGTTCTACCGTCTCATTCGCCCGAACATCCCCTTCAATTCTGCCTGCAATTACCGCACTCCGACATTGAACATCACCTTTCAGAAATGAACTCGGGCCTGCGAGGAAGATATCTCCGATATCCACTCTGCCCTCCAGTTTACCATCAAGCCGCAGACCACCGTTAACCCGCACATCCCCTTTGACTGAAGTTTCACTCCCGATAACGGTATCCAGTTTCCCGACATTTTTATCTCTGGACATTTTTACTCCTTTACTCAAGTATATTTATCCGCACCAGTTTGTCAAAATCAGAATCCGCTCGCCAGTTTGACTGCCAGTACAAAACCCATCTTGACCCCTGCCTGACTCGTGTTAAAATTCATCATCTTGATGCCGGCGTAGCTCAGCAGGCAGAGCAGCGGTTTCGTAAACCGCAGGTCACCCGTTCGAGCCGGGTCGCCGGCTTAAAAAGTGGACTGAAAATGATTTTCCCAAAAGCACCGGACCCGAAGAAGCTGCTGGAAGAGCAGGAGGCATTTCAGGAAGCCGAACGCCGGCGGGCAGAAATTCGTGCCCAGGCAATCTTTGACAGCCTGATTGATTTCAGCCCCATTGCGATGGAAATCTTTGACCTGCAGGGCAACCTCCTTAAAAGCAACCGGGCAGCCGAACGGCTTCTGGGGAAAATTCCCCCACCCGGTATCACCCTGAATGAAGAAAAGGGATTAAAACGCACCGGCTTACTGGAACCACAGATAAAGCGGCTGCTTGCCGGTGCCCGGATTGAAACTCCGCCCTACTGGTATGACCCAGCAGAAATCGGATTACCACCAACCCCGAACTGCAAGGTCTGTTTGCGGGCAACCGCCATCCCATTGCTGGACGCAGAAGGAACGGTCAAAATGCTCGCCATTATCTATGAAAACATTACCGAATTAAAAAAAGCAGAGCAGGCAATTCAGGAACTTAAAAATACACCGCTATTAACCGACCACCAGGCTGATTCGGTTGTCGGTTCAACTGATGCCCGGGATCTGGAATTTGCCCGGCGCAAGATTGAACAGGCGTGGCGGGAAAGTGAAGAACGTTATCGGGCACTCGTGAATTCAGTTCAGGATGCCTGTATCATCCGGCGGTCTGATGATGGCAACATCCTGGCAATCAGTCCGACCGTTCAGGAGCTTTTTGGCGTTTCCCGCGAGGCGGTAATGACCGATAACTCGGTACTCTACACCAATGTCCATCCCGATGATTTAAGCCGGGTGCAGGCTGCGGACCAGGAGGCAAAAAAGACCGGAGAATATCCTCCTCATCTCCGGTTCCGGGTGCTCAAAAAACCGGGTACCGAAATTGTCTGGCTGGAAATGAAAGGCAAGCTTTGCAACTTTGCCAGCCGCCGAACCCTGGAAATCCTGGTGATTAATATCACCCCGGAAAAACAACTGGAAGAACTGCTCCGCAAAAAGGAAAAAGACCTGACAACCCTGCTGGAAAGCCCAAACGAAGGCGTATTCTTGCTGAACCAAGACTGGGTAATCACCGCCTGGAGCAAAGGTGCTGAAAAAGAAACCCGGGTCAGCCCTCAAGAAGCGGTGGGCAAAAAACTCTGGGAAATTTATCCCCGGGCTGAAGAAGGCGGCTGGGCAGCCCCGATTCGTAAAACCCTGCTTGAACATCAACCCCAGATTGCTGAATTCTTTTATCAAGATGGCAGAGAGCGGTATGCCGGCTGGTTTGTTCTAACCACCTATCCGCTGAGCACCGGCGTGCTTGGAATTATCCGCAACATCACCAGCCGCCAGAAGATTGAACAGGCATGGCAGAATGCCGACCGCCGGTTAAGAACAATTCTCAGTAACGAACGTGTACTCATCGCGTTCAAAGACACTAACCTCCGTTATACCCAGGCAAATCAGACCGCCCTGAATATCTATGCCCATGGTGATAACATTGTCGGAAAATCTGATGCCGAACTGTTTCCCGCAACGGTTACCGCTTTGCTTGGTTCCCAGGACCGGCAGGTGCTTGCCAGTGGTAAACCGCTGACCCTGGAACTCTGTCTCGGTGACCCGAAATCTGAAGATAGCATCTGGGTCTGCCTGACCAAACTCCCCCTCTTAGGTCCGAACGGAGAAACTATGGGTATTGTTGATATCGGCTTTGAAATTACCAGATTTGTCCATGCTCGGGCTGAACTCCAGCGTCGCCGCGAACAGTTTGAAAAAATCATCACCGAACAAACTGAAACCCTGCGTCGTGCCCAGGAAGAACTAAGACGCTGGACTGGCAATCTATAATGAAAAAACCTCCCCGCACCAAAACCCGTTCTTCCCCACCGGAACCGAGCACACTGCTTGCCAACTTCTTTACTCGCTTCTTCTGGCTTTTACTAATGCTCATCATCGCTCTCGGCTTTGCCCTGCGTGCCGCCGACCTCCGTGCCGACCCGCCACCCAACCTATCCTGGAGTTTTGCCCCTTACACTGATGAAAGTTTAAACACCTATTCCGCGCGCAACTATTTCCTTTATGGGACGTGGAAAACTGACGACTTCTTCCCATTTGTCATCTACCCACTGGTAAACATTCTCGTAGCGCTGATATTCAAAATCTTTGGCATGGGCTTTGTCCAGGTAAAAATCATCTCCCTGCTTAGCGGCGTTCTCGGAATTTTACTCATTGCGCTTCTGCTCAGAGAAAAAAACCGCCCCATTGCGGGTCTGCTCGCCGCGCTTTTCTTTGCCACCTGTTATCCTCTGGTAATGTATAGCCGGCTGGGCTTGGTGGAAACTCTGGAAATACTTTTTCTCTTACTCACCGGTTTGTGCTGGATAAAAGGGTTAAAAAGTCCTGGCTTATTGACACTTGCCGGCTTCTTTGCTGTCGGCACCGTGCTCTTAATCAAACTCTCGGCGGTTTTCCTGATACCGGTGATGCTCATTCTCATCGTCACCGAACTCCTGACCAGCACCGAACAAAAAAAATCCCTGTTCTCAATGATATATTTTTTCACCGGCGTCATTGCCGCCGTGCTGGTCTGGCTGCTTCTCGTTTATCTTCCCTATCGCCACGAATACCTGCAATATGTCCTCCGTCATTCCAGCGAATCCCCGGCTGGCCATCCCGGAACAATTCCCGCTTACTTCTTCAACACCTTCACCTTTGGTTTACGTTCCCGGCTAATTCTCCGGACTGTGTGGATTGCGATTATCGGTTATCTGTTTTTACCCGGGCTGGCAAAATCTGGCTCCCGGCCATACCGCTATGCACTGCTCTGGTTCATATTCGGGATTCTGCTCCTTGGTTATATGAATTATCGGCCACCAAGGTATGAAATCATCCTTCTACCGGTACTGCTCATTACCACTGCCGGAGCACTCAATCAATTTCTAATCTCCGGTACCATCCTGCCCGGCTCCCGGATTTCAATTGCCCGAACCGCGCTTTATGCCTGCTGGCTCGTTCCATTTATTCTACAGTTAATGCTCCATTTGTCCAAATTCCAGAACTACCCTCAACCCGGCAATGAAGCCGGTATTCTTTTCCTTTCCCTTGTGATCAGCCTGGTAGTTGCCTTTGCCGGTTATGGACTGCTCCGGCTATTGCCTGATGGCATTTCAATTAAATCCGGCTGGCTCCGCGCTGGAATTGTTGCGCTTCTTATCCTTTTCAACCTGCGCCTTGACCTCATTCAGTTCAGCAACTGGTTTAACAACCGCACCTATGACCTAATTTCCTATTCAAAAGAACTTGACCGAATTCTGCCCGAAAATGCGGTGGTTCTCGGGACCTGGGCACCACCACTGATGATTGAATCCCGGAAACGGGCAATTGCGGTTACCGATTGGGCAAATATTACCGACCCGCTCAACCGGTTTGACCTTACTCATTTGATTATCGGCGAAGGTGAATCAGACCAGCTCCTGCTCCACCAGCTCCCGCCCCGCATCCTTCAGAACTCAAAACTCATCCGTCAATTCGCAATCCGCGGTCAGATTATTCGGATTCTTGCCCTGAGCGGTGCGGGTTCGGATTCAGCGCCGCAACCAGGGTCCGGACATTATAATCCAGCAACTGCAGATACGACCCGGTTTCAGGCAACACCCCATTAAACTGGCACAATCTCACCACCCTTGCCCCGGTTTCCTTTGCCAGTGTTGCCGCAAGGTCCGGGTTTTGCTGGGGTTCAATCACAATCACCCGCACCGAATCACTGCGCATCCTTTTGACCAGTTCAGCCATATCCTTTGCCGAAGGCTCCTGACCTGGTAAAGGCTCAACCGTTGCCACCATTTCCAGCCCGAAAGCCCGGCAGAAATAGGGCCAGGAACTGTGCATCCCCACAAACTTCCGGTTCTTCACTCCCTTGACCAGTTCCCTTAACACCCCGGTCAAACTATCCAGTTCCCGCAGATAATTTTTACTCCTCTGCTCATAAAAACCCCTGCCTTTTGGGTCAAGCTCGGTTAGCACCGCTGTAATCCTCTGCACCCCAGACTTTGCCACCTCCGGGTCCAACCAGATGTGCGGGTTGCCTTCGTGATGGGCGCCGTGGTGATACTCCTCCTCACTCTCTTTAATAATATCCACTCCCTCTGCCAGCGTTACAACCTTTAACTTCGGATTACCCGCACTCGCAATCAGCCCATTTAGCCACTCATCCAACCCCAGACCAACCCGCACCACCATTTTTGCCAGCTCAACCGCCTTCGCATCTCTGGGATTGGGCTCAAAATTGTGCGGGTCCTCATACCCCTGAAGCAGAGAATGAACCTCTACCCGCTCTCCCCCCACCTGCCTTACCCAATCTGCCAGCACCGGAACGGTCGTAACTACCCTCAGCTGGTTACTATTTCTACCCCCGCAACCAAAAACGCCAATCAGAATTAAAAAAAAGACTATCCCTCTCTGCCACATACCTTACATTTCCTCCTTTTGGGTGAAAATATTGCGCTCACGGCAAAAAACAGGGCTGCTAATAGCACAATTGTTGCCCCGGACGGCAAATTGCAAAGATAAGAAAGAATTAATCCTCCCCAGCTTGCCGCCACCGCAAAAATCCAGGAAAGCAGAAACATCATTCCGTACCGGTTGGTCAACTGATATGCGGTTGCCGCCGGAATTACCAATAGCGCCTCAACCAGCATTATCCCCACCGCCTTGAGCGCAACCACCACCGTCAAAGCAACAAGCCCCAGTTGCATTGCATTCAGAAATCCAATCCTGAAACCAGCTGCCTGTGCCATCTCTTCATCAAAAGTAATCAACTTAAACTCCTTGAACAGCCCAGCAATCACCAGCAGTACCCCACAAGTCAATCCGAACATCAGCAGAATATTTCCCCTGGTAATTCCCAGCACATTCCCGAACAGATAACCATAGACCCGGGCATCATACCGCCGCATCAACCCGATGAATATCACCCCAAGCGCCATCGTGCTGGAGAAAAAGATACCAATCGCGGTATCCTGGCGCAGATAGGCTTTTGTTCCGGTAACACTAATTAAAAAGGCGGTAAGCAGGCAGAAAACAATTGCGCTCAGCAACGGGTCAATTCCTAAAAGGAACCCGAGTGCCACACCGCCAAAAGCCGAATGGGCAATTCCGGCACCCGCAAACGCCAGCCCGCGCAGCACCACATACACCCCGATTATTGAACAAACCGTGGAAACCAGCAATGCCCCGAAGAACGCATTCCGGATAAAACCAAACCCCAGCAACTCACCCATGATAATCACCGGAAATCACATAACGCTGGTCATCCTTCTCCAAAACGCTAATCCGGGTATCGTAAAGCCGGCTCAAAGTCTCGGTATTAACTACCTCCGCACACCTACCAAACCCTAAAATCCTTTTGTTCAGCAGCATAATTTTATCAGTGCAACTCATAACTTCATTAAGGTCATGGGTCACATAAATCGTGGTCAAACCCCGCTCCTGATGCAGTTTTCTCACCAGTTCCACAATCTGCTTTCTACTTGCCACATCCACGCCCGCGGTCGGCTCATCCAGCAGTAACAATTTCGGTTCGGAAACAAGCGCCCGTGCCAGAAACAACCGCTGCTGCTGTCCACCAGAAAGATGCCCGGCAATATGATTAACCGTTTTTTCCAGTCCAACCGCTGCCAGTGCCGCCAGTGCCTTTTCCCGCTCCTCTTTTCCTGGATAAGTCCACCTGCCCAGCAAAGAATAGGTCCCCATCAACACCACATCCAGCACGCTGACCGGCATATTCGGGTCAATCGGCTTGCGCTGCGGCACATACCCGATTAAATGCCGCACCCTTGCCAGCCCCTGCCCTTTCGTTCCCGGCATCCTGACAATATGACACCGTTTGCTATTACACCCCGCGCACCGCACCCGCCCCTGACCTTCCGCCCCCAGCACCTGGACTTTACCCGCAACCGGTTTCACCAACCCGAGCACCGTTTTCAAAAGGGTTGTTTTCCCCGAACCATTAGGTCCAATCACGCCCAGCAATTCGCCCTGCTCAAGCCGGAACGAAACCTCATTTAAAGCAACGGTTTTCTGATATACAACCGTTACCTGCTCAAACTCGACAATCGCATCACTCATCGGTTCTTAAGCAAAGAAAGCAGGGTGCGCAGCGGAATACCGGTTGCCCCGGCTGGACAGTAATCCCTTGGTTCTGATGTGAATGCGGTGCCGGCAATATCAATGTGCACCCATTTCACCTCACCAGGCACGAATTCAGAAAGAAACAGCCCGCCGATAATCGTCCCCGCATTCATCGGCTTGCCGATATTCTTCAAATCCGCCACCTCGCTCTTCATATGCGAACGGTAACGTTCAATCAAAGGCAACTCCCAGAACAACTCACCTTGTTCCTTACCCAGACTGATCAACCGGGCAATCGTCTGCGCATCATTCCCCAGTAAGCCTGCACACTCATTCCCCAGTGCCACCACACAGGCACCGGTCAAAGTGGCAATATCAATCATCAAATCCGGCTTCATAGTAGCACCGTATGCCAGCGCATCCGCAAGAATCAACCTGCCCTCAGCATCGGTATTCGCCACCTCCACCGTCTTCCCATTGTAATGCCGGATGATATCCCCAACCTTCTGCGCACTGCCATCCGGCATATTCTCGGCAAGCGGTGTCAGCCCCACCACCGTATAAGGCAAATCTGCCTCCTGCAAATATTTGAAAATCCCGAACACCGTTGCCGCCCCTGCCATATCATCCTTCATATTCTCCATCTGCTGAGCATTCTTTAGCGATAGCCCGCCCGAATCAAAACAGATACCCTTACCCACAAAAATCAGCGTCCCTTTTGATTTCCCCTTCGGTGTATAGGTCAACTGCACCAGGCACGGTGGATTTCGTGAACCCTGCCCCACTGCTAAAATTCCGTTCATACCCATCTCCTCCAGCACCGCCTTATCCAGCACCCGCACCTCAATCCGCTCCGGCACGGTAAGTTCCTTTGCCAGTTCTGCTATTTTCAGCGGCGCCTTATTAGCGGCAGGCTCATTCACCAGGTCACGCACATAACAAACCGCAGCACACCGGCGCTCTGCCTCGGCAACTGCCGATTTTGCCTGTTTCAACTCCTCATCCGAATTATAAACCAAAACCAGCCGTTTAACCACTTTTTGTTCCTCTGGCTTCAACTGCCGATACCGGCTAAACCGATAACTACTCAAAATCGCCCCTTCTACCACCGCTTCTACAAACCTCTCAGGCTTAACTTTCACCGCACCCGCCTTCGGCATCAACAACCCCAGTTCTGATTCCGCAAACTCGCCTGCCCGGCTCAACAACCTTGCCACCGCCACTCGCACCCGGTCCAGTTCAAACTCCGAACGTTTCCCCAGTCCGGAAATGATTAACCGCCGCTTAAGGGCATCAATCCCTGCTGTTGTCTCACTGAACTTACCGTTAAACGACTCATTCATCAACACCACCCGCTGAAACCCAGCAGGCTCAATCCCGAGCGGGCGCGGCTCATTCTCAAACATCAACGCCGCACTGACCCGCCCCTGCCATCTCTTTCTGCTTATCAACTCAATCTGCATTTTTACTCCTTTCGTTTATAAAATTAATCTTAATCTGCTTTCACCGGCTCTGTCAATGCCGGCTTATCCTTCAAAACCCGGCTCAAAATCCAGGTCACAATCACCGCCAGCACAATTCGCGGCACCACAATCCAGAAAAAATTTGCACCCAGTACCAAAAAAATTCCCGTATCCTCAAAAAGCCCGTGACAGATTGCCAGAAAGGTTGCCACCAGCGTCACCTGCTTTGGTGTCAGCCGGCTCTCCTTCACCGATTCAACAATCAAACCGGCACCAAACACAATCCCGAAAACATTACCCGCAAGCCAGGGCATTCCTGCATCCCGTTCATACCCCATAAACTTCAGCACCCGCTCCAGTCCGTGCAGCACCCGCTCCAGCACCCCGTAACGTTTTGCCAGTTCCAGCAAAAGAAAAATCCCCACCAGCACCAAAAGCATCTTCACCCCGAAATTCAAAAGCCCAAGCGCCCAGCACTTAACCGCGGGCAAAAGCACCGGTTTTTCCTGCAAAACCGAAAAATCAACCCCCACACTTCCGTAATTACTCCCGACCGGCACAATCAACGCTGCCAGTCCGATCCCCGCCCCAAACGACAGCACCAGCCGGATAAACCACAAAAGCCACCATTTCGCCTTAATCTGAAAAAAAACTGCGGTCTCTAAGATTTGCGAATGGGACAACAAAACCATCAAACTCAAAACGGTCAACTGTGGCCCTGAAATCTTCAAAGCGGTAATTGCGCCCAGCGATGCATAAATATTAATAAAATTACCTAAAATCAATACCATTGCCGCCTCGCCGGGCAACCGAAAAAACCTCATCAACGGTGCCATCAAACGGGCAAACCCGGCAAGCACCGGCGTATATTTTAAAAAGGTAACCACCGTATAAACCGGCGCCACGATTTTTATCAATTTCCAGAACGCCCTTACCCCGTGCCACGCACCCATCCCCGCGGTCTTCAAAAAATCCCTCATAACCGCTCCAGTTTCACCTGCCCGCCATCAATACAACCATAAGAAAAACTCCTCACCCAATCACCGGTATTCAGATAAACCCCATTACCAAACTCACACCGCTCTGGAATATGCGAATGCCCCATCACCACCACATCAAACCCGCTCCTCAACTTCTGCTCGGCAAAATCACGCATCCGCGCAACCAGTTCCGGCTTTACCCCCTGTTCCCGGCTTTTCCGTGCAATCCACCGCGCCATCCCGATACCGATATCCGGATGCAGCGCCGAAAACAGCAGACCGTTTACCCGATTCCTCATCAAAAACCTGAAAACCCTCGGCGCCAAATTCCTATCCAGCGCATCACCATGCATCATAAAAACCCTTTTGCCATCAATTATCTCAACCAGTTCATCATAAAAACCATCCAGCCCTAACTCCTGCTGCAAAAACCCCCGATACCACACATCATGATTCCCCTTAAACAAAACCACCCTGGTCCCGCTACTGCGCAGCTCAGCAAGAATCGAAAGCACCCTTAAACCGCACTTCGGAATTACCCGCCGGTATTCAAACCAGAACTCAAACAAATCTCCCAGAATATAAAGCCCATCTGCCCTGCCCCGGATACTCAACAGAAAATCAGCCAGCCGTTTCTCCGCCAATGGCTGTCTTGAACCCAGATGCGCATCCGAGATAAAAAAATGCCTGCTCAACTCCGCTAATTATACCGATTAAATTATCCTGATAAAGCTTAACTTGCAACCCGCGGAGAAATAACCGCAACCACTTTTTCGCTTAACGCCTTCACATCCTCCGCGCTCAACTGATACCTCATCACCGACGTAATTGTCGGCTTCACCCCGGCGGGCAAAAGGTCAACTATTGACAGCTCAACAAAAAACTCCGGCTCCCTGCCGGTGCGCCGAATTAACTCATCCTTAACCTTCGGATTTGGACCACCGCTCACCGTAACCAACCCATATCGCACCTCCTTTTCCCGGATGTAATCAAGATAGGCACGTATTGGAGTTGCGATATGCCCGATCCACACCGGCGCAAAAAGAACAACCAAGTCATAACCACCGATGACCTCGGGCGCAGGTATTACCTTCGGTATCCGCTTAAAAAATATATCCAGCACCGTGCTCAACATCCGCCGGACGCCCGGCTCGAAAACTTTAACCAGCTCCAGCCCCAACCTCTCCGCTACCGCGCTTGCCACCCGCTCATTATTCCCGCTCAACGAATAACACAAAATCCCAACCTTCATATAAAACCTCCTCTCACTTAAAAAATTTCAAATCTTTGATTTATCTCAGTTAGTCTTTCACCTTTATGTTTAGCAAAGGCAGTTGCTACTTTGTTTCCAGGTTCTTCTTCAATGAATTTTACAATTCTATCTCTTTTGTAATTTAGAATTCGATAAATCCCAAAATCCAAATCAGAAGATTCAAACTGGAAAAGTTTCTTAAGCAACTCTTTAAAATTATGAATTGGTTCCATATCACCTTTCTGTGATTTTATTTTACAGACTCACCGGTATTTGTCCAATTTACATTTCTCATCTTAATGTTTGTCTATTGCCTTCCTGAGTTTTTCCTCAAAATTTAAATCCTTTGCCCGCATTTTTTACCTCTTGCTTTTAACCTCAAAGTTATCATTTTTCAGGTATTTGTCAATTTTTTCACCTGCCCGCTCCGGATAGATTTTTGATTGGTTAGCAGATTAAAAGTTGGATTCGGCGGAAACGGGTTGAATTTAAGTTTTGAGTAAATGGTTGAGACGGGTCTGAATGGTGTTAAGCAGTTTCTCGGTTCGTTCGCGGGAATCTACCTGAATAATGTCCTTTGCCGGTGATGGCGGAATAAATTTCTCCTTCATCAGACGGTAAATCGTGAGGTCGGCATCAGAAAATCCGGTCTGGTTTGCCCGACGTCTTAACCGGCTGATGACCGTTTTTTCCGGACAGGTGACCCAGATGAAAAGTAGCGGCAAATTCAACTTTTCTGCCAGCTGCCGGCATTTTTCTCTGGACTCTGGACCGGTAAAGGTGGCATCTAGGATCACGCTTATTTTGCCCCGCAAAAACACCTCTGCCCGGTGCAAGAGTTCGGCATAGGTCTTTTTCGAGACCTCGGGCGCATAAATCCCTTTGCCATAGCCATCAAACCGGTGTTGATTTACCGGCACATTACAGATTTGCTTGCGGATAGAATCGGACAAAAGATGCATCAGTAAATTCTTCTCTGCCAGTCGCCGTGCCAGATAACTCTTACCCACGCCCGGCAAACCAAAGACAACTAAAAGATATGGTTTTCTTTTCAGCAGTCCGGCATAGCGCCGGGCAAGCTCAAAATAACCCCTTGCCGCTTTGCGGGCAGCAAGTTTTGCCGGTTCGGAAATTCCCGGGTCGTTTAACTGAAAACTGGTCACCTTGCCCCGAACATAAGCCCGATAGCACTGATAGAAGTTTAAGAGCGCCAGCGCCCCCTCGTCACCGGTATAGACATAATAGCGCTCAATAAAAAAGTTTGCCAGGTCGTGCCGGCAATAGTAATCCAGATCCATCGCCATAAAGGCAATCTCGGCTGCCACATCGGAACAGGAGAACCTGGGGTTGAACTCAATACAGTCAAAGATGTAAACCTTATCCATTAAGAAGATGTTGCGCGAGTGCAAATCGCCATGGCAGCGCCGCACATATCCTGCCTGACGCCGGCGCCGGAAAAGTTCCCGGTTTTCAATTATAAACCGTTCTACTGTCTGTTTGATTTCGTAAAATGCGGGTTGGCTGATGGTTCTGCCGACAAACTCCAGGGTCTGGGCAAAATTCTCATCCCAGTTAAGCCGGATGATTTCGCTTGAGCCATAACGGCTGATTTCCGTTCCCCGCTCTGCCTGCTTGTGAAATTGGGCAATTGCACGGGCAATTTCATCAACCTGCTCAAAACTGACCTCACCTTGTTTCAGCCGCTCGGTCATAATTGCCGACTGAGGCAATGCCCGCATCTTGATGCAGTAGTCAATTATCTGACCGCTGCCCCCGAGCCGGAGCCGGCCGCGTGCATCGGTAATCGGCAGCACCTCAAGATATAAATCCGGTGATAACAATCGGTTCAGCCGGAACTCCTCATTGCAGAAAAACTGCCGGGCAGAAAGGGTGGTATAGTCCAGAAACCCAAAGTTCACCGGCTTTTTTACCTTGTAGGCATAATCACCGGCAATAAAAACCCAGGAGGTATGGGTCTGAATCAGTTTCACCCGTTTCACCTCTGGACCATAAACCCTGGGTTCAAGCATCTCCTTTACCCGGCTCTGAATTGTCGGGTCCGGTCCAATCATCTTATTCTTCACAATTTCGCAATATAACCACCATTGCAGCCAGGTCAAGCCCTGCCCCAGTTCCCAACCCCCTGTCTGCAGAAGAGTAACTTTAACCCATTTCCGAATCCACTTTGGGATTTTTTGTTTTAACCAGGTTCTCCACTTATTGTTAGAGTTGGGCGGACGATAAAATTTAACGCACAGGTAACTATTGTCTGAACCATCTTTCGCTAAGTTGATTTTTTACAGTTATTTGCCAATCTGGTAATAATTGCGGTTTAAGCCCGATTGCCAAGACCGGAGGAAACCCGGGAGTGATACCCGATTTTAATTTTGTTTTTAAGCCCGGTTTTAAATCGCGCCTGACCGGCTGCGTTGAACCCGTCTTTTTCGTTTTACCGACGGCGTAGGTTCTTCACTGGCTCGGATTAGTTTTTCCAGTATCAGCTCTTCAGGTTCTAACTTGCGGTCCGAATAGGCAAACGCTTTTGCCAGTTCGGCTCCGACCTGTTCGCCCAGCAGCTGAGAGTTTGAATGCACCTGCACTATCGGTTCTCCATTCCGTACCGGTTCCCCCACTTTTTTCAAGAAGACGAAACCGGCTGCCGTGTCAATCCGGTCATCAAGTTTTTTTCTGCCCAGACCAAGTTCCAGTCCCAGTTTCCCTACCTGAAGGGCATTGATTGAGCGGATATAACCAGAACCGGTGGCATAAACCTCTTTTACATACTTTGCCCGGGGCAGCAGTTCCGGGTTGTCTATTACTGCCGGATTTCCACCCTGCGTTTCTATTATTTGCCGGAATTTTTCCAGCCCCTGCCCTTTTTCCAGTGCCCGCAAAAGCAGCCGCCGCGCCTGCTGGCGATTGGTAACAATTTCTGCCAGCATCAGCATTTCCGCGCCGAGAGTTAACGTTATCTCCAGCAGGTCGGCTGGCCCCCTGCCTTTGAGGGTGTCAATCGCCTCCCGCACCTCCAGCGCATTGCCGACCGTCCTGCCCAAAGGTTGCGCCATACTGGTAATCAGTGCCACCACCCGTTTGCCCAGTGCGGTACCGATGTCAATCATCAGCCGGGCAAGTTTGCGTGCCTGGCGCCGGGTGGTCATAAACGCCCCGGTCCCAGTCTTGACATCCAGAACCAGCCCATCAATCCCTTCTGCCAGTTTCTTGGACATAATACTGGCCGCAATCAGGGGAATTGAAGCAACGGTATTGGTAACATCGCGCAGGGCGTAGATTTTCCGGTCGGCCGGACAGATTTGCTCGGTCTGCCCGACCATCGCCACCCCAATCTTTTTGAGCGCCGCGATAAACTCAGCTTCTGTCAGGTTGGTGCGGAACCCGGGGATTGACTCCAGTTTGTCCAGCGTGCCCCCGGTATGACCCAGACTCCGACCCGAAATCATCGGCACCACCACCCCGCACGCCGCCACCAGTGGCGCCAGCATCAATGACACCTTATCGCCCACGCCCCCAGTGGAGTGTTTGTCAATTTTTGGTCCGGGAATTGAACTGAGGTCTAGAACCGTGCCCGAGTTCATCATCGCCCGGGTCAGGGCAACCGTCTCTGATTTGTCCAGCCCGCGCAGATAGACCGCCATCAACCAGGCAGACATTTGATAATCAGGAATTTCGCCCCGAGTATAGGCGTTAATCAGCCACTCAATTTCCTCAATTTTCAGTCTACCCCGCTGCTGTTTACGCGCAAGTAGACTTAAAAAGTCCACTTTTAGGAAAGGGGGTTATCCGAACCGTCGGCCCATAAACTTGCCACCCTTAACCAGCCCCTCGTAATGACGCATCACCAGATGCGCCTCAATCTGCTGGAGGGTGTCAAGCGCCACACCCACGATAATCAAAAGGGTCGTGCCCCCGAAATAGAATGGCACCCGGAACGCACTCATCAATAACCAGGGCAGGAGGGCAATCACCACTAAAAAGAGTGCGCCCGGCAGGGTGAGTAGCGAAAGGCTGCGGTCAATATAGGAGGCGGTCTTTTCACCGGGCCTTATACCAGGGATAAATCCGCCGTAGCGCTGCATATTATCAGCCAAATCCCGCGGGTTGAAAACTATTGAAGTATAGAAATAGGTAAAGAAGACAATCAACACCGCATAGAGCAAATTGTAAAGCCAGCCGCCCGGCGAAAGATACCGCTGGAGCCAGTTCAGAAATGGCAGTTTCAGGAAGGTGGCAAAGGTGGAGGGAAATACAATCAAACTCTGGGCAAAGATGATGGGAATCACGCCGGCAGTAACCACCCGGAGCGGAATGTGAGTGCTCTGACCACCATACATCCTGCGTCCCACAATCCGCTTCGGATACTGGACCGGAATCTTGCGCACCGCCATCGTGAACAAAACCACTGCCGCATAAACGATAAATACTAATGCGGCAATGATAATCAGCCATAGCCAGGAGCTGATTCTTGCCTGCTGGAAGGTCCGGGCTAAATCCTGCGGCGTGTTGTCCAGACAGCCGATGAGAATGATGAAGGAGATGCCATTACCGATACCGCGGTCGGTAATCTGTTCACCCAGCCACATTACAAAAATCGTGCCCGCGGTTAAGGTAAAAATGGTCATTATCCGGAAAAACAGTCCGGGCTGAAGTACAATTGAACCAAACTGGGTTGGCGGCTGTGCTTCCAGATAAACGGCAATGCTTGCCGACTGAATAATTGCCAGCGCCACCGTGGCATACCGGGTGTACTGATTCAGTTTCTTTCTGCCCTCTTCATCGCGCTGGAGCTTCTCCAGAAATGGGAAAACCGAACCGAGCAGCTGGAACACAATTGATGCCGAGATGTAAGGCATCACCCCGAGCGCAAATACCGATGCCCGGGAGAGCGCCCCACCGACAAAGATGTCATAAAGTCCAAATACCGTTCCCCGGAGCTGGGAAAGGACCCAGCCCAGCGCTGCGGCATTGATGCCCGGAACCGGAATGTGCGTGCCCAGCCGATAAACCACCACCATCGCCAGAGTAAAGAGAATCTTTTTTCTCAGGTCCGGGATTTTAAATATGCTGGTGATGCCGCCGGTCAATTTACTTCTCCGTGTTCGGTGCGGGCTTGGCGATAACTACCGCTTTGCCGCCTGCCTTTTCAATCTTTTCACGCGCGGTTGCAGAAAAGGAATGTGCCTGAATTGTAATTGGTTTATCTATTTCGCCCCTGCCCAATACCTTTACCGGCTGATTCCTTTTCACCAGTCTCCGGGCACGCAGTTTTTCAACCGTCACCTCACTCTCACCCAATTTCACAATTTCATCAAGGTTGACGACGCTGTATTCCACCCGGGTCGGATTATTGAACCCACGCTTGGGAATCCGGCGGTAAAAAGGCATCTGCCCGCCTTCAAACCGTTCATCAAATTCCGGTGCCGAATGCTGACCTGCGCCCTTGTGTCCGCGGCACGAGGTCTTACCATGTCCGGACCCCGGTCCGCAACCAACCCGTTTTTTCCTTTTCTTGGCTCCGGGTGCTGGTTTCAACTCGCTAATTTTCACAATTCCTCCACTTCCACCAGATGCTTGATTTTAAATATCATTCCCCGGATGACCGGTGAATCCTCATGTTCCCGTTCCGCCCCAACCCGGCGCAGACCGAGTGCCCGGGCGGTTCGCTTGTGCTCTTCCTTTTCGTCAATCAGGCTTTTAATCAGTCGAACTTTCAACCTTTTCATTCTTTTTCTTCTCCACAAAATGGCTGATTGGTTTGTTGCGCGCGGAGGCGGTCAAATCAATTGTCCGTAACTTCTGCAATGCCAGGATAGTTGCCTTGGCAGTGTTGTAATGATTCCGGGAGCCAAATGCCTTGCTCAAAGCATCACTCAGTCCCGCCGCCTCCAACACCGCCCGCACCTGCGGACAGGCAATCAGCCCGGTTCCCGGTGCTGCCGGCTTAACCAGCACCTTACTGGCGCCAAACTTCCCCCAGGTTTCATGGGGAATCGTATGGCCCCGGAATGCAATTTTCACCATCTGTTTCTGTGCCTGAACCGCCGCTTTCCGCACCGCTGCCGCCACTTCCACCGCCTTGCCGTGGCCCACCCCAACCTGACCTTTACCATCGCCAACCACGACCGTGGCTGAAATCCGCATCCGCTTTCCGCCCTTCATCACTTTGGAAATCCGTTTGATATTGATAACCCGCTCAATTAATTCGGGTTCAGGTTGTACTGTTTCTGGTTCAACCGCAATGTCTCTCAAAATTCCAGCCCTCCTTGCCGGGCACCATCTGCCACTGCCTTGACCCGGCCATGATACCGATAACCGGCACGGTCAAAAACCACCTGTTTTACCCCGAGCCCCTTTGCCTTCTCTGCCAGCAGTTTACCGACCTCAGTCGCGATCTCAACCGGCTTGAGTTTTTTGGCCTTCAGTTCCGGTGCCAGGGTTGAAGCTGCAGTCAGCACCCGGCTGGTAGTGTCATCAATCAACTGGGCGTAGATGTGCTTATTGCTCCGGAAAACGCACAGCCTCGGTCGCTCCGGAGTACCACTGACCCGATGCCGGATACTTAAATGTCGTCTTAGTCTGCGATCACGAATCATAGCCTTCAATACTATTCACTATTTTCCCCGTGTCAAGAAAACTCAAACACATCTTAAACCAGCGCATCCGCCAGAATCCGGAAAATCAACTCATCATAGGAAATGCCCGCACTCTCTGCCTGGGCGGGCAAATCCGACAGGTCGGTCAGTCCGGGAATGGTATTGATTTCCAGAAAATAGGGGTAGCGGTTATCTTTAACAATCAGGTCAATCCGGGAGAAGCCTTTGCAGCCTAAGCCGTTATGCGCCTTCAATGCCAGTTCCTGAATCTTCTTTTCCGTTCTACTATCCAGCCGTGCCGGAATCACAAATTCGGTCTCACCCCGGGTATATTTTGCCTCGTAACTGTAATATTCAGCACTCTTCGGCACCAGTTCCAGAATCGGCAAAACATCCTGACCGATAATCCCCACCGTTGCAATCATTCCCCGGACAAAGGGCTCAATCAAAAGGTCGCCAAAACCCCGCCAGACCCGCTCGCAATGGTCAAGCGCTCCCCGTTTGCCTTCCAGCAGCTCAATCCCAACACTGGAACCCTCGCTCCGCGGTTTGACAATCATCGGATAACCAAAACGTTTCTCCGCAACCGCCAGCCCTTCCGCTACATCATCATCCGCACCCACCGCCACAAAATCGGGCGTCGGAATGCCAATCTGCTTGAAAATCATTTTGGTAAATACCTTGTCAATCGCAATTGCGGAAGCGGTCACCCCGGAACCGGTATAGGGAATTCCCATCAACTCCAGAAAGCCCTGCATCGTTCCATCTTCTCCGGGCCGACCGTGAAGTGCGATAAACGCCATATCAATCTTTGCCTGACGAATCTGGTCCACAAAACTGCGATTGATGTCAACCCCTACCGCCTGAAAGCCCTGACGCCGGAGTGACTCCAGCACCCGCTGGCCCGACAGCAGTGAAACCTCCCGCTCACTGGACCAGCCGCCCATCAAAACGCCAATCCTTCTTTTCCGCAATCGGCGGACAATGTCGCTTCTACTCATAGCGCTCCTTTTTAATTACCATTTACCGGTGCGTAGATATTCATCCATTGAGCGCGCCGCAATTCTGCCTGCCCCCATTGCCAGAATTACCGTCGCCGCACCGGTCACGATATCACCACCGGCAAAAACACCCTTTTTGGAAGTTCTGCCGGTCTCGGGGTCAACAACGATTGTTCCCCGTTTTGAAATCTCCAGCCCGGTGGTCGTCTGCGGAATCAGGGGATTAGGGCTGTTGCCAATGGCAATCACCACCGTATCAACCGGAATCCGGAACTCGCTCCCCGGTACCGGCACCGGTCGGCGTCGGCCCGAAGCATCCGGTTCCCCCAACTCCATCCGGATACACTCCACCTCTTTAACCCAGCCATTTTCATCAGCAAGGTAGCGCACCGGATTGGTCAAAAGCTGAAACTCAACCCCCTCCTCTTCCGCGTGATGAATTTCGGCTGCCCGTGCCGGCATCTCCTCCCGGGAACGCCGGTAGATAAGAATTGACCGCTCCGCACCTAAACGCAAAGCGGTCCGGGCAGCATCCATTGCCACATTACCACCACCAACCACCGCCACATTCTTTCCCCGAACAATTGGCGTATCGTATTGCGGGAAAAGGTAAGCCTTCATCAAATTGGAACGGGTGAGATACTCATTTGCCGAATACACCCCGAGATAATTCTCACCCGGAATATTCATAAACAACGGCAGACCGGCACCGGTGCCCACAAAAACCGCATCAAACTCGTTAAGCAGTTCATCCACCGTTTTCAGTTTGCCCACCACATAATTTAACTCCAGTTTCACGCCCATTGACCGAACAAAATTGACCTCGCGCTCCACAATCGCCTTGGGCAGACGAAACTCCGGAATGCCGTACATCAATACCCCGCCCGGCTTGTGTAGCGCCTCAAAAATGGTTACCTCATGCCCGAGTTTGCGCATATCCCCGGCAAGGGTCAGCCCGGCCGGACCCGAACCGATTACCGCCACCCTCTTACCGGTTGGCGGCATAATTTCACACTGAACACACTCGGGCTGTGTTGCCTCCCAGTCAGCGATGAACCTTTCCAGGTTACCAATCGCCACCGGCTCCATCTTTTTACCTAAGACACAGGCCCCTTCGCACTGCACCTCCTGGGGGCAAACCCGGCCACAGATTGCCGGCAGGACATTTGTCCGTTTCATCACCTTCATCGCCTCCAGAAAATTGCCTTCAGCGATATGCCGGATGAACCCAGGAATATCAACCTGCACCGGACAGCCCGCCACACAGCCCGGCTTCTTACACTGGAGACAGCGCTGCGCCTCGGTTTTCGCCTCCTCCGGGGTGTAGCCGAACGGAACCTCATCAAAATTGCGCCGGCGCACCTGAGGCGCCTGTTCCTTCATCGGTGTCCGTTTGGGATTAATTTTCGCCATCATGCACCCCCTTTCCCTCCACATTTACAACCGGCTTGTGATTGCCGAAACAATTCAACCGCCTGCCGCTCTTCCTGGATATAGGTCTTGAGCCTCGCCATCAGCAGGTCAAAATTCACCTTGTGCCCGTCAAACTCCGGTCCGTCAACACAGGCAAACTTCGTTTCGCCATCAACCTCCACCCGGCAGACCCCACACATTCCGGTCGCATCCAGCATAATCGGATTGAGACTGACAATCGTTGGAATCCCGTATTTTTGGGTCAATAACGACACCATCTTCATCATAATCACCGGTCCAACCGCAAAGCACCGATTAATCTTTTCGCCCCGGTCAATCACCTCCTGAAGCAAATCGGTTACCAGCCCTTTGGTCCCATAGGAGCCATCATCGGTACAAACCAGCAGTTCATCCACCACCTGCCGCATCTCTGCCTCCATTAAAATCAAATCCCGGTTCCGGAACCCGATAATGCCGATTACCCGATTTCCTGCCTGCCGCAACGCCCGGGCAACCGGATAAATCTCCGGCGTGCCCACTCCGCCAGCAACACACACCACCGTTCCAAACTTTTCAATTTCGGTTGGCTTCCCGAGCGGACCAATTAAATCCATTATTCCGTCTCCTTCGTTCAAGGTGCCCAATAGCATTGTTGATTTACCGACCTCCTGAAAAACAATGACCAGCACCCCATCACCAGCCCGGGCATCGGCAATTGTCAGTGGTATCCGTTCCCCAGACTCATTTATCCGCAAAACCACAAACTGACCCGGCTGGGCTTTGCGGGCAATTTCCGGGGCATCAAGTTCCATTCGCTTCACTCTGGATGCAAGAGTCTCTTTTTTCAATATTTTAACCATTTTTTCTCCTTTTATTATTAAATAAATTAAATCCAGGCAAATTGTGCTGCACTGCCAGGAAAGACAATTTAGTTATAAATTATAACAAAAATTTTTAAAAAGTCAAGTCGTATAAAATGTCAATACCATAATCCTGTTAATCGTCGTCAATGATTCTCTTGACTAATGAATCCAATTTGGGTATTATAATTAAACTGCGGGGTGGAGCAGCCTGGAAGCTCGTGAGGCTCATAACCTCAAGGTCGCTGGTTCGAATCCAGCCCCCGCTATTTATTTTCTTTGGGCAGCCGGTGGTGCTGTGAGTAAAGACAACACTGAAAAGACCGCCCCGGAAAAAGGAGGCAGCATGAAAATAATTCACAAATGGCGGGATCCGGACATAATGGGACCAGTCTGGTTTATTGGCTGGCTATTTACGATTGGCTATCTCCAGCTCCCGTTTTTCTGGAAAGGAGTGCTGGCGCTGATTATCTGGCCCTATTATCTGGGAAAAGCGCTCGGCAGCTAATTTACACCTGCAGTCGCAACTTGACTGAATTTTCGTTTTAGTTAGTATTGCCATTATGAAGGATGAATCGTTTGTAAAGGAAATCCCTGCCAAGCAGGCAAACTTTTCGGAATGGTATACCGCGGTCGTGCTCAAGGCAGAACTTGCCGATTATGCCCCGGTGCGCGGGTGTATGGTCATCCGTCCTTATGGCTTTGCGCTCTGGGAAAATATGCAGGCACGGCTGGATGCCCGGTTCAAGGCAACCGGTCATATGAACGCCTACTTCCCGACCCTGATTCCTGAAAGTTTTTTGAAAAAGGAAGCCGAACATGTAAAAGGGTTCTCGCCCCAGGTTGCCTGGGTAACCAAAGGTGGCGATTCCGATTTAACCGAACCGCTGGCACTCCGGCCCACCAGCGAAGCGATTATCAATTATATGTATGCGCGCTGGGTTAAGAGCTATCGGGACCTGCCAGTTTTGATTAACCAGTGGTGCAACATCTTCCGCTGGGAAAAAACCACCCGCCTGTTTTTGCGCACCCTGGAGTTTCTCTGGCAGGAAGGCCATACCCTGCACCGGACCCAGGAGGAGGCACAAGCCGAAACCCTCCGAATTCTTGATATTTATGTTGATTTTGTGGAAAATGACCTGGCGGTGCCGGTAATCGCGGGCAAAAAGCCGGAAAGTGAAAAGTTTCCGGGCGCACTGGCAACCTATTCAATTGAGGCGCTGATGCCTGATGGTCAGGCACTGCAAGCCGGGACCTCGCACAACCTGGGCCAGAATTTCACCCGGGCATTTGATATCCGCTATCTGGATGAGGACAACACCGAAAAATATCCCTGGGGAACCTCCTGGGGCGTTTCCAGCCGCCTGATTGGCGCATTGATAATGACTCACGGCGATGACCAGGGTTTATTTCTGCCCCCGCGGGTCGCCCCAATTCAGGTGGTAATTGTCCCGATTCTTTACGGCAAAGATGATGAAATCGTATTAACCCGGTGCCGGCAGGTTCAAGAAATGCTTAACGCTTTCCGGGTGAAACTTGATGACCGGCCTCAGTATACTGCCGGCTGGAAGTTCAATGAGTATGAATTGCGCGGCGTGCCTTTAAGGATTGAAATTGGGCCCCGGGACGTGAAAAATAACCAGCTGGTACTTGTGCCCCGCGCTGGCGGTGAGAAAATCACGGTCGGACTTGAACAACTGGTAAATGAAGTCAACACCCAACTTGAGAAAATTCAACAGCGGATGCTCAAGCGGGCCCGCGCCTGGGTCCAGAGTGTGACCACGAGCGCCGAGACGCTGGCTGATTTCAAACAAAACCTGGCTGCCCGGCCCGGATTTGTGAAAGTCCACTGGTGTGGTGAACAGGCGTGCGAAAACCGGCTCATTGACGAAACCAAGACCACCCCGCGCAATATGCCGCTGAACGAACAGGATACCCCGGGCAAATGCATCATCTGTGGCAAGGAAACAAAAACCCTGATTTATTACGCCCGGACCTATTAACGCACGGTAATCAGATTTTTAATCTGTTCAAACTTCTTGGGACCGATACCCCGGACATTCATTATCTCGGCAACGGAATTAAATTTGCCATAACGTTGGCGATATTCAACTATCCGCTGAGCGGTTTTCGGCCCAATCCCCGGCAACTGGCAGAGCGTTTCCTCATCCGCGGTGTTAATGTTAATTAAACCGGGTTTATTTTCCTGAAGTTGCTGCACCTGCATTATCGTTGCCGGATAGAACCGGGGCCGAGATGCTGACACAATCTCTTTGTTGGTTTCCGCATAGTTCAGCCAGAACTGGGTCAGGTTATAAGGTAAAAGTTTACCTTTGTCCTCAACTTTGCTCTTTTCCAGCCAGCCCTCCGGAATGACCACCTTATAGTCTCCAATTTTCCGCGCTCGCAACCTTATCCCCGCAACCGTATTCAGCACCGGCAGACCGCTGGTGTCGCCGATAACAAACAAATCCGCACCGGCAACCGCGGGAACGGTAAATTTGCGGTCAACTTCCACTGGATTGAGCAACCGATTCAAAACCGATTCCGGCACCGTTATCAGCCGGAGCCGTTCCTGATACGGCGCCGAATTAAACAACTCGCGCCGGGTAATCGGACCTGAACTCAACCCCGCTTCCACCACACTGACCGGCAGAATCGCCAAATCGGCGTTATTTTCCTCACGCAGCGCTTCGGCAATTGTCAATGCCAGACGCCAGCGCCCGAACTCATCAGGAAAATACTCTTCCACCGAAAAGGCAACGGTTGTATCATACCCGGATAGAATCATTTCCTGAACAGCCGGGTCTGGCTCATTTTCTGGCTGGACATTCAAAATTTCGGTCTCAATTGTATAAACCCGGCGCTCCGTTTTGTGAAACAGAATATCGGCAACGCCCAGCCGCTGGCCATAAGCACCGGCTACCACCACGCCCGCCTTCCCACTGCGGGGTAATTGATTTTCAATCACCGGTTCGCCCTGACAGATAATCAGGTCAATCCCGGGCAGACTCTCTGCCAGCACCCGCCCCTGTTCGACACTGATATGCCCGAGCACGATAACGATTTCGGCAGATTCCGCGGTTACTGCGGGCAACAGACGCCGCACCTGAATCAGCGGGTCATCAACTACCAGTCCGGCAACACTGGCTTGTCGATTTAAAAACTGAATCTGCGGGTCTAAAACACCAATGATGCCCACCCGGACTCCATAAACCTCACGGACGAGATACGGTTGAAACAACGAGGACTGACGATTAAGCAGAACATTGAGCAACGGGTCCGCAAGGAGCGGAAACCCTGCAGAACGGGCAAGCAGTTCAATATTCACCAGCCCATCCTGAAAATCACGGGCACCAAGCACCGCTGCCTGATAACCAAGCCGGTTCATAAAATAGGTCATCACCCGCCCCTGCGAACTATCCCCCTCAGGAGAGCCAAACGCAAAATCACCATTGTCCAGCAGCAGGGTGGCAGGGGTTTTCAGTTCCTGAATCAGTTTGATAAGCCCAGACATTCCCCCAAGTTTCCTTCTCGGCATCCCCGCACTCGCAAAATCGGTTGTTGGCACCAGCTGACTATGCAGGTCTGAAGTCCAGATTACCCGCACCACCGCAAAATCGGCTTTTGGGGAAAGGCTGGTAAAAAGAAACAGCAGCAGCAAATTCATTTTTGACATTTTACCGGTTTATCCGTGACAGTTCAAGCGGAAAATTACCACTTAACAAAATCAACAAACTGTTGAAATCCCATCACCGCGGCAAAAATTCTTGACATCAGCCGGCTCGGTTTTAGAATGAACCCAATGGATTTATTTGCAAAATGTCTGGAATACTATCCGATTGTTGACCGGGCAAAAAAGGCAGGTTATTACCCCTATTTCATTCCCCTGAATTCCGAACCGGACCGCCGGGTGACCATCAACGGCAAAGAACTCATTATGCTTGGCTCAAACAACTACCTCGGCTTAACCACCGACCCGCGAGTAAAACAGGCAGCAATTGACGCCATCAAAAAATACGGCACCGGTTGCACCGGTTCCAGGTTCTTAAACGGCACCCTGGACTTACATGTCCAGCTGGAGGCGGAGCTCGCCGCCTTCTATCGCAAAGAGGATTGCATCGTCTTCTCCACCGGTTATCAGACCAACCTCGGCGTTGTCTCCGCCCTGGTGCGCCGGGGCGACATCGCAATCACTGACAAACTTGACCATGCCTCCATCGTTGACGGCTGCCAGATGTCCTATGGCCAGGTCAAACGGTTTACCCATAACGACCCGGACTCACTGGAAGCCATGCTTAAAACCCTGCCCCGGGATGCGGGCAAACTAATAATTGTGGACGGCATCTTCTCAATGGAGGGCGACATTGCCCCGCTGGACCGCATCGTGCCGCTGGTAAAAAAATACCACTGCCGGCTGATGGTTGACGATGCCCATGCGGTTGGTGTACTCGGCAAACAGGGCCGGGGCACGGCTGAACATTTTGGTGTTGAGAATGATGTTGACCTGATAATGGGCACATTTTCCAAATCATTTGCCACAATTGGTGGCTATGTTGTTGGTGACCACAAAATAATTACCTTCATCCGCCATCAGGCTCGGCCCTTAATTTTCTCGGCGGCAATTCCGCCGACCGCAGTTGCCACCGCGCTTGCCGTGCTCAAAATCATCAAATCCGAACCCGAACGCCGCAACCAGCTCTGGCGCAATGCTCAACGGATGATTGAGGGCTTGCGGTCAATGGGCTATAATATCGGCACCACCCAGACCCCGATTATCCCGATTCACATCGGTGACGATATGAAAACTATGCTCTTCTGGCGCAAACTATTTGATGCCGGCATCTTTGCCAATCCAGTCCTGCCCCCAGCCGTCCCGCCGAACCGCTCGCTGATTCGCACCAGTTATATGGCGACCCATACCGACGAAGACATCACCGCCGCCCTGGAGATATTTGAAAAAGTCGGCAAAAAAGAAGGGCTGATACCGTGAAGCCGGTTAAAATCCGAACGGTTGAAACCGCTTCGGACCTTGACCGGTTTGTCAAACTACCATTTATCCTCTACCGCAATGACCCCTACTGGGTTCCACCCCTGCTCAACGATGTCAAACAAACCCTTACCCCGGGCAAAAATCCATTCTGGTCCCATGCCCGGCGCCAGTTGTTTATTGCCGAAAAAAATGGCGCTATTGTCGGCAGGGTAGCGGCGATAATTGACACCAACTACAACCAGTACCACCAGACCGCCATTGGCTTCTTTGGCTTCTTTGAATGCGAAAACGACCTGGCAACCGTTCAAGCATTATTCACCGCGGTTCGCAATTACCTCGCTGCCGCAGGAATGAAACGGATTTATGGACCGGCAAACCCAAGTTTAAACGACGAAGCCGGCCTGCTAATTGAGCCCTTTGACGGTATGCCCTATATCAAAATGAGTTACAACCCTGCCTACTATCCTGCCCTGATTGAACAGTGTGGCTTCACCAAAATCAAAGACCTCTATGCCTACTCGGTCCCACTTGACCAGCCAATTCCGGAAAAACTCCAGCGGGTATTAAATGCCCTGAAAAACAAACCCGGCTTAACGGTTCGTCCGGTCAATCTAAAAGACTTAAAAACCGACCTCAAATATATCAAAGAAATTTACAACGACTCCTGGTCCCAAAACTGGGACTTTGCTCCGATGACCGATGAAGAGATTGACGACCTGGCGCGCCAACTAAAACCCATCATCCAGCCCGCAATCTGCCCTTTAGTCTTCTATCAGGACGAACCCGCAGGAATGTGCATCGCCCTGCCCGACTACAACCAGGTTCTCAAACGGCTTAACGGCAAACTTTTCCCCTTCGGCTGGCTAAAATTCCTCCTTTTCAAAAACCGAATCACCCGTGCCCGGCTCTGGGCGCTCGGGGTCAAACGCAAATTCCACAACCTCGGCTTTGACTCCCTTTTATATTACGAATCATTCATCGGTGCCAAAAAACTGGGCTATACCGAAGGCGAGGTCTCCTGGATTCTTGAAGACAACTTCGCCATTATCCGGCCGATTTTAATGTGGGGCGGCAAACTCTACCGCAAATACCGGGTCTACCAATCTCCGCTCTAACCTCCTGACCAAACCTAAAAACCAATCCGGTCTTAATCCCCGCAAACCCGGTATCTCCTCGTCCAATCCGGCAGTGGCGAATGCTACATTGTGACACCCCGCTATTTACCTGAAAACTTGACAGCATCGCCAAGGGTATTATTATAACCTCAACCGGTCCTTTGCCGGCTCGGGCAGGGTTTTACAACCGCCTGTTTTATTCAACAACGAGGAATTTTTTCACCTCGCTCCCGACCTTGATGAAGTAGGTGCCCGGGTTTATTCCTTTGAGCGGTATTCTTATCTCGGCTTCATTGCCAGAAGGCACCGCGGGTAAGGCAACCTCTTTTAGCAACTTTCCCGAGATATCAAAGATTTTTATTGTTTGACGGTCAGCCTTGAGCGGTAAGCAGACCCCAAGATAACCCCTTGCCGGATTGGAATAAATCCTGAGCGTCTGGCGGTTAAGAGATAGCGGTAAACGGCTTTCTTCAATTCCGGTTACATCCCGAATTACTGAGATACTGGAAGACCGGTAATTTGCCACATAGGTTCGGTTCTCGATTGAATTCCAGGCAAAGGCAAGAGGCTTCCTCCCCACCTGGATTGTTGCAATTACCTGGTTAGTTGCCCCATCAATCACCGAAACACTGTCACTCCGATAATTGGCGCAATAGACCTTATTATTGGTTGAGTTCCAAACTAAAGCAGAAGGACCACTCCCCACCTGAATTGTTGCAATTACCTGGTTAGTTGCCCCATCAATCACCGAAACATTCATCCATCCCTTATTGGCGCAATAGACCTTATTATTGGTTGAATTCCAAACTAAAGCAGAAGGACTACTTCCCACGGGAATTGTTGTGATTACCCGGTTAGCTGCTCCATCAATCACCGAAACAGTGTTATCTAAACAATTGGCGCAATAGACCTTATTATTGGTTGAATTCCAAACCAAGGCACAAGGCCAATGTCCAACCGGGATTGTTGCAATTACCTGGTTAGTTGCCCCATCAATCACCGAAACATCGCGAGTTCTCCAATTGGCGCAATAGACCTTATTGTTGGTTGAGTTCCAAACCAAAGCACAAGGAGCATCTCCCACAGGAATTGTTGCGATCACCTGGTTAGTTGCTCCATCAATCACCGAAACATTGTTACTATAATAATTGGCGCAATAGACCTTATTATTGGTTGAATTCCAAACCAAAGCACGAGGACCACTTCCCACGGGAATTGTTGTGATTACCCGGTTAGTTGCTCCATCAATCACTGTAACATCGTCACTCCAATCATTGGCGCAATAGACATTATTATTGGTTGAGTTCCAGACCAAAGCACAAGGATACCACCCCACTTGGATTGTTGCGATTACCTGGTTAGTTGCTCCATCAATCACCGAAACATTGCCACTCAAATAATTGGCGCAATAGACCTTATTATTGGTTGAGTTCCAAACCAAAGCACAAGGACCAACACCCACTTGGGTTGTTGCAATCACATGGTTAGTTGCCCCATCAATCACCGAGACATTGTCACTTTCATAATTGGCGCAATAGACCTTATTATTCGTTGAATTCCAAACCAAAGCAAAAGGATATCCTCCAACTGAGATTGTTGCAATCACCTGGTTAGTTTCTCCATCAATCACCGAAACATTGTCACTTCCCCAATTGGCGCAATAGACCTTATTGTTGGTTGAGTTCCAAACCAAAGCACGAGGTTCATCCCCCACCGGGATTGTTGCAATTACCTGGTTAGCCTCCCCATCAATCACCGAAACATTGTCGCTCCAAGCATTGGCGCAATAGACCTTATTATTGGTTGAATTCCAAACCAAAGCACGAGGATCATACCCCACCTGGATTGTTGCGATTACCCGGTTAGCTGCTCCATCAATCACCGAAACATTGCCACTTCCATAATTGGCGCAATAGACCTTATTATTCGTTGAGTTCCAAACCAGAGCACGAGGATAATCTCCCACAGGAATTGTTGCAATTACCTGGTTTGTTGCCCCATGAATCACCGAAACATTGTGACTCTCCTCATTGGCGCAATAGACCTTATTATTGGTTGAATTCCAAACCAAAGCATAAGGATGAACTCCCACCGGGATTGTTGCAATCACCTGGTTAGTTGCCCCATCAATCACCGAAACATTGCCACTTCCATAATTGGCGCAATAGACCTTATTATTGGTTGAGTTCCAAACCAAAGCCCAAGGTTCCTCTCCCACAGGAATTGTTGCGATTACCTGGTTAGTTGCTCCATCAATCACCGTAACATTGTTACTTCCCGCATTGGCGCAATAGACCTTATTATTCGTTGAGTTCCAGCAAAGGGCGCAAATATCTTCTCCAGCCGGGATTTTCGCAATCTTTTGATTTGTTGCCCCATCAATTACAATCACGCAATTACCATATTCACCACCGACATAGATTTTATTATTCGTCGCATTATAAGTGAAGGCTTGGGGATATGCCATTCCCGAAAGTGAATCCGGAACATAGATTGTTGTCTCAAGCCACTGGCTCTGGCTGAGACCAAAAATCAGGCAGACGATACCTAAAATCAGGCTCATCCTTTTTTGCATAAAACCTCCGCTCTTCCAGTAATTAAATTATATTTACTCTCCAATGTCAAGAAAAAACTCGCCAATTTTGCCGACCCGGTCAGCACCTTCCGCACCTTTTTGGACAGTTTGCCGGTCTGAAAAAAATTTAACCTGTAGGTTAAAAAATTAAAAAGGGATAAAATTGGGATATCTTTTTGTTTCCCAAGAAATTATCAGAAATTTTGATAATTTTAGACCCCGTCCCCGGAACCGTCCCCCTGAGAGTTATCTATTTCGTCTCTGGTGCGGTTGTTAGTGCCATTTCCAGGCTCGCCTCAAGCACGGATACCGGTTCGATCTCCAGAATCATTTCTAATTTTGTATCCAGTCTGGTGCTAAGTTCGGTTCCTGATATTCTTCTAACCTGCCTCCCCAACTACCATTCCCCGGCGCTTGCCACAGTGACTACCGGTTAAACTGCAGTAATTGTTTCCAGTTTGATTCCGGATTTGAACCCAATTTTTATTCTTTTTTCTTATTTAATAATCAGCGGGCAACCGGCAAAAAGGTGCGGATAATCGCCTCCACCTGAAATAGATTGCTCAATTTCTTCTCACCCGGATTGAACACCACGCCGTCAAGTAAGAAGAAACGTTCCTGATAGTTGAACGCATAGAAAATAAACGGACCGCCGATAACCTGTTTTTGATTCTGCCATACCCCGCGGACCCGTAGTGCCGGCACACCCAGAAATTCAACTGAATCCATTAGCACCAGTGCCCGGTCCACGGTGTCGCCATCATAGAACCGCCGGGTCAGCCGGTCGCGCAGGTTCAGAATTGAATCCAGTATCAGCGGATAAACCGAGTCCTGCCAGAAGATAAACACACTCCGGTCCGGATAATGGCCATAAATGTAGATAAAATGATCGGCACTGTCTTTTTCATTTAACAGCCAGTTTCTGGGCACATCCAGCCCGAACCCGTAAGCTTGGGCAATCCGCATGCTTAACTCCTCATCACGTTTGCGCAGGTAAGTTGCCTGTGTCATCTGGTCAAGGACAAATTCGGTAACTGTTTTTCTGAGCCTTTGGGTGTAAGCAGCCAGTCCGGAAATCAGCTGGGAACTGTCCCGGGCAACAAACACCAGCACCTGCTGATTACTTACCCAGGCATTGGGAAACCGGAATAGGTTAAATCCGGTTTCGCTCAGGGAATCTGCCCGCGCGCCTAAAATGCCCCGGATAATTGAATCCTGGGCTGTGCCAATTATGAAGACGATGCGCAGTTTTGAATAATCCGAAAACCGGTTAAAACCGCCAACCCTTAACAGAAACTCGGGCTCGGGCTGGGGCGTGGGCACTGGACGGCACAAAATCGCTTCCACCTGATTGCCCACCTGGTCCCAGTAATCGGTGATAATCGTTACTTCGCGCAATTTACCAAAAGATTTGGGTATATTGCTGGTGCAAAAACAGCCAAGTGTCATTATCAGCATTGCCGTTAAGGCAAATGCTCTTGCTGATTTTCTCATCTGTTCCTCCTATCCGACTCTGACCAGTTCCAGCCTGCCAGGAAATCGCTCCAGCAAGGTGCTACGGATGACCTCATTATCCGGTTGTTTCAAGCCCGGGTCAAGTTCTACCAGCCGGAACGCATCCCTTCTTGCCCGAAGCAATATCTCCCGGTCCCGGAAGATATCCGCCACCCGCAAATCAGGTAGCCCGTGCTGACGGGTGCCAAAAATTTCGCCCGGTCCACGCAGTTCCAAGTCCTTTTCGGCAAGTTTGAACCCGTCCGTGGTTGTCACAAAATAGCGCAGCCGCTCACTTGATTCCGCCAGTTCCTCATCACTTGCCATCAAAATACACCATGCCTGCCGCTCACCTCTGCCAATCCTGCCCCTTAACTGGTGCAGTTGTGCCAGCCCGAACCGCTCAGGATGTTCAATCACCATTACGGTGGCATTCGGGATATCAACTCCGACCTCAATCACCGGTGTTGCCACCAGAATGTCAATTTCCTGATGCCGGAACCGCTCCATTAATTCCCGACGCTCCTCGGTTTTCAGCCTGCCATGCACCAGCCCAACCCGGAATTCGCTGAACGCCCGGCGCAGCCGCTCATAGGTCTCAACCGCGGATGCCAGTTCCAGTTTCTCGCTCTCCTCAATCAGCGGGCAGACCACAAACACCTGTTCCCCGAGTTTGAGCCGGCGTCTGATGCCTTCATAAACCCGTTCTCGCTGTGCCTCAGTAAATAGTCGGGTGACCACCGGCATTCTGCCCGGCGGTTTCTGGTCCAATATTGACAATTCCAAATCACCGTAAATTGTCAGGGTCAAAGTCCGGGGAATCGGGGTAGCGGTCATCACCAGGAAATCGGGATTAACCCCTTTATTCAGCAGGGCGGCGCGCTGCATTACCCCGAACCGGTGCTGTTCATCCACCACCACCAAGCCCAGCCGGCTGAATTTTACCCCTTCTTCAATCAGGGCATGAGTCCCAAAGACAATCTGAATTTCGCCATTTTCCAGCCCGGTTAGAATTGAGTTCCTTTCCCGGGTACTGGTTGAACCGGTTAAAAGCGCCACCTTTACCCCGAGTTCGCTCAGCAACCGGGCATAGTTATGATAGTGCTGTTCGGCCAGAATCTCGGTCGGTGCCATCATCGCCCCCTGCAACCCATTCTCGCATGCAATCAAGAGCGCGTAAAGCGCCACCACCGTCTTGCCCGAACCCACATCGCCCTGGAGCAGTCGATTCATACACCGGCGCGCTGCCATATCCTGCCGGATTTCCTCAATCACCCGTTCCTGGGCACGGGTTAAAGAAAAATTCAACGCCTTCCGAAACGGTCGGGTCAGGGTGCCATTTTCAATTACCGGCATCGGTTTTTCCACCGCCTTTGCCTCCTGACGACGAAGCGCCAGCAGTAATTGAAAATAGAACAGTTCCTCATAAATCAGCCGTTCCTGTGCCTTTTGTGCACCAGTTAAACTCTGCGGAAAATGCACTGCCTCAATCGCCGCGCGGATATCAGGAAACCGGTAATGCTCCAGAATCATCCGCGATAGGGTCTCGGTCAGTTCCCTGCCAAATCTGTCCAGTGCGGTCCGCACCGCCCGCCGGATTACCCATAATGAAAGACCAGAAGTCAGTGGATAAACCGGGATGATGGCATTGGTAAATGAAAAGCCACCGCTTCTTGTGTCCCCTAATTCAAAACTGGGGTTTACAAACTGCTTGCGCCGAAACCGGCTCACCCGACCCGAGATTAAAATTTCCTGTCCGGGCTGGAATCGATCCTTTAAATCAGGCCGGTTGAACCACAGCACCTCAATCACATCGGTCCGGTCCTGAACCAGACAGCTGACCAGTTCCCGCCGGTTCTTTGTGCGCCGCGCACCGGCGGACAGCACTCTGCCCAGAATAGTCGCCTCATCACCCACCCGCAACTGGCTGATAGGTAATACCTGGGAACGGTCAAGATACCTGCGGGGAATCAGAAAAAGTAAATCCCGGACGGTCTGCACCCCAAGCCGGGCAAACTGCTGTGCCCGTTTTGGTCCGATACCTTTTAAGTACTGAATCGGGGTTTTCAGTCCGCTTTCCTGCCGGTTCAACTACTTTTCTCCAATCAACCGCCGGAACTCCGCCTCATCAATCGTCCTGACCCCAAGCGCCTTTGCCCGTTCCAGTTTTGAACCCGGCTCCCTGCCCACCACCACATAATCGGTATTTCGGGAAACCGAGGAGGAGACCGTTCCTCCCAGCGCCAGAATTCGCTCGGTTGCCTCTTCCCGGGTAAAATGCTCCAGTGTGCCGGTGAGGACAAATTTCTTACCAGCAAGCGGTTTGGGACCACTCGCCCCCTGCTCCTCCAGCTGCAGCCCTGCCCGTTTCAACCGGCGAATCAGTTCCACATTCTCCTTATCGGCAAAAAAGTTTTTCAACGACTGCGCAACCGCGGGTCCAATTCCGGGCACGCTGGCAACCTCCTCCTCTTTCGCCTTCATCAACCGCTCAATTGAACCGAAATGCTGGCTCAGCAATCGGGCCGCGTGAACTCCAATATGCCTAATCCCCAAGCCAAAAAGCACCCGGGAAAAGGGCCGGGATTTAGAACCCTCCAGCGCCCGGAGCAAATTTTCTGCTGACTTTTTGCCCATTCGCTCCAGTTCCATTAGTTGCTCAACCGTCAATTCGTAAAGGTCAGCAAAATTCTTTACCAGCCCGGTCCGGACCAGTTGCTCTGCCAGTTTCTCGCCCAGCCCTTCAATGTCCAGCGCCTGCCTTGAACCAAAATGCACCAGCCGCGCCACCAGTTGTGCCGGACACGAGGCATTAACACAGCGCCACGCCACCTCATCCGCCTCCTTAAACAACCGGGTGCCACACACTGGGCAGCGCTCCGGCATCTGGAACTTGCGCGCATTTGCGGGCCGCTTCTCTTTAACCACCCGCAATATCTGGGGAATAATCTCGCCCGCCTTATGCACCACCACCGTATCACCTTCACGCACATCCAGCCGTTCCACCTCATCCATATTATGCAGAGTTGAATGGGTCACCGTGGTCCCGGATAGAAAAACCGGCTCCAGTTCTGCCACCGGCGTCACCGTTCCCAACCTGCCGACATTCACAAAAATTCTCTTAACCCTTGTTTCCTTTTCCTCAGGCGGATACTTGAACGCCACCGCCCAGCGCGGGCTCTTCTCAGTTGTCCCCAGTTCCTCACGGTCGGCATACCGGTCCAGTTTAATTACCATTCCGTCAACATCATACGCCAGTTTATAACGTTCATTCTGCCACCGGTCACAGAACTCAATCACCCCTTCAATAGTGTCAAACAAATCTGACGGCGGAACCACTTTAAACCCCAGTTCCTGGAGTGCACGGATTGTCTCTGAATCCCGCTGATAACCTGCTGGCGGCTTGGGCACGGTATGGATAAAACACTCCAGTTTGCGCTTCTTCACCTCCCGCGGGTCTAAAAGTTTCAAAGTACCCGCCGCCGCATTCCTGGGATTGGCAAAAACCGGTTGCCCTTCATCCTCCCGTTCCTCATTCAACCGGACAAATTCCTGCCGGGGAAGATACACCTCGCCCCGCACCTCAAATTTCTCAAACCCCTTCAAATTCTTACGTAGCCGCAAAGGAATGGTATTAATCGTGCGCAGATTCTGGGTGATGTCATCACCATGCACCCCATCGCCCCGGGTCGCACCCAGCACAAACCGGTAATTTTCATACCGGAGTGCCACCGCCACACCGTCAATCTTCTGCTGCACCAGATATACCGGCTTGGAGACAACCCTGCGCACCCGCCGGTCAAACTCCTGCAATTCATCATAATTATAGGTATTGTCCAGCGATAGCATTGGAATCTCATGGGTCACGGTGGCAAATTCCTTTAAAGGTTCACCCCCAACCCGTTGGGTGGGCGAATCCGGGGTAACAAATTCGGGGAACTGCTGCTCCAGTTCCTGCAGCCGTTTCATTAACTGGTCAAACTCATAATCCGAAATGACTGGTTGGGCAAGCACATAATACCGGTAATTATGTTCTTCAATCTCCTTACGGAGCCGTTCAATCTCCTTTTTTGCCTTTTCCTTATCCATCAATATATTCTTGCCAGAAATTTCCCTGCTGTCAACCTTGTAATCAGGACCGTTTTTCATCACCCTTTTCCCCTGTTGAAAACCCACTATTAAATTTCACCTTAACCCGGGTCTTAAAAAAAACTTGACAGCAAACTGTTTCTTGTTATAATTATTACACTGTTGAGTTCAAGCCAGCTCAACAGGTGAAGGATAGAAGGTATAAAAACAAGGAGGCCTGAATGAGTAAAACAATAACAACCGTCATAATAATCCTCCTGGGCGGCTTGGCCTGGGGGACCGGCGATGCGGTTATCGCACCCAGCACGGGAATAACCGCAGTACCCGCAGTCAAGCAGGTGAAGCCTGGTACCGATGAGATCTCAATTCCGCGGATGCTTTCCTATCAAGGCAGGTTAACCGACTCACTGGGCAATCCAGTGCCGGATGGAAACTATGAATTGACCTTCCGGCTTTACACCCAGGAGACCGGTGGAACCCCGTTCTGGACCGAAACCCAAACCGTTGAGGTCAGAGGCGGAGTTTTCTTCGTTCGCTTAGGGGCGGTAAACCCGATAAACAATCTGCCCGATGAAGGTACCCTGTATTTCGGTATGCAGGTGGGCACAGGTCAGGAATTAACCCCGCGTTTACCGATTGTATCTTCTGCCTATGCCTTCAAAGCGGACACCGCCAATTATGCTTCACCAATCGGTCCTGCGGGTGGTGATTTGACCGGCAATTACCCATCCCCATCAATTGCCCAGAACGCGATTACCAGTGACCACATTCAGGATGGCACAATCGTCCGCGCTGATGTTGCTCCTGACTTCAAGGCACCTTATGCCGATACCGCTGATTATGCCCTGACCACTCTAACAACCCATGCCGATACCGCTGATTATGCCGCAGTTGCCGGTGATGCCAGCACCCTCCAGGGCAAGGACACCACCAACTTCGTGCTCGCCAATCAGGCAAACTCCATCACCAGCGCAATGATTACCGACGGTGAGATCGTCCGCGCTGATGTTGCTCCTGACTTCAAGGCACCTTATGCCGATACCGCTGATTATGCCCGGGCTGCAGGTGGTGGGCTTCTCTCATTTGACCACCCTCTTGATCCTGCTCACAAAATTCTCAACCACTATATGATTGCTGGTCCAGAACTGCGTAACATCTATGAAGGCAGTGTAATTCTGGACGCCTCGGGCAGAGCAGTGGTGAAACTACCCGATTACTTCTCAGCCCTGAACCGCAATCCGCACATCCAGTTGACCGGTGTGGGCACATACGAGGTCTATGTGGTTGAGGATATAAATAATAACCGGTTTGTAGTTGGTGGCAAACCTAATACCAAGGTTTACTGGCAGGTAACCGGTGAACGGGTTGATTTTACCTCAGAAGCAATCAGACAGCTGATGCCGGTTGAGCAACTGAAGACCGGTGCACTGAATGCCCCAACCCTGAATAATGAATCAATGTCCGCTCGTATGACCAAACTGGAGCGAGGGGAAGAGCTACCAGCCCGAACCGTAAAATAAGGAGTGAATATGAAAGCGATTACCTTTGCGACGCTACTCCTACTCCTGGTCGGCGCGCCGGTTTGGGCACAACCCTATCGTTGCGACTGGCAGGTCGTGGCAATTGGTGGCGGTGAGCTAAACGGTAACTACCGTGGTCTGGTTACTATCGGTCAAACCGTCACCGGGATAATGAGCGGTGATAATATAATGGGACTGATTGGATTCTGGCAACCAGAAGGGGTCACCGGAATTGAAGAACCAGACCAGTTCCGCTGGGAGAATGCCTCCTTTCAGGAAACCCGGCTTTACCCACCGATGCCTAACCCGTTCGCGCGCACAACCCGCATCTGCTATACGTTGCATATTCAAACCCCAACCCTGGTTCAGATTTGCGACATCTCGGGCCGAGTGGTCCGGACGCTGGTGAATTCAGTTCAGCGACCGGGCAAATATGCACTCCACTGGGACGCGAAAGACAACTCAGGCCGAACGGTCGCGAATGGTATCTACCTGTGCCGATTCAGTGCTGGTGAATACCGGCGCAACCTCAAGCTGGTCCTCCAGCGTTAAAAATCAGCTATAAACTAAATCAACGGGGCGGTGCCAGCACCGCCCCGTTTTTTATTTGAGCCCGGCATTTGACCAGAGGATTGCACTAATTATAATTAAATATGAATCTTGTTTTATTCGCCGTTGTCCTTGTTTCTTCCGCCCCAAATGTTAACATCCTGCGCTGGGTGAGTCCAGACCGGTCTGTGCCAACAAACTACCGGGAATTTGTCTCTAAACAACCGTTAGCCACCCGCTGGCAAATCAGGCAATTATCAGGTCCAGTTAATAGGTTTGACCAACGGGTTGACATTCTAATCCAGGATTCACTGGTGAATTCCCTGAACCCATCTCTGGATACATTGCGTGCCGACCTGGAAAACGAAGGTTATGCAGTTGCCCTTTTTTCTGTAACCGGCACCAGCCCGGAATCGCTGCGCGCCTTTCTGCGCCGGGAATATCAGGATTCCGGGTTGACCACCGCTGTGCTCATCGGTAATCTACCGGTGCCCTGGTTTCAATTGATTGACGATTGGAACAATAACCAGCGTCGGGACCCGGATGAAGGTTACGAGGAATTTCCGTGCGATCTGTTGCTGATGGATCTTGATGGGGTCTGGCTGGACACACTTGTTCGGTTGGATACGTTGGACTCGCTGATACCGGGCACCGACGGAATATATGATACCCATACCGGTAATGTTGAACCAGAAATTGGAATCTCGCGGATTTACACCTCAACGATCAGCCCTAATGTTAGTTTAATTCAAGAATATCTTGCTCGCTGTCATTTTTATCGCACCGGGCAACTGACCGTTTTCGACCGTGCCCTCACGTATATTGACGACGACTGGACACCCTGGGCTGAGGAATGGAACACCTGTGTTGGTTATCTTTATCCGCAACGAGTATTCATTGCCGATTCCGAACAGACCCGGGTCCGGGACTACAAACCGCGCATTGACACCGCTGCTTATCAGTGGATTCAACTCTGCGCCCACTCCTGGCCTGGTGGGCATGCGATGAAATATAATCACGGTCAGAGCTGGGACTGGTTTTATGCTGAGTCTATTCCCCGAATTAATCCCAATGTCTGCTTTTATAATCTCTTTGCCTGCTCTAATGTCCGGTTCATTGAATCTAATTATTGTGGCGGCAGATATGTTTTTCAATCCAATAGCGGACTTGGTGCAATCGGCTCGACCAAAACCGGCTCAATGCTTGAATTCCAGGATTTTTATCTACCGTTGAGCAACGGCGCATCAATGGCTGGTGCTTTTAAGCAGTGGTTTGCGATTCAGGCGCAGGATGGGTTTGAACCCTGGGAAAAGTCTTGGTTCTACGGAATGTGCCTGATCGGCGATGGGACACTTAAACCCCGGGCATCGGTCGCTATCGCGGAAAACGAACCCGCCGCACCTAACTTTGCCCCGGTGCCAACAATAATCCGGCGCAACCAGCAGATTATAGCTGAACAGCCCAGGCTGCTCTTTGACCGCTCCGGACGTTTTATTCGGCGGCTCAATATTGGTACTAATCAATTTACGTCCCTCCCCGCTGGTGTTTATTTTCTTAAATCTGGGCTCCGACGCCCGGTTCAGCCGCTAATTCTTATTGACTGAGCTAACTTACTTATCTATTGACCACAAATTTACAGTATTGTTCCAATCCGCTTTCAGTTTTGAGCCTCAGAATGTAAACACCACTTCTGAGTGTCGTTAAATCAAGTTTGGTTTCTCCGGCACCGGCGAAAACAAGCCGCGGCAGCATATATACCAGCCTGCCAGTTTGGTCATAAATTTTGCCCTGCACCGCAATGGGCGAATTGCCGGTATATTGAAGTTTAGCACCCCGACCGCTGAATACCGGGGTCAGTTTCAGAAACATTTCCCCCGATGTTGCCGATTTTTCAGTAACACCCTGCCGGCTGATTAGCTCTTGCGGTAAAATACCGTAACGCCAGAACTCAAAGGTTTTATTGCCCTTTAATGCCCAGCAGCCGTTTCTCCCCACCACAATATCGCCGCCGCCATTGACCCGTTTTCTCTTGCCAGTTGAACCAAGCTGCGGCATCGTGTCCAGTTCGGTCCAGACCTGGGCACCAACATCGTAAAGATAAAATTCGCAGGTATTACCCCCTTTGAGTGCATAGATAAACCCATCATAATATCCGGCAGAACCGCCATCTTTGGATTTCTTATTCTTGCCGGTCTTGGAACTGGCAAACGGCATATTGGGCAATTTGACTGTTCCCCATTGACCTGCCCGGACATCAAAGGTCCAGAACTCATGATACTTTGCCTTATGAGCATAAATTGTGTTTTCGCCATCATAAACCAGCCAGGAGCCACGGTCCCATTTCGGTTTACTGCCGGCGGGCGCATCAGGTAACCCCTCCCAGATTCCAGTCACCGTATTGTAACGCATAAAATCGCATTTGTAACCTTTCAGCAGATAAACATACCCGACATCGTTAACCTGGACATAAACCAGGTCCGTCCCGCCCTTTGGATTTTTACCCGATGTCCCGGGCAGAACATTTGCCAGTTGTCGCCACTCTCCAGTCTCAATATCATAACACCAGAAACCGGGTGTATTATAACCCTTGACCGCCCAGATTTTACCGTCACCATAACAGCCCGTTGAACCTTTATAGGGCAGTTTATTCTCAGTGCCGGCTGGCCAGCTTGTCAACGTAACCCAGCTGTTGGTATAAATGTTGTAGGCATAAAAATCACCAACCTTGTACCCCTTCGCCGCATAAATAGTTCCATCGTCAATATCAAATGCCAGCCAGGCTCCGTCCTTGACCGGCCGGCCCGATGGCGATGATGGCACCGAAGCCACCTCGTGCCAGCCGTAAGGCCAGACCCGTTCACCAACTCTGACTGTTACCTGGCCATCCTGGAAATCGTTACTGTGATTGATATCTCGCCCCAACATCGTGGTGCAGCGCATAGCCCAGACCCCAACGCTTGTCGGCACCCAGGTGCTAAACTGCACCAGTGTGCTTTCCCCGGGATTCACACTCACCGACTGCTGACTAACATAACCATCCCCAATTTTAAAGCGGACATCGAAATTCTCGGCAATCGTGCCGTAATTCCGAACCCAAACCCGGGGTTGCACCGCAATCCCTGAATCCACCGTATCCACCGGGGCAACAATCCGCAGACACCCAACATCATGGGAAACAACCTGAACCGCCCCAATTAATAGATTGTTCAACGGTTCGCGGTCGCCATTCATCGCCACGGTACAGGCAACCATAATATCACCCAGCGGATGAGCAACCCATTCCGGAAAACTGATTATGACTGAATCACCCGGATATACCGGCTCAGTCCGATTGACTGTCTGATTATAATCATTGCCGATGCGCAGCATCGTGGTGAAACGGGCAATTGAATTACCGCTATTGACCAGTCGCACTTGCGGCACAATCGTATCTCCATAGCCAACGGTTCCAGCCGGCGCCAGGATCTGTCCCACCCCCATATCCGGGTAAGGATAATAAAGTCGCATCGTCACCATATCGGTGTAACTACCGGCAATACTGGTCCGAGCAACCTGACCCGCCACATAGACATTATTTGAATCCCGGGCACATACCACCGCCGCAAAATCCTCCTGATTGTATGGTGAGTTGTAAGTAAATGTCCAGAGCGTGTCATGCGGAGTAATGTTATTACTGCGATAGCACAGCACCACCAGGTCATTTCCTTTCTGGCCGGCAACATAAACCCGCCCCTGATTATAGGTAATATCAAAGCCGTAATCATCCTGAGGCGAAGAGAATATCGTGCCCGCGGTTCCCCAGAGTGGAGTGAGTGCGAAATTGGCTTTATAGGTGATAATATCAAACCGGCTGGTGGTGCTTTGATGAAAGGCACCGGTGGCATAAACATTCTGCGGATTAGAATCATCAAGAGTAACGGCAAAGAAATAATCCTCGTCATCCATCGGGTCATTTATTCGGCGCACGGTTGGCGTGCCACCAGTTGGCGCATAACGGAGCAGCGTAGCATCATACCAGTTGTAGTCATTTTCCTCAAATCCGGCGACATAAATGTAACCGTTGTTCGCCACCGCCACATCAAAACCTGCGTCATCGTAATCCAGCGACCACCAATGCTCGTGCTGCCAGCGTCTGGTTCCATCCGGCAGAAATTTCATCGTCCACACCTGATAACTCCGGTTATCACTGTAACCAAAACCGGTAGTCACAATGTGTCCGGAATCGGGTGCAATCGCCAGGGCGGTGGCACAATTATCCCACTGGTCCCAATCTGACATCACAAAATCAGGATGACGGTCGCGCCGGGTATTGAATGCTAAAGTATCAAGAATGTAACTTCTGGTCCAGACCGTATCACCATTTGCGGGATTAATCCGCGCGACCCAGTAACGGGAAAGGATAAAATGGGTATCGGTGACCGCACCGCAGATATACAAATCCCCCTGCCGCCCGATTTCAATATCATAGCCGATGTCATCATCGGGCAGCATTGACCTTCTTGCCCAGAGTAGATTGCCCTCCGGCGAAAATTTCAGCCAGGTAATGTCCTGGTCATATGGTGCCGCCTGAGTTGTTACCCCGACGAGATAAACATTCCCCAGCGAATCAACCGCCAGGCCATGTGCCATATCATCTTCACTTCCGGCAAAGCCTCCATAAGAACGGACCCACAGTGTCTCTCCCCAGGAATTTAATTTGGCAACAAGCATATCGGTGTTAGTCGCCGACCCTTTTTCGCCCGCACCACAAACGAAAACATTTCCCTGACGGTCAAAACCGATGTCACTCGCCTGATTGAAATCCCCGCTTAAAGAATCTGAACCTGGATAGATTCGCAACCACATTGTATCGGCCAATCCCGCAAAAAGAGCCGCCGGGATAAGGAAGATAATAATGAACAACAATCTGATTCTCATCTTAACCCCCTTTTTATCTTGCAATCAAAAGTTTCTGGGTTGCGGTATAAAGGGTTTTCCCGGTTTGTAACTCAACCCGCACCAGATAAACACCAGCACTCAATCCCGCTATTTGCAATGGCTGAATATGGACCCCTGCCTGCTGGTATTCGCAAAGAGTCCTCTTTGCCAACCTGCCGGTAATATCATAAACCACCAGCTTCACCAACCCGGGTTGCGGCAGGTTATAGCGCACCTGTCCGGTTTTGAGTATCGGATTGGGTGCAATTATAAATTCAAATCCGGGCATTGGGCTGCCGGACTGTGCCTGAACTCCGGGAGCTGGCGGATTAAGCGGAAAATTTGCGTTATAACGCCAGAACTCAAGCGTTTTATTCCCTTTGAGCGCATAAATCTTGCCCGCACCATAAACAAGTGCCCCGCCGTTATAGAGGGGCTTGTTCTGAGGCCCCTTAGGAAAAGTATCCATAGTTTCTGCCCAGGTATCGCCAAGAACATCATAGAACCAGAACTCGGTCTGTTTTCCGCCTTTGGTCGCATAAACCCGCTGAAATTGCTTGTCATAAGCCATACCCGCCCCTTTCTTCATTTTCGTCCGTTTGGGATTCATCCGGCTATCAGGAATAAAGGGCAGTTGAACCCAGGTATCACGATTCACATTATACTTATAAAACTCGTAGGTGCCGCCCTTGAGTGCGTAAATTAGCGAATCGCCATCAAACGCAACTGCGCTGCCATCCTTCATCCGGCGGTTGCGTTCTCCGCTGGGCACACTTCTTTTGACCTTCCAGGAATCGCCGGTAATGTAATAACAATAAAAATCATTGGTATTGGCACCCCGCAGCGCATAAACACGGTGCAACTGGGGCACATATACGATTCCCGCTCCGTTCTTCACCCGTTTCATGGTCCCGCCAGTCGGATAATCCCGCAACTGCAGCCATTGGTTATTAGTGATTGAATAACGCCAGAATTCAAGCGTATTATTCCCCTTCAGCGCATAGATATAACCGGCGGTATCTGCTGTTAGGCTCGCACCCCCCTTTACCCGTTTCCGGCTGCCACTCCGACCAATCGCCGGGATACTCTCCCGAATGGACCATTCGCCGGTCCGGGTATTAAAAGCATAAAATTCGGTGGTATTGTTGCCTTTAAATGCGAAAACCAGACTATCCTGGGCAAAAGTCAGGGCACCACCGTCTTTGACCCCTTTACCCTTTTCACCAGCGGGCATAGCGGTTAACTGTTCCCAGGGCGAAACCGTGATTACCTGACCCCGCGCCGTATCATTTCCGGGTTCCTTATCACCGTTTAACATTGAATAACAAACAACCTGATGTTCACCCAGATCCCGTACTAACCAGGGCGCAAATTGGATTTCGGCAGAATCATAAGGAGCAAGTGCCGGTACCTGTTGAATATCAAAATAAAAGTTGCCAATTTCCAGCCTTACCGGGAAGGTAAAACTCAACGCACTAAAATTCTTCACCCGCACCTTCGGAATTACGACCGCATCCAGCCGGAAAGTATCAGCCGGCTGGATGATGAGCGCCGCGCCAACATCTGGTGCCGAATACTTCACCACCGCATAATCTTCATTACCTTCAAGATAGTCATAACCAGCGACAAAAACATCGCCCAGTGAGTTTACCGTAATATCATAACTCTGGTCATCCTCATCAAAGGTGGAATGCCGTGCCGTCCAGATCAGCGCCCCTTCCGGATTGTATTTCATCGTTACCCAATCCATACACCCGTCGCCACCATAAGAATAGCCGGTGATATAGGCATTACCGAACCGGTCAAGCGACAAGCCGGTCACACTATCATCATCAGCAACATAATCATAGTTTCGCTGCCACTCCAGCTGCCCATCCGGTGTTAGCTTGTAAATCAAGAAGTCAAACCAGCCGATATTAGTTTCGGTATAACCGGCGACGTAAATCGCGCCGTCCGGTCCAACTTTAATCTCACCGGCACCATCCAGTCCACTCTCCCCCCAGTCAAACCGGTTAACCCAGACCTGTTCCCCGGCGGCAGAATACTTAATCGTGGTGCCATCATACCAGGTCCCGCTTTCACCAGCCCGGCCCGCAACATAAACATTTCCGGAATCATCCAGGGTCAGGGCAAATGCAAAATCATTCTTTATTAAACTATCAGTGGCATTCGCGGTCCCGTCATAACGCCTGGTCCACAAAGTATCACCGCTGGAATTAAACTTAATTGTCAGATAATCCAGGCGCGCGGTTGTTCCGCACCAGGAATAACCGGTTACATATAAAGAACCATCCGCGGCCCTGGCCAGTGCGGTCGGAATGTCGTTACCGTTTGCCGGTCCATTAAAACGTTTCAGCCAGTCACGAGTGCCATCGCTAAGATAGTGAATAACGACATAATCCCGATTAGTCCCGTTAAACGAATAGCCGGCAACATAACAGCCCCCTGCCTGATCAGGGACAATTGCGGTTGTCCGGTCCGGACCACCGGTTGAATCATAGACATTAACCCAGGCTTCGGTGCCGTCATCAAGGTATTTAATCACCACCAGGTCGGTATCCGGACCGGACATTCGGGTCCATCCCCCAACAAAAACACTGCCCATCGTGTCACCACATAGCACCCAGGCCTCGTCCGGGGAACCAGTGGTCCGGGCCCAGCGCCTTTCCCAAACAATCTCACCAGTGCTTGAGGAAAATTTAACCGTAGCGATGTCCCGGGTGTTATCGTTACCAACGCTGAACCCGGTAACAACAATGTTGTTATCCGGGGTTAATATCATTGAGGTCGCTTCATCCCAGTCATCGGCACTACCATTATAACGTGCGGTCCAGACCTCAACTTGAGCGTTTAACTGTCCGGTAAAAAAAACAATACCCAGCAGTACCAGACCCAAAAAAGCCCAATTTTTACGACCACAATGTTTTTTCATATATGCCTCCTGTTGTCTTTTAATCTCCTGTCGGATGTAAACCCAGGGGAATCTTAAACTGCTGACGTTTTACAAATTAATTATAAGCTGGGAATTATCTTTGTCAAGTTATCGGTCATCACTTGACCGTTCAAAGTATAATTGCTAAACTGAAATTATGAAAAATTATGTTCAAAAGGTACTTTATCTCTTCCTGCTTTTTCTGCCCCTTACCTGCAGTGCCACTCCGCCCCGCGATTCACTCCGCTCCCGGGCTGAAAGGTTAAATTCCGAAATTGACCGTTCCCGGGTAAATGCGATTGTTCTGGCAGCTCAGAAAGTCAGCCCGGCAGTGGTATCAATTATTGTTACTCAGACCCGGATTGTCAGTTATGAGCCATTTGATATCTTCGGGTTTGACGACTTTTTCCGGGATTTCTTTCCCCGGCATACCTTCCGTCAGGAAATCAAAGCTATGGGCTCCGGGGTCATTGTTGCCCCCCGGGGATACATCATTACTAACTCCCACGTTGTTAATAATGCCACCAAAATCAAAGTAACCCTGCCGGATAACCGTAGTTTTGACGCTGAGATCGTTGCCCTGGATACGGACCGAGACCTGGCGCTTTTAAAAATTAACGGTACAAACCTGCCGGTTGCTCCGCTGGGCAACTCTGATGACCTCTTAATTGGTGAGTGGGCGATTGCAATTGGCAACCCGTTTGGCTTTTTAATTGAAGACGCCCAGCCCACGGTGACGGTAGGTGTAATCTCGGCACTTCACCGGGATATCCGCTCCGGTCAGGGCGGACTCATTTTCACCGATATGATTCAAACCGATGCCGCAATTAACCCGGGTAATTCTGGTGGCCCGCTGGTTAATGCCGTGGGTGAAGTAATCGGTATCAATACCTTCATCTTTTCCCATGCCGGCGGTTCGGAAGGGGTTGGATTTGCCCGCCCCATCAACGAGGTAAAACGGTTCATCAATGAGGTGCTGGGACAAACTACGGAAGAAAGTTATGAAAAGCAGACCACGCGCATCGGGGCAACCGTTGCTGATATCACGCCGGCGCTGCGCCGCCGGTTTGGCTTGGCACACACCAAAGGGGTGGTCGTGGTCGCGGTTAATGAAAACAGCATTGCGGAGAAAATCGGTTTATTGCCCGGTGATGTTATTTTAATTTATCAGGGCAAGGTGGTAAATTCTGCCCGGGCATTCAAAGAACGGCTGGCAAGCGGCCCCGGAAATATTGACCTGGTGATTGACCGTCGGGGCGAGCAACTGCGCATCCTTTATCAGTTAAGATGAATTCTGAAATCCCAAACTGCGTGTAATTATGGAGTGATTATGAGCACTACCCGTTATCTAACACCCGCAATGGCTGAACTTTGGTCAGAACCGACCAAGTTTGAAACCTGGCTGCTGGTGGAAAAGGCGGTCGCCCGGGTTCAGGGAAAATTAGGTATCATTCCGAAGTCCGCCGCGGCAAAAATTCAGCATGCCACTTTTAAAATAAAAGAAATTGAGCGGTTTGAAAAACAGACGAACCACGATGTAATTGCCTTCACGCGCAGTGTTGCCCGCAGTGTCGGTGCTGCTGGCAAGTATGTGCATTATGGTCTAACCTCCTATGATGTGGTGGACACCGCCCTGGCACTCAGGTGTATTAAGGGGCTCAATTATATTGACCAGGCGTTAGCTGAACTCCACAAGACAATTGCCGGTCTGGCAAAACGGTATAAGTGGACCCCGATGATGGGCAGGACCCACGGCGTTCATGCTGAACCCATTACCTTTGGCTTAAAATGCCTCTCCTGGCTTAGTGAAATTGAGCGCGGTCAAAAGCGCGTAAAAATTGCCCGGGACCAAATCGCCTATGGCAAACTTTCGGGCACAGTTGGTGCCTATACCCAGCTGACGCCGGCAGTGGAAAACCAGGTAATGAAGATTCTGGGCTTAAAAGTTGAACCGGTATCAACTCAGGTAATCCCCCGGGACCGGCACGCATTTCTACTGTCAACCCTTGCCCTGATCGCCACCGGACTGGAACGAATTGCCACCGAAATCCGCAACCTCCAGCGCACCGAAATTAACGAACTGGCAGAATCATTCGCTTCGGGTCAGGCCGGTTCATCGGCGATGCCTCACAAGCAAAATCCGATTATTTGCGAACGGATCTGCTCCCTTGCCCGGGTAATTCGGGCTTATGCAGCTGCCGCCTATGAAAACATTCCGCTCTGGCACGAACGGGATTTAACCAACTCCGCTGCCGAGCGTATCATCATCCCGGAATCCTTTATACTGCTCCATTATTCACTGGTTCAGCTGAACAAAGTGCTTGCCGGTCTGGTAGTCAAACCCGAACAGATGGCAAAGAACCTAAAAATTTCTGGAGAAACCTTTTTTTCGCAGGCGCTTTTACTCGCACTGATAAACAAAGGAATGGACCGAACCCGCGCCTACCAGCTGGTCCAGGAACTGGCATTTCAAGCCATTAGCACCAACTCAACCTTGAGTGCTGAAGCCCGTCGCCACCCCACGGTTCGCAAACACCTTACTGAAACTGAACTCCAGCGAGTTTTTAATCTTCCTGACCTGCTAAAAAACATCAATCAGGTTTACCGACGGCTATTTAACCGTAAATGATTGACTTTAAATTCACCGCCGAACAACTGCTGATTCAGCAAATCGCCCGGGAGTTCGCCCGTAAAGAGGTTCAACCCCGAATTCAGCAAAACGACCGCGCCGGCAGATTTGACCCAGAAATCATCCCAAAGATGGCACAACTGGGCTTGCTCGGTTTAACCATACCTCAGACCTATTCCGGCACCGGTGGCGACTACATTGCCCTGGGCATTGCCTGCGAAGAACTGGAGTATATTGACACCTCCCTGCGTGTTATCCTTTCAGTTCATATCGGGCTGGTAAGCCTTACCCTCCTTGCATGGGGAAACGAAAGTCAGAAACAGAAATATCTAATTCCGCAAGCAAAAGGCGAAAAGATTGCTGCCTTCGGTCTTACCGAACCAGCTGCCGGTTCAGATGTACTGGGCATCACGGCACGGGCACAGAAAAAAGGGGACCATTACATCATCAATGGCGAGAAGACTTGGATTTCACTGGCCGACATTGCTGACCATTTCCTGATTTTTGCCTGGACCGACCCGAAAAAAAAGGAGCAGCGTGATCATACCGGCATCAGCTGCTTCATCCTGGAACGAGGGATGGCAGGCTTGACCACCTCCACAATTCACGGTAAACTGGGCATCCGTGCCGGCAATACCGGCTCAATCGCCCTGAACGACGTTATTGTCCCAAAAGAAAACCTGCTCGGAGCTGAAGGTGAGGGATTCAAAATTGCAATGTTTGCAATTGACCAGGGACGCTATACGGTGGCTGCCGGTGCAACAGGCTTAATCCGCGCCTGCCTGGATGCTGCGGTAAATTATGCCAACACCCGGCGGAGTTTCGGTCGCCTGATTGCCGAACACCAGCTGGTAAAAGAAATGATTGGCGAAATGGCGGTCAACTATCAAGCCGCCCGGCTACTATACCTAAACGCCGGATGGCAGAAAAATCAAGGCAGAACCGCCACCCGCGCCACCTCGGCCGCCAAACTCTTTGCCTGTGAGGCAGCAGAAAAAGCGGCAAGCAATGCGGTTCAGATCTTTGGGGCTTACGGTTTTGCTGATGAATATCCGGTTGAGCGCTTCTACCGCAACGCCAAAGGTGCCCAGATTTACGAAGGCACCCGCGAAATTCACAAACTCCTCCAGGCTGACTTTGCTCTGGGTTTACGTCAGGAAAAAAACAGCCGGGTAACTTTGCCGCCTCATAATGAAAGGGGGTAAGTTATGCCTGTAGTTTATCTCAAATCCGGGGGATATGCCGTCTGCGGGGGCTACACAGTCAAAGAAGGGGTGGTAAAAATGGTCGATGTGGTATTCAAAGAGACCGGGCTGCCAGCAGGCAAAGAAAAACAGCCGGAAGCGGTGGTCTCGCTCGCCAATGTGCTCTATATTATTCCCGGACAGGATAAATAATCGCCAATAACATTCAACCGATGAACGCCGCTATTCTGGTCCGGAAAATCACCGAGTTAAAATCGGCAGTTATTGAAGCGCTGGACTTTTTAAACTACGACTTCTCCGGCAAAAAAGTCTGGGTAAAACCGAACCTCCTTGCCCCCCATCCGCCCGGTGCCGGTGTTACCACCAGTCCGGAACTAATTTACGAAATTGTCAGCGAACTCCAGCGCCGCAATGTCAAAAAAATTTGGGTCGGCGACAATCCGGCTGGCGCCCACCGCCGCCGGCTGGAAGAATATCTCCGTCCAACCGGCGTTGTTGAAGCCAGTCTCGGGAACTTCGCCAATGTCTCAATAAACCCGGTTTGGCTTACCATTAACTCCCGCTTTACTTCCGAAGTCCCGGTCTCCAATATTATTTATGAAGCCGACATAATTCTCAACCTGCCGGTGTTTAAAACTCACGCCCTGACCATCCTCACCGGCGCGGTCAAAAATCTATTCGGCATCATTCCGGGTGGACACAAGGCTTTTCTTCATACCCTTGCTGCTGATGCTGACCAATTTGCCGAACTACTGGTGGACATCTACCAGGCGGTGCCGGTGAAAATTATGAACATAATGGATGGCATCCGGGTAATGGATGGAGTTAACGGACCAAGTGGCGGCCGGGTCCGGGAGATGAATTACCTATTAACTGGTGAAAACGCCGTCGCGCTGGATGCGGTGATGGCACTCCTTGCTGGCACTTTCCCGGAAAAGATTCCCACCGTGCGTATTGCCAGCCAGCGTAACCTTGGACCGGCAAACCCGGCTGAAATCAAAATTACCGGTGACTTCGCTCCAATTCCTGATTTTCGCCTTCCCAATGCCAGTTTTGCCGCGCTCATTACCAAACTCTCCCGCCCGGTTTACCGTCACCTCATTCCCCGCGTTCCCGTATTGAACTCCAACCGCTGCATCCGTTGTGGAGAATGTGCTGCCAACTGCCCGGTGCTGGCGATTAAAATGGCCCCTTATCCGGAAATTGAACGTCGCAAATGCATCCGCTGCTTCTGCTGTGCCGAAATCTGTCCGACCAGGGCAATGACCGTTGCCGGCCACCTGAAAAGTTTCTGGCTGCGGACTATCCAGCGCTAACGTTTATTTGAACAGCGGAACCCGAACTGCTAATCTTAATCCGAAATAGGGAACCATCATCTATCCCGGTCATTTTCAGCCGCTTGACAAGAGAGAAATATAGAGTAGCATAATTTGGGCGCCCAGATAAACGGGCAGAAAGGAGTAAATGCGGAGAAGCGGTTAGCTGGTAAAAGACTGGGTTATCCTTCAGTATTATGGTCCAGGTCCGGGATTAAATGAACAAAAAAACAACGGTGTCCGGTCAGAATTGGGATACACCTGGCACCAACTGACGAATAAAACTCTGCGCATACGAGTTCCAGCACAAAATAGCTCTTGGACCTGGTTAAAAATATTTAACTCCTCAGGCAATTGGGTTTACTCAAACTCAGATTTGACATTTAACGACAGAAATGAACTTATCCTTTCCCCCCTCAACCTTAAATCCGGTATCTACTTTCTGCAATTAATTTCTACCTCGCGAAAAGGACCGGCAGTAATTACCACTAAACTTACGGCTATTAAATAACCACTGGATTTTGCCCGGGATATTTGAATTTACCTCTTTTTCAGCCTTTTGCGCCGCGCCTTTTTCCACTCCTCATCATCAATCTCCTGCCGGAGTTCTTTGATTTTGTCCCGCAGTTTTGCCGCCCGCTCAAACTCTAAATTCTGTGCCGCCAGCTCCATCTCCTTCTGCAAACGAAGCAGTAATTCCATTCGGTTCTTGCCATCGGTCATCAAAAACTGCTCATCATTTGTCCCCTCATCTTTTTTCGCATCAGCGACCGCCGTGGTCCCCAGCACCTGTTCGGTCGTCTTCACAATTGAACGGGGCACAATCCCATAACGTTCATTATACTCAATCTGTTTCTGCCGGCGGCGCTCGGTCTCCTGCAAAGCACGGCGAATTGAGCCCGTGATATTATCTGCATAGAGAATCACTTCGCCCGAAACATTACGCGCTGCCCGGCCTGCGGTCTGAATCAGGGAACGGGCATCCCTGAGAAACCCCTCCTTATCCGCATCCAGCACCGCCACCAGCGAAACTTCGGGCAAGTCCAGCCCCTCGCGTAAAAGGTTAATTCCCACTAAAACATCAAACTCCCCCAGCCTGAGCCCGCGCAGAATCTCCACCCTATCCAGCGGTTCAATTTCGGAGTGCAGATATCGCACCCTGACGCCCATCTCGGTCAGATACTCTGCCAGGTCCTCTGCCATCCGCTTGGTCAGAGTTGTCACCAGCACCCGTTCTTTCCTTGCCACCCGTTGCCGGATTTCATTGAGCAGGTCGTCAACTTGATTAACTGTTGGTCTCACCCTCATCTTCGGGTCAACCAATCCGGTGGGCCGGACAATCAACTCTGCCACCCTGCCCTGACTTCGCAAAAGTTCATAATCACCCGGCGTTGCCGAGGTAAAAACTACCTGATTAATCAACTGCTCAAACTCATCAAATCGCAACGGCCGGTTATCAAGACAGGAAGGGAGCCGGAACCCGTAATCCACCAGCACCTCCTTGCGGGCACGGTCGCCATTGAACATCCCCTGAATCTGGGGAATCGTCTGATGGGACTCATCAATAATTATCAGATAGTCTGCCGGAAAATAGTCCAGCAAACAGTAAGGTCGTTCGCCGGGCGCCTTACCCAGAAAATGGCGGGAGTAGTTCTCAATTCCCGGACAATAACCGAACTCCCGAATCATCTCCAGGTCAAAATTAGTCCGGGTTTTTAGCCGCTGTGCCTCCACCAGTTTTCCCTGCGCCTGCAGTTCTGCCACCCGCTGTGCCAGTTCCTGCTCAATTGATTTCAGCGCCCGTTCCCGCCGGTCCTCACCGGTAATAAAGTGCCGTGCCGGATAGATAACCACCCGTTCCCGGCGTTCAATCACATCACCGGAAACGAGATCAAAAATGCTCAACCGGTAAACCCGGTCCTCGTGAAACTCAATCCGCACCCCATAATCCCGGTGTGAGGGCTGAACCTCCACAACGTCGCCGCGCACCCGAAAGGTTGAACGCTTAAGTTCAAAGTCGTTCCGGGAATACTGCAATTTCACCAATTGTTCAAGCAGCCGTTCCCGGTTCAGGTCCCGATCAATCTCAATTGGAAACAGCGACTCCTTAAACTCCCAGGGCTCGCCCAGATTGTAAATACAGGAAACCGACGCAACCACAATCACATCCCGGCGCTCAATCAAACTGGAGGTGGCACGCAACCTTAATCGTTCAATCTCCTCATTGATTGAAGCATCCTTCTCAATGTAAAGGTCGTATTCGGGCACATACGCCTCAGGCTGGTAGTAATCGTAATAAGATATAAAATACTCAACCGCATTTTCTGGAAAGAATTGCTTGAACTCGCCGTAAAGTTGTGCTGCCAGGGTCTTGTTATGGGAAATAATAATTGTCGGCCGGTTCAACCGGGCAATCACCTGTGCCATCACAAAAGTCTTACCCGAACCGGTAACACCCAGCAACGTGGAAAACTTTGCTCCGGACTGGATGAATTTTACCAGTTGGGCAATCGCCTCGGGCTGGTCACCTGCGGGCTTAAACGGCGCCCGCAACTGAAACTGCTCGCTCATCAAATAAATTCTATCCCGGGTAGTGATGAATGTCAAAACCCGGGAAAATTAATACCGGCTCCCGCTCCGAAAACAATCCCGGTTTGACATCTGCCGGCTGGCACTTAATATTGACTCCGTTGATGAAAATCCAATTCTATGACCTCGGCGCTGAAAATCAAAACCTTGCCCCTGAATTCCGCACCGCATTTGAACGCATCCTCGCCTCGGGCAGATTTGTCCTCGGTCCTGAACTCGCAGCATTTGAACAGGCACTCGCGGACTATCTCAAAGTCCAACAGGCAATCGGTTTAAAAAGTGGCACCGATGCCCTTTATTTTGCCTTACGGGCCCTGGGCATCGGTAATGGTGACCAGGTCATCACCACCCCATTCACCTTTCCCGCGACAATTGAAGCAATTCTGCGCACCGGTGCTCAACCGGTCCTGGTGGATATTGAATCCCAGACCCTCGGTCTCAATCCGGAACTGTTGCCGGCAGCAATCACCCCCAGAACCAGGGCGATTCTGCTTGTCCACCTGTTCGGCAACTGTACTGACCTTCAGCAGTTTCTAACCATTGCCCGCAATTACCACCTCCACCTGATTGAAGACGCGGCACAGGCAATCGGTTCAGAATACCAGGGGAAAAAACTGGGCAGTTTTGGCTCAACCGCCGCTATCAGTTTCTATCCAACTAAAAACCTGGGCGCACTCGGCAACGGCGGCGCCCTGCTCCTCAATCCGGAGATAAATTCTGAACACAATGTATTAACCGAAATCCCCACCTCGGCACGGCTGGACGAACTGCAAGCAGCATTTCTTGCTATCAAACTCCGCCACCTTGACCAGAACTTAAACCGGCGCCGGGAAATTGCCACCCTTTACCGCACCGCGCTTGGCCCTTTTGTCCGAATTGCCGGTTCTGCGCCGGGCTCGTTACCCAACTATCACCAGTTTGCAATTCTTGTGTCCGACCGCGACCGGCTCCGTGCCGGACTGGGCTCCCGGGGCATTGAAACAATGGTCTATTATCCCGAACCGATTCACCATCAGCAACGGTTTGCTTACCTTTTCAATTACGGTCAACTACCGGTTGCCGAACAGACCGCCCGGGAAATCCTGTGCCTGCCGATTCGGCAAAACTTGACAGAACCAGAAATCCAATTCATTATCAATAACATTATTGAACTTTTAAGGCGGTTAAAATGAACCTGAACGAAATCGTCATCCCGGAACTGGCATTTGATGCCCCGCCGGTTGCCACTCAGGAACAGTTATTTGAACTGATTGCTGACCGCTTGCTCAGCGCCAGCATCACCACCGATTATGACTCACTGGTTCAAGGTTTTCTCAAACGCGAAGAACTATGTTCCACCGGGGTCGGACATGGTGTTGCCCTTCCTCATTCTGCCACTCCGGCAATTGACCGGATTATCGTCATCGTCACCCGGCTCAACCCAGCTCTGGACTGGCATGCCCGGGACAATGAACCGGTTAACCTGGTGGTGGCGCTTGTTTCCCCGCCCTCACTTTATTCAGTATATCTCCAGGTGCTTGCCGCGCTTGCCCGTGCCCTTCATCTGGAACCGGTTCGCCGGCTTGCCCGGAACGCACCCAGCGCTGCTGATGCTGCCAAAATTATCGCTATCAGTGCCCAGAAACAGGAAGAGGGCAGCGAAGGCTTGATTGAGCCGGTCTGCTAAACATCACCCTTAACTCTTCTGCGCCGCTCACTGACCCGCTCTGCCATCTCCTCAAAAATTCGCAATGTCCCGCGTGCCTCCTCAGGATTGAGAATCTGAATTGCAAAACCGGCATGGACAATCACATAGTCCCCAACCTTTGCCCCGGGTGTCATCACCAGCGAAATCTCCCGCTCCACCCCGCCCACCTCACCGATTGCGGTCTCGTCTTCAATTTTCACAATCCGGGTCGGAATTCCCAGACACATCTTAACCTCCTTTCCCCGGTGAATAAAAACAAACCGCTTCCCCAGGTTTCACCCCCAAACGTTCAGCAACCAGTTCACACTTAGCGGTCAAAAGATAAAAACCATTTCGTGGTCCATCAACCAGCGCCTCAAAATTGGCATGCCCCTTGGCGATGACCACCTCTGCCTCCTGAAAAGCGGCTAAAAACTCTGAACTCACCGTTTGCAAATCAACCCCGAGATAACGCGAACCGGTACCGATTAGCCTGCCATATTGATTCAAACCCAGCTGCGCGGCTTCGGCTACGGTCACATCATTAAGGATAGGATAAGACCGGGCAACAATCGTCAAATCAACTCTGGGCAGCCGTTTCAACACCAAAATATCAAACATCACCTCTCCGGAATTATCCAGAATATACATCACCCGCTTTGCACTCCTGAGCCGGGAGATCAAAAGTTCTGAATCATCGTGAACAAACCGCCGCGCCCCCAGCAACCTCATAAGCTCAAACCGCTTACCCGGTCCAACATCAATCACATTACCGGCGGCTGCCACCAGCAGCGCCTGGCGCAGTGCCGCCTCACCATCACCTAACTGGCGGTCCAGTTCCCGGGCAATGGCCGCTGACTCACGGTTCTGCTTTTCCTTCACCTGCGCGAACGGGTCGCTCAACTCCAAAAACTCCATTGTTGCCAGCAACAGTTTTGAAGTATAGCTCCCGGGCGGCTCCTCAAGGCTCAAACTGGCTGCCAGCTCAACTAACCGCGGTTTAAGCATTTCCCAGCCCTGCTCATCACCATTCACCAGCCGCAATATCCGTCCGCACTGCTCCAGTCCGCACTCCAGACATTTCGCTGCCGACCGCATCGCCATTTAATTATGTCTTCAGCGGTTTCTTCTCCGCGCACGGAAACAGCACATTATTTAATATCAACCGATAACCAGGTGAATTCTTGTGCAGATTCAAATCGGTAGGTGGGTCCCCAATCCGGTGCGCATAATCCTCCGGGTCATGACCGCCCAAAAAGGTAAATGTCCCCTTACCAAACTGACCATGGATGTATTTCACCTCTTCGGTATTCTCAACCTCACCTAAAATCAGCACATCCTTCTTCAACAGCGTCCGCCGGAAACCGCAGTTCTGCCCTAAAAACTCCTTAACCAGCCCGGTATGGCACTGCACGAGCATTGTCGGCACCGGGTCATACTTGGCAGAAAAATCAAAAAGCGAAAAATAAACATCCGGTCCCCGGGCGCTTGCCTCCAGATAAGTGTCAATATCGGAATGCTCGTAAATAAATGGGTCGGTAATCACCTGAAAATTCTCAAAGGCAAAACAGCCCTCATAATCCAGCTTCTGATTACACTGCGGGTCAACCGGGTCACCGTCAAAAACCGCGGCACAGATATCGGTGTTTCGTGCTGCCCAGGCGATATCCGGCGTATCAGTTGCCGAACACATCCCAAACAGCATACCGCCTGCGGCCACATACTTCCTGATTGCTGCCAGCACCGCCAGTTTCAACTGACTCACCTTCTTAAAACCCAGCTCCTTTGCGGTCTTGATATTTATCGCCACCTCCTCCTGATACCACCTCTCCTGGCGATATGAGGCATAGAACTTTCCGAACTGCCCGGTAAAGTCCTCATGATGCAGATGCAGCCAGTCATACTGGGAAAGTTTACCTGCCAGCACCTCCTTATCCCAGACCACATCATAAGGAATACCCGCATAATCCAGTGCCAGCCGGACCGCATCATCCCAAGGGTCGGCGGTTGGCGATGCATAAACTGCAATTCTTGTTGCCCGCTCAAGCGTAATTGACGCCATATTGTTTGCCTCAATTGTCTCGCGCAACTTTACCAGTGCGGCTGGGTCCACATTTTCATAATACACGCCATTCAACTGACACTCCCGGATCGCCTGATTTTCCGGCGAAAACAAAAAAGACCCCCCACGATAATTTAAAAGCCACTCCACCCTGTGTCCCCGCTGCAGCAGCCGGTAAGCGATGCCATAAGCCTTCAGATGGTCGGTCTGGCTCAAATCCATCGGGATCAGTACCATCTGCTGGGCAAAAACTGGCACCATCAACAGCCAAAACCCAACAACCCTTTTCCCGAAACTAAAAATGAACATCCTCCACCTCAACTCAATCTGCTAACTATCCTGGTCCCGGCTCTGCCCTCAAGTGCGGCTAACAGATGTGACGGGTCGGTGATTATCACCTCTTTACCACCACCTTCAAGAAACTTAATCGCCGCATCAATCTTAGGACCCATACTTCCCTCCGGAAAATGATTCTCTGCCCGATATCCCCGGAGCGCCTCAATATCAACCACACTCAACGGCTTACTATCCGGCTGACCATAATTAAGATAAACCCGGTCAACTGCGGTAGAAATTACCAGCCGTTCTGCCCCGAGCAAATTTGCCAGCAGTGCTGAAGCCAGATCCTTATCAATGACCGCTGCCACCCCCTTCAACATACCATTCTCCTTAACCACCGGAATCCCGCCTCCTCCGGCAGCAATCACCACCACGCCTGCCGAGACCAGTTTCCTGATCTCCTCAATCTCCACCACTGCCCGTGGCTGCGGTGAAGGCACCAGCCGGCGAAACCCCCGGCCTGCATCCTCTTTCATACACCAGCCCAGCTCCTTCTCCAGTTTCACCGCCTCCTCCCGGGTATAGAAAGGACCAACCGGCTTGGAAGGATTACCAAACGCCGGGTCACCCCCATCCACAATCACCCTGGTTACCAGTGTCACCACCTCCTGCCTCATCCCCTTCTCCTGAAACAGATTGCCCAAAACCTGCTGAATCATATAACCAATCTCTGCTTGGGTCTGGGCATTTGCCGCATCCAGCGGTATTTCTGGCAACCGGTGCCGTGCCAGATACGAACGCAACAACACAAACCCCACTTGTGGCCCATTCCCATGGGTAATAATCACTTTTTCCCCCCGGCGCACAAGCTCCACTATTGGCTCACCGGTCTCGCTCAAAGTCGCCATCTGGTCAGCAAAAGAGTTCTTCTCTTTTGACCGCAAAAGTGAATTACCGCCAATTGCCAGCACTGTGGTCATATAATTAAATCATAACCAAACTTCCGCAACAATCAAGCCGACAAAACAAACCTCCCAACCATCCTCATCAAAAACCCCCTAACCATCTCCGCAAGCATCACCCTAAGCCTGCTCTTTACCTTCTCCCCAACCATCCTCAATACCCTGACCACCTCCCACCTAACCACCAATCTTCATACCCTAACCCCAACTCAACCTCCTGCCCTGCTCACCACCATCCCCAAAACCACCACCAAAACCATCTACCCAACCATCTGCCCAACCGTAGGGGGTACCGTTCCCGGGACGGGGTCTAAAAATCGGCAAAAATCAACCTAACAAACAATTTTCCAACAACATATCCTTAAAAACCCCCGCCCCAAAAATTTAACCTATAAGTTAAAAAACCTGGTGAAACCTAAGCAGTTGCCCCTTAGCGGGTAATAAGCACCTTGTTTACCTTTAACCCACCTGCCTGATTTCTGATAAAATAAACACCGGGTGCAAGATGACGCACATCATTTTGACCTGATTTAAGTTCTATGACTTTTCTACCGGTAGCATCAAGCAGGCAACCAGAAAAACACTTCTCGGTAATAAAAATTGTGTTGCGAACAATGCTTGCATCAGTTGCTGGAACCGCATTTTTGCCATCATCTTCCTCAATTTTCGTTTCGTTAAACTCAATCACTCTCAGCCCCTTATCATCCGCTGCTATATAAGCATAATTTCTCCAAAGCGCGACATCGCGATAAACACAGTTTTTATCAACATAATATCCAACCTCATTTAGATTATTGGTGTCTCTTGCATCTATAACCCGAAGGCAAGACTCTCCATCAGCCACATAGACATAGTGTGAAAAGGCTGCAATGCCATAAACCGTTCCTGGGGTGTCATAGAAAACAACCTCTCTCGGATTCATTAAGTTTGAAATATCAATCACCTCAAAACCACCGCTATAACCCTCACAGCGATTGAGCAAATAAGCATATCGCTCGGAAACTTCTACACCATATGCCCCACCAGGATTACATTGTCCAATGACCACCGGGTTTCTCGGATTGGAGATATCTACAATTAACAGACCATCATTCCGGTCAGCCACATAAGCATATCCCTCCCAAACAATAACCTTGCAGGGAAATCTGGATCCAACAGTACCAATTGCTATTGGGTTTGCTGGGTTTGATGCATCTATTATCATCAGGCCGACATTTCTGACCGCAATATAGACATAATTCATCACCACATCCAGCCCATAAACCCAGTCTGGAGTATTATAATGTCCAACTTCGGTAGGATTTTCCGGGTCTGCTATATCTATCACCCGCAACCCGGAATCTCGGTCTGCCACATACGCATATCTGCCATATACCGCTACCCCCAAAGCCAAACCCGGTGTATCATAATAGCCCACTTCTACCGGTCTTGATGTATCAGCTATATCTATTACCCGCAACCCGGAATACCCATTAGCAACATAGGCATATCTGCCAAATATCGTTACCCCATAAGTTCTGTCTGGTGTAAGATAGTAGCCCACTTCTGTGGGGTGACTTGGATTTGAAACATCTGCTACCCGCAAACCAACCCGGCAGTCTGCTACAAATAAAAAGTTTCCACTGTGAACTATACTATATGCCCAACCTGGCGTATTATAATTACCCGCTTCTCTTGGATTTACTGGATCTGATATATCAACCACCCGCACCCCAGCCCACAAATCAGCCAAATAGACATAATTACTATAAATATCTACTGCGCGAGCCCAACCGGTTGTATTGAGATGGTTAACCTCTCTTGGGCTATTCTGATTCGAAATATCGATCACCCTCAAACCCGAATCTCCGTCTGCCACATAGGCATAGTTGCTTGCTAACACTACTCCATACGCCACACCCGGAGTATTGTATGAGCCAACCTCTAAGGGATATCCAGGATTAGACACATCTATCACCCGCAGGCCAGAATTCCAGCATGCCAAATAGACATAGTTGCCCGCCACTGCCACACCATAAGCATAGCCGGGCGTTTCACAATAGCCAATCTCTCTTGGATTTTGTGGAACCGCTACATCAATGATTCGCAGCCCCGAATTATAATCTGCTACGTACGCATAGTTACCAGAGACCGCTGCGCTGTAAGCATAACCAGGGGTATCATAAAATCCTAATTTTTGCGGAATTGATGGATTTGATACGTCCCAGATTTCAAGACCTTCGTCTCCGGCTGCGATGTAAAGTTTGTTAGATTGATAAAATAAGCCCTCCACCCGGCCTTTGGTATGAATCGCCTCAGATAGTTTCACTGGATTGGCAGGATTGGTTACATCAAGAATATACACGCCCCCGCCAGAACCCAGAAAGGCGATATGCCTGGCTGTATCCACCGCCACCGCATAGGATGGTCCAAATGGCCAACTGCCAACCTCCCGGCAGTTCAAGGAGTCCTGCGCCCAAACAACACCACAGAACAGGCACAAAAGCACCGGCAGCACATTAAATCGCATAAATCCCCTGCCTGTTAAATCTGTACTATACTACTACATCAACTCACTCTGTCAATATGTACCTTAACCTTTTTCCCACAAATAGAGTATGTGGGGCGTCCGTTCGGACGCCCCACATCTTTTTACCCCTACCGCAAAAGCAGCGCCTTCTTGGTGGCAGTAAAATTGGGTACATCCAACCGGTAGAAGTAGACCCCATTTGCCATTATCCGGCCCTGCTCATCTCTGCCATCCCAGACCACGGTGTAACTGCCAGGTCTCTGCTTGCCACTCACCAGACTCCTGACCAGTCTGCCCTGAGTATCATAAACCTTAAGCCGGACATTGCCTTCCTGGCAAATCTGGTACCTGATTTGCGTCCTTGTTGAGAACGGGTTGGGAACAGATTGATAAAGCTGGGGCTCTAGATAGGTGAATTCCGCACCCTGCTGACCTCCGCCCCCAGTGCGATTCAGATTCAACCGCTGATAACGCACCTCATAGTAATTCTCACCTGCCGCTTCGCTCCAGATGCAGTGCAGAATGGGAATAGCCGTGTCTCCTGATACTTTTTTCTGAAACAGGACCTGAGGATAGGTTGATTTACCCGCTGTGTTCTGGACCGTGAAGGTATCTGTGAACTCAACACAGGCAAGGATGTCATAATCGGTTTCGCTAACGTTTTCCTGCCAGACAACAAGACAGGTATCACCGAGTCCGATCTCCGGGTAATCAGAGGTCTGTTGCGCTGTGTTGCTCAGGTTAACTACCTCATCCCAGCTATTGTATTCGCTCTGGGGGGAACGATAACGGGCATAGATATCCGGAGTCTCACCCTCTGCCCAGGCGACAACAATTCGGTCCTGGTCCGCTCCGATCACCGGATGCAGTGATGGCGCCGGGCTGTTGGAAAGGTTTACCACTGACCGCCAGCTGGCTGGAAACCCGGGTTGCCAGTTGTCTGCCGGAATCGGGGTTTCACTCATCGTATAATTCACCTCGCCCTGGGCACTCCAGACCAGATGGAGGTAGTCACCCTGTCCACCAGCATCAGTCTCAGTCGCCAGTCCGGGCGCACCAATGTCTGCCCCAATCACTACTGTGTCCAGCCTGACCCGACCAGTGTCAAACTTGGCAATAATCAATAATCGGTTTGTTCCGTTGTCATAGGGAAAGGCAGCATAAGCACAGGAGTTTAGCTGGTCTGATGAAGTGGCAACCGTTGCCGGACCAACACTACCAGCAGAAACCGGATAGATGGTCTTGGGAGTTGACCAGGTGCCATCTGCCCGTCTGTACCTTACCTCAACCCCTTTAGTATGACCGCTGCCGGTGTAATTCATTACCGCCCAGAGCCTCCCTGTGCCATCATAAGCGATTGCCGGGTATTCACAATCCTGGGTCAGAACCTGCCGTTTCCAGGAGTCACCAGTGGCACTGCGCGCAAACATCACCGCACCATCAAGGTCAGTATACACCGCAAAGAGCGAATCCGAACCCGCCTTCTGCACCAGTTTCTGACCATTATTATATCTGGTGGCATTGGCATTTGCCCGGGAGACATTCAGGGACTCAACCTTGAACCCCAGAACCGCCGTATCTCCGGCAAGTTTCTCAATCCAGAGTAGTTTCACCCTAACCTGGTCAATTGAAGGTGAGACCGCGCTGGACTCGGCAACCGCCTGAGGATACTGGCAGTCATGCTCACCAGCAACCATGGTCATAGTGTCTCCCCTGACCCGGGCCCGAATCCTCCATCTCCCATTAACCTTCTCCTGCCAGACCACAACCCCAACACCCGCGTAGACCGGGTTGTCCTTTTCCGCGGTTGTCCGACAACTCAATTCCGGCGCCTCCTGCCAGCCGCTGAACTGGCTGGTACCGGTAACATCAAGGGTGCTGTGGCAGATGATAGATGTATCGCTACCATTCTGCGTGTGAATCCTTCTCGTCCAGACACAGTGCAGAATCCCGTTCTCAAGCGCCGCCATCGGATGAAACCCATCACCGGTTATGCTCCCGAGCGCTGCCCAGTCTGGAGGTCGCGTCGTAGAACCGGCAGAATAATTGTAAAGCGCGCTGCTCACTACCGCACTACCGCGCTGATAGGTTACATAGACCGAGTCGGTGTTGACGATGTTGATGCAGGGAAAACTATCTGAGAGGTCATTCCTTGCCTCAATCGTATCAATAATAACGGTGCCGGTATCAACCTTGGCAAACATCACCCGTGATTTGCCCTCAACTGTGTCATAGACCGCAAAAACCACACCCGCCACCTTCATCCCGCCAACATTGCCCGGATAAAGCGCTACCGAAGGGTTGAGCGGTTTGACACCGCTGACTCCAGCAAATACCACCTTCGGCTCGGTCCAGTCCCCAACCTGAGGATACCACCAGGCACAATAGAGCAAAGAGTCCTCAACAAAGAATGCCGCAACAACCGAATCCCGGTCGGTGGCAATTGACGGGTTTCTGCCCCAGCCCGGACTGAACATATCCTTCCAGCTCAAACCATCGTCCGTTGACCGGTCAACCGCCACAAAATCCTCAACCGGATAGGCACGAACGAGATAACTACCCGGAACCTGCATTTGCTGAAGAACACGGGCGGTATTAGGTGATATGCCATCAACCTTCACTGGTGGCCAGGCAACTGGTGAAGCCACTGCCCGAATCTCCCGAAAATGGAGATGCTGAATTTTCTCAGGGGAAAGAGCAGCGTAGACAAAGTACGCCCGCCCAAAATCAGTTGTCGTTACAGAAGGCGTTAATGACCAGTAGCCGCTTACAGGTATAGGGGTCTGCCAAGACCGTCCTCTGTCTGTCGAGAAAGAAAAATATGCCTGCATCAACCTTCCTATGAATACCATATACACCGTATCGTTCTTGCGCCAGAGATTGGGCCAGTAAACTCCTGGGTGTTCAGGAAATAGCGATTGGTTGCTCACCACTTCAAGATGATGTTGTGGATAGGGGTTGTGTGCCACAATCGCAACATATATCCGCCCCCCAGGTCCAGGGGACAAATATGCCACAATCGCTGTATCAGCAACATCCGGCTGACTCCTTGGCAAAAGCGCCTGGATGCAAGGATATTGACCCTGTGACGGAAAATAAAGCGTATCCGTAAGCCTAGTCTCCTCTATCCCTGCGCTATACACCTTCCTGCCACAATGAATACGCCAGGTTCCGTCAGATTTCAATTTCTGAAATGCATACCAGAAGAGTGCAGTGTCGTTCTCACTTGTTCCATTCCAAGCAACGGTTAAATAGTCAGAACTGTCGCGTTGCGCGCCCATTCTATGCTCACCATTATAGTTATACCGGGGAAGAATTTCGAGCAAGTTCTCAGTAGGAGCATCAATCCAGTTCATATCTTGGTGAATCCGAGTATAACTGTAAAGCACATTTGCCCCAAGACGCCAGGTATCTGATGTCCGTCGCTGAAGCACAAGCGACGGGTGCTTCGCCCATTGAGAGTCCGGAGGGATGAATAGGTGTTTTATCAGCGGCTCAAGGGGTTTCCAATCCTGCATTCCTGGATATCTGTGCGTATAGACGATTTGATGTGGGTAAGCAGAATCGTTATGGTAAAGCCACTGGTCATAGAATGCAACCGCTACCGTGTCACCTAAACATCCAATGGTTGCATCATAAGCAGACTCCCCATAACCCACACTATCGTAGTGAAGTTTCCCGGAAAGGCAGTAGGCATCGCTCCAACCCCTTCCTCCATTTGTGGTAAACCGCCAATAGACCCGTGGCCTTCTGTCCCCGCTTAAATCTCCATTATCCGTAAACACTACATGGATGGTGTCAATAGAGTCATAGAAACCAGAACGCGGATAAGCCTTTGCCACCGCCCAGCCGTTGTTCTGAACCAACCCATATGGTGGCGGTGAATCAGATATGCCAAATTCAGAATAAGGCAGAACCCGCCAGACCCACTGGACCTGACTATAGCCTATGCCTGTGAGAACCGCTATAAAAAGCAGCCCTGCACATATCTTTAGACCTTTCATTTTTCCTCCTTTGTTTAGGATATTCTAATTAACCTATCTTATCCCTTTAATTCCCAACCCAGACTATCCGTTCATATCCACCTCCTTTTATTCCATCTGCCTTTACTTGACACTCCAATCTCTTATATTATGCTTATATTGTGAATTTCCTCGTCATTCTATCCATGTTCGCAACCCTTCCAGCCCAACCTGCCACCTTCTTTTCTGACACATTTGAATTCCGGCAACTCGCCCGAATACCTTACTATGGCATAATTACCTGCGGTGATGCAGACCACGATGGACTCCAGGAGTTCTACGCAATCGCCCAGTGGTTTCCCCATGATGCCTATATCATTGAGTTCAACCCGGATATG
>Ga0209162_1000136_pt1 | contig 78963 bp, 60 predicted proteins | sample YNPNPMetaG_FD_187121 | JGI IMG/M metagenome (GOLD analysis project Ga0209162, IMG submission 187121) | Anoxygenic and chlorotrophic microbial mat microbial communities from Yellowstone National Park, USA - YNP NP MetaG (SPAdes) (version 2) ...
CAATGCTGTGGGGTGGAGAAGGCACAGGTTCGTAAGGCAGTGGCAGTGATGCGCCATTTGCTACTGGCTTTGAGGGCATTTTTACGGCTGGAGGTTTATCGTTTGCGGACAGGGGTCATTTGGTATGAGGCGAAGTTAGCTCTGCTCCGGGAAGCGATAAGAGCTTTTCTGGCTCATCCCACCTATGACCTCAATCCAACTGCGTAAGTCCTATTCATTATAACTGAGTTTCCCCCGACAGGGGGTAGCAAACAGCCTGTAAAACCTGTTATAATGCACCGGAGACGCACAGCGGCGGTGCAGATGAACATCTTTCCTCTCGCAGGGAACGAGCCAGGACCTTTTGTGAACTGTTTGGTGCCGGTTGACTCCGTACCTGTGCCTTTCCATTGCTGAACCCTAGCAAGGAGGAAGGAGCAATGAGAACCGAAGAAACGTTTGCCCGGATGGTTTTGGAGCAGGCACCGGAGGCTATACTGATAATTACCGCTGAGCGGAACCCGCCCGGTCCCATCATCGTATACGTCAACCCTGCTTTCACCCGTTTGACCGGCTACTGGTTGCAGGAGGTCGTGGGGCGTAGTCCACAGATTCTGGAGGGACCAAATACACAGCGTTCCCTGCTTGACGAACTGGAAGCAATCGCGTCGGAGGGAAGAACCTTCACCTGGCGCGCCGTCCACTACCGCAAGGGGGGCGAAGAGTTCCTCACGGAAGCTTCCATCTCCCCCTTGCGCGATGCGTCTGGACAGGTAACACATTACATTGTGCTTTTGCGGGATGTGACCGAGCAGTGGAGGCTAGAAGCGGCTCTGAAACAGAACGAGCGACTGTTGCAGCACATCTCGGATGCGTTACCGGCGGTGCTGTTCCTCTACAGCCTCGAACAGGAACGGCTGGTCTACGTGAGCCGTGAGTCGCTGACGATTACGGGATACCTGCCCGGAGAACTGACGGGCGGAGAGCTGGTGCTGGAAGAGATGCTCCACCCAGATGACCGTCCCCTCGTGCGGGAAGAGATGCTAAAGCTGGAGAATGCCGCCGAGGGGGGCATGATAGAGGTGGAGTGCCGCATACAACAGCGGACGGGCGAGTGGAAATGGATTTTGCTGCGCACGACGGTGTTCGACAGGTTCCCCGATGGCAGCGCGAAGCAGCTGCTGGGCGTGGCGTTAGATGTTACCGAATCGCGGCGGCTGCGCGAGCAGCTGATACAGTCCTCCAAACTCGAAAGCCTGGGCAAGCTGGCGGGAGGCGTCGCACACGATTTCAACAACCTGCTGACCGTTATCCAGAGCTATGCCGAGATGGCACAATCTGCTCTGTCCGATGAGCATCCAGCGTATTCACACGTCGAGCAAATCCTCAAAGCCTCGGAACAGGCGAGCCATCTCACCAACCAGATGCTGGCTTTCGCCCGGCGGCGTATTATCTCCCCACGGGTGTTCAACCTGAACGAACTGGTGCGCGAGGCGGAAACTTTCCTTTAACGCCTGCTTCCCGAGAACATCCAGATGAAGACGGTGCTGGAACCGAACCTGTGGCATGTCCACGCTGACCCTGCCCAAATACAGCAGGTGCTGCTGAATCTGGCTATTAACGCGCGGGACGCCATGCCCGAAGGCGGCGTGTTGACCATCGAGACGGCGAACGTCACCCTCGGCGAAGCGTACACTGCCCGCCACGCGGAGGTGCAGGCAGGCGAGTACACGCTGCTGGCGGTCAGCGACACTGGTATCGGCATGGACGAGCGCACCCTTGCCCGCCTATTCGAGCCCTTTTTCACCACGAAAGAGACCGGCAAGGGAACCGGGCTGGGGTTGTCCACCTGCTACGGCATTGCCAAACAGGCAGGAGGTAGCATCTGGGTGTACAGCGAACCGGGCAAAGGCACCACTTTCAAGGTGTATCTGCCCCGCACGCTGGAGACTGCTGTGGGCTTGCCCGAACGCCCTGTGCGCAGGAGAGTCATCGGTGGCCACGAAACCGTTCTGGTGGTGGAAGATAACGATGCCGTGCGGGAAGTTGCGGTGGCGGCTCTGGAGGCACAGGGGTATCGTGTGCTGCAAGCCGCAAGCGGTGCAGAAGCGCTGCAGCTGGTGGAAGACATGGAAGAGCCTGTTCACCTCCTGCTGACCGATGTGGTGATGCCCGGAATGAGCGGCGCGGCGCTGGCTCAACAGCTGCAGGAGCGATATCCACACCTGAAAGTGCTCTACACCTCCGGCTACACCCAGAACGTGATTGTGCATCGCGGCGTGCTGGAGGAAGGCATCGCTTTCTTACCGAAGCCGTATCGCCCCGCCGACCTTGCCCATCGCGTGCGCGAGGTACTGGGCTCCGCATAGCAGGAGGGGACTATGCCGGAGTTCCGTTACCTGTGGGCACAGGCAATCACCCGTTTTGACCCTGCGGACCGCGCGCGGGTCCAGAACATCCATCTTGCCGTCCAGAAGCTGGACGGCGGGGTCATCTTGCCACACGCTATCCTCTCTTTCAACCAGATGGTGGGTTCGCGCCAGGCTCCCGATGCCGGTTTCAAGGCGGCTCCGGTCTTTACCGACAAAGGGCGCGTGCGCGCGCTAGGAGGAGGCGTCTGCCAGGTATCCAGTACGCTGTACGCCGCGGTGCTGCTGACCGACCTGCAGGTGATAGAGCGACATCCACACGCCATGCCCGTGCCCTATCTGGAACCCGGTCTGGATGCGACGGTCAGCAGTGTCCTGGACCTCAAGATAAGAAACCCTCATCCCTTCGCAGTGCAAGTTCGCGCCAGCGTGCAGGGACGGCGATTGCAGGTGGAGCTTTGGGGTGAAAAACCGTTGCCTACCCGGGTACGTGTTTCACGCTATGCCAGCCGTTGTGTGCGTGACGGAGTACCCGCCTTACAGGTCACCGTATGGCGTGTTCTCTCCGGTAGCCGTCGCGAGAAGATGTCGGAAGATGTGTACTATTTGGGCAGATAGGTGCGCCCCCGTAGGGGCAACCCGCTGTGGTTGCCCCTACGGGGTTATTTTATCCGCGCAAGGCGCGAATCTAACCCTAACGGAGGATGGGCAACCCCCTGTGGTTGCCCCTACGGGGTTATTTGTCCTCCGGGCGGATACCCATTCCCCTGCGGTCAGGGTAGGGCGGGCGTTTGGGCGGAACGTACGGGTTGCGCTTCAGTTCGTCCAGCATCAGCTGGATGGCGGCATCCAGTTGTGGGTCACCGCCATCTACCATTAGCGCGGGGTCGTCGATGACCTCGATATCCGGGTCTACCCCATGCCCTTCGATGCCCCAGGTACCGTCCTTCTCGTAGAAGGCGAAGGTGGGCACGGAGGTGTATCCGCCGTCGATCAGGCGTGGGTTGCCGGAGATGCCTATCAGCCCGCCCCACGTACGCGTGCCGATGAGCTTGCCCAGCTTCGCCTGGCGGAAGTAGTAGGGGAAGGCATCGCCGCCGGAACCTGCCAGTCCGTTAATCAACATGCACTTGGGACCGAAATGCGCGTCGGGTGGCCAGGGCCAATCGTTGCCGTCTCGGCGCGCCCAGTAGTTGGTTAACGGGCGGTTCAGCAGCTCGATGAAGCGGGTAGGTATCTGACCGCCTCCGTTCCACCGCTCGTCGATAATCAGCGCGTCCTTCCCGATTTGCCCGAAGAACTGCCGAACCAGCTCGTTCTGTCCGTCGGTTCCGGTGTTGGGCACGTAGATATAGCCCACACGCCCGTTGGTCTTCTGCTCCACATAGGCGCGCTTGCTTTCCACCCACGCACGGTAGCGCAGGTTGCTGTCGCTACCTAGCAGGCGCACCGCTACCTCGCGGGCGTTCGAGTCTATCACCGGTTGGTCGTTCACAGTGATGGTGACCACGCGGTCTGCCATCCCCTGAAATGCCGCCCAGGGGTCTTTGCTGGTGTCTATCGGCACGCCGTTGACCGCCAGCAGGTAGTCGCCCTCTTTGACTTTCACGCCCGGCTCGCTCAGGGGTCCGCGCGCGTCCGAATCCCACGGCGCACCCTGATAGATTTTGCTGATGCGGTATGCGCCGCGATGCAGTTCGAAATCGCAGCCCAGCAAACCAACCGATACCGAGGGCGCCTGCTCGGTGTCGCCGCCCATGTAATAGGCATGACCGACGTTCAGCTCGGCAATCATCTCGCCGATGACGAAGCTCACATCCTCGCGGCTCACGCAGTCTTCCAGCATCGACACGTAGTGGTCGCGCATGCCTTTCCAGTCCACGCCGTGCATATTGGGGTCATAGAAGAAGTCGCGCTGGATGCGCCAGGCGTCGATGAATATCTGCTTCCACTCGGCGCGAGGGTCGATCATCGCGTTCATCCCGCTGGTGACCACAGCGTCGCCAGATGCTCCGGGCGCAGCATCCTGAATGGTGGCGGTGTTGCCGCGAACCACCAACAGTTTCTTACCGTCGGCGGAGATGTCGAACGCGCTTGCGCCGCCTGCAACGAGCTTCTCCTCCCGTTTCTCGTCGTTAAGGTCGAAGAGTTTGATGGCGGGCGGTTCTTCACTGCCGGCGACAGGCATCCGCACGAAAATCAGCTGCCCGCGGTCGTTCACCGCCAGCCTGCCGAATCGCCCGGGTTTGACCGGCAGCTGGATGGCACGCGCCTCGAAGCCCGCAAAGTCGACGTGCACCTTCCCATCGGGTTTGGCGGGCGGTGCGCCCTCCGGCTTCGCGGGCTGGGCGAGAGCTGCAGGAGCTCCGCCGACCTTCTCCGCCTTCAGCTGCAGCCTCTCCCCGGTAGGGACAGTGACCGTGCCTTCCAGCGTGTTACCGGTAATCTTTGCGTTCAGGTTCAGTACGGTGCCGTCAGGCAAGGTGACCACCAGCGCGAGTTCTTTGGTGTTCGGGTTATAGGTTCCGTTCACCGATGCGCTGCCCATCGGGCTTTCCACCGTGCCGGTAACCGTGTTATTGGGTTGCAGCTGAAGCTTCGCTCTGATGCTGAGGCTACCGCCCGGTATCATGCTTCCCGATACCGTTCCGCTCCATTCGCCGCTCACCTCGTCTGTCGGCTGGGCGGGAGCAGCGGGTTTCTCCTCGCGCTTTTCGGGTTGCCCCTCTTTCGGCTGTTCTTTGCCTTTCTCGCCCCATTTCTCCTCATCGGTTTTGGGCAGGAAGGGCGAAGCGATGTCTGCACGCAAAGGCACCACCAGCAGAACCTGTGTGCCCGTGTATATCCATGTGGTGCCCAGGTCCTCATAGAGCGGGCGGAAGTAGCGATGGCTCACGAAGTACAGGTAGTCGCCCTTGCGGTCAAACACCGGCGAAATGTCATTGAACATGCCGCTGGTCACCTGTACCTTTTGCTCGGTATCCACATTGTACAGCCATATCGCGGAACTGCGGCTGCGGTCGCCAGTTTTGGCGTAGGCTATCCACTGACTGTCGGATGACCATGTGGGCGAAGGCGGCTCTGCCCACGGGTCCTTGTCTACCAGCCTCACGCGGCCGCTATCCATACCGTAGATGTACAGCGCGCCCGTCTTGTCGGAGAAGGCGATGAACTTGGAGTTGGGTGACCATACGGGGTTGTAACGGAAGCACGCGCCGTCGGTGGTCAGGCGTTTGGGCTCGCCTTTGCCGTCGGACTGCGTAATATACAGCTGATACTCACCGGTAGCATCGGAGAAGTAGGCAATCCACTGCCCATCCGGGCTCCAGGCGGGGTCGCGTTCTGCCACGCCACTGGTGCGGGTGAGATTGCGTGGAGAGCCGTTTTTGGCGGGAAGTGTCCAGATGTCGCCACGCGCCTCCACCACTGCACGCTTGCCCGTTGGTGAGATACCCCAGCCGGAGATGAAGCGGCTGACGTCCACCGCCCGCGCGCGCAGCGTGGGGCGGGCACCCGGAATCTGCACCTGCACCGGCTGCGCTTTGCGCGTGGCGAGGTTCAACAGGTACAGATGGGAACCCTGTTGGAAGACGATTTCGCCTTCGCCCCTGTCTCCCGGTCCGATGGAGGGCCATTTCACGTCGAAATCTGTGAAGCGGGTAATCTGTTCACGCTTGCCGGTACGGGTGTCGTATACCCAGATGTTCAGGCGGTGTTCTGGTCCGGCGTCGGACAGGTAGTACACCTTCTCGCCGTGCCACATGGGCAGGGTATCGGTGCCCTCCCAGTCGGTGATGCGTTTGGACTGTTTGGTGCGCAGGTTAAACAGCCAGATATCGGTGGCCATGCCGCCGCGATAGCGCTTCCATGTGGCGTTGTCAGTGGAGTGCGGAGTATAAGCAAGCCATACCCCGTCGCTGCTCAGGCTACCGTTCACCCCATAGGGAATAGGCAGTTTCTCCGGCAGGCCACCTTTCGCGGAGACGGTGTACATCTTCATACCCGGTCCGAAACCGCTCAGGTTGGACGCAGAGAAAATCAGTCTGTTTCCGTCGGGCGTCCATTCGCTGAGCCACTCGAAGGTCGGATGGTGCGTTACGCGATAGGGAATGCCTCCCTCTACCGGCACCGTGTAGATGTCGCGGTTGCCATCGTAGTTGCCCACGAAAGCGACCGTTTTGCCGTCCGGGCTGAAGCGTGGGAAGGATTCCTGCCCCGGCGGGTTTGCCAGCGCCACAGCCAGTCCACCCGACTTCGGCACCAGCCAGAGGTCGTTGGCGTAGACGAAGACAATGTGCGTTGCGCTCACATCGGGGTAGCGCAGCATACCGGGGTGGGGAATAGTGGTCTCCTGTGCAACGGCGCCCCGGCTCACCGTCAGGCACAGCCATACCCCAATCGCCGTCAGCCATACAATGGTTCTGCTTTTCATACTCCTCTCCTGTTTGAACACGTGGTGATGTTTATTTCGCTGTCTGACAGCATCTTCACTGCGAAAGCGCAGGCGTTATACTCAGACACGAGGCAAGGGGCAAGGTTTTGGACTCGGGCAAGCAGGACACCGTCCCTCTCGTGCCCAACTCGATAACCACACAAACGCTGACACGAAGGGGGAACGGCAATGGCGCGACGCACCTGCACTTACGTGGTGCCCGGCTTTCATTCGGATGTGGTGTGGCTGGAGGATCAGCGCGATTATGCGGTGAGCCTGCTGGGGGATATGCACCAGAACCTGCAGATTCTGCGCGTGGACCCGCACTACGGCGTGTTTTTGCATGAGTTGACCTATCTGAAACCCTATTTAGATACGCATCCGGAGGCACTGCCCGAAGTACGACGATGGATTCAGGAAGGGCGAATCGGCACGGGCGGCTCGCACAGCCAGCCTACCGAGACGGTCATCGGCGGCGAGGGCATCGTGCGCAACATCCTGTACGGGCGATGGTATCACGAGGGCGTGCTGGGTGACCAGCCGTGGATATATATGCCCTGGGACGTGTTCGGACACACCGCGCAGCTGGGGCAGATTTTGCGCAAATCGCGCTTTCGAGGGTGCATCTGGAGCAAGGACATTCGCGGCGCGCTGGCGGTCTTCTGGCATCTCGCACTGGACGGCGAGCCGCTGTTATTCAAGCGCATGGGCTACTGGTTCCCCAACAGCGACCCCGATACCTTCCTGAAAGCGATAGACGATTTCTTCCAGGAGATGCGCTCGCTGGGTTTCACCGCCGACTGCCGGCTGGACTGTGTGGACTTCAAGCCGCCCACCGCGTGGATTGCCGGACGTTGCGAAGAGCTGGCGAAGCGCGAGCACGCCGTCATCATCAGCGGCATTGGGCATGAGCAGTGGTTCGAACACGCCTTCCGCCAGCACGAGGAGCGCACCGTCTCCATTCCCGTCACCGCCCGCGACTACGAGTGGCATCATCAGGGCACGGGGCTATCGCGCATCGAGCTCAAAATCGCCAACCGGCTGGCGGAACAGAGCCTGCATCAGGCGGAGTTTTTCGCCGCCGTTGCCCACCTGCTGGGCGCGGAATATCCCGACAAAGCGCTGGACAAAGCATGGCGTCAACTGCTGTTCAACCAGCACCACGATGGCATCGCGGGTCCTCTGTGCGACCGCGCCTTTTTGGACATGATGGCGGGCTTCCGGGAGGCACTGGAGCTGGCGCACGACGTGCGCACCCGCAGCCTGCGCTACATCTGCGACCAGACTGACACCGCCCACACCGCCCCACCGCCCACCGTCATCGCGCTGCAGGTGCATAACGCGCTGAACTGGAGCCGCACTGACGCCGTGCGGGTGACCCTGCGCTTCCCCAAACCGGTCAGCGGATTCCGCATCGAAGACTCGCAGGGCAACAGCGTGCCCTGTCAGTTGGAATCGCCCATCCCGCCGCGCCTGCCCCTGCGTGAGGCGGAGGTGACCCTGCTGGCGAAGGACATCCCGCCAATGGGGTTCCGCACCTACCGCGTGGTGGAAACCGACACCCTTCCGCCGATGCCGCAGCTGGTACCGGGGTACACCATCGAGAACGAATTCTTCCGCGTCACCGCTGACCCGCAGCTGGGAGGTGGGCTGAGCAGTATCGTCGACAAGCAGGCAGAGCGCGAGGTGCTGAACCTGCAGGCGGGACCTGGCAACGAAATCGTTGCCCTGCTGGAAAAGGCGGACCGCGCGGAACCCGCCTGGGAGTGCTACACGCTGGGACCGAAGTGGTTCTCACGCGACTACGCGGCAACGGTACAGGCATGGCAGGGACCCGTGCAATCGCGGCTGGTGATTCGCGGTGAGATGCGTTCCTGCGAGCGTGAGCAGATAGTGGCACTCACACAGGGCGTGCGCCGTATCGACTTCGCCACGCAGTTGCAACGCTACCGCGGCGAGAACGAGCTGTTCGTGGTCACCTTCCCGGTGAACGTGCAAAACGCCGAGCCGGTGTTCGAAGAGCGTTTCGGAGCCATCACCAAGCGCAAGAGCAAGGGCAAGCTGGATTTCCGCTTCCACCAGTGGCGCAACTACTCGGAGTGCGGCGCGCGGCACGCCTGCCAGTGGGTAGACCTGTCGGGCGCGGCGTGGGTGCGCTTTGCCGACGACCAGCAACGACCGTTCGGCATGTGCCATCTGGTGACCTCGCACCATCCCGCCAGCGTGCAGGCGGCGTATACCCTGCAGCGCGCGCTCATCCGCAAGGGCGTGCCCTGCACCCCTGTGTACGACGACTTCGACGCGCCGCGCCGACTGCAACTGCCGGTGGAAGATACCATCCTGCCTTTCCCGAACAACCCCAACGAAGACTTGCCGCTGGGCATGTCCTTCCGCATCCTTATCAGTTTGAACGGGGACAATGCCATGCTGTCTGACCTATTGGAACACCTGCCCAAAGCGCAAGCCGACCGTCTGCGGGCGATCCTGCAGGAGGAGCAGGGCATCGCGCTGGTGGAAGACCCCTTCATGCCCGACGGCTGGCTGCCGCTGCCGGTGCTGGTGATTGCAGCAAAGGAGGAATCTGCCCTGCATCAGATGGTGCAGCAGCTCGCCGCACAGATGGAAGAGACCGCCCGCATCGCCCTGCCGACCAGCGCGAATCTGGTGGAACGCCCCCTGCCCGCCGACGACTACGGCGTTGCGCTGGTGAACACCGGCAACGTCTTGAACTCGGTGGAGAACGACAACACGATGGTGTTGTTCCTGATGCACACCGCCGCGTGGGGAGGCACCCCGTGGGGACAGCCCGACCGCCTGCCGTTCGTGCTCATCCCCGAACACAAAACGCACCTGTTCCGCTATAGCCTGTATCCTCATGCTGGCGACTGGCGCGAGGCAGACACTGCCCGCGTAGGCTGGGAGGTGAATAACCCGCTGCAGACGGTGCAGGGCATGTTACACGGGGGTGCGCTGCCGCTGGACTACTCCTTCCTGCAGGCGGATGCCACACACGCGGTACTCACCGCGCTTAAACCGGCAGACAACCCCACTGGACGGTTCGAATCGCATCCTGTCGACGCCGAAAGCAAGGGGATTATCGCGCGACTATACGACCCGACTGGCTTTGGCGATACCGTCCATCTGCGCTGGCACACGGGTATCGAGAGCGCGCATCACGCGAACCTGCTGGAAGAACCGTTGCAGCCGCTGGATGTGCAGCAGGATGCCGTGTCGTTCAGGCTGGATAGCTTCGCCATCGAGACCTTCCTGCTGAAGCCGAAACCGTTCGCGCCAAAGGGAGGACGGCGCGTGTTGGGGGCAACCGCCGAGCCGGTGCAACCCGTCTACGTGCGTTATTGGCAGCACAACCTGGGGGCAGACCCCATCGGCTATCTGCCGGTGGCGGTGAGCCTGCGTGGTGAGGTCAAAACCGGCATCCACATCGCGCAGGGAGGAGTCACTATCAATACCATCGAGGTGGGTGTGGTGAACAACCTGCGCGACCGCAACGCCACCGGGACGGTGCGCCTCATCGTTCCTGAAGGCTGGCATACCGTGCCCGCCGAAATCCCCTTCGACCTGCCCGCCGGCGAGTCGCAAGTATGGAAAGTTTTGCTGTGCTTCGACACGCCGCGACGCACCGGGGTGGTGCGCGCGCAGCTGGAGTGGGACGAGCAGACTTACGAAGATGTGCTGGAGGTCGGACGTAAATATTTCCCCGAGTGGGGGATGGACGTAGAGCGGAACGCGCTGGTGGTACGACTGCGCAACGACACGGACGACCTGATACAGGGCGCGGTGCAGGTCATTACTCCGCTCGAGACGTGGGGCGATGCGGTAGGTATGTACCGCCTGACCGCCGGGGGGAAGCACACGCAGGGCTTCCGTCTGCACCCCGATGAGCGGGCAGAAATCCGCTTCGAAGGCGAGCGACCTCCCGGGCGCGGTTTCATCATCGTGAAGGTGATGGCGCATGGCAAAGTGGATTACCGGATGATTTAGTTAGCGGGAGGCAGGCACCGCCTGCTTGAACCGGGCGAGGGTGAACTCCGGTTCTACTCGCCCGGACCTGCTTGTTATCAGGCGCAGGCGGATGGTTTCTACCTCTACCTGCACGAAACGCTCGCAGTTCACCTTTTCCTGCTCGCGCAATCGCCGGCGAAATGCGGTGAGCGACTCGCCGGGCTTGCTCAACCAAAGTCCATGAAGACCGTCGATGGAGCCGAAGCGTGCCTTATCACACGCCCAGTGCTGCGTCACTTCGCGCGTTGCCTGCAGTCGCACCGCCTCACGCGGTAGCAAATCGACGAGGGCGAACGGGAAAAACGGCGGCGAAAGGTCTATCAGCGGCAGGTTCCCCCATTGCGCAAACTCGTTGACAGTTACCGGTTGTCCGGAAAGCACCCGCATCTGCGCCGCCGGAGGCAACGCCATCAGCAACCGCCACAGTCCGACGGCTGTCCCCTCCGCATACAGCAGATCCGAGATGTTGGCATAGACCACGGCGCGATAGTCGCCCTCACGCCCAAAGCGGTTGCATTCCTCGCTTGCCCATAAGCCCAGCGCGCGCCGCTGTATGGGAGTTAGCTGATACATCTCGCGCAGGCTCTGCACGCGCAGTCCGAACCACTCCCCGTCGTGCAGCCACCGCCGAATCTGAGAGGGGGGAACGTCACAGAGACGATGCTCGTAGCGACGGCGTGCGGCGAAAATCAGGGTGTTTCCAGCCCGTCGGATGTCGTAAAGTGCCGGAGACAGGATGATTTGCAGTACCTCCTGCGCATTGCGTCCTGCACCGGACGGATACATGAAGTGCATCGATAGCGGGTAGTACTCCGCCACCGCATTAATGGGTACCATCACCGACAGACGGTGGATGGCTTCGGCAACCGTGAGGTGTTTTGGAGGTGTGCCCTCCTCGGGCAGTGCGCGGCGCAATTCGTCCTGGCGCAGCACGGTGCGGATATCGGTGGTGTCATACCAGTGTGGGGAGCTGCTCTGCGGGTCGGGGGGAAGCAGGAGAGTTGTTCCGTAGCTGCCCCCGCCGCCGTTCCCTGCCCGATATCGGATACTCACATGCAGCTGGGAGTACCAGGGTTGATACTGCCAGCGCACCAGCGCGACCTGTCCCCGCACGGCTTGGGACATGCTTGACGGCGCGGGAGAATCTGCTGTGAACAGGTTCTGCTGTTGCGGGCTGAGTCGGTCGCCACTGAAGTAAACGTCCTCGCCCTGCACCAGCCGACGAATGACCTGCGGGGTTAACAGCATGGCCGCCGCACGCAGTTTGGGCAGGGTGACGAAGGAACTTGCGTACTGTTGCACAAGGTCATCCTTTCTGTCGGCAGGCGGGAAAAGGTCCGCTCCTGTTTCGCCCTGCTCGACGCGCCGTTGCGCCTCGGCGAGCGCCTGAGGCAGCACGCGCTCAAGAATCTGCACTTGCCGTTCGAATGACTCGCGCTCGCGCTGTGCCTGAGCCGGAGTCTGGCAGATTTCGTAGGCGAGAGGTTGCCCCTCTTTGCCGGGCAACACGCGCCAGCTCAGGTCAAACGCAGCGGCAAGCGATGCCATCAGCTCCGCCAGAGGCAGGTTCTCCACACGCACCACCGTTCGCCACTGTGCTACCCGCTGGCTGGCGCGCAAAGAGACGCCCGTTTGCCCGGAGAGGCGTTTGAGCAGTTCGGCAAGAGGCGTTCCCAGAGCGGTGCAGGTGACCGGCTGGCGCAGCCGCGCGTCGGTGCTGAACTGCGGCAGCCGGTAGTCGTGCAGCGGGTCCCCCTGCTGCGCTGCGCCGGCACGGGAGAAACCGGCAATGATACAGACCAGCAGTGCAATCCATCTCAGAGTGTGCATCGGTCGCCTCCTCACTTATGGGAGTAGTGCATAACCGTGCTGCCAGAGCAGGACGTTTTCCATCAGTGCCAGCACAAAGGTTTGCTCAAACTGAAAGTGCTCGAACACCGCGTGATACGTCTGCGATTCAGGATCGTCCCGCACCCGCTTAAGCCCTTCTCGCTCGCCCGGGTCTTTCAGAAAAGCCTCTGGAGGCGGTTCCTCGTATGGCGGGCGAATCGTTTTAAAGCGAGCGCGCGCCTCGTGCGCAGCGTCCCGATTCGGTTTCTCCTCAAGGCGGAACAGCTCCTTGCTGACCTCTTTAAGGGTGTATCCGCTAAACTCCAGGCGGGTAAAACGGTTCTCTTCCCAGCCTTCCACCATGTGGAGCAGCGGTTTGCCCTGCCACTGCGTGTAGGTTTTCACAACACGCCGCGCAGGCAAGCGCAGCTTCGTGCGGGTGACGAAGTAATAGAAGTTCTCGGGCTTGCCTGGCGGCGTGCCATAGCCCTGCATCACTCTCTGATGAAGAAAACCCTCTTTCACTATCGTGACCATTTGCTTTGGCACACCGCGCGAGTCCGCCTGTTGCAGCTTCGTGTGCCAGACCTGCCTGCCATGGTAGTCCAGACCCTCTACGTCGACCGGAACTGTTGCGGTCCCACTCCACCTTCCACGAACGTGGTGGGTGACATGGGGGTACGGACAAAGAACAGGCCTCTGGAGCTGCAGGTGAAAAGCGGCTGCCTTTTTCGGCTTTAGCGAAGATACCTGTTGCGCCAGCAGCCGAGTGCTCGCACAGTATCGGTAGAACAGGTCTGAGTCGTTGACCGTGAAGTAGAAGTCGGTGTAAGGCACATAGGAGGATAATAGGTGATGATATATCCACTGGGGTGCGAGGTCGCTTTTGTACCGCTCGAACCAGAAGTGGTCGCCATTGAGAATCAACAGATAGCGCAAATAGTCCTCGTCCTTGTCCTTTGCGTAGGGAGGGTTCGCGTGGTGCCCGGCGAAAACCGTGGATTGCCGTACCTCCGCACGCAGTGTCCCTTCGTCTCCTAGAAGAATCAGCCAGTTCCTCATGACATGACGTGACCTGCCGTCTGGCTCGAACGCCATCTGCGTCACGCGGAAAGAAAGCGCTTTCACGATTCACCTCCATCCCGATTTTTTCCGGTTTGAACGGGGTGCTGATACAACCTATGCGCCCTGTTTGGTGGTCAAGCTGGCCACTTCGTTCACGACAACTGTGCGCAGTACTGGGGCTCGCCCCCGCCCCCACAGCGCGTCAAGCAGGAGATTGCCCATGCATGGGGTTCGCCCTCAACTGGAGGGCGAACCTCCTCGTGCCCCGCCCGCGGGGAGGACTAGGGTGGGGGCGAAAAACGCGCAAAAAATGTCGTGTAGTGAGCCGCAGGCGGGGAGTCATTTTCGGCTCGACGGGAGCCTCTCCCTCCATGTGGGGCTAGGCCTTATTTGGATGGACAAATGGACTCGTAGACCTCCAGCGTGCGCCTTGCGGACTCGCGCCATGAGAAGAGAGAGGCTTGCCGAAAACCGCGCTCGCGCATCTGCTGGCGTACCCACTCGTTGTTCAGCACCGTGTGTAATGCCTGCGCCCATACCACAGGGTCATGAGGGGAAAGAAGCATGCCTGCCTCCCCGACCACTTCGTGCATCACGGGGATGTCGCTTGCCAGTACGGGGCATCCGCACTGCATCGCCTCCAGAGGCGGCAAACCGAAACCCTCATACAGGCTGGGGTACATCAGCGCATCTGCCGCGGAGTAAAAGCAGGATAGATGCTCGTCGGGCACATAGCCGGTGAGAATAGCCCTGTCCTGCACCTGCCAGCGGGCGATGGCTCTCTGCAGTTCCTCCATCCCCCAGCCCGGCTTGCCCACAATCACCAGGCGGTGCGGCAGCCTGCCTGGGACTACCGCCTGCGCGAAAGCCTGTACCGCCAGAGGCAGGTTCTTGCGCGGTTGCAGCACGCCCACCATCAGTACGAAAGGCGTCTGGAAACCGTAGTTTTCCTGAAGGATTTGTGTGGCGACGGCGCGTTCTACGGGACGCATCCGCTCGTCTGCCGCGTTGGGTATGGCTATCACCTTCTCTTCGGGCAGGCGATATATGCGCAGGATGTCCTGCCGACTGCTCTCGGAAACGGTAATCACCCGTGCGGCGCGGCGCATCGATGGGGGCACGGTCAGGTTCAACAGCAACCGGTGCTTCAGCGGGAAACAGTGTGGAGTGAGGCGGAAGGAGATGTCGTGAACGGTGGTCACTACGGGCATTCTCAGGCAAGCAGGCACGGTGTACTGCACATGTGCCACGTGTGCGCCGTCGGTGTTCGCTGCGTCGGGAAACACTTTCCAGCTCCACCAGCGCAGGTTTCTGGCAGGAATCACCCTTTGCTTCAGGCGTTCGTCAGCGGGCAGGAAGGGGTCGGTAATGGGCACATGGGTATACAGCAGAACCTGATGCTCGTGTTCCAGTGCGCACAGCCCGCGCACCACTCCCAGCCAGTAGGTGCGGTCACCGGTGTAAGCTCCTGTTAAACACCGGGCGTCAATGGCGATGCGCATGGGCATACTCGTAAATGATTCCCCAGCGAAGCCCCCTCATACTGACAGCGATGGTCTGGGCGCGCAGGCACCGCATGGCCGTCGCGGCGATGAGCGCGCCTGCGTGCAACACGGGAGCGCGTTCCACCTCGATGCCCGGCAACTGCCGCCGCTGAGCGAGAGGCAGAGCGCACAGCCTTTCCGCTAGCGACTGCATCTGCGCCTGCGTGAAGGTGGCTCCATGAACCTGCTCCGGGCGGTATTCCGTGTAGCCTGCATGGAGCGAGGCGAGATTGACAAACGTGCCTCCCACCCCGACAAGGTACTCTTCGTCCGCAAGGGGGCTTTCCTGATCGAGATGCTGGGCTACCGCCTCCTGCAGGGCGCGAATCTGTTCGATGCTGGGCGGGTCGGAATGCAGATACGCCTCGGTCAGGCGCACCGCGCCGATGGGATAACTGCGGCTATAGTGCAACGCCCCGGCGCAACCCCGACTGATTTCCGTGCTGCCTCCGCCCACGTCCAGCATGGTCAGGCATTGCGACCTGGAGGCGAACACCGGGTCCGCCGCCACGCTGAGGTAGCTCAAATATGCCTCCCGCTCGCCGGAGATGACCTCCACCGACAGCCCCACCTGCTGGCACGCCTTCAGGAACTCCTCCGCGTTTTGTGCCTTGCGCAGCACCTCCGTGCCGACAGCGACAACCGTGTCTGCCTCATGCTGTTTGGCTTCTTCGAGCAGCTCCTGCAGAGCGCGCAGTGACCGTTGCATGGGTTCGTCGCTCAGTCTGCCGGTGGCGTTCAAACCTTCTCCCAGCCGGGTGATGCGGCTGCGTTCACAGAGAGTGCGTATCTCTGCTTGCTGTACCTCCGCAACCGTCAACAGGATGGAGTTGGTGCCGATATCGATGGCGGCTATTCTGGACATTTTATTCTCCTTCCCTGCTGTGCTAGATGTATATCTTATACGTCTGCACGTCCATCACCGCGCCGAGGATGCTCCAGAGGCTACCCATCGTGTAGTCACCCAGAATCAATCCGAGGAAGAAAGGCACGGCGATGTTGTGAGCGCGCATCCCGCCGTAGCGAATCAACAGCCCCTTGATGACCCACGCGATAAAGAAGTTGAACCAGAAGTAGTCCATCGCGTAGGAGACCGCCAGCGCGTAGCCAGCAGGGTGCAACGGCCACCACAGGAACAGGTTGCGCATCAGTCGCAGGAACACCACGATGAGAAAGCCTCCCACCATGTATCCGATGCGTGTGCTTTCGCGCTTCACGGGGGCGTTAATCCAGTTGGTCAGCCAGCCGAACGACTCCCAGCCCAGCCAGTCTTTGAACCCCACCGCCTTTGCGTCCGCGCCCGCGCGGTAGGTCACGTGCAGGTTCGCCCAGCAGGTGGCGACAAAGCCGAACAACGTGGCGACCACAATCACCCAAATCAGCTTGTTCAGCGATTTCGGGTAGCTTTCGAACATCTTCATCGCTTCCAGCTGGTTGGGCATCGGGTGCGAACGGTAGCCGCGGTTGAACCAGTAGAGGGTCTGGATGAGCGTCAGGTCGCGCGTGCCGATGTTCTGAGTGCCGAAAAGGGCGGTCATCATGCGGTTGGGGTTGACGAAGTAAATCTCGTGGGGCGTGCCCAGCTCGGCGCGCACGCGGGTGATGGTGATAGCAAGCAGGAAGTAGATGCCGAAGAAGGTCACCCCTGCCCACAGTGACAGCCCCAGCTGTTGCGCGAAGACGATAATCACCAGCAGGCAGACCGCAATCAGCCCGAAAGCCCAACGGAAGCGGCGGCTTTCCTCAGGATCGTCGGGGTTTTGCGCCCACGCCTGTCGCCAGGCGTTCACGAAATAGCGCCGCGCCCCGTATATCACCACGATACCCAGCGCGGTCCACGCGCCCGCCGCCTGTTCTGGGAAGAAGGGGAATCCCACGTTGGTGGGGGCGTCCCAGCCGAACACCGCGCCCACCACTTGAAACAGCTTGCGCGCCACGTAGAAGAACCAGCAGGAAAATTGCAAATCCAGCGGCGTGAAGAAAGCCAGTCCGATGCCGAAGGGATACATGCTGATGGGCGTCCATCCCACTGCGTTCCAGGGGCGGTTGGTGATGTGCTGTTGCAGGTCGTAGAGCTTGATGTACTGGATATACGGCACGGACGGATACAGCCAGTGGATGCCGTTCAAGCCGCTAATCGCCATCGCCAGCGCGAAGCCCGCCCACATCGGTTTCTGGCGGAAGAAGGGCACGCCGCCGATATGCCCCGTCATTGCCATCGGCAGCTGCACGATGGGGAACACCAGTCGCTCATGCTCCGTCCACGAGCGGCGCAGCAGGATATTTACCCCCAGCATGACGCCAATCAGGGCGAGAATCAGCACCGCCCACAGCAGCAGCGGCTCCAGAAAAGGCTGGATACGGTGCCAGCGATAGGGCGAGACGTTACCCTGATAGAAATCCTTCAACACGTCTTCGTCCCGCACGAACAGCCGCCAGGGCAGGTACTGGAACCACAGTGCCTTCCAGTTGTTCTCTGGGGTGGCAAACTGCACGGGGTGTCCCAGCACGCCAAACATGTTCTGCAACATGTCGTGCGCCGCGAGAGTGGACGAGATGACCAACATGACGTATATCGTCAACAACTCGCCCGCCGTCAGGCAGGAACGCGGACTGAGCCGTCGCCAGAACAGGTTGAGGATAATCAGCACGAACAGCATGAAGATGGGGGTGATGAACAGAGGCAGGGAGGTACCGTCCAGCGTATACAGGCGCACCTCCACGACCGTAATCCAGAAGCAGTTAATGGCGATCAGGGGCAATCCCAACAGTACCGCCCGCAGTGTAACCACGCGGGGGGCAGGGACTTCGGCTTCCACTATCGCTTCTCTGGCTCGTTGCGCAGCGATTCGACTGGTGATGCTCTGCAGGAACAACGTCTCCTCCTTTCACGGTGTTGGGTGTTTGTCTGCCCTCACCCTCTGCTCCTCTCCCAACGCTGTGCTCACTACACAACATTTTTCGCGCGTTTTGCCCCCACCCCGGCCCTCCCCGCGGGCGGGGAGGGAGTCAGGGTTCCTCCCCCGTCCACGGGGGAGGCCAGGAGGGGGGCGAAACTCACCGCACTTTCCCCCGTCAGAGAAAGTGTCGTGCAATAAGACGCTGCGGAAGAGGGGCGTTTTGAGACCTAACCCCCCGCTCCCTCTCCTGTGAGGAGAGGGACGTATTGCTCCCCTCCCCTCGCAGGGACAAGGGTTAGGTTGGATTGCCCTCACCCCCTACCCCTCTCCCGACGCTGCGGGAGAGGGGAGTTTTGCTCCATCTTTCCTCACGGGAAAGGGGGTTGGGGCGTTGGGTCAAAACCCTTCCCGCAACCCTCCAGGTCAATGCAAACATTCGGAAACCAAAAGGCGTATTCCTGCCAATGTTGTTTGGGGCAAGCATGTCCTCTGCGCCACGCATTTGTGATAGAATGAATTATGTTGCTGTGTTTGTGGTTGCGGTCTCCCACACCGATTTGGAGGGAGTACATGCGAAAGGAGATTGTTTGGCTGGTCGCAGGCGCGATGCTGCTCGTGTGGTCGGCGGTGGCTGTGCGTGCCGATGCCCTGCTGCGGGCGTGGGCGGAGTCGGGCAACGGGGTTCCAGTGAAACTTGCCGTTAAGGGCGTGCGCGGGGCGTTTCCGGCGGGTAGTATCCAGACGGTGTACTTCAGCCTGGCGAACCCGCAACCGCGGCGGACGATACCCCTGCAGGCGTCGGCGGTGTACACGCTGGAGGATGGCAGACAGGAGGCATCGCGCAGTAACTCCATCCTGCTGGAGGTAGACAACACCGCTCGAAACTGCCGTATCTACCTCTATGTGATTAACGGCTACGCGCTGGAAGATACGCTGTTCCTCGGTGGACAGGAGCTCTACCTGCCCTATAACTCCTCGTTCGTGGAGATACCTGTGCCCGAGCTGCCCGCCAGCGCGGTGGTACAGGGGCGGGTGAGCATCTATGCGAGATGATGAAGTGTTCCCGAACTGCAGGTAAACTCATTCACTTCGCGAAATGATGATTACGGGGTTACGCAGTTGAAGCACTTACGCGACCTTGATAATAAATGCCATAATGTGTTTTTCAAGCGACGAAAAATGTCGTTCTGAGCGAAGCGAAGAGCCCCAGAGACCCTTCGCGGGCGATCAGGGTGACGGCAAAAGAGATGCTTCGCTAACGCTCAGCATGACGGCGACGGCTGCTGCAACGGGACAGTTCACTCTCAGGGTTCCCCAACAGCGCACTTCTCACAGTTTGTGCAAGGAGGAGAAGAGTATGAGCCAGTTCCGAACGGAACGCGATTCGCTGGGCGAGGTGCAGGTGCCCGCCGACGCGCTGTACGGCGCGCAGACGCAACGCGCGGTGGAGAACTTCCCCATCAGCGGCATTCGCTTCCCGCGCGTGTTTATCCGTGCGCTGGGACTGATTAAGGGCGCGGCGGCGGAGGTGAACCAGGAGCTGGGCTTGCTGGATGCACAAAAGGCGCAAGCCATCCGGCAGGCGGCGGAGGAGGTCGCCGAGGGCAGATGGGATGCCCACTTCCCAATCGACATCTTTCAAACGGGTTCGGGAACCTCCACCAACATGAATGCCAACGAGGTCATCGCCAACCGCGCCACGCAGCTGCTGGGGGGCGAAATCGGCTCCAAACTGGTGCATCCCAACGACCATGTGAACATGGGGCAGTCTTCCAACGACGTCATTCCTACCGCCATCCACGTCAGTGCCTATTTGGAGGTGCAGGAAGTGCTGTTGCCTGCGCTTCGCCATCTGCACGAGGTGCTTCTGCGGCGGGCGGCAGAGCTGGACGACGTGGTGAAGACGGGCAGGACGCACCTGATGGACGCGATGCCGGTGCGCATGGGACAGGAAATCGGCGGCTGGGCGTATCAGGTAGCGCAGGGCATCGAGCGCATCGAGAGCTGCCTGCCGCGTCTGGCGAAGCTCGCGCTGGGGGGCACGGCGGTGGGCACGGGCATCAACGCCCATCCGGAGTTCGCCTCGCGTGTGGCGCAGAAGCTGGCGGAGCGCACCGGCATCCCCTTCGTGGAGAGCGACAACCACTTTGCCGCACAGTCCGCGATGGACACCGCCACCGAACTGAGCGCGCACCTCAAGACCACTGCCACCGCACTGATGAAGATTGCCAACGATTTGCGGTGGATGAACAGCGGTCCCATCGCGGGGCTGGGCGAAATCGCCCTGCCTGCCCTGCAACCCGGCAGCAGCATCATGCCCGGCAAGGTGAACCCCGTCATCTGCGAGTCGGTGATGATGGTGTGCGCGCAGGTGATGGGCAACGACGTAGCGGTCGCGCTGGGCAATCAGCACGGCAACTTCCAGCTGAACGTGATGCTGCCGCTGATCGCGCACAACCTGTTGCAGTCCATCACCATTCTGGGCAACGCGGCGCGGGTGCTGGCAGACAAGGCGGTGGCAGGCTTCACGGTCAACCGCGAGCGCATCGCCGAGGCAGTGGGCAAAAACCCGATTCTGGTCACCGCGCTGAACCCCGTCATCGGTTACGACCGGGCGGCGCAGATTGCCAAGCGGGCGTATGCGGAAGGGCGCTCGCTCAAGGACGTGGCGCTGGAGATGACCGACCTGAGCGCGGAGGAGCTGGATCGCCTGCTGGATCCCCGTCCCATGACCGAAGGGGGCATCGTGGGCAAAGGCGGCGAGGGAGGATAGGGCGACTAAGGGGTTGTCATAGCAGGGCAATACAAGATAGGAGTTACGCAGATGCGACGAACCCCTGGTAGACCACAGAGTTTCTTCGCCCCACCCAGAATAACAGTTTATGTCGCTTTATATCGCAAAATTCAAGCAGTCTTCCAGCTGCGTAACTCCTACTCCTAATACTATCGCCCCTGTGCGGGCGGAACTGTTTGTCCTGCGGGCGGAACATACACAGGCGGCATGCCTGGTGCCGGCGACACCCATCCTCCTTGAGGCATTCGTTGCTGCAGCTCCTGCTGCTTCTGCTGCCATGCTTCTTCCTGGCTTACTTGCCGGCGCGGAAATATCGGTGTGATGAACTGATTGACGAGGAACAGGATGAAGACCAGTATCACCACCCCAGCCAGCACCGCGACACCCGGATGCACCTCGCGCTGTCGCCAATCGGAACCTCTCTGGCTACCGCCACGGTGTATCGTCTGCGGCATTCTTGTCCACCTCCCTGTAGTAAAAGGGGTGTCCTCCCCTTTACGGGGAAGACACCCCGCAATATCAGTCAGATGACGCCGTGTGCTGGCGCATGAAGGTATCCCGCTGGAACTTCACGTGCCCGTCCGCGAAGACGAGGTTTTGTCCGTTGTTATGCGGGTGAATGGCGCGGTCGTTCGAACGCTGTACCGGGTTGACGGTACCATCTTCGTTCACCAGCCCCTGCTCCATCACCCAGAAGTTGGGGTCGGTCTTCGCGCGTTTCAGCGGGCGGTTCGGATGGTAACCAGCGGGGAAGCCACCCTCCGCGGGATAGGCAGCTGCCATCTTCGCGAGGATGGTTACGCGGTCGCCGGGGTAGCTATCCATGCCGCAGCACTCAGCGAACATCGGTCCCGTGCCCACAGGTCCCTCCATGAACACGATGGAGTCCGCCGGGTGGGTCAGGCGAGCGAGCTGTGCACCCTTCGCGCAGCCCCATCCCCAGCCCTGGCATCCGGGGTCCTGTCCGCACAGGAAGTCTGGTCCACCGCCAGCCGCTGCGCCTGCGCTCTCCGGGTTGATGGGGTCGCCGTTGATGTTGCTCTGGTTGATACCGTAGGTCAGCGATCCCCATCCGCTCTCGCCACCGACCGCCGGAATGAGCGCGTCGCCCGTTGGGCAGGTGAAGACTCCGCGATTGCCTTTCGCAATGGGGCGTCCCTGTGCGTCATAGGCAGCAGCCCGTCCCGATTTCACATACGGATAGATGAGGTCGGGCCAGTACTGTCCCCACGGAGTTCCCGTGTACGGCGCGCGGAAATTGGGGTCTACCACCGGGAAGCATCCCCGGTTGAGATTGCTCTTGACCCACATGGGGCAGCCGGTCTCGTCGTAGTCCTGCGCGTACATTGCCCAGGCGGTCCCGATGTTCTTCATATTGCTGGTGCAGGTCGCCTGGCGCGCCTTTTCCCGCGCCTGGGCGAACACGGGGAACAGTATCGCCGCCAGGATCGCGATAATCGCGATAACCACCAGCAATTCAATCAGTGTGAAAGCCTTGCGAGACATGCTTGTTACACCTCCTGTTGAAAATGTGGAACGTCTTGGCTGACACCTCATGGTAATGCAACATGGCACCATAAGGTTCTTCGCACAGGGTTTGCCGTTTAACCACCTCCTTTCACCGGCGCAGCATGGAGAGTGGAAGCCACCAGCGCCGTGGATGCCATTGTCGAGGCACGGACACGCAAGTTCACCGGCAACACCACGTGCTGGGGGGGCGATTCCGGCTCCCGAATGCGCCGTACCAGCAGGCGCACTGCCTCTGCACCCATACGCAGCGATTGCTGCTCCACAGTGCTCAACCCCGGACTCACCAGGTCGGACAGCTCCATGCCATCGTAGCCGATAATCGCTATATCTTCCGGCACTGCGATACCTCGCTCACGTAGGTACCTCAATGCACCGATAGCCAGCAGATCGTTCATCGCGAACAGTGCGGTAGGAGGCTGCGGCAGCTTGAGCAATGCCTCTGTCTGCGTTCTTCCCTGGTGCAGGTACTCATCCCAGCCGTCGCGTCGCCTGCCGATAGCGTGTCCAACCAGCGCAGGGTCAAAAGGTATGCCAAACTCTTCCAGCGCGATCTGATATCCGCGCAGTCGTTCAGTGCAGCTGGTGGCCTTTCGCGCAGAGATGACCCCGATTCGCCGATGCCCCAGTTCCAGCAGGTGGCGTGTGGCGAGATAGCCCCCCTGCACGTTGTCGGAGGTCACCCTATCCACATTGAACTCGGGCAGGAAGCGGTCCACAAACACAAAAGGAACGCCCTGCACGAGCAGTTGTCCATAGTGTGCATGGTTCTGGTTACCTGTCGCCGGAGCGATAACGAAACCCGCCACGTGCGATTGCAGCTCCAGCAAACACTGGCGCTCCTTTTCCGCGTCGTTGTCGGTGGAGCGCACCAGCAGCTTGTAACCGTGCGCGGCTGCTTCTTGCTCCGCACCGCGAATGATTTTGCCAAAGAAATCCAGCTGAACGTCCAGCGCCAACAGAGCGATCAGCTTGGGGAGGGAAGCAGACGATTCACGCTGCCGCACAAAGGTACCTTTCGCCGGAATACGCACAAGCAACCCCTCCCGCTGGAGCAGTGCCAGAGCGTTCCGCACCGTGACCCGACTGACGCCAAATCGCTGTATCAGCTCCGCCTCGGTGGGCAACTGCGAGCCGGGCGGGTAATGACCGCTCTGTATCTCTTCTCTCAGCGCATGGTAGATTTGCCTGTAAAGTATCGGCTCTTCCATGTTCACACCATTCCGATAATAAAATACATTATCATACATTATGTTACTTAAAGTATACAATGGGTCTGCGAAAATGTCAAGGAGTTTGCGCTACATTTTTTGGAAAAATGGGGAATCTTCACAGGAAACACCACGTGCGGCAACAAACCTCAAACCAGACGAATGCGCCCGGAGTGTTACTCATGCGAGATGCGAGAAACGCTGGTTCTGCCAGGGATTACCCCATCGGGTTCGTGTCGCACTACCCACAGGAGGTGAAGGTTGCTCTCATGAGATTTCGCGACGCGATCGTTGTATTCAGTCAGCGGTTGGCGGTTGTCGGGGCAGGTTTGGCTCTGATGGTGCTTGCGCTCGTGGTTTTTTCGCAGCCGCTTCCCCCCGAACGTTTTCGCGACCGCACGGCGTTATGGCAGCGCAGCGGGAAGAACATCCTCAGCGGCTTCCGCAACATGTATAACTTCCATGTGCTGTACGAGCCGGGCGCGGAATATCCCTTCCGAGCATGGTTCTTCGGCTGGGCGGTGGAAGACTGCAACGCGAACGTGCCCGGTTTCAAAGGCTGTGATGCCATCTTCGCTGCCCGTGCTAGGCAACTGGAGGGTCCCTGGGAGGTGTATGCAGGTGACGGCAAATGGGACGCCACAGGCAATCCCCGGCTGTGGAGACCGCTGTTTGCGCCGCTGGGCACCTATTTCGATGAGTGGCATAACGGCGACCCCAGTGTGGTGAAGGTGGGTAAGCGCTACTACATGGCTTACAGCGCCACCGGGCACGATAAAGACCGCAAACCCGATGGCACTCGCTCCGACACCGACGGCAGTTACCTGTGCATTATGGGCGCGGTTTCCGGGGACGGCATCTACTGGAAACGCTCGGAGAAGCCCATTCTCGCCTACCCGCGCGAGTACGGCAGAAAAGCCATTGAAGGCGACGTGGTGGTGTACGGCTCGTACCACCGTCCCTCCATCCTGTACGAGAGCGGCGTGTTCAAAATGTGGTTCGACTACTGGACACCGCGCGGAGTGGCGATGGGCTACGCGGAGAACCGCGGCGACTTCCTGAACCCCGACGACTGGCAGGTCATCCGTGCTGGCAAGCAACCGTGCCTGTGGGAATTCCCCAATCCGGATGTGGTGAAAGTGGGCAAACTCTACTACGCGTACGCCGATCCCGGCGGTTACGCCAATCACCCATGGACCGGCGCAAGATTGTGGACGCGGTATCACGCGATGGGCTGGACTGGCAGGTGCTGGGATACATAGAGCCGGATGCCGATGCGTCTGCCATTCATGTGCCGGAGGCTCTGGTGCTGAGCGAAAAAGGCGCAACTCGCATCTACCTCTTCTATGCCTGCCAGATTGGCGGAGAGCCCGAGTACAATTACCGCTACAACCGCATCCGATATATGTGGCGGGTGGTCTCTTCCGAAGAACCTCCATGAAGGACATGCGTCTTAAGCTACGACGCGCAGGAGAGGGCTTTCTCCTGTTGCTTGCTGTTGTTGCTCGGCAAGACGCTTGCGGATGCGGGCAATCACCTTCGCACGGCTGTGGCAACCCGTCAAACTGCCGTCCTCCAGAAGAGCCTGTCCGGGACAGCGACTGCAGTACTGCTTCACCTCGCAGGTCTGGCACTGTGTGAGGTCATCAGGAGTAATGCTTCGCAGGTTTCTCAGCTCACGGGAGCCGTACCATATCTCCAGAACGGACTTCTCGCGCACATTGCCGCAGGGGATGAGCATCTGCACACAGGGATATACCTCGCCCCACGGGTTGATTGCCAGACTGTTACGTCCCGCGTCGCACATCTTCACCCTGTCGTCGGGTCCCATGGACGGAAGACCCTTTTTCTTGAACACCCGCTCGTCATCATACAGTCTCATCAGCTCGTCCATGCCGATGCGCAGGTTGGTGGGGCACATATTGCCGTCGTTCATGGGGGCAATAGTGGGGTCAAAGCGGTATTCCGCGCCCAGCTGCTGAGCCATCTGCATGATGTCCTCATACTGCCCGAAGCTGGAAGTCGCCAGCGGGCACTTCAGGATAACCCGCTGCCCCAATCCGACCAGCAGGCGCACCGCACGAACCACGCGGTCGAAACTGCCCTTGACCTGCGTCATTCCATCGTGCGTTTCGGCATTGGAGCCGTACACGCTGATTTCCACCGTGAATGGTCGCAAGCTGGCTATCCGTTCGGCGATGGTGGGCGTCACGAGCGTGCCGTTGGTGTATATCTTTAGTGCGAACCGCTTCTTGCGGGCGTAACGGGCGATATCGAAGAAGTCTTTACGCAGAAGGGGTTCGCCACCCGTCAGCGTGAGGTACAGCGTGCCCGCCGCTGCAAGGTCGTCCATCACGCGATACCATTCTTCCGTCGTCAATTCCCCATCGGCGCGTCGGGGATGGTGTTGATAACAGTGCTTGCACCGCGTGTTGCACCGGTGCGTGAGCTCAAACATCACGTTGAAGGGGATATTCCGTTCCACCGTGATGTCCGACAGACGCGCTAACAGCGAAAACTCTTCGCACTCCATGCCGAAGCCCCCCTTGCTGCCAAATGTTTAGCAAAGCAATATTCTGACCTGCAGGGCATTTCTCCTGCATGAAGGCAAGTATGGCGGTCTGCCGTTCTTATCCATTCTCTAGCGATTCTATGCATTTTGAGGGCAAAAGGGCTTCCGAAAGATGTACCGTTCGGGTATAATCGATACACGCCCGACGGCAAGCAATCCGCGTCGGGTCGCAGGGGGCGAAGAAGATGAAGCGTGACCGTTATGACGAAGAGAAATACGAAGAGTTCCAGCCGCCGGAGACCTCCCTGCGTGCGCTAACGCTACTTGACGAAATCCTCCGCGCTCGTCCACCACAGGATGCCCGGCTCCTGAACTACCTGCTGTTGCTGCGTCATCAGCTGGAGGTGGACGAGAAGCAATTTCAGGAAGCCCAGAAGGCGCTGCAGGAATACGAGCAGGTGTATGAAAAGCTCACCTCTCCGGCAAACCGTATCGGGGTGTATCTCGGTTCGCCTGCTGACGGCGTTGCCATGATCGCCGTCGGCGACACCGAATACTATGCGAACATCGATCCCAAAATGGACGCCGGCACGCTGAAGGTGGGCACGCGCGTGCGCATCAATGAGGCGTTTGCGGTGGTGGGAGACCTGGGCTACCACCCGCAGGGCCCCATCGTCAAGGTGCAGGAGGTTCTGGAAGACGGTCGCCTGCGCGTGGCATCCGACCCGCAGGGCATGTCGGGGCGGCTGGTGCTGCGCGGACACGACTTAGCCGACGTCACCATCAAGCCGGGTGATGAGGTGCGCATGGAGCCCAACCTGAAGGTGGCGTTGGAGCACTTCGCGCAGCGCGAGGCGCGCGACTACTACTTCGAAGAGGTTCCGGAGATACCCTGGAGCGCGATTGGCGGTCAGGAAGATGCCATCCGGGTCATCCGCGATACCATCGAACTGCCATTGCTCCATCCCGAGTTGTTCCGCAAGTTCGAGAAACAGCCCATTAAGGGCATCCTGCTGTATGGACCTCCCGGCTGCGGCAAGACGCTGATAGGTAAAGCCACCGCTTACAATCTCACGCAGGAATACCGCAAGCAGCTCAACCGCGATGTGCGCGAGTACTTCATGTACATCAGCGGTCCCAAGATACTGAACATGTGGCTGGGCGAAAGCGAGCGCATGGTGCGCGAAATCTTCGCTGCTGCGCGAGAAAAGGCACGCGAAGGGCACCTGGTGTTCATCTTCATTGATGAAGCGGAGTCTATCCTGCGCGTGCGTAACTCCGGCAGATTCACCCACATCTCCAACACGGTGGTGCCGCAGTTCTGTGCGGAGATGGATGGGCTGGTCTCACTGGAGAACGTGGTGGTGATGCTGACGTCCAACCGCCCGGATTACATCGACCCGGCGGTGTTGCGCCCCGGACGTATAGACCGCAAGGTGAAGGTGGCTCGCCCCGACAAGCGAGCGTCGCGGGATATTCTGGCGATTTACCTGCACCCGAACATCCCGCTGGACCCGGCGACGGTGCGCGAGTACGGTTCAGAGGAGGCGGCACGCGAGGCGCTGCTGGACGGCGCCATCGAATACCTGTGGCGCAAGCATCCCGAAACCGAGTTCGTGCAGGTGTACCTGCGCAACGGCTCGGTGGAGACGCTGTACTGGCGCGACCTGGTCAGCGGCGCGCTGCTGAAGTCGGTGGTGGACCGCGCGAAGGACTACGCCATCAAGCGAGCCATCGAGTGCGGCGAGGATAGCGGCATCTCCCTGCCCGACCTGCAGCAAGCCATCCGCACCGAGTATAAAGAGAGCGAAATCTTCCCCAAGTCCGACTCGCAGGAAGACTGGCTGAAGCTGCTGGACTACGAGCCGGACAACGTGGCGGACGTGCGCCCGATTCGCCCGCAAGACCGCGAGCGGCAATCGGCGGCGCGGCGGAACATCATTTAGGCGGTGCATCCATGCAGAGGCTGGTCGGGCTGGAGACCGAATACGGGCTGTACGTGGAGGGCAAAAACCCCTCGGAGCTGGTATTCGAGGCGGCGGAGGTGGTGCGCAGCTACAATGCCTCCACCTTCGCCTCCCCGTGGGACTACCGGCGCGAAGACCCGCGAAAGGACGCGCGAGGCTTCCACGTGGAGTATCTGCAGGCGGACCCCGTGGACGCCCAGTACGACACGGAAGGCACAGCCTCTGCCTGTATGTCCGCGGAGACGCGCAGCGACCGCGTGTTGCCCAACGGCGCGCGCCTCTACAACGACCACGGACACCCCGAGTACTCCACCCCCGAGTGCGTCAGCCTGCGGGAGCTGGTGGCGCATGACCGCGCTGGAGAGCGCATCGTTTGGTCGTGCGCGCAGGAGTATATGCGTCGCACCGGTCTGAAAGTGCACATCTATAAGAACAACACCGACTTTCACGGCGCGAGCTACGGTTGCCACGAAGGCTACCTGATGCGCCGCAGTGTGCCCTTCGAGCAAATTATCCGCGGCATGATGCCTTTCTTTGTCACGCGCATCCTGTACGCAGGCGCGGGTAAGGTGGGAGTGGAGACGCCCGGCGTCTTCGGTGACGTGCCGTATCAGCTGTCGCAACGGGCGGACTTCTTCTCGGTGGAAGCCAGCGTGGACACCCTTTACCAGCGTCCGATTATCAACACGCGCGACGAGCCCCATGCCACCCCCTCGCGCTACCGCAGACTGCATGTCATCTGCGGCGATGCCAATATGAGCGAATACGCCACCGCCCTCAAGGTGGGCACGACACGCCTGGTGGCGGAGATGATTGAGACAGGCTGGCAGCCGGGCATCGCCATCCGCAACCCGGTGGAGACCATCCGCCGCCTCTCGCGCGACCCACAATGGAAGTGGAACGTGGAGCTGGAAGACGGACGCACCATGCCAGCAATAGAAGTGCTGAGGCTCTACCTCCGGGAGGCGCAGAGCCGCTTTGCCCATGCCGATACCGAGACGCAATGGCTGTTGATGGCGTGGGAAAGCACACTGGACGCGCTGGAGCGCGATCCGCAGCAGCTGGCAGATAGCATAGACTGGGTGGCAAAGAGACTCCTGCTGGAGCAGTTTATCGAGAGCGAGGGCGTGGACTGGAAAGAGCCTATTGTGCAAAGCCTGGATTTGGCGTATCATAGTATAGACCCGCAGGACGGTTTGTTCGCGGGGCTGGAACAAATGGGAGCAGTGAGGCGCGTAGTAACAGATAAAGATATCGAGCGCGCGATGTGCCATCCGCCCAGCAGCACCCGGGCGTGGGTGCGCGGTACGCTGGTGGAGCGTTATCCGCAAGCCATCAGCGCGATTACGTGGAGCCGCGTGCAGTTGACCTTCGGCGAGCAGGCGGTGACGCTGGACATGCACGACTGGGTGACGCAGCGGGTACCGCAAAAGGTGCAGAGACTGGCGAAGGCACACAACCTCACCGAGTTTGTCAACACATTCCGACAGCTACATGCCTCGCGCAAGAGCGAGGAAGAAGGAGGGAACCAGCCATGCAGTGGCGAGCAGACGACCGATTGACCCGAACCATCCCGTCTGACCCCATCACGCGCAAGGGGGGCGAGGAAGGCGGTCCCACCGCGCCAAAGGTGAGCCGCCCCGATGTGAACGACCTGCTGAAGCGCATGAAGCGTGTGGACCCCGATCAGGCACGACGCTATCGCCAGCGCAGTGGGGAATAAGCAGTGGGAGAACAGCTATCGGCCAACCACAGCGGTGACTTTATGGCGTTGCTGCGGGCGCATGGCTTGTGGCGGGAGCCGGAAGTGATTCCCGCCGAACGGGTCGTGCCGGCGGTACAGGAGGTGCATGGCACTACCGTCATCGCCCTGAAGTACCGCGACGGCGTGCTGAACGTGGGCGACCGCCGCGCTACTTCCGCCAACGCCATCATGTACGACCGCGCGGAGAAGATTCTGCCGCTGGATGACTACACTCTCATCGCCATCGCGGGTTCCTACGCGCGGGCAATGGAGATTGTGCGCTATCTGCAGCACTCGTTCAAGTACTACGCCCGCACGCAGCTGCAGGAGATGAGCCTGGAGGGCAAGCTGGCGGAGGTGTCGCGCGCGCTGGCAGGCAACCTGAGCATGGCGTTGCAGGGCATTGGCTTGTTTATACCGGTCGTCTCCGCCTACGACCTGGAGCGTGGCGAGGGACGCATCTTCTTCTACGACGGCATGGGCGCACGCTTTGAGAGTGTGGAGTTCGGCGCAGCTGGCTCCGGCTCGGAACGCATTCGCGGCGTGTTCGACTACATCCTGAAAACAAAGGGACCCTTCCATGAGATGACACTGGAAGATGCACTGCGCGAGTCGCTACTGCTGCTAGACATCGCGGCAGACCTCGACTCCGCCACGGCAGGCATCGAGAAGGTGCTACCGGTGGCGCGAGCAGTGACCAGCGAGGGCATCATGGACATCCCGGAGGAGATGCTGTCAGACATCCGGGCGAGCCTGAGACGGTAATCACCATGTAGCCGCAGGCTTCAGCCAGCGTGAAACGAAGGGCGGATAAGAAGGAGCAATGGTCTACACACCCTACGACTTCAACGAAAGCGTGCGGCATCGCACGGAATATATCGAGGAGCGGTTGCGCGACGGCAGCCCTGTAGCAGGCATCAGCTACGATGGTGGCGTGCTGTTGCTCACCCTGCGCCGCACACAGCGCAAGATTTTCGAGGTCTACGACCGCCTGATGTTCGCGGGCTTGGGCAACCAGAGCGACCTCGAGATTATCCGGGTGGGCGCGATCGACTTCGCACATCAGGAGGGCTACGCCCGCAGCCCCGACGATGTGACCATCCAGCGTGTGGTGGGCTTCGCCATCAGCCCGGGCATCAAGCGGGCGTTTGGAGATGTGCTGAACGCGCCGTTCGTGGTACGCGCGCTCTTTGCCGAGATGGGCAGAAAGCCCGAAGAAGACCTGTTTTACACGCTGAACTACGACGGCGAGTTCGTCTCGCTCAGCTGGGCGGCGGCGGTGGCGGGCACGCCCGAGGCGGAGGAGCAAATGATGCGCCAGCTGGTGCCCGAAGACGCGGAGGGCGCAGCCGATTTGCATACGGCGTTACGTCGCGCTCTGCGGGCATGGGCGATCGGCAGGCTGTGGGCGACCGACATGCACCTGCAGGAAGAGGGGGCAGAGAGCCTGACGGAGGAGCGCATCGAGACGTTCCTGCGTGAGCAGCTGCAAGACCTGCAGGTCGAGGCGGCGATTCTCGACCGATTCACCAAGCGCGAGCGCAAGTTCCGCCTGCTGAAAGAGGACGAAATCCGCCCCATACTGCCGGAGTAGCGCTGTTACAGGACGGGTTCAAAGCAACACGCGGAGGTGCAGGCAAATGGAAAACAGGATTTTCGGTATCGAAACAGAGTTTGGATGCTTCGTCCGTGACGAAAGCGTGGGCAGACCCGAGCGGGTGGTGGAAAAGGTCAAAGACTGCGTGTTCTACCGCCTGCGCCGCGGGCTGATCGACCTGCACAGCCGCGACTTTGCCTTTGAGCCTGCGCGCGGAGGCGGATTCCTGATCAACGGCGGACGCCTCTACATCGACGCGGTGGGCGACCACGAGGAGTACGCCACCCCTGAGTGCTCGCGTCTCTCCGACATCGTGGCGCACGAAAAGGCGGGACAGCGTATCCTGCTGCAAGCGTTACAGGCACTCGGCTGGCAGGACAAGGTCTCCTTCTACAACAACGCCGTCGACCACTTCGGCGGGCACACCTTTGGCTGTCACGAAAACTACCTGGTCAGCATCGAAGACCGTTACTTCCTCGACTCGCTGTACAACCTGTTGCCCTTCCTGGTCACCCGGCAGATTTTCGCGGGCGCGGGGCGCGTGGGTGGACACCGCCTGAACTACAACGACTTCTCGAACAACATCATGGACCTGAGCGAGCACGAGATGGACTACGTGTGGGTGAGCCGCTTCTACGCGGTGGAGATCGACCCCACGGTGGAGTTCCAGCTCTCGCAGCGCGCGGACCATATCGTGAAGACCATCTCCTCACGGGTGCGCTTCAACCGCGCCATCATCAACCCCAAGTGGGACAGCTACTACTCTTACAACAGCATGCACCGCCTGCACATCCTGTTCGGTGAGGGCAACATGAGCGAATACGCTACCGCCCTCAAAATCGGCACCACCAGCCTGGTGCTCGACCTGCTGGAGCGCAACCTGATCAAGCCCGACGTGCGCCTCGCCGACCCGCTGGAAGCGCTGCGCAGTGTCAGCCGGGATCCCACCTGGCGGTGGATTGTGCGCCGACACGACGGCTCTACCATCCGCGCGATAGACCTGCAGCGCATCTACCTGGAAACGGCAAAGCTACACCTCACCGGGCGCGACGAGGACACCGACTGGGTTCTACGCGAGTGGGAATATGTGCTGGACGCGCTGGAGCTCGACCCCATGAGCCTGGACGACCGCCTCGACTGGGTGGCAAAGCGCAAGCTGCTGGAAGCTTTTCGGCAACAGGAAGGTTTGAGCTGGCAAGACGACATGATGTTCAGCCTGGACATGGAGTACCACAACACCGACCCCTCGCGCGGGCTGTATTACGGTCTGGCCGAGGCGGGGCTGATGCAGCGCATCGTCACCGATGAGGACATCGAAAACGCCACCACCACTGCCCCCGATAACACCCGTGCCTACGGGCGCAGCCGCGCCATCCAGCACCTGCTGGCCTCCCGCAACCGGGCATATATCGTGGACTGGGATATGGTATACGTGGACAAGGGGCGGCAACTGGAACTGCGTAACCCCTTCCGCACCTACGAGAAAGAGTCGGAGCGGTTTATCCGGAGCCTGTAAGGAAGCGCCGCGTGCCCAATCTGCCTACAGCGATTGACTCTTCGCATGAGAAATCGCATTCAATTGCCCCTCTCCCACAGCGTGGGAGAGGGGCCGGGGGTGAGGGCTAATCATCCCCAATCGTGCCAAAGTTCTTCACGAGGATGCCAAAATCGAACAGCGTGACCTCTTCATCCCCGTCCAGGTCGGCGTCGGGGTTCCAGTTGCTGTCGCCGGGCACGGAACCAAACGCTGCCACCAGCGCGCCGAAGTCAAACAGCGTCACTTCGTTATCGCCGTCGATGTCGCCGTTGAGCAGCTCGATACTCAGGTCGGTGACACTGCCGCCGCTGGTGTCCACCGCGAGGGTGCGCCGCAGCCAATGGCTCACCTTCACCGAGATATCAAACGCGCCGCGGCGGGGAGCGGTGAAGCGGAAAGTACCACCCTCGCCAAGCGCGACATTTACCGTCTGGAAGGGCGTGGTTCCGCCCGGCTCGCGCAGATCGAAGGTGATGCTGGATGGCAATACGCCACCGTAATCGCCGAAGGCGACGGTTCCGCCCACCTTAGGCATGGCAAAGGGATTGCGTGCCAGTACCACACGCCCATCTGAACCGCCGTAGGCAAACGTCTCCCCATCGGGGGAGAAGGCAACCGAGTACACGGCGGAGCTGGTCTCCTGGTTGTACATGGCGAGCTGCGCGCCGTCGGACACCCGCCACAGGCGCACGGTACCGTCTCGTCCACCCGACACCAGCGTCTGCCCATCCGGACAGAAGCTGACGCCATACACCCAGTTGGTATGCCCGGTTATCGTACGCAACAACGCGCCGTCGGATACGCGCCACAGGCGCACAGTGTTGTCGAAGCTGGAGGAGACCAGCAAGCTTCCGTCCGGCGAGAAGTCGACCGCCGTGATACCACTGGTGTGCCCTGTCAGGGTGCGCACCAGCACGCCATCCGACATCCGCCAGATGCGGATGCCACCGTTCTGCCCTCCTGACGCGATCAGGCTACCGTCTGGCGAGAAGGCGATGCACCGAATCCACTCAGGGCTACTGATGGTCCGCACCGGCGTGTTGTTGGGTATCTGCCAGAACTTGATGAGACCGTCGGTGCCGCCGGTAGCAACCAGACTGCCGTCGGGCACATAACGCACGGCGTACATATACGCGCTGTGCCCGAGGAAGCTGGCGAGCAGATTGCCGTCGTTCACGTTCCAGAACTGCACCGTGCGCTCGAACAGCACATCGGTGAGCGTACTGCCATCAGGCGCAATCGCCAGCCCACGAACCGCTGTGCCGCCGGAGAAGTTCCTGAGCAGTGCGCCGTCAGAAACACGATACACTTTGGCGGTGGTGTCTTCGCTGCCCGATGCCAACAGGCTGCCATCTGCGGTAAAGCTGAGCGCGTTCACCCAGCTGGTGTGCTGTTTGACCATCCACACGATGTCGGGAGTCCCCTGCGCGTACACCGGTGTGATTTGGATGACGAACGCGAGAAGCAAAGCGAACCGAGCCATGTTGCGCCAAAGCATGTTGCACACACTCCTTTCTATCCGAGATATGGCTCCTCGAGCCGCCTCCATTATAGGTGTTTCAACAGAGATTTGTCAAGCAACTTAGAAGATGATAACGAAAAGTAGCGATGCTCGCGCAAACGAACAGCCATAGCAACACCAAGTTGTCAAGATTGTAAAGGGTGAGCGCAGATAGGAACCTCCTGCCCTTTGGCGAAGCATCGAATCAGTCTTCAACACAACATCTGACGGGAGGTAGAAAGAATGCGTGCCATGAAGGTTTTGTGGGTCTCCCTTTTTGTGTGGGCTCTGTTTGTGGGTACGAGCCGTGCGGATTCGCTCGAGGAGGGCTTCCGTAACCCGCCCAATTCGGCGAAACCGCATACCTGGTGGCACTGGGTGAACGATAATATCAGCAAAGAAGGCATCACCGCCGACCTGGAAGCGATGAAGCGTGTGGGCGTCGGCGGGGCACAGATATTCAATGTGGACGTAGGTGTGCCCTCTGGTGGCGTGACATTCATGAGCGACCGCTGGCGCGAGATGATTCGACATGCCGTGAAAGAGGCGGCCCGACTTGGACTGGAGCTGTGCATCCACAACTGCGCCGGATGGTCAAGCAGCGGCGGTCCATGGGTGAAGCCCGAGCACGCGATGCTGATAGTGGTCACACGGACGGTGCAGGTGCAGGGACCGCGACGCTTTTCGGAGCAGCTACCCCAACCGGAAAGCAGAGCGGGTTTCTACCGCGATATCGCCGTGCTTGCTTTCCCCACCCCCAGAGGCAACCTGCGCATCCAGAACCTGCGCGGCAAAGCGGCATACGAGCGACAGGACGGCATCCAGCCGGTTGCCGAATCGGATGCCCATGCCGAGAGCGTCGTTCCTGCGGAAAAGGTATGGAACCTCACTGCCCTGCTGGAGTCAGACGGACGGCTGACGTGGGATGTGCCGGAAGGCGACTGGACCATCCTGCGCATCGGCTACACCCCCACCGGCAAAGATAACCATCCCGCCACCCCGGAAGGACGGGGACTGGAGGTGGACAAGCTCAGCAAGGAGGCGCTGGACGCCTTCTGGAACGACGGCATGATGGCGACGGTGTTGCGCGACATCGGAACGCTGGTGGGCAAAGCGCTGAACAACGCACTGGTGGACAGCTATGAGGTCGGCAGCCAGAACTGGACACCGCGCTTCCGTGAGGAGTTCTATCGTCGGCGGGGCTATGACCTGCTGCCTTTCCTGCCGGTGTTCGCGGGATACGTGGTGGGTTCACCGGAAATCTCCGAGCGATTCCTGTGGGATGTACGCCAGACCGTGTCGGAGATGTTCGTGGAAAACTACTACGGGCACTTTGGCGAGCTGTGCCGCAAGCACGGATTGCTTTTCTCCACCGAACCGTACGGCAACGGCACGTTCGACGACCTTGCCGCCGGTGGACGGGCGAATATCCCGATGGGCGAGTTCTGGATAGGCGGCGGCGCACAGGAAACCGCCAAACTGGCTGCCTCCGCCGCGCACATCTATGGCAGGACCATCGTCGGGGCAGAGTCCTTCACCGCCACCCCGGAGATGGGCAGGTGGCAGAACGACCCCTACTCCATGAAAGCACTGGGCGACCACATCTTCTGCCTGGGCGTCAACCGTTTCATCTTCCATCGCTACGCGCACCAGCCATGGTTGAACGTCAAGCCGGGCATGACGATGGGCCCCTGGGGCTTCCACTTTGAGCGCACCAACACCTGGTGGGAGCCGGGCAGAGCGTGGCTGAAATACCTTGCCCGCTGCCAGTATCTGCTGCAACAGGGGCGGTTCGTGGCGGACATCGCGATATATGTGGGCGAACATCAGCCGATTTCCGCGCCCTTCCGACCTGACCTGCGAGCCAGAGGTTACGACTATGATTGCCTGAACAAAGAGGTCTTGCTGAAGGCAACGGTGCGCAACGGAAGGATCGTCCTGCCCAGCGGGATGACCTATCGTGTGCTGGTGCTGCCCGACAGCCGCTTCATGACGCCGCGCGTGCTGCGTAAGGTGGCAGAACTGGTGCGGGCAGGAGCGGTAATCATCGGTCCCAAGCCCGAAAAGTCGCCTAGCCTGAGCGGATACCCGCAGTGCGACGATGAGGTTCGCCGTCTGGCAGATGAGGTATGGGGCAACTGCGACGGCGTGAAGGTGAAGGAGCACGCTTACGGAAAAGGCAGGGTCATCTGGGGCAAGTCGGTCGAGCAGGTGCTTGCCGGGATGCGTGTCCTCCCCGACTTTGAAGCGTCCCCCGGTACGCGAATCGATTTCATCCACCGTGCTGTGGGCGATACCGACTTCTATTTCGTCGCCAACCAGCGGTATCGCACAGAGGAGCTGGAATGCACGTTCCGGGTGGCTGGCAAAGCACCCGAGCTGTGGTATCCCGACACGGGCAAAATCGAGCCTGCGCCTGTTTATCGGGTGGTTGGTGGTCGTACGGTGGTTCCTCTGCGACTGGACCCGGCAGGGTCGGTGTTCGTGGTGTTCCGCAAACGGCTGTCGCCGACGCCGTACTTTGCAACGGTACAGGCTCCCGGCGCAAACAAGGCAGCTCGCCCCTCGCAACTGGTCATCCGCAGAGCAGTATATGAGGCAGTTGACGGAGCGGGGTCTGCCGATGTGACTGCCCGCTTGCAGGCGATGGTACGCAACGGCACGCTCTCCGTGAACGTGAATAACATCACGATGGGCGGAGACCCCACCCCCCTGCACTATAAGCGACTGCGCGTGGAATACACGTTGAACGGCAAGCGGTACACGGTCGTCGTGAACGAAAACGCCGACCTCGACATCCCTGCCCACGAAACGGCAGGCACAACACCCGCCTACTCTGTCCGTCTCCTGCCGAATGGCACGGCAGAGCTGCTGGCATGGCGGGCAGGAGAGTATCTGTTGCGCATGCCTTCCGGAAAAACCATCCGCGTCCGGAACGACAAGCCGGCGCAGGTGATGCCAATATCCGGCAAATGGACGGTGCGCTTCCCGAAGGGCTGGGGTGCGCCCCAGGAAGTGGTATTTGACCGCCTGATTTCGTGGACGGAGCATCCGCACCCGGGCGTGCGCTACTTCTCCGGAACTGCCCGCTATGAAAAGGTGTTACAGATACCGTCGTCGTGGATTGCACCCAATCAGCGGCTTTATCTGTCGCTGGGCGAGGTCAAAAACCTGTGCGAGGTGTGGCTGAACGGTAGGTACCTGGGCATTCTGTGGAAAGCACCGTTCCGTGTGGATATTACCGACGTTGTCCGCCCGGGGCTGAACAGGCTGGAGGTACACGTAACCAACCTGTGGGTCAACCGCCTCATCGGCGACGAGCAGTATCCCGACGACTGCGAATGGCAGGGAAGCCAACTGAAAGCCTTCCCGCAGTGGTTTTTGGAGGGCAAACCGCGTCCTGTGCCACAAAGGCTGACCTTCACCACCTGGAAACACTGGACGAAAGATGCCCCGCTGCGCCCATCCGGGTTGCTGGGAGAGGTGGAGCTCTATGCAGTAAAGAGGTACACCATCACTCTACAATAAGACGGTTACCGAAGATTCGCTCTATAAACACGCCATGACAGCGGCAGAAGCGGTCGTTCAAGCCTTTTACAGGGAGGGCGACCTCCTGACGAGCCGAGCCCTCCCCCGTCTTCCCGCTGTCGTCAGGAGAAAACGACCGAAGGGCTTACCGCTCGCAGGAGGTTGCATCATCTTAATCCCATCCTGTGCGCATCGTCCCGCAGGGTTATTCTGCCTCTTCCTCGCGGTTCAGCCAGCGCGTGCGTCGGGCGTAGTGACGTAGGGTGCTTTCGCTGTACGTCAGCGTCAACCCGTGCAGGGGATGCTCCTGCCAGCTCCGGCGGATGGCCTCGCAGGCGCGGAGAAACAGCTTGTGCGCTGCCTGCTTGCTGATGCTCCAGTGCTTACCTATCTCTTCGAAGGTATAACCCTGCAGAAAGAGCTCCACCACCCGACGCTGGCGCGGGGTCAATGGGGCTACCTGCAGCATCATGGCAATCTCGTGCCGTCGTAGCCAGCTAACCGCATCGGACTGAGCATGGTGATGCAGAGGATAGAGCCGGGGCGCCCACTGCGCGTCTATCTGCTCACGCTTCGCGGTGCGCGCCTCCGAATAGGCAGGATAATGTTCGTCACGTCCTACCAGTTGCAATAACAGGTCAGACAACGCTTCCAGGTCCACAAAGCGCTCTTGCCCTTTCAACGACACGCCCTCCACACAGATTAGTATACAAAATTATACCTATTTCTTGGTGCATTGTCAAGGCTTCTCTTTAAGCAGACTTTCCTGTAAAATGGAAGTATGGTTTCGCTGGGTCATCCGCTTTTAACGGCGATTATCGCCACGATTATGGCTGCACTGGTTGGCGGGGCGGTTGCCCTTCGGCTGCGCGTGCCTATCATTATCGGCTACATCAGCGCGGGGATACTGCTGGGTGTGCTGAATCCGGTGTTGCAGATTGATTCCGCAACCATGCACACCGTCTCGGAGTTCGGCGTGGCGTTGATGATGTTTGTGGTGGGGATGGAACTCTCCCTGCGCGACCTGCTGCGTTCCGGAGGTAGGTTGGCTGTCGCGGGTGGGGTGCAAATCGCGCTCTCGATCGTTTTGGGTTACCTTCTGATGGTATTGCTGGGCTGGGCATGGTTCCCTGCGCTGGTCGCTGGCTGTGTGGTGGCGATGAGCAGCACCGTGGTGATGATTCGACTGTATGAACGGCAGGGCGATGTCGGCAGTACTGCATCCGTGCTGGCAATGGGCATCGCCATCACGCAGGACCTGGCGGTCATCGTGCTGGTAGGGATGCTGCCAGTGCTGGCGGATTTTACTCCCGAGCGCATTTCCCTGCTGGGAGGCACGTTGCTGCGCTCGGTGCTGGTGTTGGTGGCTGCCTTCCTGCTGGCAACACGCTTCATTCCTGTGCTGCTGCGCCATGCGGTTCAATGGAACTCCCGCGAGCTGTTCCTGCTGCTGGCGGTAAGCCTCTGTTTCGGTATGGCGCTGGGCACGCATGTGCTGGGCTTCTCGATGGCGTTGGGCGCGTTCTTAATCGGACTGATTATCAGCGAGTCCGAGTACAGCCGCCAAATCGTGGCGGAAGTGGTTCCCATCCGCGACGTATTTGCCATCTTTTTCTTCGTCTCGCTGGGCATGCTCATGGACCCCGCCGCGCTGGCGTCACGGTGGACAGAGGTACTGTTGCTGCTGGCGGTCATTGTATTGGGCAAGGCACTGATTATTACCTGGCTCATCCATGCTATCGGCTTTCCGATACGCATCGCGGTAACCGTAGGGTTATCGCTGGCGCAGATTGGGGAGTTCTCGTTTGTGATTGCAGAGATGGCTCGTACAAAGAACTGGTACACCCTCAGTGAGTACAACACCATCCTCGCCGCTTCGGTTATCTCGTTGCTTCTCTCCCCCATGCTTTTCGCGCTGTCGCCGGTGATTTCACGCCTGGCGGCACGCTTCGTGCGCGGAGAGCGTTTTCGGGAGCTGCGCGAGGAGATACAGGTGCAGCGTAGCGTGATGCGGGACCACGTGATTCTGTGCGGGTTCGGCAGGGTGGGTAGTCGAGTGGCTCAGCAGCTGCTGGGGCGAAAGGTGCCCGTGGTCGTGATCGACCTGGACCCGGAAAGCATCCTTCGGGCACGCAACCAAAATATCCCTACCATTTACGGCGACGCAGAGGCGCGCGAAGTGCTGGAGCTGGCGAACCCACACACCGCCTCCATCGCCATCCTGACCATGCCCGAAAGCAGCAGTGCGATGGTAGCGGCGCGTCGCCTGAAGGAGATTAACCCGCAGTTGACCGTGCTCGCGCGCACCCATGAAGAGGGCAAAATCGCCGACCTGCGCCGGTGCGGAGTAGACCATGTGGTCTTTGCCGAAGAGGAGACCGCCAGGGTGATTGTACGCCTTGCCCTCGGCTCGGTGGTGAAGAAGGGCGAATGGGAAGGCTGAAAGCAGGAGATTGCCTCATCAGCCACGAAGCAAGAGCCGAAACGATGCGAAGGAGGGAGTACCATGCCTCGGTTGTTCGGCAAAGAGTTCTCCGTGCAAGAGTTGCTGCAAAAGGTCGGTGACATCTCTCAAATCGCCCGGGTGAAACCGATACGCCTGATAGAGGGTGTGGAAGACGGCGTATTGGGCTTTGATTTCATGACCGGCAGTGGGCTGACCTTCAGCGTGCTTGCCAGCCGCGGGATGGACATCTCGGCAGCGCACTACAAGGGCAAACCACTGGCATGGCGTTCCGCTACCGGCGATGCCCACCCCTACACCTACGAGCCGGAGAAGTTCGGCTGGCTGCGCGGTTTCTACGGTGGACTGGTTACCACCTGCGGCTACAGCACGATGGGCTTTCCCAGCGAGGACGACGGACAACAGCTCGGCTTACATGGAAGGGCCTCCTACACGCCAGCCTACCACCTCGCATGGGGCGGGGAATGGCGTGGCGAGGATTACGTGCTGTTTGCGCAGGGCAGTCTGCGCGAGGCAATCGTGTTCGGGGAGAATCTGCAGCTTACCCGCCGGATCGAGACGCAGCTGGGCGCAACGTGGTTGCGCATTCACGACGTGGTGAAGAACCTCGGCTACAAACGCACTCCGCACATGATTCTTTATCACATCAACCTGGGCTGGCCCGTGGTAGACGAAGGCGCGGAAGTGGTTCTCCCCAGTCAGGAGGTGACCCCGCGCACCGAAATCGCCGCGAAGGACATCGCTATCTGGAACCGCCTGATTGCGCCCACTCCGGGCTTCTACGAGCAGGTGTACTTCCACAAGATGGGCGCGAAGGCAGACGGCATGGTGCTCTGTGGTATCGTCAACCGCGCCTGTGAGGGCGGGTACGGCGTGTACGTGCGCTACAACCGAAACGAACTGCCCTACTTCACGCAGTGGAAGATGATGGGGCAGGGTGAGTATGTGGTGGGCTTGGAGCCGGGCAACGCGCTGGTGCAGGGACGTGTGGAAGAGCGAGCCGCCGGACGCCTGCAGTACCTGGAGCCAGGTGAAGAACGCACCTACACGCTGGAAATCGGCGTACTGGACGGTGCGGAAGCCATCGAGCAGTTCGAGAAAGAGGTAAAAGCGTGCACTGGTTGAACGCCGTGAGAGGTGAGGTAAACTGAAGACAGAGGATGTAACCAGTACGGTGGAAAACATGCACTTCACCCTGCCAAAACGGGAGATGGAAGAGTTCTGCCGGCGCTGGAAGGTTCGCGAAATCGCCGTGTTCGGCTCGGCGTTGCGCCAAGACTTCTCAACCGACAGCGACGTGGACGTTCTCGTCGATTTCCAACAGGATGCGGACTGGAGCTTACTGGAGCACGTGCAGATGGAGTGTGAGTTGGAACGACTGCTCCAGAGAAAGGTCGACCTCATTACCAAACGTGCTCTGATGAGAAGCCCGAATTGGGTTATCCGTCGCGAAATCTTGAGAACAGCGCGGGTTGTGTTCCCTGTTTCCGAGGAATCCGATGTTTCGTGATGAAGCCACTTTGATAGATATCATCAGTTCTGCTCGATTGGTGAAGCTCTTTGTAGCGGGGTTGACCAAAGAGCAGTTTCTGAGTGATATCAAGACCCAATCCGCAGTGTTGTATCAGCTGCTGGTCATGGGAGAGGCAGTCAAGCGACTTTCGCGGGAGTTTCGCTCACTCCATCCCGAGGTCCCATGGCAACTGATTGCCGGCATGCGGGACCATCTGATTCATGGCTACGACGTTATTGACTGGGAGGAGGTTTGGAAAACTGCAACCCGAGACGTTCCTGACCTGCTGACACAGATCGAGCATCTGTACCCCGAAGACTCTGGTCAATCGTTGTGACTCTCCGGTCGGATCGTGGCTTCTTTAGAGACATCATTCAACGCAGGTAAACGATAATGATACGTCGGTTTGTGTCGACAGCTTTGGTGTTCTGTATGGCGTCGCTGCTGCTGGCTCAGCCACAAGGAGAGACGCCTGAAGCCTTCCTGAAACGCACGCAATGGTGGCGTGAGGCGAAGTTCGGCATGTTCATCCACTGGGGCATCTATGCCGTACCTGCCGACGCCACCGACCTGCAGGGGCGCAAAACTATCGCCGAGTGGTACCTGAGCAACAAGCAGATGCAGGTGCGCGACTACGAGAAGTTCGCCGCTCAGTTCAACCCGGTGCGGTTCAACGCCCGCGAGTGGGTGCGCATGGCGAAAGAGGCGGGCATGAAGTACATTGTGATTACGAGCAAACACCATGACGGCTTCTGCATGTTCGACACGAAGCTGACCGATTACAACATCGTCAAAGCGACCCCCTTCGGGCGCGACCCCATGAAGGAACTGGCGGCGGAATGCAAGCGGCAGGGCATCAAACTCTGCTTCTACTACTCCATCATGGACTGGCACCATCCCGATTACCTGCCCCGACGTCCGTGGGAACGCGACGTGCGTCCTGCAGCAGGCGCCGATTTGAACCGCTATATCGACTTTATGAAAGGGCAGCTGCGCGAACTGCTGACCAACTACGGACCCATTGGCGTGCTGTGGTTTGACGGCGGGTGGGAGCATAACGCGCAGGAACTGCGCTCGGCGGAAGTGAACGCCTTCATCCGCAGCCTGCAGCCGCAGATTCTCATCAACGACCGCAACCATCTGCCCGAAGACTTCTCCACGCCCGAGCAGACCATCCCGGCAGGCGCGCTGCCCGGCGGGCGGCTGTGGGAAACCTGCATGACCATCAACGATACCTGGGGCTACGCCAAAAACGACACCAACTGGAAATCGGCGGAAGACCTCATCCGCAAGCTGTGCGACATCGCCCATAAGGGAGGTAACTTCCTGTTGAACGTGGGACCCACTGCCGAAGGCACGTTCCCCGAACCGATTGTGGAGCGTCTGCAGCGCATCGGTCAGTGGATGAAGGTGAACGGTAAAAGCATCTACGGCACCACCCAGAGCCCCTTCCGCAAGCTGTCGTTCGATGGACGATGCACCGCCAAAGGCAACACGCTATACCTTCATGTCTTTACCTGGCCTGAGGGCGATTTGCGCGTGGAAGGTCTGGAGACGAAAGTGCTGAGCGCGCGCGCCCTGCTGGGCAACGAACCGCTGAAGGTGCGCACCGAACATGCGCGAGACGGCAACGGCTACACGGTCGTGTATATCTCCAGACCGAAACGTATAGACCCCGCCGCGACGGTGGTGGAACTGAAATTGGCGGGTAAGCCGGTGGTGGTGCAGGTGGCTTCGGTCATCCAGCCGAATGCACGGGGTGTACTTCTGTGCCACGCGCGTGATGCCGAGGTACACGGTCAAAGTGCCCGCTACGAGCAGGGCGACGGCAAAGACAATATCGGCTTCTGGACAAACGCTTCCGATTACGTCACGTGGACGGTTTCTGTGCCTGCACAAGGCAGGTATAAAGTCACCGTGACCTATGCCTGCCCACCGGAGAACGCCGGCAGCCGGTTTCACGTCGGCGTCGAAGGTAGACAACGGCTGGAAGGGGTCGTTGAAGCCACCGGCTCGTGGACAGCGTTTCGCGACTTTACTTTAGGTGAGATCACCGTGCCGGCGGGCAGGCAGGTGTTGTCCGTTCGGGTGACCGAGATGCCGCGCGGGGCGGTGATGAACCTGCAGAAAGTGGTGCTGGAGCCGCTGAAGTAGAACAGGACGCAACCTGCATGGAGGGCGAGGCTCCTGCCGAGCCGTTTGGCATGGTTTTCCGGCTCACCCGGAGGTTCGCCCTCCAGGGGTACTTCTTGTCTAATCCTGCAACGCCTGCACCGCGTCGGCAATGCGGGCGAGACCGTTGCGAATGGTATCGAGCGAGCAGGCATAGGACAACCGGATGTTCTCGTCCGCGCCGAAGCCACTGCCCGGCACCACCGCCACCCGCGCCACCTCCAGCAGGTATTCCGCGAAGGCGTCAGAGTTATTAATCACGCGGTCGCCCCAGCGTTTGCCGTACAGAGCCGACACGTTGGGGAAGGCGTAGAATGCCCCGCCGGGTTCGGCACAACGGAAGCCGGGGATGCGGTTCAATCCGTCTACAATCGCCCGCCTGCGCTCGGCAAAGGCAGCTACCATCTGCTTCACCGTGTCCTCCGGTGCTTGCAACGCCGCCAGTGCCGCCCTCTGCGCAATCGAGGTGGGGTTGGAGGTGGACTGGTCCTGAATGCGCGTCATGGCGGCAATCAGCTCGCGCTCCGCCGCCGCGTAGCCGATGCGCCAGCCGGTCATCGAGTACGCTTTGGACATACCGTTGACCAGGATGGTGCGCTTCTTGACTTCCTCACCCAAACTGGCGATACTGCAATGCTCGTGCCCGTCGTACACCATCTTTTCGTATATCTCGTCGGAGATGATGTACAGGTCATGCCTGAGCGCGAGGGCGGCAATCTCCTTCAGCGTTTGGCGGGGGAACACCGCGCCCGTCGGGTTGCACGGGCTGTTGACCACAATTGCCCGCGTGCGTGCGCTTATCTTCTCGCGGATGGCGTCGATGGTCGGCACAAAGCCGGTGGTCTCATCGGCATAGACAAACACCGGCACTCCGTCGGCAAGCTTGACCATCTCCGGGTAGCTCACCCAGTAGGGCGCAGGGATAATCACCTCGTCGCCGGGGTCGCAGATGACCTGAAAGGTGTTATACAAAGCATGTTTGCCCCCGCAGGTAACGATAATCTGGTTGGGTTCGTACTTCAGTCCGTTATCGCGCCAGAGCTTGTCGCAAATCGCTTTGCGCAGCGGCTCGATGCCCGCGGTGGGGGTATATTTGGTGAAGCCCTCTCGCAGGGCGGTAACTGCCGCTTCCTTGATGAACTCCGGGGTGTCGAAGTCGGGTTCTCCCGCTCCAAAAGACAGCACGTCGATGCCCTCCTCGCGCATCTTTCGCGCTTTGGCGGTGATGGCGAGGGTGGGAGAAGGACTGGTGCGTTGTGCTCGCTGTGAAATGAACATACGAACCTCCTCAGAGTGTCAAGGTGTCGTTTTCGGACATGGGTTGCACGCGGGCGAACTGTTCGTAAACCTCGCGCAACGGCACGCCGGGGCGGAAACGTTCGCGGTACCGCGCCAGCGCGTATTGGAATACCTGTGCTATCAACGGGTCCCAGAGATGATACACCTCCTGCACATCTTCAGGGGGTATCAGCAGCACCCCGTGCGACTCGCTGCCCTCTGGTATGGACATGAAGTGCGCCACCTCTCCGACGAACACCGGCGCGTACCAGCGGGTGCCGTCCGCCTCCTGCAACAGGTAGACGCCCAGCGGCTCCATTTTATTTAACACGATGCCCGCTTCTTCCTGCGCCTCGCGGCGGATGGCTTGCTCCGGCGTTTCCCCTTCCTGCAGGTGACCACTGGGCACACTCCAGCCGCGCCCTTCGATGTCGCTGAGCACTACCCTGTCGCCGAAGAAAGCAAACAACAAAACCGCATACACCGGCTGCAGACCCCGCCACGTGCGGCGCGGGCGAAACGTAACCACTTTCTCATGCCAGCGTACAGTTGGAAACTTGATGGAAGCCATTCGCGCTCCTTCCCATTTGGGTTTCGTTCCTTATTATCACCTGCGAGAGTGCCTGGCGTCAAGGGCGCGTGCTATCCGCTCGCGTACTGCCTCCAGAAGGACATCTGCGGTGTCTCATTTTACACGGGCAGACTGGTATCCTGCCCCAGATACACCAGATGCGTCGGGCAGCGACAGTCGCTGGAGCCAAAGCCGCGCGCTATCACGCGGGCATGAGGCAGGGTAAGAGTCTGCCGGTTGATGGCACACTCCCTTCGCTCTTTGGTGAGAAAGAGGCGAATGTCCTCCACCACGGCATGTGGCAGCAGGTAGTCGATATGCCAGCGCAGGCGTTTCTGCGTGCGCAGGTGGCGGGCAAGTCGTGCCCGCAAGCCTCCCAACGCACTACCCGTGTACACATATCTGCCTGCGGGAAAGTGAAAGACGCCCAGCGCACCCACTCGCAGGGTGATGTCTTCCGGCAAAAACAGCACCAGTTGATAGACCCCCGGCTCGTTGGGGATGGCATCAAATTGGAACATCTTCGCTTACTCCGTGAACCGATTGCAGGATTAGACAAGAAGTACCCCTGGAGAGCGAACCTCCGGGTGAGCCTCCCCCACCCAACCTTCCCACGAGGGAGGAGTTTTGCGACCCGCCAGGGGCCTCGCCGCCCACGAGGACATGATACACCGTTCTCCTGGCAAACCAATACCGCACAATAAGCGGTATTGGGATTTCCTTGACAAAACCAGTATTTCATGATATACTGCTATCAAGTTACAGCAAGGTATTGTACCTGTTCTGAATGAAAAACTACCAAAAAGGCGCAAAAAACGAGGTATTTTCTGGTAGATTTCGCGTATAATAATACTAGAGAAACTCAGGTTCGCAGCCGATAATCAGTGTAGCGAACCGAGTTCACCTTCCTTCCTCGGGGTAGCAGGCTTTGCTCTCCTTTCACTGCTACCCCGCTTTTTTGTACCGCCCTATTGCTCCATCAGCTGGTCGATAAGCGTTTCCGCCACAATCAGCAGGGAACGAAGCACCTCGACGGTTTCCACACGCTGTTCTGGGCTCATCGCAGCGGGTTCCAGCTCCCCCAGCAGCTCGATGGCTTTGCGCACCAAGTCAGCAGGTCGAGAGGACGCGATGACCGCCGGTTCGGGAGCCGCAGGCTGTGGGGTTGTGAACGAAGACGGGGCTACCTCAAGGGATTCTTCTTCAGGCAGAGGAGGCAATTCGGGAGTGGTCCACTCTGCCCAGTCGGGCGCAGAACCTCGCAGAAGCTCCTCGGCACGCTCCGGCGACATGCGCAGTGCCTTTACCAGTTTGGCGGTGTCATCCGTACTCAGGCGGTCGCTCTTGATTTTCTCCGCGACCTGCGCCTGCAGTTCGGGCATCTCGTTCAGCTGTTTCAGGAAGCGGGCGTGTTTCTCGGTAATAGCACCCTCGGCGGGTCGGTTCGGACGGGAGACCACCTGCTCGGCAATGGCTTCGGGCAACTCCAGCAGCTCCAGCATATAGCCCACCATGCGCTCGCTGATGCCCAGTCGGCTGGCTAAGTCGCGATTGGAAAGCCCCAGACGTGTCTTGGCTGCCTGCAGGGCGCGGGCGCGGTCGATGGGACGCAGGTCTTCGCGCTGCAAGTTCTCAATCAGCTGGTCGGTGAGTGCCTCCTCGGGGTCCACCTCGCGCACGATACAGGGGATTTCATACAGCCCAGCCATCTGCGCCGCCCGCCAGCGACGCTCGCCGATGACAATCTGATACATGTTCACGTGGTGCAATGGCTTCACCACAATCGGCTGTAGCATGCCATGCTGCCGAAGGCTGTCTGCCAGCCCCTGCAGGCTCTCGGGGTCCATCTCCCGACGGGGCTGTTCGGGGTCCTCCACGATTTGCGAAACGGGTATCATGCGCACTTCGACTGCCATTTTTCACTCCACCATCACGATGCCTTGCGGCGTAATCTCGAAGGGCAACCATTCCAGCGGATGCGCTACGCCCTCCATCTTCTCGATTCGCAACTCACGGCGCACCTTCCCGCCCGCGTCGCGCACACGGAAACGGAAGATGTTGTGCGCCAGCGAGAAGGTAAAGTCCATCAGGCGGTTGGTCACTGGGTCGCGTTCGTTCACTTGGGTCATGATGTCGATGTTGGTGATGCCGTCGTAGTGGCACCAGTTAATCGTCCAGTGTTCCACCAGCATCCACTGCTCTTCACTCAGGCTGGTGAAGATATGCTCGAAGTTGTCGCCCGCCACGAAGCGCGTCACGCCCGCCCGTGACAGGTCTAAGTCGATCTCCTGCATGGTGTTGAAGTCCGCCAGCGAGAAGTAGCGTACCAGCGGGTCTTTCGGATACTCTTTGGGATGGGGGAATGCCTGAATAGGGATGAACTTACCCTGTTGCTCGTAGGGCGTGATGTCCCATCCGAAAGAGGCAAAGTAGCGGCGCATGTGCGTCCACGGGCGGTCGAAGACATCGAACGAGACGGTTTCCCCCTCCTGCAAGCCCGTCCACAGGAACTGCATCGCAAACACCGTCTTACCCGTGCCCGGCGGTCCGTAAATCAGGTTGCGGCTGCCTCGTGGAATGCCGCCAATCAGCCTGTCCAGTCCTTCAATACCTGTGCGTTGCAGTTCGAGCATCGGCCAACCTCCCTGCTACTGCTGCCAGCTCAGGCGACCGTTGATCGAGATCGAATAGGTCGCGATTTGCGTGGTCATGGTGATGGTCGACCATATCAGTTCGGCAGTGAACTCCGCCAGAATGATGCCGATTGCCACCATCCGCAGTTTGTCGTAACCCTTCAGACCGTAGTAGCGCTGGATGAACGCTTTGATAATCAGCACCACGATTAGCCCGAACCAGAAATAGTCTACCCCAAAGTTCATCGACAGCGCGTAGCCAACGGGGTGCAACGGAAAGCCCGGAACCTGAAAGCGGATGGTATCCAGCAACATTACAATGGCGAAGCCAGCGATTACCGCCAGGATTGCCGTGACGTTCACCGGGTTGGGTTGCTCGATAATCTGACGGGAGGCATAACCGATTTCGCCCCATGCCGCCTGCGCGCCCCGCACATATCCCCGATAGATTTGCGCCACCAACCCCACCGCCACGCCGACAAAGATGGCAATCAGCATCGTCCAGAACAGGGAACGGGCGGAAGCCCCAACGCTCTCACCCATTTTGTACGCCTCCAGCTGGTAGGGCATGGGGTGGGAACGGTGGATACGGTTGAAGATAAAGAACAGGTGATAGATTCGGATGGTGTCCGCCTGCGATAGCGTCTGCTGCGCTCCCGTTGCCAGCACCAGCTGATGCGGTCCCATGAACGCCATCTCATGAGAAGGTGGCCCCAGCTGCGCTCTCATACGGGTCAGCGCGGTGCTGAACACCAGAAACACCCCCACATACACCAGCACCAGCCAGGGCGACAGCCCGCTGTACCAACCGATGGCTGCCAGCCCTGCCAGCGACAGGATTAAGCCCAGCAGGGCATAACGTGGACGGATTTCGTGGGGGGTTGGAGCGGTATTCTGCTTGATGTGCTGCCAAAGCTCGCGCAGGTACGGGCGGGACGCCATGACAGCCCCCACGAACAGCCCGAAGAAGGCGCCCCATGTCTGCTCGCTGAAGTAGGGTGGGCTGGGCACCAGCCACCCTCCCCCGAACACCCCCTGTTCATACCCATACATCGCCATGATAATCTGCACCGCTTTGCGCACGAAGAAGAAAAAGATGCAGCTGAACAGCAGGTCGTTGGGCATGAACACCGCAATCGCGCTCATGTAGGGGAAGATGCCTATCGGCGTCCAACCGATGGCGTTCCACGGTGGGTCGGGTATCCACTCGTTCAGGTTGGCGAGGAAGCGCACTTTAATCATCGGCACAGAAGGATAGAGGAAGCTGACGCCGTTGAGCATATCGATGGCGAACATCACCGCGAACGCCCCCCACAGGTAACGGCTTTTCCATGCAGGGGCGTCGGGGCGAGTCAGCAACATGGGTACCTGAATGATGGGAAACGCCAGCTTCTCGCGTCGGCTCCACTGGTCACGCATCAGTGTGTTGATGCACAGCATCGCGGTGCATACCAGCCCGAACAGCGCGGTCCACGCGAGGATGGGCTTCAGGAAAAGAGGCACATGTGCCAGCGCGTATGCCAGATTAAAACCACCCCGTCGGAAGTCCTGCAGAAAGGTGGCGTCCTTGAAATAGAACCAGTCCGGCAGGCGCGGTAGGATGTTCTCCGTGTTCCAGGGGTTGGACTCGGCGAACATGGCATACGAGTAGATATAGGGGAAGTTAATGCCCATCCACTCGGCACAGATAGCGGTAGCCACCGACAGGAAGGCGTAGATAAGCACCAGTTCCCCGCTGCTGAATGCCCATCGTCTGGCAAACCGTCGCAGGAAGACGTTGATGAACGCCAGCACCATCAGCGAGCACATCGGAGGCACCAGCAGGGAGAATATCACGTCCACCAGCACGTCCGCCGCCCAGTAGGCGTTGAAGGGCAGGAGTATCAAACTGACCAGCAGCGCCCGTAGAAAACGCAAGCGAGGCGTGAAGGATATCGCCACAGGCGCCTCTTCAGCCAGAGGTTTCGCACGTTGTTCTATCACAGCCATAGCTTGGTTAGGTTATATCAGCAGGCGCAGGATTCCTCCTCTTTCCGGCTTGAGCCATATGTTGGGCGGCTGATTTCATCTCCAGCCTGAAGTTTCACTTCGGCAAGTACGGCGCAAATAGCGGTAGCAACAAGAATGCATAAGCATCGTTCAGAATGTGCATGAACATACACGCGGGCAGATTCCTGCGCCGCACATACAACAGGGTCACCACCAATGACCAGACCCCGATTTGTATCGTGCCACCCAGCCCCCAGATCGGTGAAAAAGCATGGTTCGCCAGCCTTTCTTCCCAACTGCGTAACTCCTATTCTCAAAAAGCCCGTTTTCTTCCTCTCCTCGAAAAAGACCCTCCTGTTGCCAGGAGGGTCTCTTGCGTTCTCTTTCTCACTTCTCGCGTTTCATGGCGCGTTCGGCTTGTATCTGCTGCAGCTGCTGTCCCGAAGGGGCGCTGCTTCCCCGCCCCGACCACCACCAGGCAAGCACTGCCAGCAGCACCGCCGCAATGACCGCTACAATCACCAGCGTGCGCGTGTTGCCGCTATCCATTGTTTGCCTCCTGCCCTACGGCAACGGCACGCGGTCGCGCGCGATGTTCTCCGCAATCCGCCCGCACGGCAAGCCGGCGCCATAGAAGTTGCCAGGGCGTTTGCTTATCTCGTTCACGTCCGCGCAGTAGAGCTTGATGTTGTCGCCGTTCTCCGGCATGATGGTGAAGGAATCCCCATCCACCAGGAACGAGTACGCCGCCATCTTCATGCTCTTGACGTGTCCATCCACGAACGAGAACTGATACATCCGGTTGTGCCTGATAGCCGCACTGGTGCGTCCATCCCAGTCCTGGAAGTAGAACGACAGCGTGTACATGTTGCAGTCGTTCGTGTCGCCCTGCAGGATGGTCTGCGCCGGATGTGCCATCTGCGACAGCGTCTTGCCTACCCAGATTTGTCCGGGCACCCCTGGTTGGGTGATGGGCACTTCAAAAATACCCAGCCCGTTCAGGTAGGAGTAAATCCCGAAGTTGGGCGCGTAGCCCAGGCATCGCCCCGTCGGGTCGATCCACCGCACGCAGTTGAAGTTATTGCGCGAGGGACAATAGAAAATGTTGCGGTTCTTGATGTACGGCTGCAACAGCACCTGCGCCTCAGTGTTGTCGTCGAAGTGGGGGCCATCGGCGTTGTTCTGCGACATGAAGCGTTCGTCGTAGTCCTGCGCGTACATCAGGAACGCATTGGTCAGCTGTTTGAGATTGCTCACACACGTGGAACGACGTGCTTGCTCCCGTGCCTGAGCAAACACGGGGAACAAAATTGCTGCCAGTATCGCGATAATCGCGATGACTACCAGCAACTCAATCAACGTGAAGCCTCTGCGCTGCATCAGAAACGACCTCCTTCGTGTTGAGTTATTCGGTTAACTATGCGGATTCTATCACAGACGAGATACAACGTCAAGTAGTATTTTGGGGTGTCCCGCAGGCCCGCCAAGTGCCTCGTGGATGACAAGGCTCCTTCCGACCCGTAAACCCCTACCCCTGGAAGATAGGGGCGGCTCACCAGAAGGCTCATCGACCAGAAAAGCGCATCCAGCACCTGTGCCCCGCGCGAGGGCGCAAACATTGCCAGACGCCCCACGTGTGTGTAAAATATTCTCGTGCGACCATAGGAAGGAGGAACAGCATGCCCAAAGAAGGCATAACGCCCCGTTCCCACGATTACTCGCAATGGTATCTGGACATTGTGGAGAAGGCGGAGCTGGCGGACTATTCTGCCGTGCGCGGTTGTATGGTGATTCGCCCGCACGGCTACGCGATATGGGAGCTGATTCAGCGCGAGCTGGACCAGCGCATCAAGGCGACAGGGCACGTCAATGCCTATTTCCCGCTGTTCATTCCCATGAGCTTCCTGCAGAAAGAGGCCGAGCATGTGGAGGGCTTCGCCCCGGAGGTGGCTGTGGTGACACACGGCGGCGGGGAACAGCTCGCCGAGCCGCTGGTGGTACGCCCGACCTCGGAAGCGATTATCGGGCACAGCTTCGCCAAGTGGATTAAGTCGTGGCGCGACCTACCCTTGTTGATTAACCAGTGGGCAAATGTGGTTCGCTGGGAGATGCGCACACGCCCCTTCCTGCGGACACTGGAGTTCCTGTGGCAGGAGGGACACACGGCGCACGCCACCGAACAGGAGGCAGAAGAGGAGACCCTGCGTATCCTGCATGAGGTGTACGCCGATTTCGCCGAGAAGGTGATGGCTCTGCCCGTGCTGCGCGGGCGCAAGACGGAGAAAGAGAAGTTTGCAGGCGCGCTGCGCACCTACGCCATCGAGGCGATGATGCAGGACGGACGTGCCCTGCAGGCGGGAACCTCGCACAATCTGGGGCAAAACTTCGCCCGTGCCTTCGGGATTATGTACCAGACGCCGGACAACCGCCAGGAGTATGTGTGGACCACCTCGTGGGGCGTGTCGACGCGGTTAATCGGCGCGCTCATCATGGCGCACTCCGACGATGAAGGACTGGTGCTACCCCCCAAGCTTGCCCCTGTGCAGGTGGTCATCGTGCCCATCTATAAGAGCGATGCCGAGCGGTCGGCGGTGCTGGAATGCTCGCATCGCCTGAAGGAGCAGCTGGCAGAGCGATTCCGCGTGAAGTTGGATGACCGCGATGAGGTCACACCAGGCTTCAAGTTCAACGAATGGGAGGTGCGCGGCGTACCGGTGCGCGTGGAGGTCGGTCCGCGCGATGTGCAGCAGGGTACCGTCGCGCTGGCGCGGCGCGATATGCCGGGGCGAGAGGGCAAAACCTTCGTGCCGCAGGAGGGACTGCCAGAGCAGGTCAGTCAGCTGCTGGACACCATTCAACAGAGCCTGTACGACCGTGCCCTGCGCTTCCGCGAGGACCATACGGCGGAGGTCAGCACTTACGACGAGCTGAAAGAGGCGATAGAGACCGGCTTCGCGCGGGCATACTGGGCAGGCAGCCGCGAAGATGAGGACCGCGTGCAGGCGGAAACCCGTGCGACCATCCGCGTCATCCCCTTTGAGCAGCCCGAAAAGGCGGGCAGGTGCATCCTGACAGGTAAAGAGACCACCCAGCAGGTCATCTTCGCACGGGCGTACTGAACCGCAGCCCCTCTCCAGCGCGCAGACGGAGAGGGGCGCGTATTCGCGCGCGCCATCGGGTATAATGGGACGGAACCCTTTGAGACGAGGCAGACGATGACGCAAATACTCACTGAGACTGAATCAATCACTATAGAACGCATTGCCGAAAAGGTGTTTGAGGGCGAACCGCTGACTTTCGAGGACGGTGTCTGGCTGTTCCACTATCCCCGCCTGCCCGAGATTGCCGCGCTCGCGAATGCCGTGCGGGAGCGCATTCATCCCAACCGCATTGTGACCTACGTCGTCGGGCGCATCATCAACTATACCAACGTGTGCTGGGTTCGGTGCAAGTTCTGTTCCTTCTATCGCGTGCCGGGCAGCGCAGAGGGATACACGCTCTCTCTGGAGGAGATTTTTGCCAAGATTCAGGAGCTGGTCGATAAGGGCGGGGTCGAAGTGCTGATACAGGGTGGCTTGAACCCCCGCCTGAAGATAGACTATTATGAAACCCTCTTCTCTGCGATCCGCGAGCGGTTCCCGCAGGTCATCATCCACGCGCTGTCTCCGACGGAGATTATCTATATCGCCCATATCTCTCGCCTGAGCATCGAGCAGACGCTGAGCCGTCTGCGTGAGGCAGGCTTGCAGTCCATCCCTGGCGGCGGTGGCGAGATTCTGGTCGACCGGGTGCGGAAGCAAATCGCGCCCTACAAGCATACGGTAGACGAATGGCTGGACTGTATGCGTGTGGCTCACGAAATGGGAATCTACAGCACCGCCACTATGATGTTCGGGCACGTGGAAACGATAGAGGACCGCGTGGAGCACTTACTGCGCATCCGCGAACTGCAGGAACAGACCGGCGGATTCCGCGCCTTCATTGCATGGAACTTCCAGCCGGAGGAGACCGATCTGTCGCATCTGCCCAAGGCGACGGGATATGACTACCTGCGTACGGTAGCCATCGCCCGCCTGATGCTGCATAATGTGCCGAACCTGCAGGCATCTATCCTGACGCAGGGACATAAGATTACGCAGATTGCGCTGGGTTACGGCATCAACGACCTCGGCTCTACGATGATCGAAGAGAACGTGGTATCGGCAGCGGGAAGCAAGTTCATCCCCACCGCCGCCGAGATGGAGCGTCTCATCCGCGACGCCGGTTATGAACCTCGCCGCCGCAACACGCGGTATGAACTGCTGGATTGAGACAGCCCGAAGGATAGTGGTTTTCCCGCATGAGGTCACTGGCTGGAGGGCGAACCTGCGCGTGAGCCGCCCCTACCCGACCTCCCCGCGGGCGGGGAGGTGATTTACGACTCGGCGGTTGTCTCGCCCTCCAAATGGGTGTGGCATCAACTGAAGGACGAATCCCCCGGCGAGCCAGCTACACCTGCGAAGGAGTGCGAGAGTGCAGAGTCGAAAGGGGTACAATAGGAACTGGAAGGGGGATTGTCGTCATGGTGGAGCAAGTATTTGAACCCAGACCGCTACTGGCGAAGAAGCCGGTGCGTTTGATTTTCGTGGGTGGCTTCGTGGGTTCCGGCAAGACCACCGCGATGGCCGCGCTCACACGTCGCCTGTTGCAGGACGGCTTGAACGTGGGATTGGTTACCAACGACCACGCGGAAGACATGGTAGACACGACGCTGGTTCGTCAGTTCGGCTTGCCGGTCGCGGAGGTATCTGGCGGTTGTTTCGGCTGTGACCTGAACGACCTGCTGGACGCTACCGAGCGTGTGCTCATGCAGGAGCCAGACGTGCTGATCGTTGAGCCGGTTGCGAGCTGCACCGATACAGTGGCTTCGGTGATTATGCCTCTCAAGCAATTCTACGGCGGGGTCTTTCGTATCTCCCCGTTTTCGGTGCTGATAGACCCGATGCGCCTGTACGAGATGCTTCTGGAGGAAAACCCCAGCGAGTTCACCCGGTGTTTCGCGCCCATCTTCCATCACCAGCTGAACGAAGCGGATATTCTGGTGCTGAACAAGGTAGATACCCTGTCTACGGAAGAGGCGCAACGGCTGGTGAATGCCCTGCGCCAGCGCCATCCTGATAAGCCCATCCTCACCATCTCTGCCCGACGCGGCGACGGTGTGGACGAATGGATGCAGCAGGTGATGCAGGACGCCCCGATGAACTCGCGTGTGATGGAGAAAGCCGATTACAAGGTGTATGAAATCGGTAGCGTCAAGCTGGGATGGCTCAACGCCTCCGTGCAGCTGGTAGCAGAACCCTTCTTCAACGCGCGAGAGTACGCCAACTTGCTTCTGCGGCGATTGCACGACGCGGCGCGGGCACGCAACACGGAGGTGCTGCATATCAAGCTGGCTATCTACTGTCAGGGGAAGGCAATGGGCGCCAGCCTGCTGAGCGCATACCCGGAACCCGTCTTCGGCGGCGAGGATCTGGGCGACGTGAGCCACGCGATGCTGGTGTTGAATGCAAGACTGGGCATCGATCCACCCACACTGGGCGGTATTGTGGCACAGGCTATCTACGATACCGCAAAGGCATTGCGTGTGGAAGCGGAGATACTGAAACTGCACACAGTGAAACCCACCATACCCTGTCCGCGGTTCCGCATGTGCAATCCGGTTTAGCGGAGCTGGTACAGGTCAAACGGGATGCAGCGTGAATCTCCTGTGGCTGGCAATGCGCTCAACTCCTGCGGGGAGGTTGCCTGAGGAATGAGGCTAAGCGTGCCGATCCTTCTTCTGCTTGCCACTGTGTGGCTCTTCCTGAACGCGGGAGCAGCTGCACAGGGGAACGGTTTCCTGCAGCGAAAAGGCGCGCAGCTGCTGCTGAACGGGAAACGCCTGCGGCTGGTGTCAGTGAACAAGTTTGACCTCTTCCTCCGCTTTCTGGAGGGCGGCGAGGCAAAGCAACAGGCGGTGCAAGCCATTCAGGAGGCGTCGAAGCTGGGCTTCACCGTCATCCGCTTTGCGGGCGTGGGTTTCTACCCCTCGCACATGCGCAACTGGGCAAATGAGAAGGTGTACTGGGGCGCGTTCGACGAGCTCGTGCAAACGGCGAAACAGCAGGGCGTGCGGCTGATACCGGTCATCAACTGGAATATCTACCTCTTTCCCGATATGGCGAACGAGTGCGTGCAGGACATGCTGACCAACCCCGATTCGCGCTCGCGCCAGTATCTGTGGCTGTATACTTACCAAATTGTCTCTCGCTACAAAAATGAGCCGACCATCCTGTTCTGGGAACTCACCAACGAGATGAACCTGGGTGCCGACCTGGAGTTCATGTACCCCTATGGCTGGAGCAACCTGAACCCGGTACATGAAGGAACTTCCTTCATGCGCCTGCGCCGCGACCATTTCACCACCGAGCAGATGATACCTTTCCTGAAGGAATGGGCAACCTTCATCAAGCAGATAGACCCCAACCACCTCATTGGGTCAGGATTTTCCTCGCCGCGCCCCGCCGCTCAGCACCTGCGCCTCGCCAGAGGCAAGGGCGACTGGACAGAAGATAGCGTATCCGAAATGGAAACCTACCTGCGCGATACGCATCCCGACCCGATTGACCTGCTGAGCATCCACTTCTATCGCAAGCACGATAACCTGCGCTTCGGCAACAAAGACGAGGACTCGGCGCAGGTGCTCGCCTTCTTCAAACAGGCTTCCGAGCGTATCGGCAAACCGCTGTACATCGGCGAGACGGGAGATGAATACGCCCAGCGCGCCGATGCGCCTTTCCTGCGCAACGTGCTGGAGCAGGCGAAAAAGCTGGATATACCGCTCACGCTGGTATGGAACTGGATGAGCCCAAGCGACCAGTATGACGTCAACCCACAGCGCACCCCCCAGGTGGTGCAGATGATGCGTGAAGCCAACAACCGTTAGCCCCGCAAGCAGGATTATCCCGTTCGAATTGTGAAATGGCTTAGGGAAACGGGACGGTTGCAGGCACGATGGGAAGAAGCTCGCAAATTCGGCTGGATTGGTCATTGGTGAGGCGGCTCATTTTTGGCTCGCCTCTGTCCACGGAACAGCTGTCTCACCAGCGGTTGCCCAAGATTCTGGCATTACCGATTTTCGCCTCAGACGCGCTATCCTCTACCGCATACGCCACGCAGGCGATTTTGCTGAACTTGCTCATTGCAGGGCCGCATGTTCTGCATCTAACGGTACCCATCTCCATCGCCATTGTGGTGCTGCTGTGGGTTGTAGTGATTTCCTACACGCAGACGGTTCACGCCTATCCACAGGGCGGCGGCACCTATATCGTTTCGCGGGAGAACCTGGGCATCAACTGGGGGCTGCTGGCAGCTGCTGCCATTCTCACCGACTACGTGCTGACAGTAGCGGTAAGCATTACGTCTGGCGTGCAGCAAATCACTTCTTTCTTCACGGATCTCGCACCTTACCAGACGCAACTGGCTGTGGCGGCAATATGGTTCCTGACGCTGGCAAATCTGCGCGGAGCGAAGGAGAGCGGAATGCTTTTTGCTGTCCCCACCTACTTTTTCGTCATCGCCATGCTGGGGACGGTAGGAGCGGGGGTTTTCGGTCCGTTGTTCGGCTACCACCCTCGTCCGTATCAGCCGACCACGCAGGAGACGGCTCAGCAGGTGATGCACGCTGTGTCGCTGGGATTAATCCTGCGAGCCTTTGCTTCAGGTTGCGCAGCGATGACCGGTATCGAGGCGGTAGCGGACGGCGTGCAAGCGTTCCGTCCCCCGGAAAGCAAAAACGCCGCACAAACACTGGTTGCTATGGGCGCCATTCTGAGCACCATCTTCCTCGGTATCTCCTACATCGCCCAGAAGTATCACATCGTGTACTATGGGCATGGAGAAGGCGATGTAAGTGCGGAATCGGTCATCTCGATGGTGGCACGGGTGGTTTTCCACGATGAGCCTCTCTTGCGCGGAATCATCCTGTTTGCCACCGCTACCATCCTGTTGCTCGCTGCAAACACCGCCTATGCCGATTTCCCGCGCCTGAGCTCTATCCTCGCAAGGCACGGTTACATGCCTCGCCAGCTGGCGAACCTCGGCGACCGTCTGGTGTTCTCCAACGGCATCATCCTGCTGGCAGTCTTCGTCTCCCTGCTCGTGGTAGCATTTGGAGGCAGTGTGGACCGCCTGATCCCGCTGTATGCGGTCGGTGTATTCACGGCGTTTACGCTCTCACAGGCGGGCATGGTCAGGCACTGGCTGCAGCAGAAAGGTACTGGCTGGCAGTGGAAAGTACTGGTCAACGGCATCGGCGCGGTGGCGACAGGTATTGTGTTGCTGGTCATCATCGTGGAGAAGGGCCCCCAGGGCGCGTGGGTGGTGCTGGTAGTCATTCCTATCCTGATGTGGATTTTCACCCAAATCAACCGGCACTACCAGAAGGTGCGCGCCCGCCTGACCCTCATCGGCTACGAGCCACAACCCCTGCCCCCGCATACGGTGCTGGTGCTGGTACCCGACGTGCATCGCGGGGTCATCCCCGCGCTGGAATACGCTCGCGAAATCTCCAAAGACCATCGGGCGGTGCATATCGAGATAAACCCTGCGGATACCCAGCGCCTGAAGGAACGCTGGGAGCAACGGGGCGGAGACATGCCACTGGTGATTATCGAATCGCCCTATCGTTCTCTCATTGGGCCGCTGGTGGAGTACGTGCGGCAGGTGCGCCAGGACCACCCACGCCACCTGATTACGGTGGTGCTGCCCGAGTTCGTGGTAACGAAGTGGTGGGAGCGCGTTTTGCATAACAACTCGGCGTTTTTGATTAAGCTCGCGCTGGGCAACGTGCGCGATGTGGTGATTACCAACGTGCGGTACTATCTGGACTGAGATGGACACACCTTCGGCATCCCTGTGGCGCAAACTGGCTACCTCCTACCGTCAGGTACTGGCTCCGCTGTCGTTCCTGGTGTTGCTGGGGCTGTTCCTCAGCACACAGACGCCCGCCTTCCTCACCTACGACAACCTGCGCACAGTTGCCATACAGACGGTAGCGGTGGCGATACTGGCGATTGGCGAGACGGTGGTTATCATCTCGGGCGGGATTGACCTGTCGGTGGGGGCGGTGCTCGCGCTCAGCGGGGTCGCCTCGGTCTATGCGATGAAGCACGGCGCGTCGGCATGGCAGGGTGTGCTGATTGGGCTCGCGACGGGCGCGATATGCGGGCTGTTTAACGGGCTGGTCACCACGCGCCTGCGGATGCCCGCCTTCGTGGTCACGCTGGGGATGCTGGGCATGGCAAGCGGGGCAGCGTTGTTGATTAGCGGAGGTGTGTCGCTGACAGGCATCGCGCCCGGCTTCGAGCGTCTCGGAAAAGAATGGTCCCTGTGGGTGCTATTGGTGGTTGCGGTGAGCTTTCACCTGCTGCTCAGCTTCACTAAACTCGGACGCTACTGCTATGCCATCGGTGGCAACCCGGAGGCAGCGCGTCTGTCGGGAGTGTCGCTCGTGCGCTATCAGACCACCTATTTCATCCTGTGCGGGCTATGCGCGGGGCTGGCTGGCGTCCTGCAAGCCAGCCGGGCGACGGTCGCGCAACCGACAGCGGGCAAAGGCTGGGAGCTGGACGCGATTGCTGCAGCAGTGATTGGCGGTACCAGCCTGATGGGCGGGCAGGGTAGCATTGTGGGCACACTGCTGGGCGCGTTCTTGATGGCGATTATCCGCAACGGCTGCAACTTGCTGAACGTAGAAGTGGAGTGGCAGCAGGTGCTGATTGGCGCGATGGTGATTGTGGCGGTATTTTATGACCGCTGGCAGCGCGGACGCAGATAGTGTCCACTCACTTTGTGCTAAAATGATAGCGTGAACGACACACTCAGTGAGAAACTCCAGTCGCTCCCTGCCCTGCCGGGTGTGTATATCTTCAAAGACACGCAGGGAAATGTGCTTTATGTCGGAAAAGCGGTTTCCCTGCGCTCGCGGGTGCGTTCGTACTTCCATAAAAGCGCGGAACTTTCCCTCAAGACCCGCCGCCTGGTGGAGAAGATTAACGACCTCGAATGGATAGTTACCGACACCGAGCTGGAAGCGCTGGTGCTGGAGTGCAACCTGATCAAGCGCTACCGCCCGCCGTACAACATCCGCCTGCGCGATGACAAACAGTACCCGTTTCTCTGCCTGACTACATCCGAACCGTTCCCTCGCCTGATGCTGGCGCGCCGCGCCAAGAACGACGGCAACCGCTATTTCGGTCCCTACTCCGGCAGCCGACCGGTGTATCAGACGATTCATCTGCTGAACCGTCTCTTCCCGCTGGTAACGTGTGGCGAGGCGTTTACCGGCGAGCCGGTACGCAAGCCCTGTCTGTACTATCACATGGGCAAATGCCCGGCTCCCTGTGCCGGTCTTGCCGACAAAGAGAGGTACCGCGAGACGGTGCGGGAGGTAGAGATGTTCCTGAGCGGCAGGCACGAGAAGCTGCTCAAGAGACTGTACAGGCAGATGGAAGAGGCGGCAGAGTGGCTGGAGTTCGAACGTGCTGCCGCCCTGCGTGACCAGATACGCGCTGTGGAGCAGGTCATCCTTCAGCAGAAAGTGGTCTCCACCGACATGGTAGACCGTGACGTGCTGGCATATGCCGCGGACGAACAGCGCGCTCTGGTACAGATGTTCTTTATCCGTGGAGGCAAACTGATAGGACAGCAGCACTTCTTCCTGGACGGCGCAAGCGGCGAGGACCAACGTGCGGCTCTACAGGAGTTTCTGAAGCAGTACTACGAACAGGCGCAGGACGTACCGGCCGAAATCCTGTTGCCTGCACCCATCGAGGAAGCACACATCATCGAGCAGTGGCTGAGGCAGAAAAAGGGAAAACGGGTGGAACTGCATACCCCCCAGCGAGGAAGCAAAAAGAAGCTGCTGGAGCTCGCGCTGACCAACGCCGAGATCGCCCTAGAGCAGGCACGTCAGCAATGGCTGCAAAAAAAGGCACAGCAGGAGGCGGTGTTGCTCGCTTTGCAAAAGGTGCTTGGATTGGAGACGCCGCCCCGCCGCATCGAGGCGTACGACATCTCCAACATTCAGGGCTATGCGCCAGTGGGGGTCATGGTCGTGCTGAAAGAGGGCAAGCCATCCAAGAGCGACTACCGCCGCTTCAGCATCAAGTACCATCCCGAAACGCCGAACGACTTCGCCATGATGAAGGAAGTGGTTACCCGACGACTGCAGGAGGCTCAGAAAGGGAACCCAAAGTTCGCCGAACTGCCCCATCTGATGCTTATCGACGGCGGCAAGGGACAGCTCCACGCCGCGCTCGAAGCGATGAAAGAGGTGGGAATGCAGGTTCCCGCTATCGGACTGGCGAAGCGGTACGAGGAGATATACCTGCCGGGGCGTTCGGAGCCGTTGATATTGCCCAAAGATTCGCCTGCGCTACACCTGTTGCAGGCGGTACGTGATGAGGCTCACCGCTTTGCGGTGGAGTACCACCGAAAGGTACGGCTGAAGCACAGCACGTCTTCGGTGCTCGACGAGATTCCGGGCGTCGGCCCCAAACGCAAGCAGGTACTGCTGAAACACTTCGGTTCGCTGAAACGTTTGAAGGAGGCGAGTGTCGAAGATATAGCGGCTGTGCCATCCATCCCCCGCTCTCTGGCACAGACCATCTACACCGAGTTGCACAAGGAGGAGACAAAGTGGTCGGGTTGATATTGCGCTGGGTTGCGAACGCTGTGGCGTTGTTACTGACCGTGTGGCTGGGCAAGATGCTGGGACTGGGGCTTCATGTCAGCGGCTTCTGGGGTGCGATGATCGCCGCTCTGGTCATCGGACTGATTAACGCCTTCATCCGCCCTATCGTGGTGGTGCTTACCCTGCCGTTGAACTGCCTGACTTTCGGGCTGTTTAGCCTGGTGATTAACGCCTTCCTGTTCTGGCTGGCAGGTGAGTTGCTTACAGAGTTTGATGTGCAGGGTCCGATGGCAGCGCTGTTCGGTTCGATTGTGATGAGCATCTTCAGCAGCCTTCTGAGCCACACCGTTGCCCCGGAAAAGCGCAGGTAGGTGTATGGAATAATACTAAGGGTAAAGCAGACAGCGGAGATCGCTTCCGGGCAAGCGCATTCGCAATAACAAGGAGAAACCGTATGAGAAGCAAGCGCTGGGTATTGATTACCGGCATGTCGGGGTCGGGCAAGACGCTGGTGTCCCACATTTTCGAGGACCTGGGCTACTTTTGCGTGGATAACCTGCCCCCGCGCCTGCTGCCGATGCTGGTGGAGTTGAGCAAGGAACATCCCCGGCAGATGCAGCACGTTGCGCTGGTGATCGATACCCGGTGTGGCGAGATGTTTGCCGAAACCCTGCCCAGCGTGCGCTGTGTCGCGGAGCAGGGAATACCCATCCAGATACTCTTTCTGGACTGCAGCGACGAGATACTGGTACAGCGTTTCAAGGAAACCCGTCGCAAGCACCCCCTGTTCCACGAAAACCCCACCATCCTGCAGAGCATTCGCGCGGAGCGTGGTTTGCTGGAGGAGGTTCGCGCGAGCGCAGACAGGGTCATCGATACCTCCATGCTGGCACCACACGAGCTGCGCGCTATCATCGAAGCCGAATACAGTATCATGGAGCGCAAGGCAGGTATCGCGGTGAACGTGGTCTCCTTCGGCTTCAAGTACGGCATCCCCCCGGAGGCGGACCTGGTGTTCGACGTGCGCTTTCTGGCGAACCCACATTATGTGGCACACCTGCGTCCACTGGATGGACGCGATGCCCCCATCCGCAAGTATGTACTCGCTGACCCGCTGGCAGAGGAGTTTATCCGTTACCTGCAGGGGTTTATCGACTTTACATTACCTCAGTACATTCGGGAAGGTAAGGCGTACCTGACCATCGCTATCGGCTGTACAGGAGGACGACACCGCTCGGTAGTCATCGCCGAGCAGGTAGCACAGTTCCTGAAGGAGAAAGGTTACCGGGTGAACGTGCAGCATCGGGATGTGCGACAACAGCCGCAGCCGATGCCCGAAACGGAGTGAGCATTGATGCGTCTACAGCGGAGCCTGCTTCAACTGTTAGAGATGCCCAGCGCGCGCTGGCTGCTGCCGGGAATGCTGGTCAAACGCTGGCTGCTGCTGGCGATGCTGGGAATTGCGGTGATGTTTCTCGGTCTGCTTATCCTCATCGACGTGCGCTTTCCCGAAGTGCTGGTCTGGTTGCACCGCCACGTGCAGCAGGCGGCACAGAGATTGGGCACACAGGGCAACCTGCCATGGACGGTTCTGGGGGGCGCGCTCTTCCTGCTGGGATTCGGGATGAGTCTGGTGGGCGTGCGGGGACTGGTGCGCACCATCGCCTGTGCTATCGACCCAGTAGCGGGACGGCGACTGGCTCACGTCATCTATAACCGGCGCAACCTGCAGCTGGGACCGGAGCTGGTGGCAATCGGCGGGGGGACGGGGTTATCCATGCTGTTGCGAGGTCTCAAGCAGTATTCCAGCAATGTCACGGCTATCGTTACCGTCACGGACGACGGAGGCAGCTCCGGTCGGCTCATGGAGCAGTTCGGTGTGCTTCCTCCCGGAGATATCCGCAACTGTTTGGTCGCCCTGGCGGATGCAGAACCCATCATGACCGAACTGTTTCAGTATCGCTTTCGCGGGAGCGAAGGTCTTGGCGGGCACAGCTTCGGCAACCTGCTTATTGTTGCGATGGCCAACATCACGGGCGACTTCGAACGCGCCATCCGCGAGACCAGCAAAGTTCTGGCGATACGCGGGCGCGTGCTGCCGTCCACGTTAGACCATGTGCGCCTGCGTGCGAAGATGGAAGATGGCTCCTTCATCGAGGGCGAAACAGCCATCGTCAGCTCGCCCCTGAAAATCCGTCAGATGATGTTGGCTCCCCCCAACGCCCGTCCGCTGGATGAAGCGCTGCAAGCCATTCGCGAGGCAGACGTCATTGTGCTGGGACCAGGTAGTGTGTTTACCAGCGTGATACCGAACCTGCTGGTAGAGGGGATTGCCGATGCTATCCGCCACAGCCGCGCTCTGCGCGTGTACGTGTGCAATGTCATGACCCAGCCCGGAGAGACGGGTGGTTTCACCGCCAGCGACCACGTGCGTGCCATCGAGGCGCACTGTCCACCCCGCCTGTTCGACTACGTGCTGGTCAATACCACGCGCCCATCGCCTGAACTGCTCGAACGGTACCGTCAATCAGGCGCGGAGTTTGTGGAACCCGATATCGATCGTATCCGCGCGATGGGCTACCGCACTATCGCGGGCGACTTCATCAGCCAGACCGATGTGGTGCGCCACGACCCCTACAAGCTATCGGACGCTATCATGCATCTGCTCAGCCGTAAGAAGTGAACGGTGCGGACTGGGGATGCGCTGTACCGCCAGCAGCGATAGAAACACCACCCCAAATCCCATCCAGAACGGGATGCGGTAATCGTTCATCGTCTTCCATAAAGTGCCCCCTAGCACAGGCATGATGACCGCCGCCACATGGTTCATCGTGGTGCCCATCGCCAGACTGGGGGTGAGATCTCCCTTCTGCACGATGCGGTTCAGGAAGACGGTGATACCCATGCTGAAGGCGAACAGCACGCTATCGATTACAAACAGCAGATACAGCAGGCGCACGTCCTTGAAGGTGGCATATCCCGCGAACACACCTGCAATCAAAATGTAATACAACGTCAGCATCCGGCGCTCGCCGAAGCGGTCTATCCACCTGCCCACCGTCGGCGCAGCCACCACGCCCAGCGCGGCGTTGACAAAGGCCAGCGAGAGCATGGTCTGCACCGGCGTGTTGTACACCAGTATCAACACGTAGGAAGCAAAGGTGCTGAATATCTGTCGGCGGCAGCCTTCCAGGAAGGTCAGGATGTAGTAGAGGCTGTACTCTCGCCGCAGGATGATGGGTTGACGCCTGCCGCTGGCAGCGTGCGCCGAGAGCAGAAACGCCAGCACACCTGCTGCCGCAATCATCGCCCCTGCGATGAAAAACAGCGATTGATACGAGAGGTAGCTCTTGAACAGCCGCGCCGAGCCGAGAGCCAGCAGCACCGCGATCGAGCCGATGGCGCTCATTCGCCCCAGATGCCTGCCGCCTTCGCGTCCACCCGCCAGCGCAAGCGTGATGGATGGAGACACCGACGACCAGAGATGAAACCCAACCGACCAGAAGACGCTGATGGCAACCAGTGTCCAGTAGGCGTTTGCCATACCCGTTGCGCCGATGCCAAGCGCGCAGACCAACAACGCCAGTCCCGCCAGTCGCGGTTCCGCGGAGGCTACCAGCGTGCCCGCGATGGGCGCGGTGAGTAAGCCGGGCAGTTCGCGCAGCGATTCCAGCACGCCCAGCTGGGACGGGGAGACATGCAATACCTCGCGGATGAAGTTCTGGAAGATGCCGCCGTACACGGCAAACCCAAAGGCGAAGCAAAAGGTGAGGGCGCCAAATAAGCCCCAATCCCGCCGCAGTACCGGTTGGTTCAACGGTTCCCCCATGTCGAGGGGTATTTTCATCCTGTGTAGTGAGGTTTCCTCTGGTCACCCCACCCTTCCATCACCCGCACGGCAAGTGCCTCCATGCCAACCAGACACTTCACAATTCCAGCGCGCGACGCACGGCGTCCAACTCGGGTGGAACGTGTACCGGCGCGACGCGAGAGGCTTCCATGGCGGTATCCGGGTCCTTTAAGCCGTGCCCGGTGAGCGTGACGGTGACGATAGCAGATTCGCGGAAGTAGCCCTGCTGCGCCAGCTTGCGCAGTCCGGCAATGGGCGCTACCGATGCCGGCTCGGCAAACACCCCTTCCAATGCCGCCACCATCCGATACGCGTCCAGAATCTCCTCATCCGTCACCTTCTCGATGCGTCCGCCCGATTCGTCGCGGGCGGCGATGGCTTCTTTCCAGCTGGCGGGGTTGCCGATGCGGATGGCGGTGGCGATGGTCTCAGGATGTTCGAACACTCGCCCTTCCACCAGCGGCGCCGCTCCCGCCGCCTGAAAGCCCAGCATCTTCGGCAGACGGGAGGTTTTGCCGTGCCGATAGTACTCCTGATAGCCCTGCCAGTAGGCAACGATGTTGCGGGCGTTACCAACGGGAATGGCATGGTAATGGGGGGCGTCGCCGAGTTCGTCGCAAATCTCGAAGGCGGCGGTCTTCTGTCCCTCCCCACGGTAGGGGTTGATGGAGTTCACAATTGTAATCGGATATTGCGCGGCGATTTGCTGCACCATCTGCAGTGCGGCGTCGAAGTTGCCGTCGATGGCGATGACCCTCGCCCCGTGCATCAGTGCCTGAGTGAGTTTGCCCAGCGCGACCTTGCCCGAAGGCAGCAGCACGTAACAGCGCATCCCTGCACGGGCGGCATAGGCGGCGGCGGAAGCAGAAGTGTTGCCTGTGGAGGCGCAAATCACCGCCTGCACGCCGTCCTCCGCCGCTTTGGAAATCGCCATCGTCATGCCCCGGTCCTTGAAGGAGCCGGTGGGATTTGCGCCTTCGTACTTCAGGTAAATCTGCAACTGCGGGGCGATGGCTTGCGCCAGACGCGGGGCAGGTATCAGCGGCGTATCCCCTTCCAGCAGGGTAACTGCCGGCGTGCGGTCGGTGACGGGCAAAAAATGGCGGTACCTGGCGATAACTCCCTGTCTCATGCTCATCCGTTTGCTCGGCAACCTGAAAAAACGCTGCGGAGGGCACTGGTGAGCCGGGTGGGATTCGAACCCACGACCCTCGCCTTAAAAGGGCGATGCTCTGCCTGCTGAGCTACCGGCTCAGACGGTCTTATTCTACCCCAATTTCTGCGCGGAGTCAAATGGTGCAAGGGTTATGGTAGAATCACCCGGAAGATGTTGCAGCAGCCGCCTACAAAAAGTGTGGCACAGCCGGTGACGGTGCTGGCGGCGGGGGATGTCATGCTGGTGCTGGGCATGGTTCCCCTGCTTCGGCGGCACGGAGCCGAGTATCCTTTTCGCGAGGTTCGTCCCTTGCTGAGTCGCGCCGACGTGGTTATCGCCAATCTGGAGGCTCCTTTCACCACCCGCAATACCCCAACGCCCCACAAGAGCGCAAAGAGCGTGAAGGCACGGCGAGACTATATCCTGCGTGCCCATCCCGATACGGCTAAGGGGCTGACGTTCGCGGGTATTACCGCCGTCAGTCTGGCAAACAACCACACGATGGACTATCAACGTGGTGGGCTGGAGGATACCCTTGCGGTGCTGGACAGGCTCGGCATTGCCTGCGCGGGGGCGGGAAGAAACATCGTGGAAGCCAGACGTCCTGCCGTGCTGGAGCGAAAGGGTCTCCGCCTTGCCCTGCTGAGCTATTCCTGCATTTTGCCTCTCGGCTCGGTTGCCACTCGCACTCGCGGGGGAATTGCACCCGCACGCGGCTTCGATGCAGAAAAAGCCATGCAAGCGGACATTGCCCGCGCTCGCCGGGAATCGCATTTCGTGATTGTTTCCGTCCACTGGGGCGATCAGCTGGCACGCTATCCCAACCAAATGCAAAAACGGCTGGGGCGGTTGTTTCTGGAGTGGGGCGCAGACGCGGTGATCGGACATCACCCTCATGTGCTACAGGGCGTCGAGTTGCACAACGGCAGGCTAATCGCCTACAGTCTGGGCGATTTCGTCAATCTGTCATCCCGACATGAGACGGCGATACTGCAAATAGCGATAGACCGCCCTCACCACATCGATTCCGCTAACCTCATCCCACTGGAATTGCGCCTCGGACAACCGCGCCAGGCGGACGGCAAGACGTGGCGGCAAATCGTGCGGCAGATGCGCGTGCTATCGAGTGCGTGGGGCACACGCATCGACGAGTTCGGCGGTATCTGGCTCACCTCCACCAGTGCTGGCTAAGATAGTCAAAGTAGAACAGCGCGTTGTCCACAGGTACGTTGCTGGGAATGTGATTGCCGACGGCAAACATGAACCCGGGACAGCCCTTCGCCAGGCAGAGCGTCTCGTCGATCTCGTGCCGTATCTGCTCGCGTGTGCCGAAAGTGAGCGTGCGTGTGTCCACCTTACTGCCCACAATCACATGCGTTTTCCCATACCCCTCCACGATGTAGTCCAGTGAAGTGGTCGGTTCGAAGATGAAGCCGTCCGCACCGGCCTGCGCGATGTCGTCTACAAACTCCGTCCACGTGCCGTCCGAGCAGTACAGCACCACCTTTCCCGCCTCGTGCAACACCTGCCAGAGTTTGGCATAGCGCGGAAAGATGGCGGAACGGTAGAAATCGGGATGCATGAACGGTCCCTGCGACCACACCATGTCATCGTGGCAGATGAACACCGGTGCGGAGGTCTTCGCCCACGCCTGATAATGGTGTAGAGACAGACGATAGAAGCTCTCCAGGACCTTATCGAAGCGTTCTCGGTAGGCAGCTGCTTCCAGCAGCATGTCCCAGCCGAACGCCTCGATCGCGCCCGACACAATGGTCTTGTAGTATCCCGCGGTGAAGACCTGGTTGGGATTTTCCGCCTGCCCGCGCCGGTAGAAATCCTCGTAATACTGCACCAGCTCCTGCATGTCAGGCAAGCCGTACTCTTCCACTGCGTCGAACTGCAGTACCTCCTCCACGTCGCGGAAGGGGCAGTAGACATGGTCGCGCCGGTCGATGCCGCCCTCCAGAAACTCCGCATGCCCCATGTCGGTTACCCTGCCGCGCTGCGACCAGGGTACCGGTCCGTCGTTAGTGACCCACAGCAGGTCGATCTCCCATGCATCATGAAACTCACGCCATGCGCTGGGCTCTTTGGCAGGGTCTTTGCCGGTCACTGCTCGTACCAGCGCGTAGTTACTGCAATACTCGGTGTGCGCCAGCCTTCGCGGCGATTGCAGGCGTATGGCCTCCATACCGATGGTATAGCTCACGTCTACCTCCCCGCATTGTTTTACCTACTGTAGCACGATATGCCCGGGATGCGCAAGATGCTATAATAGGAGGGAGTTCAACCGCGCCAGAAACAGGGAGAGGACCTCCTGTAGCCGCAGGCTTCAGCCTGCGCAACGCTGAATGACATACCATGCATCAAACGAGGTGGGAAACGATGCGAGTCATTGTAGCAGGCGGTACGGGTTTCATCGGTAAATCGCTGTGTCGGGAGCTGCTGCTGGCCGGGCACGAGGTGGCGGTGCTGACGCGCGATGCAACCCGCGCAAGGGAGAGGGTGCCACAGGGAACAGGTATCACCCAGTGGTCGCCGGAACGACCCGAAGGGCTTCTACACGTGCTGTCAGACGCGGATGCGGTGGTGAACCTTTCCGGCGAAAGCATCGCGGCAAGCCGGTGGACGCCAGAGTTCAAGCAGAAGCTGGTGGATAGCAGGGTCAACAGCACCCGCGCCCTCGTGCAGGCAATCCGGCAGGCAACCCCCCGTCCGAAAGTGCTGGTGAACGCCAGTGCAGTGGGCATTTACGGCGACAGAGGCGAAGAGGAGCTGACCGAAGCCAGCCCGCCCGGTGCAGGGTTCCTTGCCGAGCTGGCGGTGCGCTGGGAACAGGCGGCAGAAGAGGCTCGCGAGGCAGATGTGCGTGTCGTCAAGCTGCGAATCGGCATCGTGCTGGGCGAAGGTGGAGGCGCACTGGAGAAAATGCTTTTGCCCTTCCGCCTTTTCGTGGGCGGTCCTTTCGGCAGCGGACGGCAGTGGTTCCCGTGGATACATCTCGATGATGTGGTGGGCTTGATGCTGCACGCCCTGCAAGATGACAGGGTAGACGGAGCGGTCAACGCGGTATCTCCCGGCATTGTACGGCTGGGCGAGTTTTGCAGGGTGCTGGGCAGGGTGATGAAACGTCCCTCCTGGCTGCCGGTGCCGGGATTTGCCCTGCGCTTGGTGGCAGGCGAACTGGGCGAAACGCTGCTCTGGAGCCAGCGCGTGCTGCCACAGGTGGCGTTACGAACGGGCTATGCTTTCCGCTACCCGCAGCTGGAGGAGGCGCTGCGTGCCGTACTCGCCAAAGCGTAGCCCGTTCTATCGGGCGGTTTCCGGTGGTTCCTGCGCAGGTTCCACCACCAGAAGCCTTTCGCCCGGGAAGCCGTATCCCTGCTTGCGTGCCTCCAGGGTGATGCCGCTGGGTGTGTTCAGCTTGCGTATCTCCTCACGCAAGGCGGCGTTTTGCTGGCTCAGCCGGTCCTTCTCCTCGCGCAGGTCGGCGATAGCCCGACGGTGTTCGCGCGCCTCGCGTGCCAGCATGATGACGTTTTCACCGAAGGAAAAAGCCAGTTTGCCCATCACCAAACAGACGATCGCCACCGCCAGCCAGCGAACAACGCGGAAAGCCATGTCTCCCTGTTGCCTCTTGCCTCTCGAAACCGAAACCCTTCCCTTCCTTGCGCCACGATATGCCATGCTCACCCCCTCAGCACAATCGGCTGTCCGATGGTGTGTACCTTAATCAGGTTCGTATTGCCCGCTACGCCGAAAGGCACGCCGGCAGTTACCACCACCTTATCGTCCTTCTGCGCCACTCCCATGTTGACGGCTGTATTCACCGCGGTTTGCAACATTTCCTCCATCGTATGCACTTCGGGTATCAGCCGCGGCTGAACGCCCCACGACAGTGCGAGCTGCCGGTAGGTACTCTCGGAGGGCGTGAACGCCACGATGGGCGTTTTGGGGCGGTACTTGGAGACCAGCCGCGCAGTGCTTCCGGTGGCGGTAGCGCAGATAATTGCGCGCGCGCCGATATCATAGGCGATATGACACACCGCCTCGGCAACGGCTTCGGTCACGCTCAGACTGCCCGCCAGCGGCTGGTTCGGGCGAACCACCACTCCCTCTTTCAATGCCGCCTCGGTGCGAACGGCGATGCGGTGCATGACCTGTACCGCCTCCACCGGATACTGCCCGACCGCCGTCTCGCCCGACAGCATCACCGCGTCGGTTCCGTCCAGAATGGAGTTCGCCACGTCGGAGGCTTCGGCGCGGGTAGGGTGTGGCGCGGAGACCATGGACTCCAGCATCTGGGTGGCGGTAATCACAGGCTTGCCCGCCTGGTTACAGCGGGCGATAATCTCTTTTTGTATCATGGGAACTTCGTCAATGGGCATCTCCACACCCAAATCGCCACGCGCCACCATGATTCCGTCCGCCGCCTGCAAAATCGCCTCGAAGTTTTCCAGAGCCTCACGCTTCTCGATTTTGGCAATGACGCGGATGTTCGCGCCGGCAGCCTCGATCGTATAGCGCACCGGCTGAAGGTCCTCCGGCTTGCGCACAAAGGAGACCGCTACCCAGTCCACACCCTGCAGGATGCCAAAGCGGAGGTCTTCCAGGTCACGTTCGCTGACGGAGGTCACCGGCAGGCGTGTATCGGGCACGTTCACCCCCTTGCGTGTTTGGATAACGCCGCCGATGCGCACCTCTCCGTGGATAGCGTTCAGGTTGCGCTCCGTGACGACAATCTCCACCCGTCCATCGTCAATCAGGATTCTCTCGCCGGGGCGCACCAGTGCGAACAGTGTGGACGAAGGTAAGGGAATGCTCTGAGCGTCTTTGCCTTCCTCCGCCATCACAAATCGCACGCTTTGTCCGCTTTCTACGGAGACACCCTCTTCGGGTAAAGTGCCCAGTCGCAACTTCGGACCGCATAAATCTTGCAGGATGGCTACCGGCTTGCCCAGTTCTGCACTGATACGGCGGATATGCTCGATGACCTGCCCGTGCGACTCGTGGGTACCGTGCGAGAAGTTGAGTCTTGCCACATCCATTCCTGCCTCGATGAGGGCGCGGAGACGTTCGGGGGATGCAGTCGCGGGTCCGATGGTGCATACGATTTTGGTGCAGCGCATTTTTCCCCTCCCGGCGTCATCCCGTTCACTCCCCTCTCCCGCACCGCGGGAGAGGGGAGCAGGGGTGAGGGTATGACTACCTGGTCCGGCGCGAGTAGAAGGCACCCACTCCCGGGTAATTGGCAGCGTCACCCAGCACTTCGGCAATGCGAAGCAGCTGGTTATACTTTGCCACGCGGTCGGTGCGGCAGGGCGCACCGGTTTTAATCTGTCCGACGTTGGTGGCAACAGCGATGTCGGCGATAGTGGTATCCTCCGTCTCGCCCGACCGGTGCGAGATGACCGCCGTGTAGCCCGCCCTCTTGGCGGTCTCTATCGCCATCAGGGTTTCGGTGAGCGTGCCAATCTGGTTGACCTTAATCAAAATCGAGTTGGCAACGCCCATCTGGATGCCCCTGTTCAGGTATTCCACGTTGGTGACGAAGATGTCGTCTCCCACCAGCTGGATGCGGCTGCCAAGCCGGTCGGTCAGCACCTTCCATCCCTCCCAATCGTTCTCCGCCAAACCGTCCTCGATGCTGACGATGGGGTAGCGGTTCACGAGGTCTTCGTAGTAGGCGACCATATCCTCGCTGGTGAGCACGCGACCTTCGCCCTTCAGGTGGTACATACCGCCCTCATAGAACTCGGAGGCGGCGGGGTCCAGCGCAAGATAGCAATCCTCGCCCGGGGTGTAACCTGCCTTCTCGATTGCCTCCATGATAAGGTCCAGCGCCTCGGCGTTCGACTTGAGATTCGGCGCGAAGCCTCCCTCATCACCCACGGAGGTATTGTAGCCGTGCGCCTTTAGCACGCTCTTCAGGCTGTGGTAGACCTCCACACCCATGCGCAACGCTTCGGGGAAGTCCTCCGCACCGGCGGGCACGACCATGAACTCCTGCAGGTCCACATTGCTGTCGGCGTGCTTGCCCCCGTTCAGGATGTTCATCATCGGCACCGGCAGGGTGTGGGCAAACGTGCCGCCCAGATACTGGAACAGGGGCAATCCGACACCCTCTGCCGCTGCCTTGGCAACCGCCAGTGAGACGCCCAGGATCGCGTTCGCGCCAAGCTTGCTTTTGTTAGGCGTGCCGTCCAGCTCACACAGCAGTTTATCGATAGCCACCTGGTCGGTTGCGTCCATGTCTATCAGTTCGGGCGCGATACGCTCATTGACGTTCTCGACCGCGTTCAACACGCCCTTTCCGTCATAGCGTTCGGCATCGCCATCGCGCAGTTCCAGCGCTTCATTGGTACCGGTGGATGCGCCTGACGGTACCGCTGCGCGTCCGCGCGCACCACCGCTCAAATACACATCCACCTCCACCGTCGGGTTCCCGCGCGAGTCCAGAATCTCTCGTGCGATGACCTCCTCAATGGTCGTGCTCATCTCCCAACCTCCTTTGTCCCAAAGGTGACCTCCGTCAGTATAACACAGGGCTTTGCAGTTTGGCAAACACTAAGATGAGGAGGTGAGGTCGGTTGCCCTGTGTGTCATCACCTCCTTTACTATGCGCGGTACCGCTGGAGTAGCCAGAGAATGTCCTGGGTCTGCGTGTTTTTGTGACCAATGGTCAGTACGGTCTTATAGCTGCCAGAGACTTCAAAATAGATGCGGTAGTCCCCGGCAAAACGTGTTTCCTCGCAGCGTGTACCATGGATACGTTTCCATCCGCCAGCAGGATATGTCGAGTAGTGGATGTCCAGCAGGGTTTTCTCCGCAGCAAGCAAGACTTCTTGATTGGTTTGCTCGGCGAACCAGTCTAGCGCTTTCTCATGGAAAAGCAGGTTGGGCATCAAACGCTCAAAACGCCGCGTGAAATCCGTTTTACGTTGCGCTTTAAGCTCGTCGAGCATCGTGGTGACTACCTTAAGATTGACCTCCATCTCGTTCTTTTTCTCGATAAGCTGTCTTATTTGTTCACTGGATTCTTCTTCCATTTTTTGCAACTGCTCCTGCGCCTCAACCGCCTTGCGCTCCATTTCCTCCGCCAGTTGCAACGCTGCCTGATATTCCGATTCCAACTGTTCCAACCTCTGTACCGCATGCGCGAGCTGCATCCGCAGGATTTCGTTTTCCTGCTCCTCAGAAGCTACTGCCTGACGCAGGCGGCTGACCAAATCGTTTGCAGACCGAAGCGCTAGGTGCACCTGTTCCGCCCTATCTCTGTGTTGCTGCGATTGCCCGACAGCATCGTGGGCTCTTGCCTTCTCTCGCTCCAGGTTCCTGCGCAACCCTTCGACGCGTTGCTGAATCTCCTTTAGCTGGTGTGAGACTTCATGATGTTTCCTTTGCAGCTGCTGGAGTTGGGTCGTTTGTTGCTGGATCTGGGCAGGAAGGGTCTCGACGGGTTGAGGTAACATTACATTCTGCACATCCTCGCCGGATTCCTTAGCATCCTGCCACCACCTCAACAGAGCCGTGAGAAGTGCCATGCTCAGTAGTTGTTGGTTTAGCTGCCTTCCCTTAAACGCTGACCAACTCACCACAAGTGAAGCAAGAGCAAGCCATCCGACAGGTCCTGTCAAGACAGAAAGCACCGAGCTCGCCGCAGTATAGACTCCGAAAGGCAGGGTGATACCCAAGACAGTGGTAAAAACGGTGTGAATCAGAACAGAGAGGGCAATGTAAGCAGAGAAACCGAGGCTGTTCACAAAGAGGAGCGTTCCACCACCTGCAATGAAGGTTTGCATCACTTTGCGCACAGACTCGGCAGTCAAGTGTTCTGCTCCAGCCATATCCCTGAGCTGTTGTAGCATTTCCGGGCTCAGGGAGCGCAGACCTTGTTGCAGCTGGGCATCCATCTCACGCCGTTTTATCTCATCTGCATTCGCGTATGCCTGCAGATACTGCTTTATCAGCTCAGTAACACCCTTCAACAGTATCTCTCGGCAAACGGTGAGGGGCGGTAAATCAGAGGCGATGCCGTACTTGGAGGCAACCGATTGCAGCAGCATTGCTGTAAGCCCTTCGTCTGAAACATAAGCTGGTGCATCGAGGCGGCGTGCAATTTCGTTCCGCAGGAAGCGCACCCGCTCCTCACCTGAAACCGAGCGAAAATGCTTAGCTGCCTCCTCTATATCTTGGCTTATAGTTTCCCGTGTTGGCAAAGGAAAGCGAAGGAACCGTGTGATATGCATGCTGTCCAAAAGAGACAGACCCCAACCGCATTCCAACACAGTGCAATACTACCGCCTGCCAATCCAAAACGCGAGCGCAGTTCCTGCCCACGCCATCGCCACCGCCAGCCCTGCCCATCCCAGAGGAGAGTGCATCTTTGCCAGCAGGGTCGACAGACTGGTCATCGCTACCCACACCCCCCACCCGCGCCACCACATCAACGAGACAGGCGCAAGGTCCACTACCGCACGCAGATAACGGCTGGCTCCGAAGCGACTGCGCCCGCGACGACGCGCCACGTGGGGCACGGGGGCTTCTGTCACGCGGTATCCCATCCGCGCCGCCAGTATGGGCAGGTAGCGATGCATGTCGGACACCATCCAGCTTCCGAGGTTCTCTGCTACCTCGCGTTTCATGGCTTTGGTGCCGCAGTTCACATCGTGCAGAGACAAACCCGTTAGCCAGCTCAAAAGGGCGTTGAACAGGCGCGAAGCGAGCACGCGGAAACGGCTATCCTGTCTCTGCTGGCGCCACGCTACCACCAGATGTGCTTCACCGCATTGCACCCGCGAGAGAAGCATAGGCAGCACTTCGGGCGGCTCCTGCAGGTCGGCATCGGTGGTTGCGATGATGCTGCCACGCGCGATGGCAAAGCCAGCGGACAGCGCAGCGGTCTTCCCTCGCCGGCGAGGTAATCGCACCGCCCGTACGCACACCGGCTGAGGCTGTAGCAGGAGGTTCTCCAGCTCCTGTGGCGTGCCGTCGGTGCTGCCGTCGTCCACGTAGATGATTTCGCAGGGGGTATCCAACCGTGCCAGCACCTTCGTCAGGCGGGTATGCAGCTCCGGTAGATTCGGCTCCTCGTTATACATGGGTACCACCACGCTTACCTGCGGGGTTGTCATCGTTGCTCTGCCTCCACCAGAAACAGGTCAAACTGCTCACGGTAACCATCGGTTAGCCACCGGAAAGGCGGTGCCCCCCGCAGTGAGGCATAGAAACCCGCCTTCGGAGGAAGGGTTGCCAGACGCGCCGGGGCAGTAACCTCCACGCTCTCCTGGTACAGCAAACGGGGCACCAGCGAGGGAGGCACCGCCGCGTCTCCCCCAACAGTGGGTATCGCCACCAGAGTGCCCGGTGGAGGAAGGCGGTTCGCACTCACCTGCCGCATCCCCTCTTTTTGGGCGTAGTACATCCACCCCCAGTGCCCCACGAACGCCTGCGCGTCATGCTGAGCCGACAGCAACCGTGCCGCCTGTCGGTAAACCTCCGCGATCTGGGTATCACACCAGCCTGCGTAAATCCCAAAAGCGACCTGAGCTGCCATCACTGCAGAAAGAGCCAGCCGTTTACCCTGCCGCAATGGCTCGCGGGGAAGCCACATCAGCACCAGAGGCGGTAACGCAGGCAGAAGATGCCTTGCCGCTGCGAAAGGCGCACCGATGCCAATGGCAAACAGCACCCACGCCGCCCAAAGGGCAAGGAAAGCCAGCTCATGTCGCACTTCCCACATCCGCCAAAGCGTCAACACCAGCAGAAACACCCCTGCCGCAATCCAGAAAGCCGACTCCACGTCCCCTGCCGATTCCGCCCCCCGCCACCTCCACCAGCCAGCAGCCAGAGCAACCACCACGGCGAGGCAAACAGCCGCACGCCGCCTGCAGACGACGCCTGCCCACAGCCATAATAACCACACCCCGCCCAGCCCTGCCAGCGTGCCCCACAGGCGGTCTGAAAACGGTGTGACGATGTCCTTGCGCTGCATGGTCGCCCAAAAGTGCATCTGCCCATGCGCCATCAGGTTCTGGATACACCACAGGGCAAACGGCAACAGCGCGAGTAACACCCACCACAGCTGGCGTAACCGTCTTTGCAGCAACACATATACGCCCAGCAGTACAACTGCTCCCAGCCCTGAGTACTTCATCAGCGAGGCGCAGCCGGTGACCAGCGCGCCCCAGCCCATCCGCCTGCCGTTTGCGGCGTCGCTTCCCAGCAGAAACAGCGCGGTGCCCAGTGTCCACAGAGCGACCATCGGCACGTCGCGCATCAGGTTGGGGGAAACGATGACCGCAGGATTGAGCATCACCAGTGCGGTGGCGAGCGTCTCATTCGCCTGGAATCGCCGCGCCAGCAGCACCACACCCCACCACAACAGCACCTGCCACACCAGCATTGCCGTGTGCATCACCCACTCGCGCTCCCCGCCTGCGAGCATCCATAACGCGAGGTAGTAACTCAGCAGAGGAGGATTGGTAGTCACGTGGAAAGTGGGTTTTACCGTACCGTCCCAGTCCAGCTCGCCGGAGAGAGGGTGGAGCGGGTTCACCAGTATCTGCCGTGCGATGTGAAGCACGACGGTATCATCCACATGGAAGGGTTTCGCGATGAAAGCGACCTGAATACCCAGTGCAACCACCAGCACCCACCATGCACCGGTGGATACGGGACGAACAAGCATCCGTTGCGCGGTGTTGTCTATGGGCTCCTGTCTGTCCATCGGTATCCCTGATGCGATTCTTTTCCCCGCTTCCTGATGCAGAATCCTGCCGCCCGCCGATTGTAAGCCTTCGTCAGGGTTCACACGCAGGAACACGCCCGCTCGAACCGAAGTTATACTTATCTCAAAGGCTTCGTGCAGGGAGGTGGCTCGACATGCAAAAAGGCTTGCTTCTCGCGATGTCTCTCCTGCTGGCGGTGGTCGCAGTGCGCATCGCCCTCGCCGACAAGCGTGCCGCGCGAGAAATCCGTGCCCAATATGCCAGGACTGTACAGTACTCCAAACAGAAAAACGTGGAAGGTCTGCTCCGTCAGATGGCGCCAGATTTCCTCTACAAGGCCAAAAATGGCAATGTGATGAACAAGCAGATGGTTGAGCAAGCCATGCGCGCCCAATATGCGCTCATCCAATCGGTGGACAAGCGTACCACCACCATCAAGAAAATGGAGATTAAAGGCAACACCGCACGCGTAATCACTCAGGAAGAGCTGGCGGTCACCATGGTGGACGCTCAGGGTAAACCGCACAAGGTGGTCAGCAAGGCAACCACGCGAGACACGTGGGTCAAGACGCCGCAGGGCTGGAAGGTGAAAATGACGGAGATACTGGATGAACAGACGACCATCGACGGCAGACCCCAGCCAGCGAGTTGACTCTGTGTGGCAAAGCGGTTATATTAGAGCGTGGTGAACAACACGACGAGGGGAGATATGGAACACGACAAACAGAAGGCGATACTGGAGATTCTCGAGCAAGATGCCCGCACCACGCCAGAACAGATAGCTGCCATGCTGGAAGTGGACGTGGACCTGGTGAAGCAAACCATCCGCCAGAT
>Ga0209162_1000137_pt1 | contig 78612 bp, 69 predicted proteins | sample YNPNPMetaG_FD_187121 | JGI IMG/M metagenome (GOLD analysis project Ga0209162, IMG submission 187121) | Anoxygenic and chlorotrophic microbial mat microbial communities from Yellowstone National Park, USA - YNP NP MetaG (SPAdes) (version 2) ...
ATTCCCGCACGCCCCCGCGCTCATACTCTGCGAACTTCTGCACGCGGTCGCGCTCTGCACTCTCCGCGCTGACAATCTCCACCACTAAGTCGGCAGGTCCGTCCAGATGGGTGGGCTTGAGACGGTGCAGATGCTCGTTGCTCACAAACAGGATGTCTGGGGAACGCCCTGGAAGGTCTGCCCCCGTCTTCATCTGAAAAGGCTCGGAATGGATTTCCCCCAACCGGCGTGTCGACACGTAGGCATGAAGCACTGCGACGAGAAAAACATGCACGCTATCGTGCTGCATGGAAACAGGACTCATCAGTTCTACCTCACCATCTACCCACTCTGCCCAGGTGTCATCATCCAGCCATTCCAGAAACCGTTCGTAGCTGATTTTTCCCTTGGGCAGTGGGCGCGTGGGCGGTGTCAACACCTCATGCGCCATGTGCCTCACCTCGCCCTCATTATAGCACAAACTCTATCCGTTGCTGATGGTCACTCCTGCTCACATCAGTCCCCATTCGCGAAAGATGTCGGTGATGGACGGTTGCTGCCACAACCACTCTACCCGCAACCAGAAACCTGACAGCACCGCACTGTGATAAACGCCCTCCCCGCCAGCAAAAATGCGCTCATACCTGCCATCCTCACCCAGCTGGTAGAACTCCGCCAGCCGCTTCTCGGGGTCTATCAACCAGTATTCCCGCACGCCCCCGCGCTCATACTCTGCGAACTTCTGCACGCGGTCGCGCTCTGCGCTCTCGGCACTCACAATTTCCACCACAAGGTCGGCAGGTCCGTCCAGATGGGTGGGCTTGAGACGGTGCAGATGCTCGTTGCTCACAAACAGGATGTCTGGGGAACGCCCTGGAAGGTCTGCCCCCGTCTTCATCTGGAATGGTTCGTAAACGACACGCCCTAGCGGGCGGCTGAGCAGATACAGCCTCAGAAGCGCAATCAAGAAGCTTCCAACTTCCTGATGTTCCAGCGAAATCGGACTCATCAATTCTACCTCACCGTCTACCCACTCTGCCCAGGTGTCATCATCCAGCCATTCCAGGAACTGCTCGTAGCTGATTTTGCCTTTGGGCAGTGGGCGTGTGGGCGGTGTCAACACCTCTTGTGCCATATGCCTCACCTCGCCCTCATTATAGCACAACCTGCGCAGGAATCTATCAAGACCAGCGTTAATATAGGAGAAGCGAAATGCACTTCAGCAGCACAACAACAGGAGGAGGCGATAGGATGTCCCGCAAACTCAGCCGGCGTACCTTTTTGAAGGGAGCTGCGATAGGAGGGTTCAGTTTCCTTTTTCTGCACGACAGCCGCCTGGCGTTCTCATACCAGCAGAACGAGAAGCTGAACATCGCTATGATCGGTGCCGGAGGTAGAGGACGCGACAATCTGGACGGCGTTCTCAGCGAGAACATCGTCGCGCTGTGCGATGTGGATGAGCGGCTTGCTTACAGCGCCCGACAGGCTTGCCCCAATGCGAAGTTCTACAAAGACTTCCGCAAGATGCTGGAGCAGATGCGCAACCAGATTGACGCGGTGGTGGTAAGCACACCCGACCACACCCACGCGGTCGCGGCGGCGATGGCAATCCGCATGGGCAAACACGTGTACTGTGAGAAGCCCCTTACCCGCACTATCTGGGAAGCGAGGACGCTGCGCGGCCTGGCGCGTCGCTATAAGGTCGCCACACAGATGGGCAATCAGGGTACCGCCTCCAACGAACTGCGTCAGGGAGTGGAGGTGATTCAGTCGGGTGTGCTGGGCAAAGTGACCGAGATTCATGTGTGGAGCAACCGTCCTATCTGGCCTCAGGGTATCGCCAGACCCAAAGAAGAGATGATTATCCCCGAAGGGCTAGACTGGGAACTGTGGCTGGGACCCGCGCCGAAGCGACCATATCACGATGCCTACCACCCGTTCAAATGGCGCGGCTGGATAGACTTCGGCACGGGCGCGATTGGTGACATGGCGTGCCACACCATGAACATGGCGTTCTGGGCGCTCAACCTGCGTGACCCGGTGTCCATAGAAGCCGAGACCTCAGGGGTCAACGGCGAGACGTTCCCGAAGTGGTCCATCGTACGCTACCAGTTCCCCCAGCGCGGCGACCTGCCACCCTGCAAGATGGTGTGGTATGACGGTGGACAGAAGCCGCCCGTCGAACTCTTGCAGGGCGAGCAGATGGCGGACAGCGGCTTATTGCTCATCGGCAGTGAGGGCACGTTGTACAGCCCGGGCGACTACGGCACGCCCTTTGTGCTGTTGCCTCGTGAGAAGTTCGCCAGCTATCAGCCGCCAGCACCCTCCATCCCGCGCTCGCCGGGTCACCATCAGGAGTGGATTAACGCCTGCAAGGGTGGACCGGCTGCCATGTCCAACTTCGACTACGCTAGCGCACTCACCGAAACCGCTCTGCTGGGCAACCTGGCAATTATCACCGGCGAGCGTATCAACTGGGATGCCAAACGTATGAAGGCGGTCAACTGCCCCAAAGCAGACCGGATTATCCATCCCACCTATCGCAAAGGGTGGAGCCTCTAAGCGAAAAAAGCGGGTAGAGGTCGGGGGGACGTACCTCTACCCGCCCACCGCACAGAACCACCTCAGTTTTCGGTGTTCGTGCAGCGGTAGAGAAACAATGCTTCACCAGCAAGGGCACACATCTCTCGGCACGACAGCGCGTGGGAGCGTCCAAACTCTTCCATCTGCTCCAAGAATGCGCGCACCATCTGTGCGCCCCTGTACGCCTGGTCGGCAGGAAACACGTTGTCTGTGGTGGCACGCAGGTATGCATTGATTGCCTCGTCAGCGTCGGAGCCGTTATCTTTCGCGCGATGATTGGGCGGGTCAAAAGAAACGACCTGACTGCCCCCCAAGCAACCCAGTAACCTGGTAAGCTGCCCGTCCTTGTCCTCGCGCAAATGCTGGTCGAGGCACTCCTGTACCCCCATTGTCTCGGCGAGGTTCCATACTTCTACGATGCCCCTGACCAGATGGTTCCACTCTGCCAGCGGGAGCTGCCTCAAACGTTCAGGAATATACATCACGGTACCCTCCTTGTGGTGTTCTGATAAACAAACGCACTATAACGGCGGCATCTAACACCTGTGATGGGAAAATTCCGAGAAAAACTCGCCGCTGGAAAAACGACGTAGAATGTTTTGCTATTAACTGGTATAATGAGGGCAGGAGAGTTGACACAATGCAGACGGCCCCGTCGCCTGGTCTCGAAGATGCGCTTCGCGCGATATCTTCCCGCGATATCTTCCAGTGACGAAGAGACAGCGCGCGTTGCCCGGGAGAACCTGTGGCGTTCCAGCAGGGCGATGCTGCACGCCTATCTGCGTTCGTATCTCTGCAATCAAGATGACCGCGAAGATGTCATTCAGGAATGCTTTCTAAAAGTCTGGCACTCGCGCTTTCGATTCCGCGAGCAGGGTACCTCTTCCTGGTTCGCTTTCCTCAAAAAGATTGCCTACCGGTGTATGATAGACCTGCGCCGACGTTACGTCAGGAACACACTTTCACTGGATGATGTTCCCGAAGCCGAAGTGCCTGCCGTGATGGATATTGCCGATACGGTCGCCAGCGCAGTGCTGGCTGGTGAGCTGTACCTAGCTGCAAATGTGCTGTGGCTGGGGCTGGATATGGACGGCGATGTGCGCGCCCATCAACAACAACTGCTTGCGGCGCAGCTGCACCACCTGCATCACAAGTCGTGGCAGGAGATACTCCGCTTGCTCGGGTACTCCGGAATGCACATAGACCGCCACACGTTAGACCGATGGCTGAGCCACCCGGGTGTTCTGCGCCATCTCATTTACCGCCAAATCTACTACTCGAACGAGCGACTGGCAGCGTATCTGCTGGGTCTGCCCGCGCACTCCTGGCGTGAACGACTGGACGAGGTAGCCAAACAGGTGCAATACCCGCTGGAGCACAGGTCTCTGCCTCCCGCCGCCAGTTCCTGGGACGAGGTGTGGCTTGTTCTCTGGCGGTACCGTTACGCGGTGACCCCGTCGCAGATACTCCAGCGCGACGAATGTCCTTATACCGAGGCGTCCCTTGAGCGGGCTTTAGACAGTCTGGACAGCCGGCTGCCTTTTCGCCAGGAGATGGAGCGTTTGAAAGATGCTCTCGATGCGGCACCGGGTGCCTGCTACGACGAGGCGGTGCACCAGCCAGGGCTCTGGCAGAGACTGGCGTTGCAGTACTGCTATCACGACGGCTTGACACACAACGACATCTATCAGCGAGTGGCGCAGGCAGCAGAGTGTGCAGGCTATCGCTTGACGATGGGAATGCTGAACGTATGGCTGAGCAACGGCAGGCTGGTGCAGCGACTGGCTAAGTTTTACAGGGACTGGAAAGGGAAGGGGGAAGCCGAAGATGCGTTCTGAAAGCGTTCTCAGCGAACAATCCGCCACCCGGCTGGCGCAATGGCTGCGGGGACAGCAGGTGCTCTCAGAACCGCAATGGCACCCGCCGGACATCCGAACGCTGGTACACTATCGCGCGGGAGCACTGGACGTCGAGAACATGGAGAGCGTGGAAAGGGCACTCGTTGCCGACGAATATTGCAGGAATCTGTGGCTGGAGGTCAACGTCATTCTAGACGTATTAACCTCACTGCCCCTTGCCCAGGTCGAGAAGGAAGCAGCAGGCACAGGACTATCCGCGCAGGTGGCACAGGAGTGGCTCAAGCTACTGACCGAACGCTCGCAAAGGCTTTCCCGCTTTACCGGCTGGTGGAATCATCTTCAACAGGCAGCGGAGGACGCCCTCGAGCAGACCGCCCTGTACGCCGCATGGCTGCGCCAGAGGTGGCTGGCGGCAACGCAGGTGCCGGCATCTGCCACGGTACGCTCCGGCGCCCGCGCGCAGGTGTTGATGAATAACCAATCGGCAAGCGACATACAGGTACAGGTGCGCCACTTCGCGCTGGAGGCTCAATCCATTCTTCATGTGCATATCGAGGCGCGCGAAGCGAACGGCGAGATTTCCAACAGGCTCGACGGAACCCCCGTCCTTGTTGCTCTGAACATTGGGGACGAAGCGGTGCCTCTCGCACAGGGGACTTTCACGGATGGCGCCTTCCAAACACACGTACCGCTGGAAGGCGCAGGTACACTCCCTCAGGGAACGCTCCCGGAACACCTGTTGCTCATCGCGGTGGGAAGCCCTTCTCAAGTCCACACCAGACAGTGGGGGCGTATACCCATCGAGGTACAGGGAAAGTATCCCTTCTGGATGGAGGTGCAGGACACCCCGCAGTGTCGTTCGGGCATCTTCTCAGCAAAGGTGCGTTTGCCGGAAGCGGTCTTTCATCAATACGCCCACCACCAGCTTGCGCTGGAAATCATGGTAGTCCCTCAGCAGTGGCAAACGCTGGGGGTATGGCACGTGGACAAGCTAGCACAGGCAGGTACGGAGCTGAGCTGCTCCTGTCCGAACTTCGCCGACATTGCGTTTCCCACGACGATGTTACTGCGCGCCAGATTGACTCCGGTGTGGAAAGAAGGCGAAAGGCATGTATGACTGTTGCCTTCGCCTGTTGCCCTCGCGGAGGAACGGTTATCAGCTGGAGCTGGTGGTTGAGACGCAACAGACACCGGTACTTTGTGCTGAGACACCCGCGGTAGACGTGCCGTCTCTGCAACAAAACTACCTGAGAAGCCTGCAACACACCTCTCACCGCGACTATCCGGTGAGTCTGCTTCGCGAGTTTGGGTTGAAATTTGGCGAGGTGTTGTTCCCCTCGCCGGTTTTGCAGGTCCTGCGGCAGTGGCTGGCGCAGGATGAGGTACTGTTGCGTCTGGACACGGAGGCTGTGCCTCGGCTATCTGCGCTGCCCTGGGAGTACTCCTTCGTGGAAGGCGAGGGGTTCCTGTGCCTCCACCCTCATCTGCACCTTGCCCGGCAGGTGGCCAACACGGGTCATCGCGTGCCTGTGTCACCCGAGGACGAGATTATCGTACTGGTGGTGTGGGCAAATCCGGCAACTGCGGCGTATCCTGCTCTGCGGCATGTGGACAGGGAGGTCGAGGCGATACGCTCCGTGTTCGACGATTTGCTACCCGGGCGAGCTCGCGTGGAACTGCTACCCCACGCCTCCCCCGGAGCGCTAAAAGCACGGTTGAGCACACCTCCTTCGCCCCATATTCTGCATTTTATCGGGCATGGAGACACGCGTCCCTCCGGTTGTTTCCTCGTGTTGCAGGGCACGCAACCCCACACAGAAAGCATCCTTTACGCGGACGACCTTGTCTCCTGGCTGCAACCGGGGTCGGTACAGCTGGGGGTGCTGTCCGCCTGTTTCTCGGCAGGTGCCGAACACGGCATTGCAGAGTCACTGGCACGGGGCGGTATCGCCGCAGTGGTGGCGATGCAAATGAGCGTGCGCGATGAGATAGCCCCTCAGTTTGCCCATGTCTTTTATCAGTCGCTGCGCAGCACCGGTACGGTCGTCACCGCCGTCAGCGAAGCGCGTCGGGCTTTACGCACGGCAGGCGTTGACTGGGGAGTGCCCGTGTTACATACGAGACCGGGTCCCCCCGTGTTGTTTTACCCTTTCAGCGCGCCGATAGCTCCGCCGCCGGTCTCCGTTTTCGGTATTCCCGCCCACAACCGCGTCTTTGTCGGCAGGCAGCAGCTGATAGCGCAGGTCCGCCGCGCTCTGCAGCACTCTAGAAGGGTGGCGCTGACTGGGTTACCGGGCATCGGCAAGTCGCAGGCAGCTGCAGCGTTCGCGCGCACCTGTACCTCACAGTTCCCTGGCGGTGTCTATTGGCTTAATGCGACGGACACACAAAGGCTGATAGAGGGCTATGCCGTCCTGCCGGGATCCAGCGATGGGCTGTCCGCGTATCTGTCCACACACGAGCGGGCAACGCTCGTCAAGGAGAAGCTGGAACAGGTTTCCTCTCCGACTCTGGTGGTGCTGGACAATGTTACCGAGCACACCGAGCAAGCGTGGATACCGGAGGGCGAGTTCTGTCATGTGCTGGTCACCACACGCCACCCATATCTTGTGAAAAACAGGTTTCGTGTGCTGCCGGTGTCTTCGCTTGAAGCAGAAGCCGCGCAGCTGCTCCTGCAGTCCAGGCAACAGGCACAGGATGAAGTAGACGTTCTGGCGGCACAGGAAATCGCCCAGCTGATGGACTACCATCCGCTCGCGCTGAGTCTGATCGCCGCCTATGTAGAACGCGCACACATCTCCTTCCACGAGTGCCTGCAACGTCTCGGAGACACCCGTCAGCGTCTGGATATGCTGCAGCGAGCGCGGTTTACCTTCTCTCCGTCGGATGGCGATGACGCGCTCACCGACTCCCTGACCGCCACCCTCCATGCGCTGTCTCCGCAAACCCGACAGGTGCTGGAAGCGGCGTGTGTACTCGGCAACCGCCCCGTGCCGATGATCTTGCTGCACCAGATTTGTGAGCCGCTGAGCGTGGAACAGGTGGAGGAAGCGGTAGACGAGATGTGCGACCTCGCGCTGGTAACGCGCACCGCGGAGCAACAACTGTGTTTTCACGATCTGGTACGCTCGCTGGTGCGTGAACAATGTGAACCCGCTCGCGCTATGGGGTACCGTCATTCCGCTATCCGGCAGATCAAACGAACGGCTTCACAAAGCGAACGCGCGGAAGGACTGGTCGGGGCGGCTGACGATTTCGTGCACGCCCGCTCGTTGCTGCACGACACCGCCCGGCTACCGCCGTCGGAAGGGTGGCTCGCGCTCAGTGAAGCGCTGGCGCTGGCACTGATGGAACACAGTCGGAACGAAGAAGCCTGTCAGGTCCTGGAAGAGGCACTAGCCAAAACGCGCGATCTGGAAACAGATTCCCCGCTGCACGAGGCGGCGTTCATGCGGTTGCTGGGCTTCGCCTATGAGAAGGCGCGTGTTCCGGACAAAGCGAGGCATTTTGCCCTTTGCGCGCTTTCGTCTGCCGAGCAATGCTTGCCCGCGAACTCACCCCAACTGATCGAGTACCTGACCGTAGCAGGCTACGTACTCAAGATGACCAGCAGCCTGCCAGAAGCGCAGCAGCACTACGAACGGGCTCTTCACCTTGCCCGGACAGCTTATGGAGACGACCACCCGTACGTTGCCACCATCCTGAACAACCTCGGCACGTTGCATGAGGCGCGCGGGGAGTTCTGTGTTGCGATGGACCGCCTGCAAGAGTCGCTACACATCGACGAACAGCTGTATGGTCGTAGCCATTTCCGCATCGCGATACGCCTCAACAATATGGGACGGGTATGTGCGGCAATGGGAGACCCTCTGCAGGCGGTAAGGCTGCATGAAGAGGCGGCAATCATCTACGAAAAAAGTTTCGGCAGCGACTCGCCCGACGTGGGCGACAGCCTCGGCTTTCTGGGCGACGCCCTCCTGCGGGCAGGCGATAGAGAAGGCGCCCGCGCCGCTTTCTCCCGCTCGCTGAGCATCTACGAACGGGCGTACTTCCCGCATCATCCGGATTGCCAAGGAATGCGCCGCCGGCTCGCGGCCCTGCAGGAGGAGAAAGCATGAATACAGCCGTCACGCACCGGATACTCTTTGCATGTCTGTTCCTGACTCTTCAGGCAGTGGCTTTCTCGCAACGTAAACCCAATCTCCGTCTGGATATTTCCTCCGGGTTGAGCAACGGTATCAGCGTTAACGCGCCTGCTTCGTTTATGGATGACAAAAGCCGTGTCGCAGCGGGAACAGGCATTACAGCAAGCTCCGTAAACGCCTTCCTGTACGAGGTGCAGCAACTGGTAGGTAGCCTTGCGCCAGAGATGTGGCTCTTCACGCTGCCGGAGGACAAACAGGGGTTGATTGACGGCACGCAAGCCCTGCTTCGCTTTGTGGAGGAACTGGAACCCGTCATCAGCCAATTGCTCGCGGGAATTGACACCTTGGCGACACGGCACTCGCGCCTCTCGCCGCAAAAGGCGATTTATCCCCGTCTGCAATGGCGCGTCTCTTCGCATACAACGATGCTATTACCAGAAATGAGCTATAGCGACTACAACTTGGGCATAGACGGAGCGATACAGTTTGCACGGACAGCCTCGCAAGACACACGGGCGTTTGGCTTCGCGCTACGCATGGACCTGTCTCCCCAACGACAGGCGGCAGCACGGGAGTTGCTGCAATTATCGCAGGAAAAACGCCGGCTCGATACACCGATGCATGCGCTCTCTCAGACACTTTCGCGGTTCAAACGGCCGCTGCAACAATCCAAAGGGAACGCGAATAGCCTGTTGCCAGACCTGTTGTCGCTGGACCCCACACAGCCCAACTACTCTGAAAAGCTGCAGCAACTGCAACAGCGGTACGAGAGTCTGGTCGCGACGTTGCGCCTGTCAATAGAGGAGGTGAGTGATGCGCTCAGTGCTGATGGTGGAGTGACACACACCTTTACTCCTCTACTCCAACAGGCACTGGACGCCGCACGTGCCTTGTACCATCTGGCATTTCGCTTCCGGATGGCGCTGTTTCTCACCTACCAGGATTTCAACCAGCCACTGCGTGTATCGCAGGTGGGAATGAGCATCGGGAAACTGTACCGGGTCGGAGCAGAAGGTTCGCCCGGTATCCGCGCGACTTTGTCCGCCTCCTATCTGTGGGCGTCGCCTGTCGCCGCGGGTGAGCGTGAGGGAGTGATATGCGGGGTCCAAATCGCCTGGCAGGATCGCACCCCGGTTCTTCTTGCGCAGCAGTCACGCTGGCGCTGGCAGGCCGGTGTAGAATACACCTTCCCCAGCACCCTGACAAACCACTCGTACGGTGCGTTTGTGCGCTTTCGTCAGCCAAACCACCCCGCCGACTACTCCGTGTTCTACCTGCACAGACCCACCGGCGCAGACTTCCTTGGCGTCTCCTTGCGCTACAGCATCGGGCTGGCGTTCTACTAAACGAACAGGTACAATAGGAGTAGCACAGACAACGCGGAGGAAGCGAATGGACCGGAGCATCCTGGAAGTGTTCGACAACCCTTACCCGGACAGAGATTACCTGATTAAACATGTCTGCCCCGAGTTCACCTCGGTCTGCCCCAAAACGGGCAACCCTGATTTCGGCACCATCACCATCGAGTATGTGCCGGACAAGAAGTGTATGGAGCTTAAGTCCCTAAAGTATTACTTTTTCGCCTATCGCAATCAGGGTATCTTCTACGAGGCAGTGGTGAACAAGATACTGGACGACCTCGTGGCGGTGTGCCAGCCCAGACGCATGACGGTGGCCGGTGAGTTCAACGTGCGCGGCGGCATCTACTCGGTGGTTACCGCCAGCTATGTTGCCGACCAGGAAAGTTTAACATAACGGTAACGAAAATAGTATCATGCACATGGTGCATTCTGCCGAACATTCTGTATAGGCAGATGCTGACACGATTCACAGGGAGGAGGTCTTGTCAAAATGCGTTTGCGGCAGTGGTCGCTCTTGCTGGCGGCGATAGTCGGAGTAATTTCTCTGGCGGCAGTCTTGCTGGTCGCCGCGCGAGCCTACGCCCCACCCGATGCGGGCTATAGCGCCACATCGGTCTTTCCCCCGCGCTCGCCGCGCCCCCGTCCCCCACGTCCGCGCCCCACACCGACCCCTGTTGTGCCTGATACCCCTGCGGAGTGGAGTCAGCACGCGCACGACGCCCAACACACTGGCTACACCTCACAGACCGTACCCTATCCGTGGCGGCTACGCTGGATTTGGAACGGCGTGGATGCTAGCGGAAGGGTGGCAAAAGTGACCTCCAACGGTTCACTACCGCGTAACGTGCAGCCTGTCACCGGCGGTGGGCGCGTGTACATCGCTGCCGGGTTGGATGGTGTCTTTGCCCTGCGGGAAGACACTGGTCAGCAGGTGTGGCGGCGCGGTGGTATCGGCGACGTACGCTCGACGGTCGCATACGACCACGAGACGCAGTCGGTGTTCGTGGTCTCGTCCAACGGTATCCTCTACAAACTGCGCGCGACAGATGGCGTGATTCTGGCGCAGTTCAACTCCGGTAAACGCAGCGACCTGCCGTTGCCACCCATCTTGCTGCGCGACCGCGTGGTCTTCTCGATGGGCAACTCGGTGTATGCGGTCAACAAACAGACCATGCAGCAGATTTGGGCGTATAACGCAGGGGCGAACGTGGTGGTAGCGGTTCCGCCTGCCTATTCCGCCTCACGTGACCTGATTGTGGTGGCGACAGAACCCGACCTGTTCGTCCACGCTATCCGCAACGCTAACGGAACGCAGCGGTGGCGCGTCCGCCCTGTGCATCCCGGTCTCAATTTCACCGACCCCGTAGAATATCGCTACGGGTGGCCTGTTATCGCCGATAGCGCGGGCTACCTGTTGGTGAAGGTACGCCTGCCCTGGCAATACCTGTGGCGCGACTGGCCGCAGACCAACGACGCCATCCGTCAGATGTTACAGAACAATCCCACTCATCAGGCGTTATTTGTGCTGCGCCTCGATGACGGCGGTATCCCCTTTATCGCCAACGTGGGGCACGGCGGCTACGGCGACAGCGATTACCTCCCGATGGGACCGCAGCCAGTGGTTAAGCGGCTCCCCAATGGCAAGGAGGTGGTCTACACTGTCGTGCGCGCTAAACACGCATATGATTCCAGATGGGACTCGCACTTTGGTGAGATGATGCTGGATAACACAACGGTGCCCGGACTTCAAGGTGGCCACATCCGATTCATCGCCTTCGACTGGCCGCCCGGGTCAGATGCTCCGTACTTGCCGACCGACGAGCAGCCCAATGTGTCGATGTCCAGCGACATGCTGTTTGGTGGGCACTGGGAGGCAGGCTTCGCGTTGCGTATTCTAGACCGCTCGGACGCTCGAGGCAGTTTCAACAATAAGATTACCAGCCAGCGATTGGCAACAGTGGTAACGTCTCAGGATGGTGGTGGTTGCAGCTTCAGCCCATCCCACTACTGCTCCAGCGGCCTTGTCAACACGCGCGAGTACGATTTCGGCTTTTACATCTATTACAATCAGGGAGCCGTCTACGACCGCTACTGGAGCGAATACGCCGCGTGGGTGGTCAGCAACAGCAACGTCTACTTCCGCAGCTGCGACGGCGCCATTATCGCGTTGACCAGCGGCAACCCGCAGGCATCTCGTGAACCGCACCCCGTGGTGCAGCAATCCCGCAGGGTGGTTACCCCTGTTGCCGTCGCGGTCATCCCCCATACCGAAGCGCGTCGGTGGGATGGGCAAACCGTCACTGTCAAAGGCACGCTCCGATTCGTGTTCAACAACCGCAAGCAGGTGTTGTTGGGTTTCTCCAACCCGCATCGGGGCACCTTTAAGGTGATAATCCATCGACAACACTGGGGCAACTTCCCGCGCAGCCCGGAACAGATGTACCAGGTGGGACAACCTGTGGAAGTCACTGGAACCATCGCCTGGTATCAGGGCGACCCGTGCATCTATGCCACCACACCCGATCAAATCCGGGTCACCACTTTAGCACAGAGGAACAGCACGGATGTTCGCTAAACACAGTATCCATGCATTTGGCAGGCGAGTGTGGACGCTGGCGTTTGCTGGGGGCGTGACGGTAGCGGCAGCTGTGTTCGTGGCGCTTCAGGGGTGTTCCTCGTCCTCGCTGGTACCGGAGGCGGTGCCGCGCCCCCGTTGCGACGCCGATTCCCTGCCCCGCATCAACGCCCCCCGTTTCGCAGGCGAGATTCCCTTTGGGCAAACGGCGATTGCATGGTTCGGCAGGGTATCTCCCTCGCAAAACTACGCTGACATCCGCGTGGGCTATAACGCAAATGAACTATACGTCTACATCGCTGTGTTCGACCGCCATCTCTGGTATGACGAGAACCCCACGCCAGACACCCTGACCCAGTGGGATGCGGTTACGTTACTCATCGACACATCGGGACAGGACAGGCTGTCCAAATCCAGCTGGCGGTTTGTGGCGCAGCTGTCGGGCGATTCCAGCGAAGCGCACCGCGCTGTCTATCGGGGAAGCCCGACAGGCTGGCAGGCGGTGCAGGTTCCCGTGCGGACAGTTCCTGGTTGGCGAGGCAACGCCCTCAACAACGACGATGACACCGACCGCGGCTGGGCGATGGGGTTCACCATTCCATTCAGCAGTCTGGAAGTAGGAGGTGCGCCCCCAGAGGGCACGGTGTGGCGGATGGCGGTGCTGCTGCACGACCGCGACGACCCGCGCACGCCCCCCACCACCTACCAATCCTGGCCGCCTGGCGCGTCGCAGAACAGCGCATTGTGCTGGGGCTTCCTGCATTTCGGACTGCCGACCTACCGCGCGACGGCGAACCCAAATGGCTACACTCTGATACGCCGCCCCCAGGAAAACAGCCCACTCGTGCCAGATGCCGACGTCGGCGGCACCACCACGAACCAGTGCCCGGGTGACGAGTATCACATCTGGAACGAGTGGGGCAACCGCAATTACGGTCGCGCACCCGATTTCAACATCCAGAACCAGTCGGACGTGGCGGACTGGCCGTGCTTCTCCAAATACTATGTCACGTTTCCGCTGGACTCCATCCCGCCTGGCAAATCTATCGTGTCGGCAAAGCTGACCCTGTATCATTTCGGTAACTCGGGCGGACCGGGCGAGGCGCGCCCTTCGTGGATTCAGGTGCTGATTGCCGCGGCGGACTGGCGTGAAGATACCATCACGTGGAACAACGCGCCGCTGGCACTCGAGAACATCGGCGGCAGCTGGGTGGAGCCTCTTGCCAGCCATCCGGGATGGCCTGGCGTGCCGCGCACGTGGAACGTCTCTTACGCCGTGGCGCGCGCCTACGCCCGCAAGGAGCCACTGCGTTTAATCCTTTACAGTGCAGACTCCGATTACCACAGCGCCAAATACTTCGTCTCGTCGGATACTGGCGATTGGAACGTGGAGGGACGCCCCAAGCTGGAAGTGTGGTGGGCGGATAGTCCTTGAACAGGAAAGTAAGGTATAGACAGCGAATAGGTTGGAGTGATGCGCATCTACATTATCCGGCATGGGCAGTCCACCAACAACGCGGGGCACACGCTTCTGGACGATCCGCCTCTCACCCCGCTGGGGCGCAGGCAGATGAAGCGGGTCGCCAAATGGCTGGCGGAAGAGCCCGGCGCCATGCACTGGCTTTTCACCTCGCCGCTGCTGCGGGCACAGCAGAGCGCAGCCATTCTCGCACAGGTGCTGGAACTGGAACCGGAAACGTGGGATGACCTGCGCGAGTACGAGGAAGAGCTGGAAACGCGCGAGCAGATGTGGGAGCGCGCACAGCGGGTAGCCCAAGAGGTACTCCGACGCTTCGGTGTGCGGGAAGAGAACAATATCGTCATCGTCACGCATGGCACGTTCGGTTCGCGGCTGGTGTGCGCTTTTACCGGAACCACACCGCATACCCGCTTCAGCCACTTCAACGGTGCTATCACCCTGCTGGAGTGGGACGAGCACGGCGTGTTGCGCGTGCGATACACCAATTTCACCGGACACCTGAGCAAGGACATGATTACCTGAGCATCGAACTGTTTTTCATCGCAAATCGCTAACTGGAGGAAGGCATGTGGCGCACGGTCGCAGTGATAGTCGGTGTGTTGGTGGTCGTGGCGGGCGTTCTGTGGGGGATTTCGCGGAAGCAGGCTGAGAAGGAGATATTCCTTGTCGCCGCACGCGGCGATGTGGGCAGTGTCCGCACACTGTTAGACAGAGGTATCAGCCCGAACGCACGCGATGAACATGGCAAAACCCCTCTCATCTGGGCAGCCATGAACGGCTCACTACCGGTCGTCCAGCTCTTGCTGGAGCGCGGGGCAGATGTGAACGCTGCCGATAAGTACGGGGTGACTGCGTTAATGATGGCGGCTAATCCCCGTCAGCGGGCACACAGCGAGGTGCTGGTTGCCCTTCTGGACAGAGGGGCAGACATCAACGCCAGAGACGTCAACGGTCGGACCCCACTGATGTACGCCCTTTCCGATAACGAGAAAGAGATTGCCATCCTGCTCATCGAGCGCGGTGCAGATGTGAACGCCACCAACAACTATGGAGAGACGCCGCTTACGATGGCCTCCATGTTCGGCGAGCCAGAGGTGGTCGAACTGTTGCTCAAAAAGGGCGCAAAGGTGGACGTGAAGACGAACGGCGGAGAAACGCCACTTGCACTGGCGCGCAAGTACAACCGCAAGGAAGCGGAGCAACTGCTGCTCAAAGCTGGCGCAACGGAATAGCAGGAAGTGGGACAGCCTTACCTGCCCCACTTCTTTTCGCTAACGAGGCGGTGGTGTGTTCACCGGCTGTCCAGCAGGAGGCACATACACCGGCGGCATGCCGGGCGCGGGTGATGCCCAACCTCCCTGCGGCATCGCCTGCTGCATCTCCTTCAGCCGCTTTTCCCACGCCTCCTGCTCACTCATCTGCCTTCGTGGCACTACTGGGGTGACGAAGCGGTCAAACAGGAAGACCAGCACTACCAGCAACACCACTACTGCGAGCACGATGACCGGTGGAGACACTTCCCTCTGCAGATTCGACTGCTGGTTCTTGCGTATCACTTGCGGCACCTTGTCCACCTCCTGTGGGGCGGGGGTATCCCCCCGCCCGGAATAACCCAATCAGTCGGACGATGCGGTGTGCTGGCGCATGTAGGTGACGCGCTGCGCCTTGACGTGACCGTCGGCGAAGATGAAGTTCGCCACGCCGTTGTGTACGTATAGCACGCGGTCATTGGACACAGGCACCGGCATCACTGTTCCGTCGTCGTTGAGCGTGCCACTGGCGTAGTCCCAGAAGCTACCCACACCGTCCAGTCGCTGCCGCTTGATAGGGCGGTTCGGGTGATAGCCAGCGGGGAACCCACCTTCCGCCGGGTAAGCCATGGCCATCCCTGCCAGTACCGTCTCGCGCGTGCCCGGATAGTTGTCCATGCTACAGCAACCGCCGAACCAACCAGGTCCTGCACCTACCAGACCTTCCATGAACATGATGGTATCCGCAGGATGGGTAAGTTTGGCGATGGTCGCCCCCTTCGAGCAGCCCCATCCCCAGCTCTGGCAGCCAGGGTCTTGCCCGCACAGGAAGTCGGGTCCCCCACCTGGTGCGTTCCACGCGCTTTCGGGATTAATGGGGTCATAGTTGACGTAGCTCTGGTTGATGCCGTACGTCAACGAGCCCCACCCGCTGGTGCCTCCGGGTATAGTTAGACGAGAGTCCCCCGAAGGACAGGTGAACACCGCGCGGTTGCCCTTCGAAATGGGGTTGCCAGCGGCGTCATAAGTTGCCGCGCGTCCTGCCTTCACATAAGGGTAAATCAGGTCGGGCCAGTACTGTCCCCACGGTGTGCCAGTATAGGGAGCGCGGAAGTTGGGGTTGATGAGGTCGCCAGCTCCACCACATCCTGTCCGCAGATTGCTTTTGACCCACATCGGCGAACCTGTCTCATCGTAGTCCTGCGAATACATGAGCCAGGCAGTGGCGATTTGCTTCATGTTGCTCGTGCAGGTTGCCTGCCGTGCTTTCTCACGCGCTTGCGCGAACACCGGGAACAGGATGGCCGCCAGTATCGCGATAATCGCGATGACTACCAGCAGCTCGATGAGCGTAAAGGCTTGTCGTTTCATGTTTCACCCTCCTTTGTTTCTTTGGATTTGTTGTTTCGGTGCGAACACTTGCGAACACTTTCGTGACAGATAAACGAACACGCTCTAATATGTAACCGCAATCACCCCCCCCCTGCATCATGGTTTATATCATTATACAATGCTGCCTCAGGTCTGTCAAGCATTTCTGCTGGCTAAGTACATATATTTTTGAAAAAAGCCCTTGCAACTGGCCTCCATCTCTGATGTATCATTAAGAGGTGCTGAGGGAGGAACGTATGCCGATTATCGAGGTAGACAGGCTTTCCAAAACCTACGTCACCCACAAACGGGAACAGGGCACACTGGGAGCCATCAGGAGCCTGATTACCCGTCAGAAGGTGGAAGTACGGGCGGTGCAGAACGTCTCCTTCACCATTGAGGAAGGGGAGCTGGTCGGCTTTCTTGGTCCCAACGGTGCGGGCAAAACTACCACACTCAAGATGCTGTCCGGCATCCTTTACCCCACTTCGGGCAGGGCGACCGTCATGGGCTACGTGCCGTGGGAGCGCAAGCCCGCCTTTCAGCGACAGATGTCCATCGTCATGGGACAGAAGATGCAGTTGTGGTGGGACCTGCCTGCCTACGAGAGCTTTGTCCTTCTGAAGGAGCTGTACGAGGTGGACGACCGCACCTTCGAGCGGCGCGTGAACGAGCTGGCGGAGATGCTGGACATCAAACGCCTGCTGCACACGCAGGTGCGACGCATGAGCCTCGGCGAGCGCATGAAATGCGAGCTGCTAGCGGCCTTGCTGCACGCGCCGAAGGTGGTATTCCTGGACGAACCCACCATCGGGCTAGATGTGGTGTCGCAAAAGCGAATCCGCGAGTTCCTGAAGGAGTACAATCGGCAGGCGAAGACCACCATCCTGCTTACCTCGCACTACATGCAGGATATACAGGAGCTGTGCGAGCGGGTAATCATCATCGATCACGGGCGAATCATCTTCGACAATACACTACAAACACTCATCGAGCAGTACTCCGATAGCAAGCTTCTCAAACTGACATTTGACCGTCCCGTTGCCCGTGAACAACTGGAGCGGTTCGGTGTGGTGTGCAGCATGGACGAACTGCGGGCGGTGATTGAAGTCCCTCGTGTGCGTACCACACAGATTGCGGCACAGGTGCTTTCGGAACTGCCGGTAGTGGATATCGTGATCGACGAGGTGGAGGCAGAGGAGGTCATCCGCGACATCTTCGCCGGCAGAGCACGCCTGAACACGCAGAGTTCGGAGGCGCGCGTCGGGTGACCTCCGCCATTTTGCGTTACCCCACCTATACCCTGTCCATCCCACTCTGCCGGCGAACGTTCCGTATTACCGCCGTGCGCAGTGTGGATGACCTGCTTACCGAAAGCGTCTCCGCCGACGACATCCCTTACTGGGCGGTACCGTGGCACGCGGCGGTGGGTTTGTGTGAGTTTCTGTGCGAGCAACGGGAGCAGATTCGGGGTAAACGGGTGTTGGAACTGGGTGCGGGGCTTGGGTTGTGCGGGCTGGTGGCACGTTGGCTGGGGGCGGAAGTCACATTGAACGATTACCAGCCCGACGCGCTGGAGTTCGCAATGTGGAACGCGCAGCAGAACGGCATCACAGGCGTTGCCACCCTGCTCGCCGACTGGCGGCAGTTTCCCGATGTGGAACCCTTTGAGGTGGTCATCGCGGCGGATGTGCTGTATGAGCGTCGCCTGCACGATGCCCTGCGTCGCGTGCTGACGAGGTGCGTTCGCGGACACGGGCGTGTATGGCTCGCCGACCCATGGCGCGATCCCGCGTGGGAGTTTATCGTTGAAATGGAGAGAGCAGGCTGGCGGGTAGATTTCAGCGAGCACACGGTGCGTCTGCTGGATAGCCAGCAGGATGTGATTGTGTTTGACATGCGCCCCCCTGTGTAAGATGTGCACGAAGATCCCGCCGCGCCGTAAACCTCTCAGCACATCTTGCAAATTATGGATGGATTCAGTATAATGATGGTGCAAAAGAGCGAGGCGCCGTACCCAAGTGGCTAAGGGGGCGGTCTGCAAAACCGCTATTCGCCGGTTCGATTCCGGCCGGCGCCTCCATTTTTTACTGCTCACAGGGGGAGGTCGGAAGCAAGGTTGGCAAACCTGAAGTCGTCCATCAAGGACATCAAGCGCAATGAGAAGCGTCGCCTGCGCAACAAGTCCGCCAAGTCGGCGATGAAGACCTTCATCAAGAAGGCGAAGGCGGCGGCTGCCAGTGGCGATATCGAAGCCATTCGCAAGGCGCTGGCGCAAGCGTGCAGCGCGATAGACAAAACGGCCGAGCGCGGCATCATCCACAAGAACCAGGCAGCGAGGCGCAAATCGCGCCTGATGCGCTTCGTCAATCAATATCTGGCACAGCAGCAGACAGCATCGAGCGGCGCGTAGTGGTTGCCTTTAAGCTACACAGGTCAACCACCAGCCGCTCGATCACTCTGCGAGCGTCGTTATCCCCTTCGTCTACTCCCTTCAGCATACGGTCCGCCTGATGCAGGCGGTCAAACGCCAGTTGCAGCTCCTGCAGCGAAAGTCGGTTCGCCTGCTCGCGCAGGCTCTTCTCCAAAAACCGCTGTCTCGCAAGCAGCTGCGCCAGATTCGGGTCGGAAGGGAACCACTGTTCCGCCTGGTCACGATACTCGATTTGCAGGCGCATCTGCCACAATAGACGAAACTGGCGGGCAATCAATACCATCAGACGGGGTACCACCGCTTCCGCCCGCCCTCCTGAAGAAAGCACATCCTGCAGTAAGCGCATCGCCGACGCCGCATCGCCTAGGGCTATGGCGTCCACGAGCTTGAACACCTGCGCCTCTACCGTGCGGCTGACCACAGCCTCTACATCCTCACGTTGAATAAGCGTCCGCTCGCCCACATACCACAGCAGCTTTGCCAGTTCCGGTTCGGCAGCAGCGGTGCTGGCTGCGGTCAGGAAGGTAAAACGCTCCTTCGCCTCAGGAGTCATCTCTTTTCCTGCTTCCCTCAGCCGTGCATCCAGCCAGCCCGCAAAGCCCGCCGAGGATAGAGGCTTGCACTCAATGACCACGCCCTGCTTGTCCACCGCGTTCAACAGTTTCGCAGGCACGGCGGTTCCCTTCCTGTCTTCTTCCTCACTCTCGGCGTGGGTGTACAGTACCAGGCAGGTGCTGTCGGGCAGGTGGGACATGGCGTCCACCAGGCTATCGATATCCGCGCTCTTCAGGTACTGAACGCCCCGAACGAACACCACCCGACGGGGGGAAAAGGCAGGAATGCTCATCGCCTCGGCAAGGATGGTGGACAGGTTCACCTCCTGCACGTCGAGGTGCGCGCGGTCGAACTCCTCGGTAACCAGTTCGTCGCGCAACCGCTGCAGAACGGCGTGCTTCTGCCCATCCTCCCTGCCATGCACCAGATAGACACGCGCGGGCGTCTTCCCGATTCCCCGCTGCAAGAACTCCGTTGCGCTAACTGCCATCCTGTCCCACCATCATAACAGGTCACCGATAGCGACCGTCCTGCCTTCCGCCATACTGCGGCTAGCGGCTTCGGTGAACTCCATATACTTCACGCCGTCTTCAAAGGTGGTGAGTTGAATCTTCTCCTTGCCGCGGATGGCGTTGACGAACTCCTCCTCTACCCGCCATTTGCCCTCTTCTTCGGGAGGAACAGGGATTTCGGTAAGAGCGCTATCGCCGCGCCTGCCTCCGAACAGCCTGCCGTCCGCCAAGCGCAGGGTACCCTCGCTGCCGAAGAGCCACGCTTCGGGTCCGCCCGCCAAACCGGTAACGGCGGAAATCTGGAAATGGGCGATAGCACCACATGCCATCTCCGCCACCACCTCCAGATGGTCGGGGATACGCACCGCCTTGAGGTTGCCCGAAGCATCCCTGCGCATCGGCACGAAGGTCTTGCCCAGAGCGGTGACACGCTTCGCCTCGCCCACCCAGCGCATGACCGCCTCGTACCAGATGCCCAGCGTCATGGTGTTGAAGCCGCTGAGGTCGAAATCCTGCCGCCAGTGCAGGGGAGAATCGCGGTCAATGAAAGTACCTCCCGCCCGCACCTCTATCGCGAATATGTCGCCCAGATACCCTTCCGCGATAAGGCGCTTGATGGTGTTGTCGACTCTCAGTGTGAACGGCGAAGGTACGACCTGCACCACGAGATGGGGGCGCATCTTCGCTGCTTCCAGCATCTGCCGCGCCTCCCGCAGGTTCATCGCCATGCGCGCCTCTGTCATCACATGCTTGTTCGCCTGCAGGGCGGCAAGTGTCACGGGACAGTGCATGTAGGGCCAGGTGCCTATCACAATGGCATTGGTATCGGGCGCGTCCACCAGCTCGCGCCAGTTATCGTACACTTTGGGGATGTGGAACTGCTTAGCGACACGCTCCGAAGACTCACGCGTGCGGTTGCACACGCTGACAATCTCCACGCCTTCGATAGCCTGTAAATTAGGGATATGCTTTTCAACGGTGTTGGCTCCCGCGCCGACCACGCCCACACGAATGACTTCCACGGCAACACCTCCATACTCAGAGATAGCGGTTGCTATTTCGCCACTCGCGCCGTCACCACCTGTTCTGACGCTTCAGCACGGCGCGAATCTGCTGCAGGTAGCGTTCTGCCTCGCACACCTCTGCCTCGTCGATGCCTTTTCCGTACTCGCTGCGCTCCAGCAGGCGCGTCAGTCCCCACACGGGCACCGCCGAATCGGGCAGGGCTTTCTGCACCCGTTCGGCGTACTCGGAGGGAGTCATCCACTCGGCGCGAGGAACCCCTGCCCTCTGCAGCAGCTGCACCGCCCGCAGATACGCACGCACGATGCGTGAGGCAGAAGACACTCCAGAACGACGTGCCAGCACCTCGTTGACCACCGCGAACAACAACAGACCGATCGCCCCCAACAGCAACGCCCAGGGCAGATAGCCGTATCGCTGTACCAGAGCCTGCCACGAGAGGCTACCACCCTGCCTTCTCCGGTCTTCCGTGACCTCGCGTGCGCCCTCAGTGGCGTCAAAGGCGATCCAACCCCAGCCGGGGAAATAAATCTCCGTCCACTGATGGCGATGTTTCTCTTTGGCGATGTACTTGCCGTCCGGCTGCTGGTCGCCTGTGATGAACCCCGTTGCCACGCGCGATGGGATGCCCGCGTAGCGCACCAGCACCGCCAACGCAGACGAGAACAAATCGCAATAACCTTCCCGCGAATCGAACAGGAAGAAATCCACCGCGTCCCTGCCCATCGGCACCGCTGGCGGGTTCAGATTGTACGTGCAGTTTGACTCGATATAAGCCTTCAGCGCCATCACTTTGTCGTAGTTGTTGGTGAGCCCTGCGGTGAGGTCACGAACGAGATTCTGCAGTCGCGGGTTGGGAGGTACATCGAAGTACAAAGCCCCCACGTCCGTCGGCGTTGCCGGAGGGGTTCGACGCAAATCTGCAGGTGTCGCGTCGGGCACGCGCGACACCACCTCATACTCCGCCCCGGCGCGGTAGCCATAATAGCTCTGCAAACACCCTGTAGCGTCCACGCGCACCGCCACGTTCGGGAAGCGGACGAGCACGGGCTGCGCCGCTCCATAGATAACGTTTGCCGCTCCGCTCAACAGTTTGTACCGTTGCTCGATCTCGCGGTAGCGTGTCGGCTCGGGCGATACCGGAGGCACACGGAGGGTGTACAAGCCGTCGCGTCGCTCAGGCATCTCCGAGAAAGGCATATCGGTATTGAACAGGTCCCGCCCGAAGAATCCATATCGCGGGTTCGCCCAGCCGCGCCCGGTGTAGCGCACGTAAACGCTGCCGCGCCAGAGAAGCGGCTCGCTGCTTTCCACCTCCAGCACCGGCTGCTCGCTGAGCGATACCGGCCCCAACCCCACAAGGATCGCCGGCTGGTTGAAGGAACTGGACACGCTGTTACTTGCCGGGGTGCTGAGACCTGCCGGCAGGGCTTGTCCACTCAGACGGACGGTGGTATCCTTCAGGGTCAACCCAACCAGCACTCCGATCAACGCTGCCAGCACTCCACATGCCACCGCTACGGTTATATGTCCACGCAGCAGCAGGGCATCGGGCTTCGCCGTTCGATACACTCGCCGAAAGTTCTCGTGCGCCAGCAAAAAGGCGGTGTTGCCCAGAAACATGGTAAACAGCCAGAACGCCTGATACGGGGTCAATGCGGGCGCAGTGACTCCCAGCAACGCGATGACCGGTACCGCCACAAACAACACATGCTCATCCGATGCCAGCATGAACGAAAGGAACACCACCAGCCAGCACAGAAAGGCGATGGCGGTGCCGCCGTAGGTGGTCTCCACATCGGAGGGCATGACCCATCCCTGCGTCCAGAAGCTGAACAGGGCATACACAATCAACCCCGCGAACAGCCAGCGGACGAACAGCCCGGGCGACAGGTTGAACCAGCCCAGCTGCCTGGCGATAAAGCTGAACACAAAGCCGCCCAGCACCAGCAGCAGGAGTATGCTGGTAAAACGAACGTCCTCAATTACAATCCGCGCCGCCATCAAGCCGGAGTACGCCACCGCCAGCCCCGATACATACATCCAGATACTGGGGTTGTCACTCTCTCGCCGGGCACGTGATTCCGTCATGAGCCACCTCCCGGATGCAGGGGAATGGTATTCACGTGAGGTGCCGACGCGGCACGCAGGAACTCGCCGTCATGCAGGGCATCACGCACGCCGCCCTGCCGGTCGAGCGCAGGCACATTTGGCAGCAAAAGCACAACCTGCATCTGTTTGCGGACGCAAGTGTCCAGAAGCGGGAGTAAACTCGGGTCCGCCGCGGCGGTTATCAGCACCAGCAGGGTACCCGGCGGCTCCTCCGCTACCGCCTTCGCCAGCAAATCCGCCCACATAAAGTCGGGGCGAGGGGCTATCTCCGCAAGGTGATAAAGGCACTCATACAGCCGCTCCGCCGAGCAGCGAGCCGGCAGACCGTCCACCTCCGGCAACCCGACCAGCATCCGGAACGGCAGTCCACCTGCATACGCCTGATGAAGGGCACCGCTCGCCGCCTTCACCATGACCTCGAAGCTGTTGGGAAGGTGACGCAGAGCTGCCGAACAGTCCAGCAGCACACAGACCTCGCTCTGCGTGAACCTTTCGAAATCGCGCACGAACAGGTCGCCATAGCGCGCGGAATGTTTCCAGTCCACACGCCGCAGAGGGTCGCCCGGCATGTACTCCCGAATGCCGAGAAACTCCACGCTATCTCCGCGCACCGGCGCAGAGTGCAATCCTCCTGCGGTGAAGGTCATCCCACGAATCACGCTCATCTGTGGTAGCACCAGCGGGGATGGCAGTACCAGAACCTCTGTCTGCTCGCGCAAGCGGTGTTCAAAAAAGAACATGCCCAGCGGGTCGGTAGCACGGATGGTCATGGGACCGAGCGTGTACCTTCCGCGACGCCGAAACCGCACCCGGTACTCTGCCATCTGTGTGCCTCTCGACGGCACAGCCAGCGGGATGATGCCATCGCCTTCGTCAAACTCCGCTGCCTCGGGCAGGCTATCCTGAGCCTGCAGGAAGTATTTGGGGGCGGCTGACCGGTTGTGAACATGCACCTTCACCGCAACCGTCTGACCGTCCCATGCCACATCTGCAACCTCTCGCTGCACTTCCAGTCCCTTAAGCATCCTTTTACCCAGCGAGTAGGACAGCAACGGAACCATCGCGGTTGCCACTGCCATCATGTACAGGTGTCCCAGTCCGAGCGTCATCGCCACGGTGAGGATACACAGGCTTGCCAGCACCGCCGCCAGCACCTTCACCCCGTGGTAGCCGGGGGTGGCTTGCTGTACCTGCGACTGCTCCGTCATTTCTGCGCCCTCACTCCCAGCGGTACCGCCACCTGCTGCAGCACCTCCGAGACCACCTGCTCTGCGCTAACCCCGCGCACCCGCGCTTCCGGCTTCAGGATAAGCCGATGGGAAAGCACCGCGACAGCCACCGCTTTCACGTCGTCGGGCAGAACATAGTCGCGTCCCTGAAGCACCGCATATGCCTGCGCCGCGTGCATCAGATTGAGCGAGCCGCGCGGACTGGCCCCCAGCTGCACGTGCGGGTGGCGGCGGGTGGCGTTCACGAGGCTGACGATATAATGCCGTACGGAGTCATGCACGAAGACTGCACGCACTGCCTGTTGCGCTTCGACAATCTGCTCTGGCTCGGTGACCTGGTTCACATGTTGCAGGGGATGCTCTTGCTGCTGGCGGTCCAGGATGAACACCTCATCCTGCTGTGAAGGATACCCCAGCGACAGACGCATGAAGAAGCGGTCCATCTGCGCCTCCGGCAGCGGGTACGTGCCTAACATCTCCACATTGTTCTGCGTGGCGATGACAAAATAGGGACGGGGCAACGGGTGCGAGACGCCGTCGATGGTAACCTGTCGCTCCTCCATGCACTCCAGCAGGCTGGACTGCGTCTTGGGGGTCGCCCGGTTGATTTCGTCTGCCAGAACCACGTTGGCGAAGACTGGTCCGGGGTGCAGTTCAAAGCCCAGCGTTTTGGGGTTGAAGACGTTGGTACCCGTGACATCCGCGGGCAAAAGGTCTGGAGTAAACTGGATGCGGCGGAACCTCCCACCGATGGAGCGCGCTAACGCCTTGGCGAGGGTGGTCTTGCCGACGCCGGGGATATCTTCTATGAGAAGATGTCCATCGCACAACAGCGTGAGTACCGCCAGTTCGACCACCTGGCGCTTGCCCACAATGGCTTTTTCCACCTCGTCCACGATGCGGCGGAGCAGTTCGGCGGTGGGTTCTGGCATGACGAAGTTCCCTCCTTTTCGAATACCGGCGCAGCCTACACCTCTCTATACTGTAAGGACGCGCGCCGATGTTCCCCCGTTACGCCCCCAGTATACCCGTCTCCGCCCCCATTTCGGTAGCTGTACGGGCTTTTTGCGCTACCCGTATCCTCTGCAGGTACCCGCGCAGGAGGAACATGGAAAATCCTCTACAGAAGGTGGCATCCCACCAGCCAAGGGAGGAATGCACATGGGAGTGCACGATGCCAAGGCTTACGTGGGTTCGCTGTGCGAGATTGTCTGGAAAGACCGCGCAGGCAACACCCACGTGACGATGGCTACTGTTGAAGATGCCAGATATGTGCCGCTCTACGGTGCATACCTGATAACCGACGCCGAGGATATCCGCCTGGACCAGGTAGTCTCCATTCAGGTCGCAGACGCCGTGATGCGCAAGGCGGCATAATGAAGGCGTATCCCTGTCGCGTTGCCGGCGGGTAGAAGGGTTGATTCTACCCGCCGTATCACGTTCCCTAATCGCCGTGCCTGGTAGAGGAGGTCAGCCGGCGAGTAATCTCTTCCATCCGACGCAGGGTGTTCACCGCGGAGCGGCGGCGTTCCAGCGCCTGCTCGATCTTGAGCACCAGCAGCTCGTACACGTCCACGCCCGGAATGTTCTTCTCCACGTAGTCGAACGCGCCGCGGCGCATACACTCCACGGCGTTCGCCACGTTGCCGTATGCGGTGAGCACAATCACCTCGCTGAACAAATCGTGTGCCAGCGCGGCTTCCAGAATGCGCACCCCGCTGTCGGGGTTCTCCATCGCCATATCGGTGATGACCACGTCGTACGCGGGGGACGCCTGCTTAATCTTCTCGATGCCATCGCTCTCCCCCTCGGCAACGTCCACCTGATAGCCTTCGCGCTGTAAACGGCGTTGCAGCGCATGGCGTACTTCTTCTTCATCATCGATCACCAGTATCCGGTACATAGCACCTCCTCGCTATCGCTCTTTCACTTCCGTTTGCTCGCCCAATGGCTTTCCGTTGACCGGCAGCAGGATGTGGAAGCAAGCCCCCTTGCCGGGCACGCCATCTTCGTATACGAAACCGCGATGCGCCTCCACAATCCCTTTGACTATAGACAATCCCAGACCCATTCCCTTGACGCGCGAGCTGAAGAAGGGCTGGAAAATCTTCTCCTTGATGTCGGCTGGTACGCCAGGTCCTTTGTCACAGAACTGCACGTGCACGAACTGCTTATTCCGCGCTACGCCCAGTCGCGCGGGCAGGGCACGCGAGTCCATCAGCCCGGTGCGGATATATAGCTCCCCGCCCTCCGGCTGGAAACTGAGCGAGTTCTCGATCATTTCGGCGAAACAGCGCTTCAGCTTTACCGCATCGCAGCGGATATCCGGCAGTTTGGGGTCCAGCTCCAATTTCAGCTCCACCGGTCCGCGGCGAGGAAATATCTCCGCCACCGTCTGGGCGATGATGTTATTCACGTTGTCCACGCCCGTGCTCAGGTGAGTAGCCATCACGAAATCGCGGAACTCGTGCAGTATCTCTTCCAGCCGCGAAATACCCCGCCGGATGCTGCCGATGAGATCGGTCAGCTCCTCGCGGTTCACTTCGGGCTGCTGCAGGAGGTATTCCACCTCGTTCAGGTCGCCTTTGATGGCAAAGGTGCGGTTGCCGATCATGTGCGCCGCCTTAGCGGACATCTCTCCCCACGCCGCCATTCTCTCGGTCTGCACCAGCCGATGACGCATGTTCAGGCTCTCTATCGCCGAACCCAGCTGGCTGCCGATGGCGGAAAGCACCTCCAGCTCGTCATCGGTGAAACGGTTATCGAACCACGGAGCGAGACTGCGCCTCCGTACTACTCGGATGACCCCAATCGTCCGCTCCCGGCCCCATACGGGAACCGCCAGAAACGCCCCGATTTGCTCCACCGGCATCTCACTGGCGATGCCCCGCCAGCGGGGGTCTTCGCGTGGATTCGCGGTGCGCACAGGCTCCCCGTGTTGCGCCACCCAGCCGGTCAGCCCTTCGCCCAGCGGATAAGACACCTTGCCCACCTGCTCCTTCAGCGTACCGCTGGATGCGGCAAGGGTCAGACGTTTTCGGTCGTCATCGATCAGGAACACCGAGCAGTCTTCAAAGCGCAACACCTTCGCCGCCACGTCCAGCACCGTGCGCATCAGGTCGTCCAGGTCCTCCGAGGTGCTCAGCTCGTTACCGATTTGCACCAACGCTTCCTGCCGCACGCGAGACTGGTGCAGCGTTAAAGCCGTCAAACACAGGTCCGCCAGCAGAACAATAGAGCTCACGTCCTCCTCATCGAAGGCGTTCGGCTGGTCGGACTCGATATTGATGACGCCGCGCGTGCGCCCATAAGCATCCACAATAGGCACCGCCAGCTCGCTGACCACATCCTCGAAGAACTTCAGGTAATGCGGGTCATGGTTCACATCCCCTGTGCAGTAGGGTCGTTGCGTGGCAGCCACGTAGCCGGTGATGCCCTTTCCTTCCTCCTGCGCCACCTGCAGGCGGCGCTGACGCTTCTCTTCATCCCATCCCTGTCCCAGCGCGCTGTGGATGACCAGCTCGCCCGCATCATCGTCTACGAGCGCGATGAAGGCGCGGAAGCCTCCTACCAGCTTCATGCCCTCTTCCAGCGCGGAGTCCAGAAACCGGTCGACATCGGGCTGCGACACCGCCTGCCGTGCCACCTTGCCCAGCTGTTGTAAGGTCTGTCGGTATTGCTGCTGCTTGCTCAAAACGACGAACCGCTCCTTCTAAACTCTGAAACTGCACCTATCAGTATATCTGGAAAAACGGGGAATTGGCAACGCTCGTTGGGGATGTTCGGACGGACGCTCTTCACGCGCCCCAGAAGCTGTAGGTGGGTAGGTCGTAGACCATGCCCAGCAGGCTCCAGATACTGCCCACGATAAACTCGCCAAGCATCAAACCCAGAAAGAAAGGCTCAAACCGGCGGTAGGTCTGCAACGAGCCGTAGCGTAGCACCAGCCACTTGATAAGCCACGCGATAAACAGCGGCAACCACACGAGGTTCATGCTCCACGAGCCAGAGATGGCAAAGCCGATGGGATGAAACGGGAACCACAGCAGTTTCAACCGCAGGAACATCAGCAACGAACAGATGCCAAAGCCAATCGCCATCGCCCAGTTCGCCTGCGGGTTGGGTTTGCTGGGACTGGAAATCCATGTTGCCAGACGGTTATATGCCTCGTTGCCGAACCAGATGCCCTGAAAGAACTTGGAGGCAGTGCCGAGCTGGTAGCCCAGATGTACAAACGCCCAGAACGACGATAGCCCGCCCACCAGCACCGCCAGCATCAACGCGACCGCCATCCGCCGTTGCGAGGCGTTGACCGAACCGGCGATGCGCTGGCTCTCGATGACAATGGGAGCCGGGTGGCTGCGATAGGCACGGTTGAACCAGTAGAAGAAGTTCAACAACGCCAGACTACGCCCATCCAGCGCGCCGGTGCCGAAGGCGCGGGTAATCACATGGTCAGGTCCCGAGAAGTGGAGGTCATGCACGGGGGGACCCAGTTCCGCCCGCATCCGCATTACCGCCAGCGTCAACGCAAAATAGATAAGCACCGCCAGCACTGCCCACATTGGCGACATGCCGTAGTACCACAGGAACCCCACCAGAAACGCCAGTCCACCCATCAGCCCCAGCAGCGTCGCCCGGTAGGACATGGCTTCCGTCTCATCCGTCAGTTCGCCTGCACCGTACCACGCCTTTTGCCATGCCGCCTTCAGGTAGTGTCGCGCTGTCCACGTGAGGAACACCAGAATCGCCATGTATCCCCCGAACGCCTGCTCGCGGATGAAAGGGAAATCGGGGATGGTATCCCATGCCATGGCGTTCGAGACCACCAGCTCCGCCTTCCAGAACAGATAAAAGAACCAGCAGGAAAACACCAGGTCCAGAGGCAGCAGGTAGCCCAGACCGATGACAAACGGGTAGAACGAATAGGGCGTCCAGCCGATGGCGTTCCAGGGCTTCTGGGTGATGTAGGGCAGCAAATCCTGATGTTTGACGTTGATGGCGGGCAACGAGGGCACCAGATAGTTCAGCCCGTTCAGCGTGTCGATACCCCCTGCCAGCAGGATACCTGCCCACAGCAAGCCGTTGCGCCAGAAGGGAACGCGCTCCTCGGTCATCTGCAGGGGCAGGATGACGATGGGAAAGGTCAACCGCTCGCGTTCCACCCACAGTCTGCGAAGCAGGTTGCTGAGGCACAGCATCACGAACAACAGCGCGAAGATAAACACCATCCACCGCAGAACAGGCGGCAACCACGCCCGCAGGTGCTCCCAGCGATACAGTGTGTCGTTGCCGCGATAATAGCCCTGCAGCGCGTCCACGTCGGTGACCATCAGATCGCGCGGCAGGTATTTGCCGAAGATGTTCAGCCAGCCGTTGGACTCGTTGCTGAACTGAAACGGATGCCCCATCATCTGCACCAGCACGGGGGTCATGTCCAGCCCCGCCAGTGCAGAACCCAGACAGAGCATGGAATAGACGGTCAGGAGTTCGGCGCGATTCAGGGCGAAACGAGGAAGCCACCGGCGCAACGGCGCGTTAACCATGAGCAGAACCAGCAGCAGGAACACACAGTTGGCAAAGATGGAGATGGTGGTGGGATAGGGACCGGTGCGCACCTTCTCCATATATACCACCCAGTAGTTATTGGGCACGATGAGCACCAGCCCCAGCCCAATTGCCCACCAGCGGACGTGGAGTGTGGCAGGCACTGTCTCCGTCCGCTCGGCAAGTGCACCGGCGATACCTTGCTGGGAGACCATCGGCAAAAAGACCCCTTCCCTCTCCACAGATTCGCGGTGGGCGGGCGCATCCCTTGCGATGCGCCCGCCGGAGTGCTAGCGAGGGGCAGTCGGTGGTGCGCCTGCCGGTCCGGCTCCCCGTGGCATCATCAGGTTGGGTGGCGGCTGCAGGGGGCGGGCGGGAGGCTTATTGCGTTCGGATAGGGCACTGCCCCCCGAAAGGTACCAGTACGCTCCCGCCACCAGCACGAGAACCACGATGACGATGACGGCAGCCACCACCGGCGATACTTCACGCTTCAACGGTGATGCCATCGGCGCGCTCCTAATCTCCACCCTGAACGGACCACTCACCCCACCGGGTGGACGCTTTGCGGTGGTACTTGGCGTGTCCGTCCCCGTGCACCGAGTTGAAGCCGTCAAAGTGCCGGTACACGATGGTCGGCGGTCCCCACCACACGTCCTGATGGTTCCAGATGGGGTCGGCGCCGCAGTCCGCCCATGTCTCGGGCCACGAGCCGTCCATCAGCAGGATGGTGCCGGCAGGGTCTTCCACCGCGCCATCGGACAGATAGTGCTTGAAGCCGAACTTTGACCAGCTCCAGCTGGGGTTGGGGTCGGTGCAGGGCCACGCCCAGATGCTGTTCCACTTGTAGCTGAAGTAGTAGCGCCCGTTGCCCGGCTCGTCCCAGCCGCAGGTGCCGGGTTCATCCATCGTGTTGGGAGCGGCGAAAGTGGTGTACTCCCGCCCGGACGGACATACCTTCAGCTGGCGGTTCTTCACGTAGGGCATGTGCAGGTCAGGGAACCAGACCAGCACATTGCAGTCGCCCCACGCGCCCTCATACAGGAATGGTCCCGAGTAGGTCTCGTCATAGTCCTGCTTGTACATCTGGATGGCGAGACCGAACTGCTTCATGTTGGACAGACAGCTTGCCGCTCGCGCCCGCTCGCGTGCCTGCGCGAACACCGGGAACAGGATGGCTGCCAGTATCGCAATAATTGCGATAACTACCAGCAGCTCGATCAGGGTGAAAGCGGTTGACTTGCGCATGGTGTAACGTACCTCCTCATGTCGATATGGTTTTATGATGCAAAGGCGGCGCGACGGTGGCGCGCTGTACCAGCGAAGTGTACACCGTCTGATGCAACTCGACAGGTTCCCTTCGCTGCAGCATCGCCAGTAGCATCTCTACCGCCGATTTGCCCAGTTGCTCGTAATCCACACGTACCGTAGTCAGCGGCGGGTCGGTAAACTGTGCGAACGGCACATCGTCATGTGCCACCACCGAAATGTCGTCCGGAACGCGCAAGCCTGCCTGACGTATTGCCTGCATTGCGCCGATGGCGAGTACATCCGTGCGCACAAAAACCGCTGTCGGGCGGGGATGTCTGTCGACCAGCACACGGCCTGCCCGTGCGCCCTCGTCAGGCGTGCGCCCTGCATAAACCACCAGTTCCGAAGGAATGCACCCGCCCCGCGCTTCTATCTGCTGACGCAGCATGGGCAGCACAGGGTCCGGCTCGATACTGCCGATATAGCCCACCCGGCAGTGCCCCAGCGAACACAGCAGCTCCGCCACCTGCGCGATGCCCCGCGACAAATCCAGAGTCACACAGCCCACGTTCGCGAGCGGAGGCGGCGGGTGATGCACAATCACTACACAGAAGGTCTTCTGCGTGACCAGTTTCTGCAACCAGTCCACGCTCACATCAGGGTCGCCCACCACGATGGCGCCGTCCACCGCCCGCGAGTGCGCCCATCGCCGCAGCAGGCTCTCGCGCTCATGCACCACTCCCACCGGGTTCAGCAGCAGGTTATAGCCATGCTGGGTCAGCACCCGCTGGATGCCCCGCGCCAGCGCGATGAGGAACATATCGGAGAGCACTTCGGTGCGCCCCAGATACTCCAGCCCGATGGTGCGGCTGCGCCGGTGCGCCAGGTTCTGCGCGTGCAGGTTGGGCGTAAAGCCCAGTTCCTCCATGCGCTGCAGCACCATCTGTCGCGTCTGCGGGTTGATGCGCCCCTTGCCGTGGATGGCTCGCGAGACGGTCGCGCTGGACACCCCGATTTTGCGTGCGAACTCTTCAATGGTCATAATCGCGCTTTTTGCTGTGTAAGCGTTTACGCATCTATTATAAATATTCCACGCGAACATGTCAAGGGGTTTTTAGGGGGAATTTCGAAAAATCTAATCCGTCGCGCTGGCGTCGCCGCGGGCGCGGGCGTGGGTGATGCCGAAGAAGGTCTCCAGAATATGCCGCGCGATGGGCGCGGCTACTGCACCGCCATGCCCACCCTGTTCCACCACCACTGCCAGCGCGATACGCGGGTTGTCCATCGGCGCGTAGCAGATGAACCACGCATGGGGGCGACGACGCGGCGGGTCTTCTGCGGTGCCTGTTTTGCCTGCCACAGGGATGCCGGGGATGTTTGCCGCGTGTGCTGTGCCACCGGGTCCGGCTACCGCCGCCCGCATTCCCTGCTCGATCCAGCGCCATTGCTCGGGCGTCAGCGGTATCTGCTTTAGCACGGTGGGCGTGGTATCTATCCCCGTGCCGTCCGGTCTCACCACGCGCTTCACCACAAAGGGCTTCATCACCCTTCCGCGATTCGCCACTGCTGCCGCCACCAGCGCCATCTGCAAGGGGGTGGTCTGCACGAAGCCCTGCCCGATGGAAGCGTTCACCGTGTCGCCGTCATACCAGCCTTCTTTATAGCGTTTCTTTTTCCATTCGGGCGTGGGGATGTTGCCTCTGCTCTCGCCGACGAGGTCGATGCCGGTTACCTCGCCCAGCCCGAAGGCGTGCGCCATCTGCGCGAGGTTGTCGATACCGGTACGCAAGCCCACCTGATAGAAGTACACGTCACACGACGCACCGATTGCCTTCACGAAGCCCGTGGCTCCATGCCGACGGTGACAGCGGAACCGCCACCTTCCCAGCTGCAATGCGCCCGGGCAGTAGAAGCCGGTGTAGGGGGTAATCGCTCCGAAGTGGAGCCCCGCTGCCGCCGCCACAATCTTGAAGGTGGAACCGGGCGGGTAACGGCTGCCGATGGCGCGGTTCTGCAGGGGGTGCAGGGGGTTGCTCGCGATTTCGCGCCAGACGTGCGCTTTCACGCCGCGCGCAAAGGCGTTGGGGTCAAAGCGGGGAAAGCTCGCCAGCAACAGAACTTCACCCGTGTGGGGGTCCAGAGCGACCACTGCCCCTACTCTGTTTCCAAAAGCCTCTTCAGCGGCTCGCTGCAACCGTTTGTCGATGGTCAGCATCACCGTCGCCCCCTGCTCCGCGGGCACCTCTTCTATCTCACGCCGCTGTCGCCCTCGCGCGTCCACCTCCACCCATTTGCCCCCTGCCTTGCCGTGCAGCCACACCTCCTGCACCCGTTCCACCCCCATCTTTCCCACGTACTCCCCGGGCGACACTCCCGCATCGCGCAGGGTCTGCAGCTCCTTCGCATCCACCTCTCCCAGCATCCCCAGCACGTGCGACGCCAGCTTGCCATCGGGGTACCACCGCACCGGCTGGGGGCTAACACTCACACCGGGCAGCCACAGACGGTTCTCTTCAATGCGCGTCACCACTTCCAGAGAGATGCCTGTCGCCAGAGGAACGGGATACAGCCGCTGGGCGCGCTGTTTGGCATTGCCCACCACCTGCAGGATGTCCTCCAGAGGCATCTCCAGAATCTGGCTCAAGCGATGCAGCACCGAGTCGTCGCTTCCGACCTCTGCCGGGATGATGCTGACGACAAACTCAGGGCGGTTCATCGCCAGCGTGCGCCCCGCGCGGTCGACAATCATCCCTCTGGGCGCAAACAACCGGATAAACCGCTTGCGGTTGCTCTCCGACTGCGCCAGCAGCTGCTCCCCCATCGCTATCTGCAGATACCACAGGCGCAGGACCAGCGCGGCGAAGCCCAGAACGATTACCGCCACGTACAGCTTGAAGTGGGGCACCTGAGGGGATGCAGGTATCTCCACTCCAAAACGCCCACGCATGGCTACTCCTCTCCGGGAGGCGGACGGTGTAAAGGACACCGCTTCCTAGGTGCTTTGCCGGCAGGAAAGACCTTGATGACCACCTCAGGGCAATAGCGCGTTGCCAGCAGACCCGAATCCGCACAGATTCGAACCTTTTCCTCGGCAGGTGGAGCTGTGACCCTAGGTTCGGAGAGACGCGGTTGCGCGGGCGCGGTCACCGGCGGCGGCTCGCTCACCCGGGGCTGTAAAACCGTTGGCTCACCGCCAGACACGCTACCCGGAGTGGTCATCGCGGCCGGAGGCACCGGTTCCGGCGTTTGGGGAGCAGTAGTGGCAGGCGGTTCGCCCTCAGACGGCGGGCTGGCGGTGGTGCCGGGAACGTCCGGGCTGGCAGGCTGTTGCGAGGTGTGCAGGGTGCACGGCTGTGTGGGCTCTTCACCGCGCCGGAAGGTAAAACGGTGTGTGTGCGGACACGCGGGCGTGGCTATCATGCCGGTATCATCGCACAGGGTCAGCGTGATGGTATCCACGCTCTCTGGTTGCTGAGGCTTCTGCGGCACGTCACCCGGCTCGAGTTTGCGAAGCCACTCTTTCTGCAGGGGCACCGCCCTGCTCATAAACTCCTTCCAGATAGGAGCGCACACCGTACCGCCGAAAACACGAGGCATTGGCAGATACACTTTTTGCTTCTTAAGGGGGTCTTCCACCTCACGTGCTACCCACACTGCGGTGACCAGCTCGGGCGTGTAACCAACGAACCAGGCGTCACGTCCTTCATCGGTGGTGCCCGTCTTGCCCCGCGCTTCGGGGAAATCATGCAATACCCGATAGGCGGTTCCGCCGGGCATGCGTACCGGTCCCTTCAGCAGGTCGTCCATGGTCTTCGCGGTGGATTCGGAGATAACCCCATACGTTATCTCTGGAGCGTTTTCCTGTATAATGTCACCCTCACGGTCGCGCACGCGCACGATGGCAACAGGCTCGCAGCGATTGCCTCCCGATGCAAACACGCCGTATGCCACCGCCATCTCGATGGGACGTACCGCCGACGAACCCAGCGCGAGGGAAAGGTTCGGCTCCAGCGGTGACTGAATGCCCAGCTTGCGTGCGTATTCAATCACCGTCTGCGGTCCCACCATTGCAATGGTCTTCACTGCAGGGATATTGATTGAGTAAGCGATAGCTTGTCGCACCGTTACCGAACCGTGGTAGCGACCATCTGAGTTCTTGGGGCGATAAGGTTTCGGATAGGAAGGATAGCTGACAGGCGCGTCCACAATGCGCGAATCAGGGGTCAGTAAGCCCTTGTCAATGGCCGCACAGTAGACAATGGGCTTGAACGCCGAACCCGGCTGTCTTCTGCCCTGTGTGGTGGCATTGTACTGTGACCTTCTAAAATCCACTCCGCCCACCATGGCGCGGATGAATCCGGTTTGCGGGTCGATGGCGATAATCGCGCCCTGAGTAGCGCTGCCTCTGCCGTACTTCACCAGCCCTTCGCGCAACGCTTGTTCTGCCGCCTGCTGCATCTTCCAGTTCAGGGTGGTCTCTACGGTCAACCCCTCCCTGTAAATCTGGTCTTCACCATAGTCCTCCATCAACTGCTTCAACACATGGAACACGAAGTAAGGCGCTTTGAAGCTGATCCCTTGCTGTCGCAGGGGAACCACCCGAATCGGCTCACGCTTCGCTTCCTGATATTCCTGCTCGCTGATGAACCCCAGCATACGCATCCTTTCCAGCACCCTATCCCGCCTGCGCAACGCCAGCTCCGGGTTCTCGTGGGGTGAGTAGGCGGATGGACGACGTATCACTCCCGCCAGCAGGGCACACTCGGCAAGGGTCAGCCGGTTGAGAGGCTTGTTGAAGTACACACGGGCCGCTGTTTTCGCGCCATAAGCGCCACTACCGAAGTAGACCTCATTGAGGTAGGTCTCCATAATCTGCTCTTTGGTCAGGTGCTGCTCGATCTGGAGGGCAAGCAGGGCTTCCTGTATCTTGCGGTGGAAAGTCTTTTTCTGCGTCAGGAAAGCGTTCCGCGCCAGCTGCATGGTGATGGTGCTACCTCCCTGAGCGTACCTGCCCTCGCGCAGGTTCACCCATACCGCGCGGAATAGCGCTCGCGGACTGATACCCCTGTGCTGGCAGAACTGACTGTCCTCGATAGCCACTACCGCGTCGATAAGATGCTTTGGGAACTCGGACATCTTTGCCAGCTCGCGCCGTTCGTGGGTCAGGGTTGCCAGCACCACCCCATCCTGTGAGAGAATGCGGGTGCCGACATACGGCTTGAGGTTTGCAATCTGTTCACTGCTGGGCAACAGCTTCGAAACCTGCACCAGCAGCACCACCAGATACCCGCCGCCTACCACAATCCCCAGTAACACCAGTAGCAGGAGATAGATGAGCAGGCGCTGCCACATCGGGCGACGCCGCCTGCGCAATGGGCGGGTTACCGAACGTTTTCGTGGTCTTGAAGCCATCGTCTCTCCGTTGGTGCGACTATCAGCCTCTCCCGCTCTCATTATATCCCAATCTCGTATATCGGGTATATCATTGCACAACCCACGCACAGTTTGCAAGGCGCGTCGCCTGGAGGGTGAACCGCCCCTGACCGACCTCCCCCCGGCCGGGAAGGCGTCCGGCGGATTTATCGAACACCGCCCAAGCATACACTTGACAACAACAGCCTTTTGCCGATACAATTTATTGCGTTGGTTTGCGCAAAACTTGGTCTGAGGTGAGGAAACATCAGAACGGATCTGCGGATCAACGAGCGCATCCGGGCACGCGAGGTGCGCGTCGTGGACGAGAACGGCGTGCAACTGGGCATTTTGCCCACCCGCGAGGCACTGCAAATCGCGCAGGAACGCGGATTGGACCTTATCGAGGTCGCCCCTCAGGCTAACCCTCCCGTGTGTCGCATCATGGACTACGGGAAGTTCAAGTACCAGCAGGCGAAACGGGAGAAGGAAGCCCAGAAAAAGCAGCATGTCACGGAAGTGAAATCCATCCGGGTACGTCCCGGGACGGACGACCACGACCTGGACTTCAAGCTGAATAATTGCATCAAGTTTTTGAAAGAGGGCGACAAAGTCAAAATCACGGTGCTCTTCCGCAGCCGGGAAATCACCCGCCCCGAAATGGGGCAAAAGGTGATGGAGTTTTTCTCGAACGGCTGTGCCGAGGTCGGCGTGGTGGAGAAACCTCCCGCCATGGAAGGACGCACCATGACGATGGTGCTTGCTCCGAAACCGAAAGGCAAGTAGCGAGCAGACCGATTGCCGGTAAATGTGAATGGGGGAAAACTCCCCCATTTTTCACGCACTACTCTGCTAAGGAGATGAGCCGTATGCCAAAACAGAAGATGAAAACCCATAAAACGGCGGCAAAGCGGTTTGCCCTCAGCGGTAAGGGCAGGCTGATGTGCCTCAATGCTGCCAACAGCCACATGTTCCTGCACAAGAGTGGCTCTCGTAAACGCCGACTGGAAATCGAGAAAGAGGTCGATAAAGGCAACCGCTGGCGCATGAAGCGTCTGCTGGGAATCTAACACGGAAGGGGGTCAACAACCATGCCTCGTGTCAAACGCGGCACGATAACCCATAAACGGCATAAGGAGATTATCGAACGAGCGGAAGGTTACTGGGGGCGCAAGAAGAACGTATTTCGCCGCGCCAACGAACAGGTGATGAAGAGCCTGCAATACGCCTACCGCGACCGGCGCGTGCGCAAACGGCAGTTCCGCAGGCTGTGGATTACCCGCATCTCCGCCGCCTGCCGTGCCGAAGGCTTGCCCTATAACCGCTTCATCGAAGGGCTCGCGAAGGCGGGCGTCGCACTCGATCGCAAGGTGATGGCAGACATGGCGGTGAACCAGCCCGAAGCTTTCCGCCAACTGATAGAGATAGCGCGACAACATGCCACGTTAGCAGCGGTGGGGTAGCGGTGGAAGAGCGTGTCCGTACGCTGATACAGGAAGCGACACAAGCTATCCTGTCCACCACCAGTACAGCGGAATTAGAAGCAGTGGAAACACGCTATCTGGGGCGCAAAGGGCAGGTAACCGAGCTGTTACGTGCTCTGCCCACGCTGCCCCCGGAAGAACGTCCACGCTTCGGGCAAATGCTCAACTCCGTCAAGGCGCAGCTCCAGGCACAGATTGACCAGCGCCGCGCGGAGCTGCAAAGGCGTGAACGCGAAGAACGCCTGCGTGCCGAGCGAATAGATATTACCCTGCCGCCGCGCCCCCTGCGCGTGGGACTGAAACATCCATTGACCCAAACGATGGAGCGGGTACGTGCCGCGCTCATCGGACTGGGCTTCGAATTCGTGGACAGCCCCGAGCTGGATGACTACCGCTATAACTTCGCTGCACTCAACTACCCCGATGACCACCCGGCGATGGACGAGCAGATGTCCTTCTATGTCTCGGACACCCGCCTGCTGCGCACGCAGACCACCAGCGTGCAGGGGCGTGTGATGGAGAAACGCAAGCCGCCTTTCCGCATCGCGGTCATCGGGCGGTGCTTCCGCAACGAAACAGTAGATGCCACTCATCACCATACCTTCCATCAGGTAGATGCCTTCATGGTGGACAAAGGCATCAGCATGGCGGACCTGAAGGGAGTACTGGCGGCGTTCGCGCGGCAGATGTTCGGTGAGGACGTGCAGGTGCGCTTCCGTCCCGACTTCTTCCCCTTCGTGGAGCCGGGTGTGGATTACGCCATCTATTGGCAGGGGGGATGGCTGGAACTGGGCGGCGCAGGGCTGATACATCCGAATATCCTGCGCGCGCACGGCATCGACCCTGAAGAATGGACGGGCTTCGCGTTCGGGCTGGGCATCGAGCGTATTCCCATGATTCAATATCAGATCGATGACCTGCGGCTGTTCCTGGAGAACGATTTGCGATTTTTGCAGAGATACGGGGCGTAAGCCATGCGTGTGCCAATAGAGTGGTTAAAGGAATACGTGGATGTGCAAGCGTCGCCGGAAGAGCTGGCCCACCGCCTGACGATGGCGGGGCTGGAGGTGGAAGCGATTGAACACGATACCGGCGAGCCCGTGTTGAATGTCAAAGTTACCCCCAACCGTGGCGATTGCCTGTCTATGGTGGGCGTGGCGCGAGAGGTAGCGGCATTGTACGCCCTGCCCCTGCGACATCCGATGCCCGCCGCACGCACTACGCAGCCGGGTGAAGCCGCACAGGTAGCAAAAGTAGAAATCATTGACGACGACCTGTGCCCCCGTTACGCAGCGCGCGTGGTGCGCAACGTGCGAATCGCCCCCTCCCCCGCGTGGATGCAGCAACGCCTGCTGGCGGCAGGTATGCGCCCCATCAACAACGTGGTGGACGTGACCAACTACGTGATGCTGGAGCTGGGACAGCCGCTTCATGCCTTCGACCTTGACCTGTTGCCCAACGGACACATCGTGGTGCGCCGTGCCCGCCCCGGGGAGAAAATCGTCACGCTGGACGGCGTGGAGCGCGATCTGCAACCGGATATGCTGATGATTTGCGACGCCACACACCCGGTCGCGGTCGCCGGCGTGATGGGCGGCAGCGAAACGGAAGTGACCCCCAGCACGCACAATGTGTTGCTGGAGTCCGCACACTTCCACCCCACCTCCATCCGGCGCACCTCGCAGCGGTTGCAGCTTTCTACGGAAGCTTCCTACCGCTTTGAGCGAGTAGTAGACCCAGGTGGTGTTGTTGCCGCGCTGGACAGGGCCTGCGAACTCCTTGAGCAAATCGGCGCGGGCGAACCCCTTTCTGGGGTGGTGGACGTGTACCCGCGTCCCGCCTTAGAGCGCACTGTGACCCTGCGTCCCGCGCGATGCAACCTGTTGCTGGGGATGAATCTGGACGTGCAGACCATGCTGGATTGCCTGCGTCGCCTGCAGCTGAAGGCTGACCTGCGGGATGGGGTTATTCACGTTACTGTGCCCACCTTCCGCCCCGACCTCAATATCGAGGAAGACCTGGCGGAAGAGGTCGGACGGGTGTACGGCTACGAAAACATCCCGGAACGGCTGCCTTTCGGACACACCCATCGCGGCGGCGACAGCCCGAACACGCGCCTGATTCGCCCGCTGCAGGAGGCGTTCGTGCGGGCAGGGCTGATCGAGGTGCATACGCACACCCTGCGTGCCCCAGGTCCACTCGATGACCCCACTCGCACCCTTGTGCGCGTTCGCAACGCCGCCAGCGAGGAGCTCAGCACCCTGCGCAATTCGCTGATTCCGTCGCTGATGGATGTCGTGCTGCATAACCTAGCAAGACGGCAGACGGAGATTTTCCTGTTTGAAGTGGGAGCGGTCTTCGCGCAGCTACCCGACGGAGACTATTCAGAGACGCTGAAAGCGGGATTCGCTATCACAGGTTCGGTCTTTCCGCCCGGCTGGGACGCCCGATACCCTGCCGCCGACTTCTTCACCGCGAAGGGAGTAGTGCAGACCCTGCTGGAGACGGTCGGAGTGGCAGAAGCCGAGTATGAGGCGCTGGATGACCCGCGTTTCCACCCCGGCCGCAGCGCGCGGGTGCTGGCGGGGGGACGCGAGCTGGGTGTCTTCGGCGAGCTGCATCCCGACGTGCTGGAGCAGCTGGACATCACGCGGCGCACCGTGCTGGCGGGGGAGTTCGATGTGCAAACCCTGTGGTCGCTGGCGGAGCGGCGCGTCCGCTATGAGCCTTTGCCGAAGTATCCAGCGGTGCTGCGCGACCTGGCAGTGGTGGCAGCAGAAGATGTGCCTTACCAGACCGTCGAGCGCACGGTCAAACAGGCGGGCGGTGCGCTGTTGGAGAACGTGCGGCTGTTCGACGTCTACCGCGGCGAGCGCATCCCGCAGGGCACGCGCAGCCTTGCGCTGTCTCTCACCTTCCGCAGCCCTGAACGCACTCTCACCGACGAGGAAGTGGACGAGATTGTTGCCCGTATCGTGCACGCGCTGGAGGAAATCGGCGCGCGGTTGAGAACGTGAAAGCAGGTGATGTGTGATGTACCTCTCCCTCGAAGAACGCATTAAGCAACTACCTCCAGACCTCCAACAAGAGGTTGCCGATTTTGTAGACTTCTTGCTGCAGAAGCACCAACAACGACATGCTCAGCCGCCAACGTTTTCGTGGGCCGGGGCACTGGCAGACTTGCGCGACGAGTATACCTCCGTCCAGCTACAGCAGGAAATCGCCCGGTGGAGAACAGGCAACGGTGAGGTTGCTGATTGATACCAACATCTTTCTGGAAATCCTGCTGGAACAGGAGCACGCAGAGCAGGCACGCCGCCTCCTCAAGGATGTTCATGCCCACGAAATGTTCCTCACGGATTTTACGCTTCACTCTTTAGGCCTGATTCTATTCCGTAGGCAACAGCATCAGGTCTTCGTGGACTTCGTCCACGACATGTTCGAGCGAGCAGGGCTTCAGATGTTGAGCCTGCCGCCAAACATGTTTCAGCGAGTCGCCTCAGCATCTCGACAACATGGGATTGACTTCGACGACGCCTATCTCTACGTGGTTGCGGAAGAGTTTAACCTAGAGATTGTGAGCTTTGACACCGACTTTGATCGGACGCCAAAGGGCAGAAGAACACCAGAAACGGTCTGACGCCGTCATTGTCTCCGGGTGTTTGAGGTCTATCGCGGCGAGCGCATCCCGCAGGGCACGCGCAGCCTTGCGCTGTCTCTCACCTTCCGCAGCCCCGAACGCACCCTCACCGACGAGGAAGTGGACAAGATCGTTGCCCGAATCGTGCGCGCGCTGGAGGAAATCGGCGCGCGGTTGAGAACGTGAAAGCAGGCGAGATGCGCCTTGACCTTTGCGGTCAGATATCACGTCAACCTGTTGCCGAACGCAGTAAGTGTGGTACAATCTCGGCAGAAGCAAAAACGTGTGGAGGCGTCTCATGTCCGTCCTTATCGTCGAAGCGGAGTTTGACGGGCGCAATTTCATCGCAAATGAGCGGATAAATCTGCCTGCGGGTCAGCGCGTGCGCCTTATCGTGCAGCCTGCCGTACAGGTGCAAAGTGGTGCGGAACTGGTAGAATACTGGCGCCGTGCAGAGGTCTTGGGGGCATGGGCAGATCGTAAAGTAGATAGCGCTACCTTAGCCCGACAGCTGCGCCGTAAGGCGCAGAAACGCCGACTCTAACACGGAATGAGAGTACCAGACACGGACATCCTTATCGATATCCTTCGGGGCTTTGTTCCCGCCATTGAGTGGTTCCAGACTCTGCCAGAGCCCCCTGCGGTGGTCTCGCTCTCCGTGATGGAGCTTATACAGGGGTGCCGCTCGCATCGAGAATTACAACAAGTTTCTTTGCTGATTGCCCCACTCCCTATATGGTATCCGACTGCCGAGGAAACGTCTCTGGCACTGGAGCTGCTTTACCAATATCACCTTCAGTATCGTATCGGCATTATAGATGCACTTATTGCGGCGTGCGTCAGAACGCGGGGAGCAACTCTCTGCACCTTTAACACACGACACTACGCAGCGATACCCGACCTCAAATTAGAGTCGCCATATTCCAAAAGCGGGAGCAATGGGTGAAACAGCCAGAGTCGGAAGCATCTCGTCTTTCTTATGGAGTTCAACCTCGCGGGCTCTAAAGCGCAGGAATAACAAGAAAGACACTGTAACCACATAGCGCACAGAGTTCTCCGAGAAAAATACGGGAACTTTGCGACCACTTTTAACGATACTAGAGGTATGAACCAGACGAGTGCCATCTCGGTCAAACCGCTGTTCTCGCTGCTGGTGATTGGTAGCCTGAGTGCGCTTGCCCTGAGCCAGTTTCGCAACACCATGCCACAGGAGAATGCCACCATGCCGGTCTACCAACCGTCCGTGAACGCGCCCGAATTCCCCGAAGGGCTGGAGTGGCTGAACACCGACCGCCCCCTTCGCCTGAAAGACCTGCGGGGCAAAATCGTGATGCTGGACTTCTGGACATATTGCTGCATCAACTGTATGCACATCATCCCTGACCTGAAGCGGCTGGAGAAAAAATATCCCAACGAGCTGGTCGTCATCGGCGTCCACTCCGCCAAGTTCACCACCGAGAAAGAGAGCGAGAACATCCGGCAGGCTATCCTGCGCTACCGCATCGAGCATCCGGTGGTGAACGACAGTGACATGGTTGTGTGGACCATGTACGGCGTACACGCATGGCCAACTGTGGTACTGATAGACCCTAACGGCAAAGTGGTGGGCGCGATGTCGGGAGAGGGTATCTATGAGCCGTTCGACCGCGCCATTCAAGAGCTGATTGCCAAACATGACCCGCGCGGCGAGATAGACCGCACCCCTCTCCAGCTGAAGCTGGAGCGCGAGAAGACACCGCGGGGCATTCTGGAGTTCCCCGGCAAGGTGCTGGCAGACGAGCGCAGCGGGCAGCTGTTCATCGCCGATTCGGGCAACAACCGCATCGTGGTGGTGTCTCTCAAAGACGGCACGCTGAAAGAGGTCATCGGTTCGGGTGAGGAAGGCTACAAAGACGGAGGCTTTGAGGAAACGCAGTTCCGCCATCCGCAGGGCATGGCATACCATTACAACCGCCTGTATGTAGCGGATACCGAAAACCATGCTATCCGCCTAGTCGATTTCAAGAAGCGCACCGTCAGCACGATCGCAGGCACAGGCAAACAGGCGCGCTTCTGGAGCGAAGGCGGTCCGGCCAAGGCGACCGACCTCAGCTCACCGTGGGATGTGGTGCTGGTAGGCGATATGTTGTACATCGCCATGGCGGGGGTGCATCAGCTGTGGAGGCTCGACCTGCGTCGCGGTGTGGTGGAACCGCACGCGGGCAGCGGGCGCGAAGCACGGTTCGATGCCTCCCTTCGGCAGGCGGCTCTGGCGCAACCTTCGGGCATCACCACCGACGGCAAGAGGCTCTACTTCGCGGATAGCGAAAGCAGCTCGCTCCGCGCTGCAGATATCGACCCGAATGGACGGGTAGACACGCTGGTGGGCGGCGACCTGTTCGACTTCGGCGACATCGACGGCGAGGGGCGGCGTGCCCGCCTTCAACATCCGCTGGGGGTGGTCTACCACAAAGGTGTTATCTATGTCGCCGACACCTACAACAATAAAATCAAGCGCTACGACCTCGCCACAGGGCGCATCGAGACCTTTCTGGGCGATGGCACAGCGGGCTTGCGCGATGGCGAACGCCCTACCTTCGACGAGCCGGGCGGGGTTAGCATCGCTGGCGACAGGCTGTACATCGCCGATACCAACAACCATGCCATCCGCATCGCCGACCTGAAGACCCGACGGGTGGAGACGCTGACCATCCGCGGGCTGGAGAAACTGCGTCCGCCACAGGCGTTGCTGCGTGCCGAAGTAACCACCCTACCCCCGCAAAGCGTGCAGACAGGCGATGTGGAGCTGGTGGTGAATATCACGCTGCCAGCGGGCTACAAGCTAAACTCGCTGGCGAACTCACAGATATCCGTGAAGGCTACCCCCGCCGAGAGCATATCCGCAAAGACCGTCGCACTGACGCAGCTACCCCTGCGCGTGCCGATGACCGTGCGGGCGGACGGCGAGCTGGAGGTTACCGCCGACGTGTACTACTGTCAGGACGGCAAGGAGGCGTTGTGCTACTACAAGCAGCTGCAATGGCGCGTGCCGCTGAAGGTCGGCGCGGCGGCAAGTAAGACAGTGACCATAGAGCAGGCTCTATGATGAATGGCGGCGTTCGTAGACCTCCCTAAATGACTGACTGTCCATTCTCACCAGTCACGTAGTTCCGACATACACCTTACACGAACCGCTTTGCAGCAACTTCATAGGCTCTGCCCTGTCCGGCGCAGCGGCAGAGAAACACTTCAGACTTGTCACCCTGAACGGTTCTTCAAATGCATTACCAGCAAGATTCTATTGGACGAAAGGCGGCAACACACGTTTATGCCACGCGGAAGGGCTAAAGCTGCTCCCACTGTTCCCTCTCGATTCCTCCCTGCTTCAAGATGCGCACCAGCAGCTCAACGCTAATATTACCGTGGTGCGGATTCGGCAGAGCGAGTTTTAGCTCACCGCGCACCATATACTGGTGCTTACCCCCAGCATATGGTCCCTCAAAACCCAGAGCCCTGAGATAACGTATAAGGTCTCTGCGGCTGATTGGGCCCACGGGCGGCATCACACCTTCTCCTTCTCAATCCGCAAAGAGATGCCGTCCAGTTCAGGCAGGGTGTGGCCGAGACGCAATCCCAAAATAATCCAACCTTCCAGAACCTCTTGCAATGCGTCACGACACTCCTCGAGGGTTGGCGCGCTGGCATAGACACCTTGCAAACCGACTATCTCACCATAGTAGGTGCCATCAGATAGAATCTCATATCTTGCACGGCGCATGGCTGCACGGATGTAGTCGCTCAGCAACATCCTGACTTATCCTCCGCCTTCATTATACACCTCTGAGTGACGCAGATGTGATGAACACACAGCGATTCATGCCTACTCCACCGTCACGCTCTTCGCCAGGTTGCGCGGCTGGTCGATCTCGCATCCTCGCTCCCGAGCAATGTAGTACGCCAGCAACTGCATCGGCACGATAGCCACCACCGGCGCAAAGGTGGGATGTACCGCAGGCAACGGGATGACCTCATCCGCCACCTGACGCAGCACCTCTTCATGCCCTTCGGGCGCAACCGCCAGCACAAACCCCTCGCGTGCCTTCACCTCCTTCATGTTGCTCACCATCTTCTCGAAGGTGTGGGGCTGTGTGGCAAAGGCGACTACCGTCACCCCCGGCTCCACCAAAGCCAGCGGTCCGTGCTTCATCTCGCCGGCGGGATACGCCTCTGCATGGATGTAGCTGATTTCCTTCAATTTCAGCGCGGCTTCTAGGGACACCGCATAGTCGTATCCCCGCCCCAGATAGAAGAAACAGGTAGACGAGGCAAGCCGCTTCGCCAGCTGGATAATCTGCTCCTCACCGTGGATGACCTGTTCCACCCTATCCGAGAGTGACTGCATCTCACGCACCAGAGCGCGTGCTTCGTCATCGCTCAACCGACCTTCCAGCTGCGCCAGATAGATGCCCAGCAGGTACAGCACCGCCAGCTGGGTGATATACGCCTTCGTGGAAGCCACGCAGATTTCGGGACCGGCGTAGGTGTACAGCACATGATGTGCCTCGCGCGCGATGCTGCTGCCCACCACGTTCACGATGCCCAGCGTGGTTGCGCCATGCTCCTTGCACGCCCGCAGCGCGGCAAGGGTATCCGCGGTTTCTCCCGATTGGCTGATGATAATCGCAAGAGTCTCCTCGTCCACAATGGGGTCTCCATAGCGGAACTCCGAGGCGAACCAGATGTCCACCGGTCGGCGCAGCAGCTTCTCGAAGAAGATTTTGCCCACGATACCTGCGTGCAGCGCGGTGCCACAGGCGGTTATCAGGATGCGCTTGAACCGGCGCAGCTCATCCGGTGAGAGGCTCAAATCGGAGAACGCCACCAGCCCGTCCTGCGAAATCCTGCCTCGTAGCGTATCGCGCAGGGTACGGGGCTCTTCGTGAATCTCTTTCAGCATGAAGTGCGGATAGCCGCCCTTCTCCGCCGATGCCTCGTCCCAGGTGACCTCCATCGGCTCGCGCATGACGGGCGTTCCGTCCGCCCGCATTACCTGCACACGGTCACGGGTGACAATAGCCATCTCGCCATCTTCCAGCACAATCACCCGACGGGTGTAGCGCATGACGGCAGGGATGTCCGATGCCACAAAGTTCTCGCCCTGGCCCAGCCCGATGATGAGCGGCGAGTCCTTCCGCGCAACCACAATCTTGTCTTTATCGACCGTGCTTAACACCGCTATCGCATAAGACCCGCGCAACTGTGGCAACACTTTGCGCACCGCATCCGCTAAATCCTGCTCCAGCTGCTCCTCGATCAGGTGCGCGATGACCTCCGTATCGGTCTCGGAGGAGAAGGCATGTCCACGCTCCTGCAACGCATGGCGCAGTTCGAGATAGTTCTCGATAATCCCGTTATGCACCACTGCCACTCTGCCGGTGCAGTCGGTGTGTGGGTGGGCGTTGTCGTGCGAGGGTTTTCCGTGCGTCGCCCAGCGGGTGTGTGCCACCGCGGTGAAAGCGGCGGTCTTTTCTCCCTCCAGCAGGCTCTCCAGCCTGGCGATTTTGCCTTCGCTCTTGATGACGCGCAGGCTGCCGTTCTGCGGAAACGCGATGCCCGCGCTGTCGTAGCCGCGATACTCTAACCGATGCAGCTGGTCGATTGCCAGTTCAATGCCGTTGCGCGGACCGATGTATCCGGTAATGCCACACATAGAAGGACGCACCTCCTTGCGAACTTCTCGATTCTATTTTCGGCAAAGCGCAACTATTGTAAGATAGTTTTTTGCAAAAAACAAGGGAATCGGCTTACACTTCCCGCCGTCTTATCTCCTGTGAACCCCAAAAGGAGGTGTCAGAAGATGAAACGAGCATGGACATGGATCGCGGTAACCACCTTGCTGGCAGCGATGGTGATAAACCCTGCCTTCGCGCAGGGGCGTGGAGCGGGACGCGGGAACGCTTACGGGGCGAAGGTGCAACCCTGTCCCTATAGCTACACCCAACCCAACCCGAACGCCGGCGGCTGGTGGACGCGCGTGAACCCCACCGACCCACAGGAGAAGCAGTTTGCGGAGCAGGTGAAGGCTCTGCATGACCAGATTCGGCAGAAGCAGTTCGAACTGACGCAGATGCAGGCGAACAAGGCGGACGCGAAGGCGATCGAGGCAAAGCAGGCAGAGATTAACGCCCTGCGCGAGCAACTGCACCAGCTGCAGGTCAGCAACCGTGAACTGCACCAGAAGATGATGCAACAGAATCGCGGTGGCAGTGGCTACGGCGGCGCAGGGAACGGCTATGGCAACCGAGCGCGGGCACAGATGCGCGGAACCAACCCGAACTGCCCGTTTGTGAACACGCGATAAGACGCAAACACCCGGCAGCCCTCTGGGCTGCCGTTTTTTTTGTACCTGCAGGCTTTCGGCAGACATGCACAGAATTGGCTACTTCGGCAAGAGTTTCAGGAGGTATTGCTGATGACACGCCTGCTTACCGTAGTGACACTATGCGCGGTGCTGCTGTCTGCACAGGCAGATACGCTGGAGTTGACCGACGGCACGGTGCTTCAGGGATGTTTTATCCGGGATGAGGGAGTGCGCCTGCTGGTGTGGGAGAACATGCAGCAGGTCGGCGGACCTGCTAAAGTGTATCCCCGCAGTATGGTCAAACAGTTCAAAGTGCAACGAGACGACAGCTGGGACGCCCGACCCAACCTGCCCGACCTCACGATTACTTTCATCGAGCTGAACCCCAAACTGGCGGGCCTGCACGGCAGGGTGGACTACGACCAGTGGGGGCGTCCCAAAATCACCGGTGCCCCCGTGTTGCCGGACTTGGGCGAGGAGAGCTACCTCAAGCCTGAAGAGATTGTCAAAAAGCTCAAGCTGAAGTATCAGCCGGGCGAGCCGGTTACCCTCGCCGCACACGTCAAGAACGTGGGGTTTGCCACCGCGCAGCCGTTTGAATTCGTATGGCTGATTGACGGCAAGGAGGTGAGCCGCGGCAGACACCGGCAACGGCTGCGTGAGATGGAAGAAGCCACCTTCACCCTCAAGTGGAACTGGCAGGAAGGCTTCCACCACGTCACCTTCCGCATCGTCACGAACCAGAAAGAGATAGCTACCATCAACAACGACGTCACCGACCCGCTGTGGGGCTGGGGCTTTTTCTACATCGTCAGCAACAAGCGGGTGCAGATGTGGCATACCTTCCGCAGCGCGGCGGGAACCTTCTGCTTCGAAGACTACTACCGCTGGCATATCGATATCATGAACCTGCTGTTCGCACACAGCATTTTCCCCGCCGCTCCGGAGGGCATCAAGGCACGGGTGCGCCTTGACCGCATCATCTACACCGACGATGTGGATAAGGCGGTGCAGGGGCTTGTCGCGGAGGACGGTATCGCTTACCATCAGGGCGGCTGGATATGGCACGATAGTCCCGAAGAGAAAGCGGGCAAGTGGGAACCGCCCACGAAGGAGTGGCGACAGAACACCGAATGGTCACTCCCCCACGAGCTGGGGCACCAGCTGGGTTTGACCGACTGGTATGCGCTGGACTACGCAGGGCATGAGCATCACAAAATGCCCGATAACGGCGACCTCGTCGCCCACTTCATGACCCATCCCGTGACGATGATGCACTGGCACGCGCCGCACGTGTTCTCGGAGGCGGATGCGGTTTACCTGAACATGACGTGGGATAAACCGCGTGGGCATTTCGGCGACCACTACTTCGCCATCCCAGCCGAGAACTTCCTGCGCGTGGTGGACGTGAACGGCAAGCCGGTGCCCGGCGCGAAGGTGGAGATTTTCCAGCGCGGCTGTGTGGTAGACACGAACGGACAACCCGGGGAAGAGGCGGGGGTAAAATACTTCCCCGTTATCGAGGACGGCAACTTCGACTACCCCGTCTCCAAAGACGCCGTCATCGTGGGAAAGACCGACGACGACGGAGTGCTTCGCCTGCCGAACCGACCGGTCAAAGAGGTGCGCACGCTGAACGGCTTCCACCGCCGTCCCAACCCATTTGGCAACATCAACGTGGTGGGGGGGCGCGGGTTGATGCTGGTGAAGGTCACGAACTACAACCGTCCCTGCTACTACTGGCTGGAGATTACCGACTTTATCACCGCGTGGTTCCGCGGGCAGAAGGAGCGCTTCACCATCACGCTCAAGACACCGTATGGCTCGGTAGACTCGCCGCTGCCGCCGCGCAACGTCACGGTGGAGCGCATCGACGAGCATCACGTCCGGGTGCGCTGGGAAAAGCCGGCGGTGCTGCGGGAGACGCAGTATCTGGATCGAGCCATCGGCTATCGGGTGTACCGCCGCGTCTCCAGCGATGGACTGAACGACCGCCCCTGGTTCCCGGTGGCGACGGTAGGACCCGACACGTTCGAGTGCATGGTGGACCTGCGCCAGCGTCCAGAGGACGTATACTGGTTTTCGCAGGCGAACCGTTTTGCCGTCTCCACCATTGGCGAGCTGTCGGTAGAGAGCGAGCTGGTAGAGACGCTACTGCCAGAGAAACCATAGCCTGTCAATCAGCAGCCTGGCGTCCGCGTTGCCCGTGTTCACCACAATCTTGACGAACAGGTCGCCTTCATAGGAGACCCACCGGCTCGCAGGCGCAGGCAGGCTGAAGCGCAGTGTCTCGCCAGCGTGCGCGCTTGCGCTGGCGTTGAACACCTCTACCCACACGCCATAGGGATAGCTGCCTGTACTGAAGTCGTACAGCTGCACGCTCTCCACGACGCTGTCGCCCACGCCCACGTACTGGCGTAGGTACTCTGCGGAGATGGACGACACGCTGTTCTTGTCCAATCCGCGCACCAGCAACTTCAGCTCGATGGTCTTGCTGTTGTCCGTGCGGGGACGGGCAACCAGCGCTTTGCCGTCCGCTTCCAGCAGTTCTGCATAGCCGCCGCTAAGCGAGGCACCCTGCCCGTAGCGCCCCACGATGCCCACATCGCTCGGCGCGGTTGCGAAAGCGAGAGAGGACGGGTCCACCGTCAGCCAGCAGCGGTTGGAGGTTCTGCCACGCACGCGCACCTGCAGCCAGCCCGATGCCGCCCCATTCGGCACTTGCACCACGATGCGCGAGTCACTCCATTCCAGCACCCGCAACACGGGCTGCGGGCGAGGAACAGGACGAGTCGATAACGCCACCAGCTGCCTGCTCTGCAGTAGCACCGCTCCCGTGTTCGCGTCCCACCCAAAGCCGCGCCCGAAAATGGTCACCAACCCACCGGTCGCGGGCAGACGATGCGGGCTGATCCAGTGAATGGTCGGCGAGGTCGGGTACCAGGGGGTCAGTAACGGCAGCAGGCGAAGGGCAGACCAGGCATCCACACGCCCGTAGTTCGAGAAATAGCCCACCACAGGGTCATTCAGCGGGAGAGAGGAGTATTCCAGCGCCATGCGGATGTTCTGCACAGGGGCGTTCGGCTGGAGAGACCACAGCAGCGCTGCGACTCCCGCGGCGTTGGGAGTAGCCGCAGAAGTTCCCGCGAAGCGGTCGGTATATCCCCCGCCCCACGTGGTCGCCACGATGCCCACGCCCGGCGCGCTGACGTCCACCCATGTGCCGTAGTTGGAGAAACTCGCCTTGCGGTCGGCGGACGTGGTCGCCGCCACAGCCACCGCTTTATCATAACCCGCAGGGTAGATGGGGTATGGCTCGTCGAAGTTGCCCGCCGCCGCGACGACCAGACAACCTTTGTTCCAAGCGTAATCGACGGCGGCGCGAAGCAGTGGCGTGAGGTCGTCGCTGAAGTAGCTGATGCTTTGCACCTTCGCCCCCATGTCCGCTGCGTATACCACACCGGGGGCGAACATCGAATCGTAGGAGTAACCGTTCGAAAGCCCGATTTTCACGCACATGATGCGGCATCGATAGGCGATGCCTGCCATTTGATAGCCGTTATCCCCCGCTGCAGCAATGATGCCTGCGCAGGCGGTGCCGTGTCCATGGTCGTCCATGGGGTCGCGATCGCCGTAGGCGAAATCCCAGCCGAGGTCATCGTCCACAAAGCCGTTGTGATCATCGTCGATGCCGTTCTGGGGGATTTCGCCCAAGTTGCGCCAGATGTTGGGAACCAGTTCGGGGTGCGTGTAGTCCACACCGGTATCCAGCACCGCCACCACCACATCCGGATTGCCCTGCGTGATGTCCCATGCGGCGGGCACGTTCATCCGGAATAGGTTCCACTGGTTTGGCACCAGGGGGTCATTGGGGATGTACGCCATGCGGTAGGCGCGGTCGGGGTACGCCCCGCGCACCAGCCCTTTCGCCTTCAACAGGGCAATGGTCTCGTCCACCTGCCCGTATGGCACGTTCAGCACCGCGTAGCCCAGCTGCGGGATTTGACGCAGGGTGCGGTATCCGAGCCGCTGCACTTCTTTCTGCGCTGCCGGATGCGCGAAACGCACGATCATGCGGTCCGGCGCCGCAAGCACACAGGTTTGCGAAGTCAGAATCGGTTCCCGCGACTGCTCCGCACCCAGCGAGGCACACCACAGGAGCAATATCGCCACGAAAAGACGCCTCATCGTTTGCCTCCCCTTCTGGAAAAACGAAACAAACCACCGGCAACTATCTTACGCTATTCGGCATACCAACGTCAAGCTGGAAGGCAAGGCTCGCGGGCGCAGGCTAAAGCCTCCGGCTACATTCTGTATATTCTCGAAACACCGCCCCCATTGCCATTGACAACCCGGCAAAGGTGTGATACACTATCACCAAATCACATAAGGGTAAGCCGTCTGCGCCTCAATCGCATTGAGGCTGAAATATCGGGGGAAGTCCGGTGAGAATCCGGCGCAGGCCCGCTGCGGTGTGTCTCCGTTAAGGAGATAAGCCCGAATGCCCGGCGACGGCTGGTCACTCCCTGCAATCGCAGGGTACCCCTTCGCGGAGGGAGGGGGACGTGACCCGAAGGTGAATATCGGGCGCGTTTCAACCCACCTGGTGCGAAAGGGCATCAGGTTTTTTGTTGACGCGCCGTACGCCACCACCGCCCAGCGACGTTTCCCTCCGCGCGTCGTCAGCGGTGATTATTTTTTCGTAAGGAGGGAAACATGCCTGACAAACGCAACGCCTTTACGCTGATTGAGCTGCTGGTGGTAATCGCGATTATCGCGATACTGGCAGCCATCCTCTTTCCCGTCTTCGCGCAGGCGCGCGAGAAAGCCCGCCAGGCCAGCTGCCAGAGCAACATGAAGCAACTCGGTCTGGCAACGCTGATGTATGCCCAGGACTATGATGAGACCTACCCTGTCGCCCAGTATGCCTACAGCGGCTCCCTGCGGCAATGCTGGTTCGGGCGGGAGGTGCAATCCAACGTCTGGGACAAAAACCAGAGCCTGCTCTACCCCTATATGAAAAACGGGCAGATTCAGCGATGTCCCAGCTGGGGTGGGCGCACCCGGTTCGGCGATGGCAATGGCTACGGTTACAACTGGGGCTACATCGGGTCGGACATCTACATCACCTTCAACTGGGGCACCTGGCCCAACCTGCAGAACCCTGCATCCCAAGGGGCACTTTCGCGCCCTGCAGAGAAAGTGATGTTCGCCGATAGCGGCTTCTACAATGTGCCCTGGTACGGTGGCGACGGTACCATGTGGGAGACGCCCTACATCGACCCGCCCTCCATGTGGTGGGGCAACCCGACGGTGGACTTCCGTCACATCGATAACCGGAAGGATGTGGACGCTACGGCACAGGTTGTAAAACATCGCGGGTTCGCGAACGTGGTCTTCTGTGACGGACACGTCAAACCCATGACGCAAACACAGATGACCGACGCTCACTTCACCCGCGATTAAGGCTTACGAGTTCCTCCTGCATAACGTGCGTTCGAATGGCGTCCCCCCTTCTGCCGAAGGGGGGATTTTTTGTTACCTGTCCTGCTTGGCAGGCGGACGGTATTGCCCCGTGGGGTGTACCTCTGCCGTTGCCCCCGCCTCGCGCAGCATCCGGCGGTAGTTTATCCGCCCTGCGCCGGGGAAGGTCTACCAGAATGACCATGGGCAGGTCCTTCAGGATACCCCGACAGTGGTCACGCGGTGCAGCCAGAAGATGGCACAGTACATCCAGCACCTCTTCCGTATTATGCCCGGCATCTACCAGCACCACGTCGTAGGTGGTGTACTCCAGACTCTCCTCCGCTGCGCCCACAGGAGCTGCGGCGACCCCGGGCTTGGCAGCAGGTTTCAGGTCGTTCTGCCCGTTACAGTTATCGCAGATGAACATCTTCGCACGTGGCGAAACCTTCTGTGGCGTGCCACAGTGACGGCACACCAGTACCAGCGGAGGCACGACCTGTCCTCCCTCTATCGCCACCACGCGATGGCAGTGCTCGCAAGTGTAGTCCTCCGTTGGAGGCGCCAGAAACAGAGTTGCCTGTTCACAATAGGGACAGATCGCGCGATACGAGGGCAGGTTGTTCACCTGCATATACTGCCAGCCACCGTATCCGGCGATGCCCACGCCGGCTAATGCGACCAGCACGCCCACCACAAACGGCATCCACGCCGCGATGGTGGACAGATACAGCAGAAACAATCCGAGAAAAAGCACGGCTATCCCCCACCCTACAATGGGGATTATCCGTTGCAACTCCGCCTCTATCACTTCGGCACGGGTCGGCTGTGCCATGGCTAGACCCCCTTTTGCGGATTATCGTGTTTAAGATAACACGACCACCCGCGTGCTGTCAACCGTCACGAAAAAAAGACGCTGGTTATTTTCCCAGCGTCCAAGGTCAGGGGGTTTCTTCTTTTTTGTTGTTGCGATAAAGGCTTACAGAGCGCGCATTATCACGTCTCCGCGAATCGTGCGAGCCACCAGCGTGCCGACCTCCGCACCTGTGCCGAAGGTGCCTTCCCATTCGCCCCGTTTATTGCGTGCGAGAGCGATTCCCAGCTGGTTTTGCACATCGCCGTCGGTAGAAAGGACTCGCACGGTGCACGCCGAACCCTGCGGTAAGCCTACCGCCACATCGCCACTGGCGGTCTGCAGATTTGCCTCTCCGCAGAACGGTTCGCCAAACTCCAGACGGATGTCGCCGCTGGCGGAAGCCAGAGACACCTGCTTCGCGCGCAGCTGCTGCACCACGATATCGCCGCTGGCCGTGCGAGCACGCAAGCCCTCTGCCCCTGTGCAGGCGCACGCCACGCAACGGATGTCTCCGCTCTGCGCCTCGAGGTGTGCGCTCTCCGTTTCACTCTTCTCCAGCGTGACGTCACCGCTGGCAGAAATCAGGTGCACTTTGCCCGCCGCCTCGCGTACAGTGATGTCACCGCTCGCGCTCTCCACACTCACTGGCGACCTCGTACCTTCTACCACCACGTCACCCGCTGTAGACTGTATCTCCAAAGAGACGCCTGTCGGCACGGTGATATCCACGTCGGCGGAGGCGAACTTGCCCACCCGCGCCAGACGCACGAACACCACATCGCCGCGCTGTTCGATGACCGGCGCCCACGTTCCCGCGCCCTGCCCGGCTTGCTCCGTGCCCTCGGCGCGAATGGCGCCTTCGGCGTGCACGCGCATCTGCGTCGCGCCTTCCTGTCCTCGCACGCGCACGTCACCAAGCATGTTTTGCACAATGAGGCGCGCGCCCGTAGGGATATCCACAGTCTGCTCAAACTCTATGTCCTCCACCGTGCCCAGCCGCAGGTCGATATCCCAGCGTCCCATGCCACGAAAGGCACGCTGTGCTTCTTCCCAGCCGCGGCGGGTCTGCTCGCGGATTTCCTCGCTGATACGTCGCCACTCCTGCTGAATGCGTTTCCAGTCCACGCCCTGAAAGGCTTTGCGCAGCTGCTCCATCGCCTCCTCGAAAGCGGCTTCTTCCTTGCGCTTTGTTTTTTCAGCGCCCGGCTTCGTCATCAGCGCCTCGATGAGCATCTGCGCTTGCTCCGGGGTGAGTTTGCCCTCTCGCACCATGCGCAAGATTCGCTGCAGTTCCTCGTTCATGGGAGACACCTCCTTACCGCAACTGGCGCAACGCATCCGCCGCCTCTTCCGCGGTGATTTCGCCGCGCTCCAGAGCATCCAGAATCGCCTTCCGGCGCTCCTGCACGTCTAACTCTTCTGCCTTCTCCTCGCCCACCGCCGACAGCCCGAGTGCCTGCAACAGCGACTCCAGCCGGGCTTTCACCGTCGGATAGGAGATATTCAACTCGCGCTCGACGCAGTTATACACTCCGCGGCAGCGCAAAAACACCTCCAAAAACTGTTGCTGCTCCGGGTCCAGCCCGCAATACCGGCAGGTAGATGCCGAGAATTGACCGCGCATCTGTGTGCCGCAGCTTTCGCACACCACCTCGCGTATCTGCAGATTGCCGCCGCACACCGGACACCTTGCAGGAACGGAGTACATGTCTATCACCTCCACTGTTTGATATTATACACGCTCATGTTTAAAAAATCAAGTGGTATTGGAAAATTTTCAATATTTTCATGAAAATAATAAATTCAGATTAACAGGAAACGGAGATCTCTATCACGAATAGGGATATTGGGTACACTGATACCGGTATGGGCATTACGAAAGACCGAAGCGAGCGAAGCAAGCCTGTGCTTTCCATAGAGAACACTTGGGGCACGCAAAGCGGTTGGGCAGTAGCCAGATTCCTCGTCACCATGAAACACGCTGAAGGCAAGAAAAGAAGGGCAATAATTATCATTGCTCTAGCTGTCGCGATAGCGGTGAGCGGCTGTGGAGTGAACCCGCGCCGATTGGCGGAAAAGCGCGTGGAGGCACAGCTGCCCCGTCTCATTGCTCCGGCAAAACGATACCGCGTATACCTTCTGGGGAGGCATGAAAAGATGTTTCAGGGAAAAGTGAGGGCAGCACGCATTGTCGGCGAGGGGGTGGAGATACAGCAGGGGCTTATCCTGCGCGAACTGGTGGTGGAACTGGAAGACATCGAGTACCGGAAGGACGCTCCTCTCCGCGCAAAGCAGGGTTCCTTCCATGCCAGCGTGGACGACGAGGTTCTGCAGTCCTACCTGAGCAGCTTGCTACCACCTGTGCGCTCGCCGTGGAACCTGGTGGTATCTCGCCTTGACAATCTGCACATTCACAGTCGCGCTGGCGAAATGCGTTTATCCATTGACGTATACACCCGTCTGGGTGTGAAGATTTCGGCTGAGCTAAGCGGCAGACTGCGCCTTAAGGAAGGCTCACAGGTGTGGTTCGAAGACACGGAGATGAAAGTCATAGGGCTTTCTGTGCCCGACAAGGTTCGGGAGCTGCTTTCGGAGCTGTTCCTGAACCGCCCACTGATAGACCTGTCCGGTATCCGGGCGCCTGTTCGCATCGAACGGGTGGCTGTTGGCGAAGGAACACTGATGTTTGAAGGAGCGGTCTTGGTGGACAGGCTGGCAGACCTGATGCGCGGTTAATCAGGCTTTACCGGCTCGCGTTGCTGGGGCGATGCCCACAGTTGCAGCAAACGTGCAAACTGGATTTTCTCCATACGGCTCATCTCGGTAAAGCGTACCCCGATTTCCCAGCCGTCCTGGTCCAGCAGTTTGCCGGTTCGTACGATTTCCGCTACCGCACGCACCGCCTGCTGGTTGACCGGAGAGATAAAGAGCAGTTCCACCGTGTTGGAACGCAAAACCACCCCTTGCGGCAAGTAGATGCGAGCACCTCCCGCCGAGATGTCCCGGCATTCTCCGGTTATCCACTCTGTATCTCCGACCACACGCAGGCGCACCTGCATGTTGCACCGGTAGCGCTCATGCTGTCGCCTCTGCTGGAAGCGAAAGGAGCCGTCGACGCAAACGACAATCTGACCGTCCGCAGGAAGGTACTGCTGGATAACTGCCTCGGCGGTGTAAACCCCTGCTCCCCCGCTGATGACCACCAGCACGTTGGTGCCCGGCCTCACCAGCCCGTCATGAAGCGGCTGGTTTTTCAGGTGCACCTCCATCAGAGGACGTGCTGTCTTTCCCAGCATCCCATGCAAAGTCAGCAGCGTGCCGCCTGCCTTGAAATGTATTTCTACCGGGTCCCCTGTTTGAAACACGGACGTATCGCTCCTGCCATCACTTTATCCATGTCCATTATCGGCTACGAAGGCGGCAGAGTTCAGGTCAGGAATAATGCTGAGTCCCCACCTCTTGCGGTGTGCGCCAGCGTCTCTCTGCAACAGATTCATGCTGCTTTCGGTGCACAAACCGCGCCACACGCTCATGCTGCTCGGCGTTGAGGTCGGCAAAAGCACAGTGCAGGCGGTATTCCAGATGCCCGTCCACCACAGTCTCGGACACTCCTACTACTGTCAGGCGCGTGGAGGCGGGCAAAATCTCAGATAACGCCGGTACTTCCAGGCGCACCGTGCTTCCCACCACAGGAGCCACCGGCGCCTGCACACACACTCCGCCTCCACCGATGTCCAGAATCATTCCGGCATACCGACCAATGCTCTTTCCACCGACAATCTCGACAGTAGCCGGGGCGATGAGTTCCACGCGCGCAAACTGTCTTCTCTGCAAACGATGAAGCAGAGGCTGTCGGTGTAACCGCAAAACACATGGTTCACCTCTTTCCACACCGACAACCTCGGTTTCCATCACATACAGGCTGTCTATTGCGTTCACCGCCAGAGCGACCCGTGTGCCTGGCACGAAATGCTCATCCTCTGCCAGCACGGGCAGGTCCACATCTACTGTGCTGGGGTGAACGCTGCGCACCATCGTACGCCATCGGCGCAAACGCTCCTCCTCGGAACCGTCCAGCAGTTGCAGGTAAGCACATTGCCCTCTGCGCAACTCCGAAGAAGATATCAACCCCTGTCCGCGTAGAAGGCGAATGCGATGCAGCCACCAGAGGTACCACAGATAGCGTAAAGCGAGGATAGCAATCAGCACGAGACTAATAACCAGCGTGCCCACCCATATCCATGACTGTCCATCGGCTACAAGAGCACGCTGCCACCACGCCGAAGGGCGGCTCACTAATGCGCTCTCCGCCAATACAACAACCATGAGCAATCCTCTCCTTGTTCATCCTCAACGAGTTCCTTCCACACCGGAGAGGATTTGCCTTCTGGTACAGCTACGAGCAAATGGGCAAGAAGTGGCTGAGCAGATAAACAACCGGTAAAGCGAACAGCAGGCTATCAAACCGGTCCATGACTCCACCATGTCCGGGCAGGAAGCCGCCAAAGTCCTTTATCTCCAGTTCGCGCTTCAGGGCGCTTTCGAACAGGTCACCTGCCTGCCCCATCACTATCGCCACCAGCGCCAGCACCGCCGCTGTCACGGGCGGCAAGCCTGTTCCCAAAGCGGTCAGGCTGGCGGCAACTGTCCCCAACAGTGTACCCGCCGCCGCTCCTTCCCAGCTCTTGCGCGGACTGAGTCGGGGAGACATTCTCCGCCTGCCGAAGCGCTTACCCACGAAGTAGGCTGCGGAGTCACACACCCACATCGAGACACACGTCAGCAATATCAGGCGCACGCCGTCCGACAACCACACCCCCTCCCCGGCACAGCCCGCATCTATCAAACGCAGTTTCACCCAGATGCCCAGCAACAGCCCGGGATACAGAACCACGAACGCAGCCGTGCCAACATTCCGCCACACACCCAACTTCCCCAGCCTCTCCGCCTGCCACACTTCCCACGCCAGAGCAACCAGCACGACAGAGGCAACCACCAAACGAATGCCCTTCAGAAAGGTCGTCTGCGGCTGCGACCCCAGCCACGCATCAAAGGGCAGGTACACCGATAACATCGCCAAAGGGCGGTTCACCCGTACCTCCGGATACCGTTTCTCCACCGCCAACAGCATCTCCAGCATACCCATCAGCGCTATCAGCATCACCAGTACCACCCAGGTACTCCCCGCAGGCATCACTGACGTCGGCGGACCCACAAGCGCGAGCAAAAACACAGGGATACCAACCAGCGCAGTCAGCACCCGCTTAGCCAGCTCGGTCATCGGCGAGCCTCCACGCATACTCATACTCCTGCGGGGTGTCGATATCGTAAGCCAGTTCCGGGTCGCACTCCACCGCCCGACAGCGCATCCCCAACAGTTGTTCGGCGCGACGTTCCACATCTGCTACCCTCAGCTGTCGGGTAGCGTATTTCCACAGAACATACCACCCTGCCAGCATCGCCAGCCGCCAGAGGCTCTTCCGCCGCTGCGCGACCTGGCGTATCCATTCGGCACGCGCCAGCAGTGCAGCGGGTTCGACCATCATTGCACACCCCGCCACAAACTCGCCATCCCTCAGGCGGGCATACGTGCTGGGCGAGCCGGGGAAACGTGCGTCGAACACCTCGCGCCGGGCTATCGCGTAGCAGAGCTGCACATCGGGCGGACAGGCATCCACAAAACGGTTGATTGCCTCGGCCGTCACGAAGGGCAGGTCTGAAGTGAGGTAAAGCACGCGGGGATATTCCGCCACCACCCGCGAACCGGCGATAAGGTTCTCGTGCGCCTCCCGAAGCTCGGGTACGAGGGTTTCATGCGGGGGATTTAACCAGTGTTGCAGTTCCGCACTACCGACAATGACAGTGCGCTCCGCCCGCCCCGTTGCCCGCACCGCGTCTAAAACGACTTCGAGCAGAGTGCGCCCCCCTGTTTTTAGAAGCGCTTTGATAGGGTAATCCCTGCTTTCACCGCTGTAGTCGCGGGGAACGTTCAATGCAAACTCCGTTCTCGCGATGCGCCCGCCTGCCGTTATGACTACTGCAAGATTCATCCTCAAGGCGCTATCACCACCCGGTTCTTGCCAAATCGCTTCGCCCGGTAGAGTGCGGTGTCTGCAGCAGCAATCAGGTCGGAAACGGTGAGCGCATCCTCGGGATAACTTGCAACACCGATGCTCACGGTGCAGCGCACCGGCGGACCGCCAGGATACCCCGGAAACGGTGTGCGCGCTACCACCTCGCACAGCCTCTGAGCCAGCACGACAGCCGATTCCTTATCGGTTTCCGGCAGAATCACCGCAAACTCCTCGCCACCATACCTGCCCGCGATGTCGCTCTGGCGGATGTTCTGCCGCAGTATCTCTGCAAGCTGACGTAGCAGTTCGTCTCCCTGCTGATGGCCGTAGGTGTCGTTGTACCGCTTGAAGTAGTCCACGTCTATCATCAGCAGGGTCAAAGGATGGTGATAGCGTAGCGAGCGGGACAGCTCCTCCTGAAGCCGCTCATGCAACCGGCGATGGTTTAATAAACCCGTCAAGCCATCGCGCACCGCCATCTCCGCGGTCTGCCGATACAGCCGCAAGTTCTCCAGTAAAATCGTCAGATGTTCCACCAGTACCTGTATGGTCTCATAGTCCGCTCGCACAAACGGTTCCCGCTGTGGGTCACGCTCCAGTATCAGCAGACCCCAGGGGTAGTCGTGGACGCACAGCGGGATAAGCAGCAAATGTCCATGAAAACGCTCCTGCAGGTCGGGCAGGCGTTCGGAGAGTGAATGCGCAAGCACCAGCGGTTTTCGGTGGTCTAACGCTTTGCCCAGCATCCCGTTCGCCTCTAGGTAAGCAGGAAACACATCCCGACTTTGCTGCGGGTAAACGCCAACGATTTGCAGGTGCGCCTCCTGACGGGCGTAGCTCCACAGGGTCAGCCGGTCAAAAGGCAACAGACGGCGCAGTTCGCTACCAAGGTCTTGCAGCAGCTGGTCCGGATGCAGATGGGCTATCAGTCGCTGGTGCATGGTTCGCAGGGCGCGGATTTGGCGTTGCGCCAGATGCGCCTGGATAAACGCCCGCGCCGACAACAACCCGATAGCGCCCATCACGCAAAACAGTACGATGGACAACCATCCCCACGCGCTCTGTATAGATAACGTTGCCATCACCGTGGGGAAAGCCACAGCGTCCACGAACATCTCCGCGCGTGCTACAGACCAGAAGGGCACTTTTCGTCCGCCTTCACCCCACCACAGCAAAAGCACCCGCACCACCCCAAACAGCAAAGCCGCCGCCAGTACTCGCAACAAGAACTGCCAAGTTACTGCCGAAAGACTAGCGGAAGGGTGTAACAGGAGACCGCTGCACATCACCGACAGTGCGACTGCGGAGGCGTACAACAGCGTATTGTAGCGTTCACGCACGACACGCTGTGCCATCCACCCCGCGACGAGGCTCATCGTACCGCCGAGGACTGCGCCATATAGCACACTGGTGAAGAAAACCACCGCTCCGCCGAAGCGCACCCTGCGGGACCTCAACCGCCCTACGGGTAACGCCATCGTCAGCACCGTGAGCAAGAGGAGCAGAGACAGGGGTAACGGGTGCACCACTTGCACAGGCTGCAGCCACCAGCACACGGGCAGACCCGCGAGGGCTATACCCCACAAGACCTGTTGCTTTCGTTGCAGACCGTGCACCAAAGCGATTTCTCCTGCCGCAAGCTCTTGTGGATATTATATGGCGAAAGCGGTTCGGTTGCAAGCCTGCGATATCCAACGGCGGGAGCCTTATGTAGCCGCAGGCTAAAGCCCGCGTTGCTGGAGGGCGACCCCCCGCGTGAGCCGATCCCCCACCCGACCTCCCCGTGGACGGGGAGGGGTTTTACGGCTCGGTAGGGGTCTCGCCCTCCACAGAAGACGTGCACTACCTTCCGTAACCGCCAGGTGGGGATGGCGCTGCCGACGGCGTACGGGACTGCCCCGGCATCGGTGGTGCCAGATTGACACCGGGGGGAGGGGTTCCGGAAATGCGTTTGGGTCCCTCAAACCACTGCCTCGCGTAGAAGAAACCCGCTATGGCTAACACCACCACAATCACCAGCACCGCCACCCAGGGCGGAATCTCGCGTTTCATCTCACACCTCCAGATAGCGACCTCCGGCAGTGCCGGAGGTCGTTTGATTTGACGTGTTTACGGGTTCAGCACAGGGTCCGCGTCACGGTCTGCCTGCACCGTCCACTCATGCGGGAAGGTATGTCCCCACTTGCGGGTGGAAACATGCCCATCGGTCCAGATGATGTTTTGCATGCTGTTGAAGAAGCCCTGCACGTTGGGGTCCCGCGAGCTCCAGTTGGTGCCGGTGCACGTCCAGGTGTTCCATCCCAGCCGCAGCGGATAATCGAGGTGACCATCCTGCCACGAGTCCGGGCAGTGCCCGTTCACCACGTAGATGGTGCCCGCTGGCTCCTGCAACGCTGCCTGGCTCAGGAAGCGGTCCCAGGCGATACCATAGTGTGCACCGGGGTTGTTGTCTTTCCACAGGGTATGGTACCACGTGCCCACCCCGTTGAGCATGTAAGAGAAGTAAAGCGTGTTACCATCGGGGCTGAGGTTGATATTCAGTGCCTTACAGACCCATGGTGCGTTGGCATCATACGCAGCCTCCAGCTGCGGCGAGAGGAATACCCGCGTGTTCTTTACATAAGGCTGCAACAGCGCGGGCCAGTAGACCCATGGACCGGGCGAACAGCGGGGGTCTCCCTCGTAGGGCAGACCATAGCCCAGCAGCTTCTCGTCATAGTCCTGCGAGTACATCATCAACGCCAGACCCTGCTGTTTCATGTTGCTGATGTCGGAAGCCTGGCGGGCTTTGGTGCGCGCTTGGCTGAACACCGGGAACAGAATAGCCGCCAGTATCGCGATAATCGCGATGACCACCAGTAGCTCGATGAGCGTAAAGCCAAACCGTTTCATCATTTTTCCCTCCTTGTTCTCTGGTTCGTTTAGATTCGGAATCTGCGTCACACGTGAACATGGAACAATCTTCTACTGACCGCCGTTCCATCACCTCCTTCGCAGGGAAGACTCCCGCACCATCAGCTGCGGCAACAACACCGCCGACTGCAAGGGGGCGTTTGGCTGCGCCATGCGCCGCTGCAGGAACTCGCACGCCACCCGACACATCTCCTCCAGCGGCTGCCGAACGGTGCTGAGAGGAACTTCCAGATACTCCGTATCCTCGATGCCGTCACAGCCGACCAGAGCCACTTCTTCAGGAACACGCACGCCCAGCAAACGCAATACGCGATACGCCCCCAGAGCCATCTCGTCGTTGTGGCAGAAGATGCCGTCAGGAAGACCGAACTGCTCAACGTAAGCTGCCACCGCCGCCATCGCTGCGGAACGCGACTGGTCCACGCTGACAATGTACTCCTTCGGCAGACCTGCCACTTCCACCACCGCGTCGTAAGCATCACGACGTGCATCGCCCGGATGGCGTGACTCGGCATTAACCAGATAAGCCACTCGGCGACAGCCCTGTTCGATCAGATGCTTCACTGCCTGCGCGGTTCCCGTATAAAGGTCCACACCGACATAGTCCACATCCGTCAGATAATATGCGCCCACGCTGACCACCGGCACCGGTCGCCGATGGGAGATTTTTCGCACTGAGCGCAACGCCCCCACGCATTCAAAACCAATAATCCCGTCCACACGCCCCCAGCCGTGCCGGGGTGGCTCGTTCTGATGCCCCACCTGCCGAATCAGCAGCTCGTATCCCGACCGCCACAGGGTGGTCTCCATCAGGTGGACTATCCTGGCATGAAAGACAGTAAACAGCTGGCTCATCCACAGCGCCACCGTACAGGTGCGCCCCGTGACCAGCGAGCGCGCCGCCAGATGGGGCTGATAACCCAGCTCTTCCGCCGCACGTAGCACGCGCTGCCGCGTCTGCTCGGAAATCAAGCGTTCTCCTCTGCCGCTGAGCACCCGCGACACCGTGGAGGGCGATACACCAACCTGCTCTGCGATCTGCTTGATGGTGACTTTCATGGTCTCCGTCTATGCAAACGTTTGCATTGATGGCTCCATTATACCCCTGCCCTGCGAATTTGTCAACGGGAACAGGGGGGTTCCTCTCGCTTGCGTTACCCGTTCCTTTTGCGTATAATCTAAATCGTTAACCAATATGGGAGCACAGGCGATGAAGAAAGTGGTTTTGGTCTATTCCGGGGGGCTGGACACCTCGGTTTGTATTCCGCTGATGCGGGAAGAATACGGCTACGACCACGTGATTACCGTTACGGTGGATGTGGGTCAGCCCGAGGAGGACATCCGCGAAGCGGAAAGCAAAGCGCGGGCACTGGGCACAGAGCATTACACCGTGCCTGCCAAAGAGGAGTTCGCCCGCGATTACTGCTTCGCGGCGGTGCAGGCAAACGCCAGCTATGAGGGCTATCCGGTCAGCACCTCCATCGCCCGCCCGTTGATCGCCGCCAAAGCGGTGGACGTGGCGAAGCGGGTGGGTGCTACGGCATTCGCCCACGGTTGCACAGGCAAGGGCAACGACCAGTTTCGTATCGAGTTTACCCTCCGCGCGCTCATGCCCGATGCGGTCATCCATGCGCCTATCCGTGAGCGCAACCTCACCCGCTCGTGGGAGATAGAGTACGCCAAATCGCGCGGCGTGCCCATCACCCAGAGCGTGGAGAAAATCTGGAGCATCGACGAGAACCTGTGGGGACGCTCTATCGAAGGCGGAAGGCTGGAGGAACCCGACTATGCCCCGCCCGAGGAGATTTACCGCTGGACGCGCAACCCGCAGGACGCCCCTGATGCGCCGCGCGAGGTGACACTGCAGTTTGAGAACGGCGTACCTGTCGCCATCGACGGCGAACCGCTCTCCCCCGCGGAGCTGATTGCCAAACTGAATCGCATCGCAGGCGAGAACGGCGTCGGGCGTATCGACATCATGGAGGACCGGATGCTGGGGCTGAAGGTGCGCGAGAACTACGAGTGCCCAGCCGCCGTGACCATCCTGACCGCGCACCACGCGCTGGAGGCACTGGTACTGACGCGCGAGGAGCTGCGCTTCAAGTCGCTGGTGGACGCCGAGTGGGCGCAGCTCGCATACTACGGGCTGTGGTTTGACCCCTTCAAGGAGGATCTGGAGGCGTTCATCCGCCAGACGCAAAAGCGGGTGACCGGCACCGTATGGCTACGCCTCTACAAAGGCAGCCTGCAGGTCGTTGGGCGAAGCAGTCCGTGGGCGCTGTACTCCGAGGAGCTGGCATCGTTCGACACCACCACCTTCGACCAGCGCGAAAGCACCGGCATGGTGAAGATTTTCGGCTTGCAGGCGCGGATGTATCACGCCTTGAAGCAAAAGCGAGAGGGCAACAGCACGCCATGAGCAAGCTGTGGGGAGGACGTTTCGAGAAGCAGACGGACGAGGCGGTGGAGGCGTTCACCGCCTCTATCGGTGTCGATGCGCGGTTGTGGGAGGTGGATATTCGCGGCAGCATCGCGCACGCGCGGATGCTGGGCAAAGTCGGCGTGCTGACGCCGGAAGAAGCGGACGCTATCATCGCTGGTTTACACGCGCTGCGTGAGGACATCGCGGCAGGCAGGATCGCTTTTGACCCGAAGGCAGAAGACATTCACTCCGAGATTGAGCGACTGCTCACCGAGCGCATCGGCGCGGTGGCAGGCAAACTGCACACTGCCCGCAGCCGCAACGACCAGGTGGCAACCGACACTCGCCTTTACCTGCGCGAGGGAATAGATACCTTGTGTGAGCAGATACGCCTGCTGCAAAAATGGCTATTGCAAACAGCACGTAACCATCTGCACACCATCCTGCCCGGCTTCACCCATCTGCAGCACGCGCAACCGGTGAGCCTTGCTCATCATCTGATGGCGTATTTCTGGATGTTTCAGCGCGACCGCGAACGGCTGACTGACTGTCGCAAGAGGGTGAACCTGCTCCCGCTGGGCAGCGCAGCACTGGCAGGCACCTCCTTTCCCCTTGACCGCGAGATGGTAGCGCAGGAGCTGGGCTTCGACGGGCTGTGCGAGAACAGTCTGGACGCCGTGTCCGACCGTGACTTTGTGGTGGAGTTCCTGTCCTGCGCCGCACTGGTGATGACACATCTGTCGCGTCTGGCGGAGGAGTTAGTCTTGTGGAGCACGCCTGAGTTCGGCTTCGTGGAGCTGGACGATAGCGTCACCACCGGCAGCAGCATCATGCCGCAGAAAAAGAATCCCGACGTGGCGGAACTCATTCGCGGGCGCATGGCACGCGCGGTGGCGGATTTGACGGGCGCACTGGTCATGCTGAAAGCGCTGCCCCTTTCCTACAACCGCGACCTGCAGGAGGACAAAGGTTTTCTGTTCGATGCGCTGGATACGGTGCTTTCCAGTGTGTCCCTCATGCATTTGATGCTATCGCGGGCGCAGTTTCGCACCGAACGGATGCGTCAGGCGGTGCGCGGCGACTTCTCCAATGCCACCGACCTCGCCGACTATCTGGTGCGCAAGGGAATGCCTTTCCGACAGGCACACGAGGTGGTGGGGCGTGTGGTGCAGTACTGCCTGAAACAGGGCGTGGCACTGGAGGATTTGGACGTGGCACAGCTGCGTACCTTCAGTGACCTGTTCGGCGCCGACGCCGTGCAGCTGCTGCAACCCGAAGCGGTGATGCAGGCAAGACGCTCTCGCGGAGGAACTGCCCCCGAGGCGGTTCATCAACAAATCCAGCTGGCAACGCAACTACTGGGAGGTGAGGATATCCGTTGAACCGATCCTACCGCTATCTGGACCTGATCACGGTGAGCTTCGTCGTGGTGCTTTTGCTGTCCAACATCGTGGCGGTGAAGCCCGTCAGAATACTGGACTTCCTGCGCCTCGACCTCGACAGCGGCACGCTACTATTCCCGATTTCGTACATTTTTGGCGACGTGCTGGTAGAGGTGTATGGCTATGCTCGCTCCCGACGGGTCATCTGGATGGGTTTCGGCTTTAACTTGCTGGCGGCACTGCTGTTCTGGGTAATAGTGATGCTGCCGCCATCGCCCGAATGGAAAATGCAGGACGCCTTCGCCATGATACTGGGTCAAACGCCGCGTGTCGTTGCGGGCAGCCTGATTGCCTTCTGGTGTGGCGAGTTTGTCAACTCCTACGTGATGGCGAAGATGAAGATATGGACGGGCGGGCAGTTCCTGTGGACACGCACCATCGGCAGCACCATGGTGGGACAGGCGGTAGATACCGTGCTGTTTCAGACAATCGCCTTCGCCGGCGTTTGGGACACGGGACTGCTGCTGCGTGTGATCGTATGGAATTACACCGCAAAGGTACTCTACGAGGCTCTGGCGACCCCTCTCACCTACGCAGTGGTTGGTTTCCTGAAGAAGGCAGAGCAGGAAGATTACTACGACTACGACACCGATTTCAACCCGTTTGCCTTGAAAGCGTAGGGGCAACGCGCGGTTGCCCCTACGGAGTGGTTCGCTAACCCTGCGAAGCGTATGCTTCGTACACGATTTCCACCGCACGCAAGCCGTCGTATCCGGTGACCTGCAGCTCTTTCCTGCCCAGGCAGGCATCTACGAAGTGCTGTATCTCCCCGACGAACCGGTCTGGACCAACCTCTTCCAGCGGTTGCCAGTCGTCCATTTTGTTCGTCTTATAGCGGCTCTTGAAGCCGTCCCAGTAGTGCACCATTGCCGCGCCTTCCGTACCGTACACTTCCACCACGTTGAACCCGGCAGCAAGCACCCAGCTGGCTTCCACCACACCCATCCGCCAATCGCTGGTGGACAGCAACGCAATGGCGGTATCTTCGACCTCGCCGATGGCAGGGTTCGTCTGACGGGTCACCGCCTGCACGCGGGCAACTTCTCCCACCAGAAAGCGGAACAGGTCAATGCTATGCACACTGGTATCCATCAGCACGCCGCCTCCAGCCACTTCCTTGTCCGAGAACCATCGCTCTTCCACCCCTTTGAACGGGCCCGCAAAGCGGTTGCGGAACATGACCACTTCTCCCAGTTCGCCCGCATCGATCAGCCGTTTGAGAGCCGCTATCGGGGGGTGGAAGCGGTGGCAGAAAGCGGTCATGAGTTTGACCCCTCTGGCGTCCGCTGCCTGTACCATTTTTCGTGCGGCGTCGGGATGATGAGCCAGAGGTTTCTCGCACAATACATGCAATCCCTTCTCTATCGGCAGCAACGCCGCATCCAGATGGGCAACGGGAGGCGTGCAGATGTCCACGGCATCCAGTTCACTCCGCTCCAGCATCTCCTCCACACTGCGGAACGCATCCGCCCCTACCTGCTGAGCAGCCGTGCGCGCAACTTCCTCATTGATATCGGTGACCGCCACAATCTGCGCTTCCCGTACGCGCTCGTAACTGGAGAGGTGCGTCCGTCCGATACCGCCTGCACCTATCAAGCCAACGCGAAGTTTTCGGTTACTCACGGTGATTTACCTCCCTGTCTCTGTTGTATTACACAGGCTTCTCGACGCATCTCCTCAGGCTGATGAGGTCGTTGAAGCCTGCGCAAACCAGGCGTTCATAAATCCATTTTTCTATTTCGCCATTGCTCCCCTCAGTTCCCGCTTCCGGCGCGTATTTTGCGGTGAAAGAGATGCGTATCGGTTGCCGCCAAACGGCAACAGGAGTGCCTGCATCCGCGCGCGAATTGGAAAAGGGGAGGAGGAAGATGCGTGTCGTTACCTTTGGAGAGACAATGCTTCGTTTATCTCCGCCCGGCTATCAACGCATCACGCAGGCGGAGCGGTTCGAAATCGCCATTGCCGGCACGGAAAGCAACACGGCAGCGGTGCTGGCGCAGCTGGGTATTCAAACCCTCTGGTTGTCACGTCTGCCCGATAACCCATTGGGGCACCTGGTTGCGCAACGGCTCAGGGCGCTTGGGGTGGATGTGCAACACGTCTCGTGGGACAGCGATAGCCGATTGGGGCTGTACTTCGTGGAAGCCGGCGTGACGCCGCGTCCTACCCGTGTGTATTACGACCGCAAAGGCTCGGCAATGAGCTGCTGGCGTCCCGGAGAATGGGACTGGCACAACCTGCTTCGCGGTGCGAGCCTGCTTCACGCAACAGGCATCACGCCTGCACTGAGCGAGGGCTGCCGAGAAGCCACCCGCGAGGCGTTGCAGGTCGCACGTGAGATGAACGTATCCGTTTCATTTGACCTGAACTACCGCTCGCTGTTGTGGTCTCCCGATGAGGCGCGCCTGGTGATAGAATCGCTTCTCCCGCTGGTGGATTTGCTGATAGTCTCCCCCGCCGACGCGCGCACGGTGCTGGCAATAGACGGCGAGGATACGGATATCGCCGCGCAGATACAACGACGCTATCGGGTTCCGGTGGTTGCCACCCCGTTACGCGACCAGCAATCGGCGACGATGGGACGACGTTTCAGCGTGGTGGCGACAGCCGAGCATGTATGGCGCTCGGAGGGATGTCCTTTCGAGGTGATAGACCCCATCGGCAGCGGCGACGCCTACGATGCCGGTCTGTTGTACGGTTATCTGCAGGGGGATATCGACCTGGCGATGCGTTGCGCGGACGCCCTTGCGGCACTAAAGCACACAGTGCCGGGAGATATGCTGTTTATTACACGCACCGAATTGGAGCAGCTGCTACGTGGAAACCTGAGAGGGATCCTCCGGTAAAAGGGCGGGGGGGAAGGTACCCTCCCGCCTCGCCATGTGCTAGAATAGCCAGTTCAGTTCAACAGTCAGGTCGTTCACATCAGACTTACCGCTGTACTTGCGGTTGCGGTACTCCACCACCAGTCTGCCCACGCTGTTCAGACGATGGCTCACTCCCACCGACAGCCCAACTAGGCGGTTCTCAGTATCGCTAGGGATGTCGCGATAGAAGTGGTCATAGCGCACCCACCCCAGCGTGGTGTCGGTGAAGTGGTAACCCAGTTCGGCGAACCAGGTACGCACCCGACGCGATGCAGGCAGGTCATGTTTGCCCGACAGTGCGCCTGCGGAGAGGGTGTACTGCGCGGTAGTGTAGTTGCCGAACACGCCCACGCGGTCGAATTTGTCTTCGGGACCGCCAGCGGTCTTAAATTTGCCGCTGTAGCCGTACACCCCGATGCCGGTTCCGCTGTCTCCAGCACATACTCCAGAGTCGCGTAGACATCCTTGAAATTGTTGGTCTCCGCGATATTGGGGTTGGCGTTACCGCCCGCGCTGTTGACGATGCCCACCTCGCCGAGCAATTTGCCTTCGTACACGTAGCCTGCAGACACCCCGTATGCCCGGTCGCGCGGGGTGTAGTCGTTGCCACCGCCGGGGCGACGGTTGATCGCCTCGTTGCGGCTGTTCGACAAACGTCCACCTGACCCGTAGTAGTAAATCAGGTACGGGTAGATTTGCCCCGCGCGAACCCAGTAGAAGGTATCCGCTGCGGCGTCCGAATTGTAAAACAGGTAAGCATCTGCCAGCTTGGAGCGACTGCCCGCCCCGGCGGCATCCCCTGCCCGTTCGTGCATGTAGTACTCGAAGAAGTAGGAGAAGTTTTTGTCGATAGGTCCGCCGGAGTAAATGGACAGCGACTCCACATCGAACTTGGTCGAGGGGTCGGCATCCTTATCGGCAACGAAGCGCACCTTGCTCGCCCAGCTGGTATAGTTGGCGAGATTATAGCCTTCGCTACCGATGCCTTCCTCATCGGGCATGCGGGCCCTCGCAGCAGGAACATGCGCCCGGTGTGGTTCAGCTTGTTCAGCCCCCAGTGGCAGGACGAGCAGTCCGCCCCGGTGCGCCTGCCCCAGGCAGGAACCGCGTGTGCCGCCACGCTCAGTGCGAACAGCGCGGCGAGAGTGACAGCAGCCGTGCGAAGCATGGTAAAACCTCCTTTTTGTGGTTTCGCGCTTGCCCCGCGACGGCCCGCTCTTCTCTCCTGTGTTGTGCGTAACGTCCGTCGCGCGGCATACGCCTTTGAGGTTCGCTTTTCGCGCCGGGGGAACAGATCCCTCTTTCTACCCTAAGATTTATCGATAAAAAGAACGGGGGGACCGCTGCCCCACTCGTGCGGAGGCAGCGGCTTCGGAAGAGGCTTACTTCGCTTGAGGGCTACTTTTTGGGACAGAAGGCACTCTCTCTGCCTTCATGCGCTCCTGATACTTCTTCTCCCACTCGATCTCCTTTTGCACCAGGTCCTGCCTGCCCATTTGCTTGTAGATGCTCTTCAGCTGCGCATGGATCTCGGGCTTGTCCCATGCGATTTTGCCAACCTCTTCGTACTGTTTAATGGCGAGGTCGTCCTGTTTGTTTTTGCGATACAGTTCCGCCAGCCTCATGCGCAGTTGCACGCTCTCAATGCGTTGCAGGGCATTCTGCCAGGCAGTGATGGCGTTCTCCCGCGCTTTTTGGCGAGCAGGCTCCGCCAGACCCGGCATCTCGGACTGCGCACGGTACAGTTCGCCCAGTACCACCATCGCCTCCGCGGAGGGCATCTCCTGCGTCGCTTTCTCAAAGGCAGCTATCGCCTTGTCCAGCGCAGCCCCATACTCCGGAGTGCCTGCTTTGCGGCTGAGCTCGTCCAGCACCTCATACGCTTTGATTTCGGGGTCGAGTATCTCGATCTTCGCCGTGCGACGAAGCTGCGCCAGATACTGCTGCCACTTCGCATTGCGCAGGGTTTCCACATATTGCTTCGCGTACTCCGCTTTGTTCTTCTCAAAATCGGCAGGTACGTTGGGCTTCACCCCATCGAGGCGGATAATGTGGAAGCCATACTGCGTCTTCACCAGGTCACTCACCTGCCCCGGCTGCAGTGCCTCTACTGCTTTCGCAAACTCGGGCACAAATAGCGCGGCAACCTGCGAACGAGGAATAGCACCCAGGCTCCCCCCGTTTTGCTTGCTGCCGGGGTCGTCGGAGAACTCCTTCGCCAGTTTGGCGAAATCCGCGCCGGAGCGCACCTTCTGCAGTATCTCCTCCGCACGTTTGCGTGCCTGTTCTTCGGTGCGGTTGCCCGTACTCACCAGAATATGCCGTATCGTTAGCAGGTCGTAGCTGCGCTTCAACTCTTCATCCGATGGGTTGGGCACTTTCGCCACCTTCTCCATCAGCTTCTGCTGCAAAAGAGCCTGTCGCAGAAGAGGTTTGCGTGATTCCCAGTTCTGTTTCAGCTCCTCACGCCATTCGGCAACGCTTTTGCCCATCGCGCTGCGGATGACCATCTCGAACTGCTGGTCGGTCATCGGCTTGCCCTGGGCAGCCCGCTCGCGCTCCTGCTTCACCTGCTGGTCTACCAGCTTATCGATTTCGCGGTCCAGGTCCCTGTCGGAGAGCCGAATCCCCTCCTTCTCTGCCGCTTGCGCGATAAGTATCTGTTGCACCTGCTCATCAAACACCTGTCGCCGCACGCCGATGGACGCCAGTGCATCCCCTGACACCATCGACCTTTCGCGCGACCTCTCGCTCACCATCATCTCGAACTGTTCGCGCTGGATCGGCTCGCCGTTGACCTCCGCGATAATCCGTTTGGCACGCTCGCCGCCTGGGGGACCTCCGGTGGGCACAGCGGCGAAGTAGGTGATAAGGCTGGCAGCGATGACGAACACGAAAACCAGCGACACCGCCTGCAGCTTTTTGGCAAATCCCGCGCGGATGTTGCGCAGAGAGAGTAGCTCTTCGTCTCGTGAAACCGTACGTCTGGGAGCGTCATTCCGTTTTGCCATAGGACATCTACCCCTCAATCCATTGTCTGAGTGCCTGCAGGCACAGGCGTGAAGCGCGCTCTGCATCACCGTCTATGCGCGCATGGGTCTCCAGAGAAATCCAGCCCGTGTAACCATCGCGGCGCAGGGCATCGAACTGACCGGCATAGTCGATAGCCCCCTCGCCGACAACCACGAAGCGCACCTTGCCGTCCTCCAGCACGCCGTCTTTGACGTGGACATGCGCCACCATGTCGCGCACCGCCTCATAGCCATCAGGATAGGGCGTCTCACCAGCGCACAATGCGTTGCCCGGGTCCCAGCAGATGCGCAGGTGGGGCGAATCGATAGCCCGAGCCACGCGCGCCACCTCTGCGCCCGTTCCCAGATAGCAGGAGTGTTCGTTTTCCAGCGCGAGGATCACACCTTCTTGTTCCGCTATCTTCAGCGGCTCGGCGTAGGAGTCGACAATGCGCTTCTCGATATCCGGTGTCAACTCGCCGCGTTTCCAGAACGAGAAGACGCGGATAATCGGCGTCTCGAAGAAGTGCGCCAGGTCGATACAGCGATGCAGCATATCTATTTGTTCGCTGAGGTCGCGCGGCGTCGCGAGATGCATGGGACCTTTCGCTTCAGTACTTTCGTCGAACAGGTCACACTTGTAGAAGGGCGAGGCGGTACTGGAAACTTGGATTCCGTTGGCGTCCAGCAGCTTCTTCGCACGCCGGGCAGTGGCGTCGTCGATGTCGGCGATGTTCACGTTCCACAGCCCGCGCAGTTCCGCGCCGGTAACGCCGTACTCCTGCATTACCCGAACAGCATGTTCCAGGTCCTGCGATATCTCGTCGGTAATGACGGACAGTTTCATCGTTGACCTCCGAAAAGAAGCCTATTTCACGGCTATCTTTTTCTGCCACGTGGTGCTCAAACCCGCCGCGTTAAACGCCTTTACGGTAATCTGGTGCTCACCTCGGGATAGCTTCTCGGAGCGGAAGCGAAACGTCTCCAGAGGGCTATCAAACACCCCGTCGCCTGCCTCCGCCGCAAGCCACTCCCCCTCGCCGATGCGTACCTGCACGGCGGTCACCGGCACTAATTTCTGTAAGACGAAGCCGGATACCTGCACTGTGCCATCTGCCTCTGCCTGCACACCGTCCCGCGACGGCACCACGATAACCGGTTTGCTGTTGCACACGATAAACGGCTCGGAAACCACTTCTGCAGACAGGGCGTCGGTGGCATTGGAAGCACGGTCGGACGCCACCACACGCAGGCGATACACACCGTCCTTCAGCGGTCTCGTATCCCACTTGCGCGAGGTAGCGGTGGTCGGCGTGGTAGACGATAGGGGATCGGGTGCCGTTTGCGCACGCGCTTCAGCCTGAGCCTGTTGCTGCATTGCTGCCCGAACCTGCGGTAAATCCCGTTCCGCGCTCGCCAGTATCTCCGCTTTCACTTCGGCGGGAATGCCGGGGTCATTTTCCACCTGGCGGCGCAGGTCCGCCATCATCTCCTCGACGGTGGGGATGTTCTCTTCCTCAGACGCCTTTCGGGGGGACGGCTTTTTCTCCTGCGATGGACGTGTTGGAGATGAAGCTGCGTCCTTCACCGTTTGTATCTCCTGCCAATCTCGCTCGCCCTCCATGCGGTAGTAGACCCTGTAGCTCAGCGTATCTTTATCCGGGTCCTCCGCCTGCCATTCGATGTTCTGCTCACCGGATAGCACCGCGCCGCCTTTGGGGGCTTTTAACGTCACACGGGGTGCCTGATTCTGTGTGCGGTAGTACAGCGATACCGACTGCAGCAGCGGGCTGACCTGCGGATTCCGCGTGCGCAGCACCGCCCGATACTGCACATAGCGCGCCGGTGGGCTGGTAACCGTGTCGCCCGGGCTGGTCAGCGGGCTGCTCCACGCGCTCCAGCTGGCACGGGGTTCTGGCACGTTGCCGCTCCGTGTGCTTATCTCCACCGATGTGCCTTCCGGCGTCTCCGCCAGCCAGTACAGCGCGCCCCAGCGGGCGGGGTTTTTCGCATCGTGAACCGGCGAGATGTACACGCCTTCCCCGCCGTTTGTTCGGGCGATGTATATCTCGCCGCCGTTGACCGTGCCCAGCCACAGCGCGTTCTGCCACCATACACCCGCCGCGAAGTCCACATCCAGCCGGTTCTCCACCAGGTTCACCCGGTCGTTCGGCAATATCTGGTAGAGGACTCCGCTGCCGTATGCGAACACACTGCCATCAGGTGCTGGCGTAAAGGCAAGGACGGGGTTTTCGGTGCGCTCGATGACCGTCTTGATACGCCCATCGGGATACAGGCGCACCACCTGTGAGCGTGTATGGAGAGCCACCAGTATCGAGCCATCCTGCCAGACGGTCAGTGCGGAAACCGCGCCCTCTCCGAAATCGCGCACCGCTTGAGCCGTACCGTCGGGAAGAATGCGCCACAACATCGCATTGCCGCCTGTGCCCACGTACACGGTGCCATCCGCTGCCAGCGCAAGCGCGGTCACGTGATTCTGCCCCGTTTGCAACAGCGGGCGCACCTGCCCATCGCGCCACTCGTATACCACACCGGCACTGCCTCCTGCCCCAATCAGTACCGAGTCGCTGGAGCGGCGCAGGGCACACACGGGATAACTTTGCTCCAGCTGCGCCACCTGCTCGAACTTGCCGTCGGCGGTCACACGGTAGATACGTCCGCGAGGTGACGTTCCCGCAAGCCAGCCATCGCCATCCGAAATCAGCCAGTGCACTTCCATATCGGGCAGGCGGCACCAGGTGAAAAGCCGGTTATCGGATGACAAACGCAGAATCTTCCCCTCGTGTCCTGTGCCTATTAGCAGAGAACCATCCCCGGCAGGTACCAAAGCCCACACAAATGGCTTCCCGACGCTCAAAGCCCGCGAAAGGGTGAAAGACAGACGTACATCTCCCTCCGATGTCGCGGTGGTACGGTCAAAAAAGCCTTTGGCGAAATCCGTCTGCTCGGTCTGCGTCCATACCTGCGCCCCACGGGTTACTGGCTTTTCTTCCTTCTCCGGCTTCTCCGCGGAATCCGGCGCGCGCTCCAGCGAGGCAGCAGACGGTTTTGCATCAGCCGTTGCAGGGCGGGACGATGTTGGCCGCGGCTGCGACGGCATCAGGATTTCCGCAAAGGTCTGGCTTTCGTCGTCTCCCCACACGCTATCCATCATGGCAGGGGTGCCAGGTGGTACGCCGGGCGGTACGCCTTCGGGCGGCGCAGGCTCTCCTGTCGGCATCCGCGGCTCCACGGGGCGCGACTCCGACGAGTCGCGTCGCTGCACATTGAGTATCAGCGTCTGCGAACCGCTCAGCACCCAGTCGGTGGGCAACACCAGTTTAATCTCATCGCGTTCCAGACGCAGCGCACTGCTTTTGCCGGAACGCATCAGCGCGCCAATGGTCGGCGGTATCTGGCTGAATCGCTCCCCGCCGATATTCACGGTGGTTGTCGGTAGAAGCAGGCGCACCACGAGGTCGTTATTGTGCTCGCGCTCCAGAAAGCGATTCACCATCTGCTGGATGCTAACCGGGGGCGATTGCTCGGCGCTACTCGGTCGGATAACCAGCCCCGGCAGCAAGGTCAGGGACGGCTGCATTCCCCCGCGCACCTGCAGGGTATAGCGACCGCTGCGCAGGCTCTGCGGCAGGACAAGGTTCACTTCGCGCGTGACCGGCTGTCCGCGATAGGGTTTCAGCACCACTCCCAGTTCTACCGTCTCGCCCGGCTCGTAGCGCCCTTTGCGCACGAACACACGCTCGATGGTAGCGGTTTGCCGTCTGCTTTCGATACGCACGCTCAGCTCCACGCTTTTAATCGCCAAAGGGTAGAACGGGTTTGCGGTAAGGATATTCATCAGGTTATCCAGGTCGGCGGTCGCGCTGCCGGCGATATCCACGTCATCGAACACCACGTTGTCGCGAGTGATGGTGCCCACCTCCTCGGCGTTCACCGTCAGCTGCACCTTCGCCAGCGAATCGCCGGGGGTGCCGCGTATCTGCGACAGCGTCTCGGATGCCACCAGCGACACCAGCTGACCGGTCAGCAACGGATGCTGAACCACCTGCGCCTGGAAGCGACGCTTGCGCCCGGTGGTCACATCTTCCACAGAGACCGTCACAGGAACCATGGTCGCGCGTTTTCCCAGCTCGCCTGCTACCGAGAACAGTCTGTCCTGGGTTGCTTTACCCACCACGCTCACCGGCGCGGCGATTTTGACCGAGCGCGAGTAGCTGGGCACCACATCAAACACGTAGGCACTGGTGAGCGGAGCCTCTATCGCCCCGATGCCCATGAAAGGATGCCCAAAAATCAGTACGCGGTCGCCATCACGATAGGTTACCGTGCCTATTGCGCTGATGTCCACATCGCCCGTTACCAGAGCGACGCCCACGGCGGAGCCGGGCTGCAGAGGTGGCATGTGTTGCGCCATTTTTTCAGCGCGTCCGGGACCCGGCATGGCAAACATGTTGTAAGGTTGCAGAAGGGCGTTCAACCGCTGGACGCGTTTCGCCGAGAGTCCGCTTGCCATGACCGGTACGGGCGGGCGTGTGAAGACCAGCTCCCCTTCGCCTGCTGGCGGTGCGTTATCCGGTGCGATGATAATGCGCTTGCCCCCGAAAAGCACCGTTTGCGGCTCCGCCTGCGCCCGCGCCATACCCGCCGGTTCCTTTGGCAGACGCGGGTCCAGTGCTTCCAGCATGTCCTCGATGGGTGTCACCAGACACTGGGGCTCTTTGGGGAATCCCCAGAAGGTCATGGACACCGCACCGGCGAGTCGCCCGTTGATGTAGATAGGGCTACCGCTCATTCCTGCGGCGATATTCACCCCGCGCGCGTTGAGAGGCCCACCGGTCATCTTGATAAATATCAGGTCGTGCCCAACGTTCGCTTTGGGCAGAACCCCGAGCACTTCCACTTCGAAGCGCTCGACCTTCGTACCACGAAATACGGTCAGCCCGTAGCCCTTCATGCCGGGCTTTATCTCCTTGACGCGGATGATGGGCACGGAGGAATACGCTGGTGTGGTGGGTACCAGCATGATGAAAAGCGAAAACAACAGTGCCAGCAGGAGGTAACGCATGGAACCTGTCTCCTCCATCAGTGGTTTCTGGTGCCGTAGATGGTCGACAATGTTCATGGTGCAGGCGTACTGACCTCCGCCCCAACCCCCAAACGGCGTGCCTGTTCCGCCAGTTTCTCTGCGCTGGACCTGTTGCGGTAAACGCCCAGCTGCACGCGGAACACCTTGCGTCCCCCTACCGTGTCGGTGACCACCGCCGCGGGCAGGCCTTTGTCCACGACAGCACGCATCGCCGCGTCGGCTTCGTCACGGTTCTCGAAAGCGTTCGGCACGCGCACGCGATACAGAACACCTGTGAACGCAGGCGCACCGGGAACGCCACCAGTCGGCGCAGGT
>Ga0209162_1000139_pt1 | contig 78394 bp, 68 predicted proteins | sample YNPNPMetaG_FD_187121 | JGI IMG/M metagenome (GOLD analysis project Ga0209162, IMG submission 187121) | Anoxygenic and chlorotrophic microbial mat microbial communities from Yellowstone National Park, USA - YNP NP MetaG (SPAdes) (version 2) ...
CCCGAGCGATTTCCGTGTTGGGAATCACGCCAAGAGCGGCCAGGACCAGGTCGGTCTCGTAAGAGCCCTGGTTTGTGCGAACCTCAACAATTTCGCCTCGATCACCGATCCGGAATTCCAGGAGTTCCTGGTTCGGAAGGAACCTGACTGCGTTGCCCTCAAGCTCCTTCAGAATTTCGGCCGAGATCTCCGGTTCCATGCGGCTGGCTGGCCGGGCGCCCCTATACAGGATGAGCGTATCCATTCCTCTCCGGCGGAAGGCCTCGGCCATCTCGAGGCCGATGTACCCGCTGCCGAGGATGAGGGCGCGGCCGGGCTTCTTGCGGTCCACGAAGTCACGGATCCGGATGCCGTCGTGGAGATCCTTCAGAGTGAAAAAGTTTGGCGCCTCCTCCCCCGGCAGGCCGGGCCTTCGGCTCCTGGCTCCTGTGGCAAGGACGAGCCGGTCGTAACCGACCCGTTTCGTGCCCCCTTTTTCGAGGTCTTCGAACTCGACTTCTCGTCGGGTTCTATCGATCCGGACCGCGCGGTGTTTCAGGAACACCGAGATGTTCTGGCGGTCGCGGAATTCCTCTGGGCTTCTGACGAGCAGCGTTTTGTGATCCCCGACTACATCGCCGATGTAGTACGGGGTCTCTCACGACCCGTAGGAGACAAAAGGCCCCTGCTCGAACATCAAGATTTCAAGATTTGGGTCCGCGCGCCTCGCTCTGGCCGCAGCGCTGGGTCCGGCCGCGCTTCCGCCGATCACGACGAGTCTTTGGGAAGCCATGGATGAACACTCCCTCGTTCCATCTGAACGTTCTGCCTCTTCCCGGGTACGTCAGGCCCCGGTTTCGAGCTCGAATGGCCAGCCCGCGATGCCCCCGTCCAGAAAGCTCACCCGGGGAAAGCCTGCGCCGGAAAGAATCCTTTCGGCCTCGTACCCCCTGAGGCTCACTTTGCACAAGGTGACGATGTGCTTGTCCCTTGGCAACTCGGACAGGCGTTCTCGGAGCGCCCCGAGGGGAATGCTTCGGCTGCGGTCTTTGTAAGGGAGCCGCACCTCCTGGATTTCGGCAGGACCCCGCACGTCCAGCAACAGGATGTCCGGATCGCCGCCCTCGATCCGCCTCTTGAGTTCCACGGGCGAAATGCCTCGCGTCACGCCATCGAGCTTGTTCTGGGCGATGTGCGCAGCGGTGAGAATGGGGTCGATGGGCGGGGAATAGGGAGGAGCGTACCCGAGGTCGAGGTGCGCGATCGCGTCCACCGTTGCTTGAAACGCCATGGCCGTGGCTGCAACGTCGAGCCTTTTGGCCACGTCGCCCGAGCCCACGGCCTGGAAGCCGATGAGCTGCCGGGTCCGGCGGTTGACGACGAGCTTCATGCAGAAGGAGCCACCGGCCGGCATGTAGTGGGGCAGGTCCGAACCGGCCCAGAGAACGGTCTCCAGGTCGTAGCCGAGAGCCCGGGCCTGGCGTTCGGTGAGGCCGGTCCGGGCGATCGTGATTTCGAAGACCTTGCAGATTACGGTCCCGAGCACTCCCGGAAAAGGCTCGGCAAGGCCCGCTATGTGGTTGGCGATGATCCTGCCGTGCTTGTTGGACGTCGATCCTTGGGGCGCAAACATGCGGGAGCCTGAGAGGTCGTGGACGCATGCGTTGGCCACGCAGTCCCCTCCGGCGTAAATGTCCGGGTCGCTCGTCTGGCAGAAGGGGTTGATCAGAATGCCGCCCCGGGCGTCCACGGCGAGTCCTGCCTGGGCGGCCAGAGCGCTGTTGGGCCTGACGCCCACCGCAAGCAGACAGAGGTCGGATTCGATCACCCCTCCGGAGGTGCGGACCCGAACAAGCCGGCCTTGGCCGTCTCCCTCCAAGGCCGAGACGGTCTCGCCCATGCGCAGGAACACGCCTTTGGCCGCGAGGTGGCGCATGGCGAGCCGGCCGATCTCCTCGTCGAGCAGGAGGCCCATGACGGTCGGCAGCATCTCGACGATCGTGACCTGAACGCCCTTGGACGCGAGGGCCTCGCACATCTCCATGCCGATGAGTCCGGCCCCCACGATGGTGGCCTTGTGCACGCGTCCTTGGTCCGCCAGGCTTCGCACCACAGCGGCGTCCTCGAGATGATGCATGAAGTGGACCCCATCCAGATCGATGCCCGGAATGGAGAGGCGAACGGGACTGGCCCCGGTGGCCAGGACGAGTTTGTCGTATGACAGGGTCCGAGAGGCGCCGTCCGTCCGGGAGACGACCTCCACGGTCTTCCCTGTGCGGTCGATCCGGACCGCTTCGGTTTCAGTGAGCGCTTCGAATCCCTTCACCTTGCGGAAAAACACCGGGTCCCGCTTGACGCCAAGAGGTGTTTCCACCAGGGCATCGAGTCGTTCGAATCTGCCTTCGACGTAGTACGGAAGCCCGCACGCTCCGTAGGAGAGAACTTTCCCTTTGTCAAGGAGCGTGATTTCCGCGTCTGGCTTGAGTCTTCTCAGCCTCGCGGCAGTCTTGGGCCCACAGGCTACGCCTCCCACGATCACCACTTTCATTGAACCTTTCATGGCCCGGTTCCTCCTTTCCTCGGGGGTCGGCTTGAAGGCCGTGTGCGCCCCCTTTCCGTATGACGGCTCGGTTCAGGCCTTTCGGCTCTCGCTTTTTCGATAAACGAAATAGTAGAAGACCGGCACAACCAGCAGGGAGAACAAAGTCGAGGCGAAAATGCCGAAGATGAACGACCAGGCAAGGCCGGAAAAGATCGGATCCAGCGTAATGACCCAGGACCCGAACAAGGCCGCTCCGGCCGTGAGCAGGATCGGCCGGGTCCGGACCGCGCCGGCTTCGATGATCGCTTCCTTGAGGCTTTTGTGCCCCCGGTCCATGAGAACGTGGATGAAATCAATCAGGATGATGGAATTCCGCACCACGATCCCAGCCAGGGCGATCATGCCGATCATCCCTGTGGCCGTAAAGAACACCGGCGTACCGTAAGGGCCGATGGGCCGGTCGAGAAGGAGATTGAGCAGCGTGAAGCCGGGCAGGATTCCGATCACGGTCAAGGGAATGGCCACCATGATGATCACGGGAATGACAAGGGAGCCGGTCTGGGCCACGAGGAGCACATAGATCAAGGCCAAGGCCACGCCGAAGGCAATCCCCAGGTCCCGGAACACATCCAAAGTGATCTTCCACTCGCCCTCGCCTCTCCAGTTCACCTCGAAGCCTGCGGGCAGGGGGTGTTCTTTCAATCTCTTCTGCATGGAAAGGATCGCCACCGCAGGGCTGACACCAGCGGTTTCGCCCATGACGTACACGACCGGCCTCAGGTTCTTGTGGTAGATGCTCTTCTCGGCCTTTGTCCGTTCGATCCTTCCGAGTTCGGCCAAGGAGACCATCTGTCCCTGCGCGCCCTTCACGTAGAGGCGAAGCATGTCTTCGGGGTGGGAACGCTTGGCCTCGGGCAGCCTGAGGAGAATCTGGAAAGGACTCCGTTCCCCCTCGAGGTGCACCGTGCCTGCCGGCTGTCCGTCCAGGGCCATCTGGATGCATCTTGCGATGCCTTCGGGCGCAATGCCGTGAAGGGCGGCCTTTTCGCGATCCACAAGGAACCGGATCTTGTCCTGGTCGGATTCGGTCGAGTCGTCTACGTCGACCACGCCCTCGGTCTTTTCAAAGAGGCTCCGGACAGCGCGGGCCGTCTGGGCGAGTTCCTCGTAGGAAGCGTCCTCCGGACCGTAGACCTCGGCCACGATCGTGGCAAAGACCGGCGGCCCCGGAGGCATCTCGACGATTTTCACGTTGGCCCCGTACCTTCGGCCGATCGCCTCGACGGCTGGGCGGATCCGAAGGGCGATCTCGTGGCTCTGGTGAGCTCGGGCGTGCTTGTCCACCAGGTTGACGCGGATGTCGGCCACGTGGTCGCCCTGGCGCAGGTAGTACTGCCGAACCATTCCGTTGAAATCGAACGGCCCGGAGGTCCCCACGTAGGTTTCGTAATCCACCACCTCGGAGACGGTGGCGAGGTAGGCGCCCAGGGAGCGCGTCACAGCGTCGGTCTGCTCCAAGGGGGTGCCTTCCGGCATGTCGACCACGATCTGCAGTTCGCTCTTGTTGTCGTACGGCAGCATCTTGAGCGGCACCAGGCCCAGGGGCACCAGTCCGACCGAAAGCAGAAAAGCCCCGAAAACCGCCGCCAGGAAGGCCACGCCCAGTGTCGGCCGGTTCAGCATGGGAAGCAGGATTCTTCGATACAGCTCCTTGAGCCGGTGGGCCTCCTCGTGTTCTCCGGCCGCCGGGTCGGCCGGTCGGTCGTATTCCCTCTTGAGGAGATGATAGGAGGCCCAGGGCGTCACCGTGAACGCCACGAGCAGGCTCATGAGCATGGCCATGGGCACGTTGAAGGGCATGGGCCGCATGTACGGTCCCATCATGCCCGTGACGAAGAACATGGGAAGGAAAGAAACGATCACCGTAAAGGTGGCCAGGATCACCGGCGGCCGAACCTCGTCCACGGCGAACAGGGTCGCCTCCAGCGGAGGATGGGTCCTCAGCCGGAAGTGGCGGTGGATGTTTTCTACGTCCACGATGGGGTCGTCCACGAGAAGGCCCAGGGAGAGGATGAGGGCGAACAGGGTGACCCGGTTGATCGTGTACCCGACGATCAGATCCCCGAGGAGGGTGACAGCCAACGTGAGAGGAACGGCCAGAGCCACGATGAGCGCCTCCCTCCATCCCAGGGCGAAGGCGATGAGCACGACGATCGTGGCCACGGCGATGCCCAGATGCTTGACGAGTTCGTTCACCTTTTCGTTTGCCGTCTTGCCGTAGTTCCGGGTCACCTGTACCGCAACGCCCTCGGGCAGGATTTCACCGCGGAGTTCCTGGACGCGCTCCAGAATGCGCTCGGCCACCCGCACGGCGTTGCTCCCTTTGCGTTTTGCAATGGCCAGGGTCACGGCCGGACGTTCGTCGCCAGCCTCCACAGCGCCTCCAGGCACGAGGGCCGAGGCTTGGCCGTGGTCGGACGCTGCAGGGCCGAAGCCGATCCGCGTGTACGACTCGAATTCCCCCGGCCCGTCGAACACGCGGGCCACGTCCCGGACATAGACAGGCCTGCCCTGATAAACGCCTACCACCGCTTCCTCCACTTCTTCGGGCCTGTGGAAGAAGGGACCCACCTCCACGAGAATTTCCTCGTTGAAGTATCTCAGGGAACCCGCGGGCACATTGACGTTCTGTCCGGCCAGGGCTTGGCCCACCTCCAGGGCGCACAGATTGTGGGCCGCCAGCCTTTCGGGGTCGAGAAGAACCCGCACTTGCCGCGGTCTTCCTCCGACGATAAAGGACCGGGAGGTGTTGGCGATCTCCTGGAGTCGGGCGAGAACTTCCTCGGCGATCCGCCTGAGGTCGTAATCGTCGAGGTCGCTTCCCTGCTGGGGATAAAAGGTCAGGCTCACGATCGGGACGTCGTCGATGCCGATGGGCTTGACGATCCAGCGGTCCACAATGGGCGGAATCCGGTCGAGGTTGCTCATCATCTTGTTGTAGATCTTGATGAGAGCTTTTTCTCTGTCCTCGCCCACGAAAAACCGCACTGTACCCACTGCCATGCCCGGACGGGACACGCTGTAAACGTACTCGACGCCGTCGATTTCCCACAGGAGGCTTTCCAGAGGCTTGGCGGCCAGCTTTTCCACTTCCGCTGCCGTGGCCCCCGGAGCGCTGACGAGGATGTCCGCCACGGGGACTTCGATCTGAGGTTCTTCTTCCCTCGGCGTGACCAGCAGGGCGAGAACGCCACTCAGGAGAGAGGCGATCATGAACAGGACGGAAAGTCTCGACGTCAGAAAGACCTTGACGATCCGAGCGGCAAGGCCGAGTGTTTCGTCCTTCATCCCCGCAGCCCTCCACGCAGGCCCAGGCCGCCGGCGCCCGCAGACCCGGCTGCCGGCTCCATCGTGCCGGCTGAAGGAACCGCCACGCGCTCGCCCTCGGACAGCCCGGAGAGAATCTCGATGCGATCCTCGTACAAACGGCCTGTCCGCACGTACCTCCGCATCGGCGGCTGTCCCTCTTCGAGGACCCAGACCGTTTCAACGGCGCCTACCTTCTGGATGGCTCGAGCGGAGACCGTCAGGGGGGTCACGGTCCCGGTCGGAATGGACAGACGACCGAACATGCCGCTTCGAAGGCCCGGTGTCTGGGGAAGCGAGACCTTGACGAGAAAGCTCCTCGTCATGGGGTCGGCGGCCGGGACCTTTTCCTCGACCTTGCCGATGAGGTCCAGTTGGAGCGCGTCGATCCGCACCCGAAGGGCATCCCCGAGCTGGACGGACCCTGCAAGTCCTTCGCGTACAGCGGCCTCGAGACGGAGCCCTCCGGTCTCCTGGATCGTGAGGATCGGTCTGCCGGGCGAAGCCATGTCCCCCACGTTCATGTGCTTCTCTACCACGTACCCTGTGACGGGCGATGTGATCAGAGCGAACCCCATGTTCACTTCGGCTTCCCGCAATGCCTCCTGGGCGCCGCGGAGACGAGCCTCAGCAGCCTTGTAGGCGGCCTGAACGGATTCGAACTGCTGCTGGGGCACGGCTTCCTGATCTCGAAGCCTCTTGAACCGCTCGAAGTCGGATTGGGCCCTGGCGAATTCGCTCTGCGCGCTCGCCACGGCCGACCGCGCCTGCTCAAGGCGTGCCCGGATGTCCCGGTCGTCGAGCCGGGCCACCATCTTTCCGCTTTCCACCACGTCTCCCTCCCGGTAGGGCAATTCCAAGAGGGTTCCCATGATCCGGGGGGCGATAAGCACTTCTCTCTTGGCTTTCACTGTGCCGACCGCCTCCTCGGTTTGAACGTACGACACCCTTCGGGCCTCGTCCGTTTCGAAAGGTCCCTCAAGGGCTCTTGCGGCGAGCGGCGTTTCGCCCGGGGCGATCTTGTGCCCTCCGATCACACCCTGCATCCACAAGAGGAGCAAGATGAGGGCTCCCAAGGCGAGCAGGACGCCGACAAGCTTCGACACGCGACGGGTTGCTTCCATGTCCGAATTCCTCCCTGCAACCATACGCACTTTTGGCCGCCTCGACAGCCGCTGGGAACGGTCCGAGAGGCGGCCCGAAGCGTTATTGCCGCAGCTGGGCGCTCTCCAAAAGCTCAGGCGAACCGGCCGAAGAAGACACCGACGACAGAGCCGGCAGCAGTTCTCCGGTCACCCACTTGAGTTTTGCCAGAGAGATTCTCAGGTCGTGGACCGCTTGCAGGTATTGGAACCTCGAGTGGGAGAGGGCCAGCTCCGCCTGCTCGAGTTCCACGACCGTGGTCAGTCCCCCCAAGTACCGTTGCCGGACGATTCTCAGATTCTCTTCGGCCTGGGCCACTCGCTCCTGGGTTACCGCAAGGCTTTCCTGGTTGGTTCTCACGGCTGTCACGGCTTCCTCGATCTCCAGGCGCATGCGGTCTTCGAGGGCTCGGAGTCTCTGCCGGGCCGCTTCGGCGTTGGCAGCGGTCTCCCTGAGATTGGCTCTGTCCCGGAGCCCTTCGAAAAGGCTCCACTCCAGGGCCACGCCCAGGAGATAGGATCCTTCTTGGCCTTCCTGGAACTTGGGGGAATTCCACTCGTAGGAGGCCTCGAGTCCCAACTGGGGCAGGAAGGCGGACCGGGCCGCCCTCTCCGCTGCGGCAGCGGCCTCGGCGCGAGCCTTGAGGGCCCTGTGGTCAGGCCGTTTCGATCTGGCGGTCTGAAAAAGGGACCCGGGGTCGAGCTCGGGCATTTCTTGGGCTTCGAGCGGGACAAGAGGCTTCACCTCCCAGGATCCCGATGGGTCGTCTCCGACGAAGATGGCCAGGGCCACCCTCGCCACCTGGAAAGCGCCCCGGGCTCTGACGAGACCGTCCCGAAAGTCGGCCAGCCGGACCTGGGCCGAGAGAAGGTCGGATCGAACAACGGTCCCCTCCTTGTGCAGGACTTCGATCTGGCGAAGGCTTTCTTCCGCGGTGTTTACGGCCATCTCGGCCACGCGGACATTCTCCCGCGCCAGGGAGAGACCCCAGTAGGCCTTGACCGTCTCGAGCGCCACGTCCGACAAAGCTCCCTCGAAATCCGACCCGGCGGCCTTCGCGTCTTCCTTTGCAGCTCTATGGAGGTTTTGAACCTTGCCGCCGGTGAACAGAGGCTGCCGGAGCCTCAACCGAGTCTGGAAGTTGTCCAGGGCGTCCGGGTCGTTCAGGCGTTCCAGGGCGAAGTCCTCGGCCGAGAACCGGCCCTGATTCAGGAGCCCGCCGAAGCTGGCAACGGGCTGATCGCTGCGCAGGTAAGACTCGGTGAAGGAGACGCTCGGAAGAAACCCGGAAAAGGCTGCCTGCTCCCTTGCCCGCGCCGCTTCAACAAGGCTTTTCTGCGCGGATGCCGCCGGGGACCGTTCCAGAGCCTTCTCAACGGCTTGTTCGAGCCCCAGGGGATCCGCTGCGGCCGGAGGCGAGAACCAGAGCACGATGGCAGCGCACGCGATTACCGTTACGAATCTTGACGGGCTCTTCATCTCTACCTCCAATCGTCCGTGGAACGGGAGAAACGATGGAGCGAGTAGACATACGTAAAGAGACCGCTGCTGCTGGAAAGGTTCCAGCTCGGAGGGGTCCGCGACTCTTTTACCAACTCCCTCCATTGGCCGCAACCCGCTGGCAAGACTTGCGTGATAGCCCGGTGCGAAGAGGGCGTCATCAGGCCAGGGGTCGTTCCCTTGAAGCTCCCAGGCAAACCCGGTCCGAAACCCCACGGCCCCCTTGCCTTCTCAGGGCCGATTCGTTAGAAAGAGCGGGCGCGGGCTGCTCGGGCCTGGAAGGCCCCGAGGCTCGGCAAGGCCCGGCAGGCTGATCCTCAGGCCCAGAGGAGGCCGAAGGACAAATGATCCCAAGAGCGCACCCAAAGCCGCGACAGAGCGCCCTTCGGGTGGAGGGTCCCTTTTGCTGTTTGTGGCTTCTTTTCTGCCTGTGCCTGTTTTGGGGTCCCTCGGATCCCGCTTGGGGAACCGAAGAAGAGAAAGAAGCGGATTCTTTGAGTCAGGAGGCGGCCCGAGACGCCTGGCGGTGCGCTGGGAACGCCTGCCGAGGGCCGCTGACTCTTCGGGGCCAGTCGGCCTTTCAGTTCCTGCGCCTCAGCCTGATCCCGGTGGGCGTTGAACCTCTGCCGGCCGGTTCATGGCTGGTCAGCGCCACGACAACCTGGACCAATCGCTGGGCCTGGAAAAAGAACAAGTACCTCGTGGATGCCGAGGTCTTGCGGGTGGGATTTGCGGCTACGTACGGACTTACGGACTGGCTTGGCCTGCGGATCGAGGTTCCGTTCTGCGTGCGGGGCGGGGGCATCATGGATGGATTCATCCAAGGGTTTCACGACGCCTTCGGCCTTGGCCAGGCCGGAAGAGATCAGTTTCCCAAGGACCAGTTCCAGATCACCCTGTGGCGAAAGGACGGCACCCAGTTCGCTCTTACGAGCAAGGACAGCGGGATCGGCCTTGAGGATATGATCCTGTCGAGCCAGGTTCGGCTAACCGACGGGGGCTCTTATCTGCCCCAGGTGATGGCCGTTCTTCACTTGAAACTGCCTTCCGGCGACCAGGGCGATCTATACGGCTCTGGAAGCGTTGACGGAGGGGTTTCGATTCTCCTGGCAAAGCGGATTTGGAAGTTCTTCGGGTATGTGTCCGCCCAGTACACCCGCTTCGGAGGGAAACAGATCGCCGGCATTCCCATGCGGGAGGACCAAATCTCGGTTCTGACCGCTCTGGAATACCCTTGGTGCGACCGTGTTTCGCTCGTCGTCCAAGAGCTGGTGAACACCGGAGCCGCCCGCGACTTCTACCAGTTTTCGGAGGCCTCCCACGAGATCACCTTCGGCGCGAAGGTGGAGACGATCGCCGGCACGGTGTTCGAGCTGGGGCTCATCGAGAATCTGTTCCGCTTCGACAACAGCCCGGACTTTGGCGTGCACTTCGGCCTGTCCCGCAGATTTTGAAGCACGTCGCCTGAGTCGTGCCCGGGACAAACGGCGGAGAGCCAGCCGGCTCCCTCACATCAGGTAAAGATCTTTGCCCGGCAGGGTTCGAACCCCTTTGCGCTGGAGAACCTCGAGGGCCTTTCCGGGATCGTCGAAGCGGAAGACCATGATCGCGCTCTCCGCCGGAGATCGCACGAACGCGTACATGTACTCCACGTTGATTTGCTCCGCGCTGAGCAGGCGCAGAATTTCGGCGAGCCCTCCGGGCCTGTCGGGCACCTCGGCTGCCACCACTTCGGTCTCCCGCACGGTAAGGCCCGCTTTTCTCAGGAGCGCGACCGCCTTGTCCGGATCGTTCACGATGAGTCTGAGGATGCCGAAATCGGCCGTGTCGGCCAGGGATAGGGCGCGGATGTTCACGCCGTTGTCTCCGAGCAGGGTCGTCACGTCGGCGAGCCTTCCGGCGCGGTTTTCGAGGAAGACGGAGACTTGCTTGGCGGTCATGGGCGTTCTCCTTCTTCACAGGCTCCTTCGGTCGACAACGCGCTGGGCCTTGCCTTCGCTTCGGGCCAGGGTGTTGGGCTCGACGAGCTTGACTTCCACGTCGATCCCCAGCGTGCTGCCCAGTTCGCTGCGTATGCGTTTCTCGATGCGCTCAAGGGCCTTGACCTCGTCCGAGAAGACGCTCTCCGAAACTTCCACCTGCACCTCGAGGGTATCGAGGTTCTGGACGCGGTCCACGTAGAGCACGTAATGGGGCGCCACGTCCGGAATCTCCAGCAGGACGCTCTCGATCTGGGACGGAAACACGTTGACGCCCCGAATGATGAGCATGTCGTCCGAGCGTCCCGTGACCTTTCCCATGCGGAGGCTCGTGCGGCCGCAGGGACAGGGCTCCGGAAACAGCCTGGTGATGTCCCGGGTCCGGTAGCGGATCAGAGGAATCCCCTCCTTGGTCAACGTGGTCAGCACCAACTCTCCTACTTGGCCGGGCTCGAGGGCCTCGCCGGTTGCAGGGTCGATGATCTCGGGCAGAAAATGATCCTCCATCAGATGCAGGCCTCCTTTGGCCTCGCACTCTGCGGCGACGCCTGGACCGATGATCTCGCTCAGCCCGTAGATGTCCAGCGCCGTGATGCCCAGCTCCTTTTCGATCTGCTGACGCATGGATTCGGTCCAGGGCTCTGCGCCGAAGATCCCGACCCGCAGCGGCAGGTCGCGGATCGGCGTGCCGAGCTGCCGGGAAGTCTCGCCGAGAAAAAGGGCGTAAGAGGGCGTGGAGCACAGAGCCGTGGTGCCGAAATCCTTCATGAGCATGATCTGGCGCTTCGTGTTGCCCACCGAAACCGGCACGACGGCGGCTCCGATCTTTTCGGCGCCGTAATGCGCTCCCAGCCCCCCGGTGAAGAGACCGTATCCGTAGGCATTCTGGATGATATCTCCTTTGGTCACGCCGGCGGAGACAAGCGTCCGGGCCATCACTTCAGCCCAGGTCTCAATGTCCTTGCGGGTGTAGCCCACCACGGTCGGCTTTCCCGTGGTGCCACTGGAGGCGTGGATGCGGACGATCTCCTCCATGGGGACCGCGAAGAGCCCGAACGGATAGTGATCCCGCAAGTCCGACTTCATGGTGAAAGGCAGCTTCCGCAGATCCTTCAGGGATCGAATGTCTCCGGGCCGCACGCCGAAGGCGTCGAACCGGGCCCGGTAGAACGGAACGCGTTCGTAAACCCTGTGGACCTGCGCCTGGAGCCTCTCGAGCTGGAGGGCTTCCAGGGCTCTCCTGTCCATGCACTCGGCCTGGCGATTCCAGTACACCCTTTGTCCTCCTGTCGCACAACGATGACGGCGGCCCCTTCGGGACTTGGCTGCGTTTCCCCTTTCAGCTGGTGCGAACCGTCGTGTTCCTGCCCAACTGGAAGGCTCTTAGGTTCGCCTCCAGGACCTTGGCCGGGAAGGTTTCGTGGATGACCTGTTTCCAGATCCTTTCCGGAACCGGAAGAAAGGAGGAGGCGGCGCCCAGGAGCGCGCTGTTAATGGAACGAGCGTTCCCCGCGGCCCGGGCCAGGGCCAATCCGTCCAAGACCTGAGTCCTGCGATGATGGGAAGCGAGGAGGCCGTAAATGTCCTCCGGATAGTGCATGCGCCCCGAGGTGACGGTGGTGGGTTTGATTTCCTGCCGGTTGACCACGAGGAGGCCGTCCTTCTTGAGGAAGCTCAGCCAGCGAAGAGCCTCCAGAGATTCAAAGGCGATCATGAGATCCGCTTCGCCCTCCGGGATCAGGGGAGACTGGACCGACGGACCGCAGCGGACATGGCTGGAGACGGCCCCGCCCCGCTGGGCCATCCCGTGGACTTCGCTTTTTTTTACGTCGTAGCCTGCGCGCAGGAACCCCAGGGCCAGCAACTCGCTCGCCACCAGGACGCCCTGCCCTCCCACGCCGACGAGAAAGATGTTCCAGGGATCCAATCGCTCTCTCCTAAGGGGTCCGGGCTTCACGGATCGCGCCGGCCTTGCAGACCTGCCCGCAGATCGGGCACCCATTGCAGATCAGCGGATCGATTCGTGCCCTTCCGTCGTCCCCTTCGCTCAGGGCCGGGCAGCCGATCCGGAGACAAAGACCGCAGCCGACGCAGAGATCTGGGTCCACGGTGCGGGCAGGGGGCCGCTCTCCCCTTCTGAGAAGAAGGCACGGCCGCCTCGCAATGAGAAGCGAGGAGCGGGGCGCCTGGAGTTCTTCGCGCAGCGCCGCTTCGAGCCCTTTCAAGTCGTATGGGTCCACGGTGCGGACCGACTCGATTCCCAGGGCCCGGCCCAAAGCCTCGAAGTCCACGGCTGGCGAGGGTTCCCCTTGGAGGGTCCGTCCCGTGCCTGGGTGATCCTGTAGTCCGGTCATGGCCGTGGTTCGGTTGTCCAGGATGATGGTCGTACACCGGCCCTTGTTGTAGGCCACATTGAGAAGGGCCGTGATGCCGGAATGAAGAAACGTGCTGTCCCCGATGACCGCCACGGTTCGCCCGTCTGTCCGGCCTCGAAGAGCCCTTTCCATCCCGTGGGCCATGCCGATGCTGGCGCCCATGCAGACGCAAGCGTCCATGGTCTCGAGCGGCGGGGCCACGCTCAGGGTGTAGCACCCGATATCCCCCATCACGTCCAGCTTGAGTTTCTTGATGGTGTAAAAAGTAGCCGAATGGGGGCATCCGGGACAGAGGGCGGGCGGCCGGGGGGGCAGCGCTCTCCGTTCCCTTTCTTCAGCACGAGCCCGCCGGGAAGGGGAGCCTGTCGCGCGGCGCAGCCCCTGGCGCACGAGGTCCGGGCTGAGTTCTCCGCAGATCGGAAAGAGGCTCTTGCCTTCGACCGGGATCCCCAAGGCCCGGATCTGGTTTTCGAGAAAGGGATCCAGCTCTTCCACCACCACGATTCTCCGCAGGCCCCGGGCAAAGGCGCGGATCTTTGCGGCAGGAAGCGGATGGGACATGCCGATTTTCAGAAAAGAAGCCTCGGGGCATACCTCTTTGGCATAAGCGTACGCCACGCCGCTGGCGATGATCCCGAGGTTTCTGCTCCCCCTTTGGGCCACGTTGAGAGGGCTCGATTCGGAGTAGGCGAGCAACCTCTCAAGGCGTTTTTCCACTTCTTCGTGGCGCTGGCGGGCGAAGATCGGCACCATCACGTACTTGGAAGGGTTTTTCCGAAAGCCCGGTGCCGGCTTTTTGCCTTTTCTGTCCGCTGGTCGCCTCACAACCACGCTTTTGGAGTGGGCGACTCGGGTCGTGATCCTCAGCAGACAGGGCGTGTCGAACGTTTCGCTGATCTCCAGGGCAAGCCGGGCGAAGTCGTAAGCTTCCTGGGAGTCCGAGGGCTCCAGCATGGGGACCTTGGCCGCCACCGCGTAATGACGGTTGTCCTGCTCATTCTGGGAGCTGTGCATTCCCGGGTCGTCGGCCGAGACGACCAGAAGCCCTCCGTTGACCCCGACGTAGGAGGCGGTGAAAAAAGGATCCGCCGCCACGTTCAGGCCCACATGTTTCATGCTGACCAGCGTGCGGGCACCGGCCAGGCTCGAGCCGAGGGCGACCTCGAAGGCCACTTTTTCGTTGGGACACCACTCGGCATACACTTCTGGAAGGCCCGAGAACGTTTCGACGATCTCGGTGCTGGGCGTTCCGGGGTACGCCGTTGCGATCCGCACCCCGGCGTCGTGAGCGCCGAAGGCGATCGCCTCATCGCCGGACAGGAGCTGCTTGACCTTTCGACGATTCACGGGGGAGCGATCCTCGGTTGCATGTGGAAGCAACTGTTTCCCGGCGCCCCTTGGAAGGCGCTCCAACGGCGCGGAGGGAATACGCGACGGGCGTCGCTTTATTCAAATTAGCTTATCAGAGCGAAAGGCTCGAGTCAAAGACAACGCCCTCGAGCGTGGTGGGAACGCCCTCAAGGGGATGAGGCCGAACCGAGTGGGCCGGTTCCAGCCGCTCGATTGCATTCGCACGGGCTTCCGGGCAAGATGCTTGCGCCACCCTTGGGGCTCCAAAAAGAAGGACAGTGCCGATGAAACCACGAAGGTTCCCATGCCTTGCGCTGGCTCTTTGTGCCGCAGTTTTGCCCCTTTCGGATCGGGCCACCGGCTGGTCCGAAGAGATCAAAGGCCCCGTGCCTCTGAGCGACGCCTCGGAAGCCTGCCTCTCGTGCCACAGCGTTTACACGGTCGGAATTGTCCGGGACTGGCAAAGGAGTCTTCACGCCCGGACGACGGTCCGGCAAGCCCTGGGCAAGCCCCAGCAGGAACGGAGGATCTCGGTAGCAGGTCCAGAAGAAATCCAGGGGCTGTCGGCGGATGTTGCGGTCGGATGCGCCGAATGTCACCTCCCGGATGCCGACCGCCACGCGGACACGTTCGAACACCAGGGATACCGCGTCCACGTGGTGGTCTCCCCCGCCGATTGCGGCCGTTGTCACCCGGCGGAGCAGACCGAGTACCGGGAGCGGAACAAGATGTCCAGGGCCCATGAGAACCTGGCTGGGAACAGCTTCTACCAGAGTCTGATGGACAGCGTTCTGACGCAGCGAAAAGCCGCAGGATCTGGTTTGTCCGCCCTCCCTGCGACGCCTGAGGCCCGCATGGAATCCTGCTACGGCTGCCACGGTACGAGAGTCTCGGTCCGGGGGTTCAAGAAGATCCAGACACCCTTGGAACCGATTCTCGTGCCGGACCTCGCAGGCTGGCCCAATACCGCCGTGGGCAGAGTGAACCCGGACGGCACCTCAGGTTCGTGTTCCTCCTGCCATGCCCGCCATAGCTTCTCCGTTTCGGTCGCCCGGCGGCCTGCAGCGTGCTCCAAGTGCCATCTCGAGCCGGACGCGCCAGCCTGGAACGTCTATACCCACAGCAAACACGGGATTCTGTCCTCGGCGCAGGAAGGCGCCACGAATTTCGATGCGATTCCCTGGGCCCTGGGAAGGGACTTCCACGCCCCCACCTGCGCTGCCTGCCACGCCAGCCTCATCGTGGACGCAGAAGGCGCGAGGCTCGCCGCGAGGACTCACGGGTTCGGAGACCGCCTCTGGGTGCGGCTGTTCGGCCTCATCTACAGCCATCCCCAGCCCTTGCAGCCGGATACGACCGCAATCCGCAACCGGGCCGGCCAACCCCTGCCGGCGACGCTGGACGGAGAGGTGGCGGAGGCCTTTCTCATCGATGCCGCCGAGCAGGAGCGGAGACGCAGAACCATGCAAACCCTTTGTCAGGGCTGCCACGGGACCCAATGGGTGACAAGGCACTTCGAGAAGCTCGCCGTCACGGTCCGGGAAACGGACGACCGGGTCCGTCAGGCCACTGCGCTCCTGGAGCGGGCTTGGACAGAAGGTAGGGCTTCCCGGGAGAACGTCTTCGACGAACCCGTGGAGATCCTTTGGGCCGAGCAATGGCTGTTCCACGCGAACGCGGTTCGGTACACATCTGCCATGGCCGGCTCTCCGGATTTCGCGGCCTTCCACGGAGGCTATTGGGCTCTGTCGCGAGGCTTGCTCAAGCTTGAGGAGGCTGTCGAAGGCAAACGGGGAACGCGCTGAGCGTATTGCACCTCTGTTGCAATTGTGAGAGAATCATCTCAAGAAGACAGTCGGATAGGCCTTTGCAGCGCCGAAGCGTCAGGCGCGGCGTCCCCGATTCCGTGCGGGAAGGCGGTGGAAAGATCCGAGAAGTCAGACTCGCAGCGCATGCTGCGCAGCGTCGGGCTCAAGAGCACCAGACCGCGGGCTCGGGTCCTCGAAGCGCTGCTCAAAGCTGAAGAGCCCCTTTCCCACCGGGAGCTCATGCAAGAGCCGGGCTGCAGGGGACTCGACAGAGTGAGCGTCTACAGGGCTTTGAGGGCCTTTGTGGAAAAAGGGCTCGCCTACCGGCTTGTGACAGAGGACCGGGTGGGAAGGTTCGTGGCAAGTTCCAGGGCCCGGTCTCACCCGCGGCATCCCCATTTCCTTTGTCGTCGCTGCGGAAAATTGGAGTGCCTGACCCGGATCCGGATGCCGACCCTGACGCCTCGCAGAATCGGACATCGAGTGGAGAAGCAATCCTGGCTCCTTGAGGGCGTCTGCACGGCATGCCTGTCGGAGTAAACACGATTCTCTTCCAGAGAAGACTGTCGGCTGGAAGCAAGGGGCCGCAGATGGGAATCGCTCATCGAAGAGGGAGACGAGGAACAGGCTTCGTTCTTTTCGGTCTGCTTGTGCCTGTTCTGATCTTCTCCCTTTGGGTGGGGATGGTGGTTGCGGCCGAGAAGACGAGCGGCCAGACCGAAAGCGGAGTTCGCGTGTTCGTCACGATCCCCCCGCAGCGCTATTTCGTCGAGCGGATCGGAGGGGACAGGGTCGTGTGCTCGGTTCTGGTCGAGCCCGGGCAAAGTCCTGAGACCTTTGAGCCTAGCCCGCAGCGCCTCGTGGAACTGAGTCGTGCAGAAGTCTTTTTCCGAATCGGGATCGGCTTCGAGGCGAGCTGGCTCGAGCGCGTTCGGGCGGTCCATCCGGGGCTGAGGATCGTGGATACGCGAGAGGGCGTGCGGCTGCTCGAGATGGGTCATGAGGGGCATGGGACCGGGCAGGCAGACCCCCATATCTGGCTCGATCCGGCGCGGGTTCGTGTGCAGGCTCAAAACATCGAGCGAGGTCTTGCTGCGGCTGATCCGGCTGGAGCCGCTCTCTACAGCGCGAATCTCTCGAGATTCCTGGACGATCTGGCCGAGGTGGACGCCCAGATCAGAGCCAAGATCCAGGCAGCGGGGGGCAGGAAGTTTCTTGTCTGGCATCCGGCCTGGGGGTATTTTGCGGAGGCTTACGGCTTGGAGCAGGTCGCGGTGGAGGAAGAAGGCAAGGAGCCTAACGCCAAGAGTCTGGCGTCTCTTCTGGACAGAACCCGCCGGGAGGGATTCCGGATGATTTTCGTTTCAGAGGAGACCCGCAGCAGGGCTGTGGAAAGCTTTGCCAAGGCCGCGGGCCTTTCCCTGGTGCGGCTGGATCCTCTGTCCATGAACTATCTGGACAACCTGCGGTTCATGGCGGACCGGATCGCGGAGGGCTTGCGATGACGGCTCCTCCGCCGGTGCTTCTCGATGGGCTTTTTTTCCGCTATGACGGGCATTGGGTCCTCGAAGACGTCTGCCTGAGGATCGAGGAGCGGGAATTTCTCGGGCTGGTCGGTCCGAGCGGGTCAGGAAAAACCACCCTCCTGAAGCTCATCTTGGGTCTGCGCAAACCCCAGAAGGGAACGGTTCGGGTTTTCGGGTTGCCCCCGGACCAGGGAAGAGGCTGGATCGGGTACGTGCCCCAGCATCTCGGCTTCGACAGAAGCTTCCCGGTGACGGTGGTGGACGTGGTTCTCATGGGCAGGTTGGGCCGCAGCCGTGGCATCGGTCGCTACGGCCCTGAGGACCGGAAAGCGGCCTTGACCGCGCTCGAAGAGGTTGGGATCGGCCACCTCCGAGACCGGGTTGTGGGGACTCTTTCGGGCGGAGAGCTGCAGAGGGCTTTCATCGCCAGGGCTCTGGTCTCGAGGCCGAGGCTCCTTCTCCTGGACGAGCCCACGACGGGCGTGGACATCGAAACCGAGAAGGCCATCTACGAGCTTCTCAAGGAGCTCAACAAGAACATGACGATCCTTCTGGTCACCCACGAGCTGAACTTCGTCACGGCTTATGTGAATCGGGTGGCTTGCCTGGACAGGAAGCTGGTTTGCCATCCCACGGACGATGTGCCGCCGTCCCTTTACGATTCGCTTTACTTGACGCCCCTCCGGATGGTCCGACACGACCGGGACTTGAAACCCTGAGCGCCTCTGGGGTTCCCACGATGGATTTTCTCGAAGCTGTCCGAGCCTATCCTTTCCTGCAGAAGGCCCTCCTTTTGGGTCTGTTCTCGAGCGTGGCCTGCGGCACGATGGGGACGTACGTGGTCGTCAAGAGAATCTCGTTTATCAGCGGAGGCATTGCGCACGCGATTCTGGGCGGCATGGGCGTTGCCTATTTTTTCGGATCCAGTCCGAGAATCGGCGCCCTTGCGTCCGCCCTGGCGACTGCCGTCCTGATCGGCTTGGTGAGCCTTAAGGCCAGGCAGCGGGAGGACACGGCCATCGGCGCTCTCTGGGCCACGGGCATGGCGATCGGAATCGTCTTCATCTCCCGAACGCCGGGCTACAGCGTGGATCTCATGAGCTATCTTTTCGGCAACATTTTGCTCGTCCGGGACGCCGACCTCGTTTGGACCGCCTCCTTGGACGCCGTGGTGCTGGCGTCCGTGGCTGTGTTCTACAACGGGTTCCTTGCGGTCTGCTTCGATGAAGAGAACGCCAGGCTCCAGGGAATCCCGGTCGAAGTGACGTATATCGGCCTCCTGTGCTTGATTGCCCTGACGGTCGTGATCCTGGTCCAGGTGGTCGGCATCGTTCTGGTCATCGCCCTGCTGACCCTGCCCGCGGCCGTGGCCAACCTGTTTGCACGAAGCGTCAGCCGGATGATGGTGCTCGCCACTCTGCTCGGGATGGCATACGTGTGGGGCGGCCTTTTTGTTTCCTATGGGCCCAATCTGCCGGCCGGCGCCTCCATCATCCTTGTGGCGGCCACCAGCTACCTTGTTTGTCTCGTGGTCGTGAGCCTTCGCAACCGCCTCCGAACCGGCCTGTGAAGCCAGCCGCGGCGAGGCGTTTCTCGAGGAGAACGGAATGGTCGAAAACTGGATCGAAATCCTCCGCACCTGCAATCTCAGCCAGGGAAAGAAGATGGACCCGGTGAGCAAGTGGCTCCTCATCACCCGGTCCTGCGTTTTCTCGATGACCGTGATCTCGGCCTTTCTCGGCGGGATGCTGGCGGCTCTGGACGGTTGCTTTTCTCCAGGCCTCTGGATCCTCGTGCTCTTGGGGCTTGTCGTGGCCCACGGCGCGAACAACATGGTGAACGATCTGTTCGACGAAGCCGGAGGGATCGACACGGCGGATTATCCGAGGGCTCACTATGCGCCCCACCCCATCCTGGACGGGCTTGTGACACGAAGCGGTCTCGTCCGGGCGATTCTCGTATGCAACGCGGTGGATTTCGCGATTGCCCTGTTCCTCACTTTTCAGCGGGGCTGGCCGGTCATGGCCTTCGCCGTGGCTGGGCTTGCCGCGAGCGTCTTCTACGTGGCTCCTCCGCTCAAGCTCAAACAGCGCGGCCTGGGTGAGCCCACCATTTTTCTGATCTGGGGTCCCTTGATGATCGCAGGCACTTACTATGTCATGGCCGGCGCCCTGCCGGCGAAGATCTGGGCCGCCTCGGTTCCTTATGGCCTGGCCGTGACCACGGCCCTCATGGGCAAACACCTGGACAAGGCGGACAAGGACGCGGCCAAGAGGGTTCGGACCGTTCCGGTCCTGCTTGGGAGAAAGCGCGCGCAGCAGGCCACCCAGCTTTTGGTTTGGGCGTTCTATCTCTCTTTGACCGCCCTGGTGGCCTCCGGCATCCTGCCCTGGCCTGCCCTGCTTGCCCTTGTATCCCTTCCAAAGGCGAGTCGGGCTCTGGTCGCCTTTCACGGGCCGATTCCGCAGACGACCCACGAAGCTTTCGAACTGGCCCAGGATGCGATACCAAAGGACCTGAAGGAGCGTTTCGATCCTTCTGTGCCTCTTTCGTCCTATCCCCTGTGGCCGCTGTGGTATGTCGTGTGGGCTGTCTGGTGGACCCGCAGCGCCGGCGCATGGTTCGTGGGCGGGCTCGCGGCGGCGGCGTTGGCCCGTGTGGTCTTGGGCTGAGAAGGGTTCCCGTTCGGGCGTTGACGCCGAAAGGGAACCCGGCATTCAGGAGGCATGCCGAGGAAACGCCCCATGGAGAATCCGGTCTTTGTGCTCACGCGCCTGGTGGAGGGCCTGGCCGCGCGGCGATACCCGGGATGGAACGCGGACTCGGCTCTTCGGTATCTGCCCATGGCGGATCATCTCAGGCGCTTCGGGATCCGCTCGGCTCTGGACGTGGGATCCGGCGGCCGCGGCTTGTCGGTCTACTGGGAGGGTCGGGTGGTGGAGATGGATTTGGTCGCTTCGGGCTGGGATCCGAGACCCAACCGGCTCGCGGTGGCGGGATCAGGCCTTGCCCTGCCCTTTCGGGCGAAAAGCTTTGACGCAGCGGTGTGTTCGGACGTGATCGAGCATCTCGGCCCCGAGGATCGGCTCAGGCTGGCATCGGAGATGATCCGCGTTGCGAGGCGGAAAGTGATCCTCGGGGCGCCTTGCGGCAGGGCGGCTCGTGAGGCGGAGATCGCTGTCGACCGAGTCCACCGCCGAAGCCGCGGGTGTTCTCATCCATGGCTGGAAGAGCATCTGCTCCACCCGATTCCGGACGAAAAAAGCCTGGCCGAGGAGATTCGCAGGATCGGCCTTGCCCAGGGGGTCCGGGCGATCGTCCATGTTCAGGGGAACACCAATCTCCTTTTGTGGAAGACCGTGTTCACCCTTTACGTTGGGGGCGGTCCCCGGAGGGCCGCCTGGGTGCGCTCGGTCGTTCTTTTGCTCCTGCCGGTTCTCAGGCACTTGCACGGCCGAGAGACCTATCGGAAAATTTTCTTCGTGGACCTGATGGAGGAGGCCTGTTTGAGATGAGCGACACAAAGGACGGGTTGGAGCGCGAAGGCTCGACGCTCACCGGGTCGACCATGCCGTCCGGGGAGGACCTTCCGGTCCGGGTGATTGAACGGGCCATGAACCCGGTGGGTTTGGGAGACCTTCCGGACCCTGACGGGTACGCCTATGTGCGGGCCGATTGCGGCGATTCGATGGAGATGTTTCTCAGGATCCGCGATCGCCGGATTGTGGAGGCCCGATTCGACACCCTCGGCTGCGGTCCGACCCTTGCCTGCGGCAGCGTGGCCACCGAGCTTGCCCAGGGGAAAACCGTTTTAGAGGCTCTCCAGGTGGGGCCGGAACGGATTTCCGAGGCCCTCGGAGGGCTGCCCTCCTCTCACTTTCATTGCGCGGAGCTCGCCTCGGAGACCTTGAGAAAAGCGATCCAGGATTTCCTCGAGCGAAGCCGCGATCCGTGGAAGAAGCACTATCCGAGGTGAAGGGACGACGGACCGGCTGCAGGGTTCCAGGCATTGAGTGCCAGGCCCTCGTGGGGGGTTATGAGGGCCCCCGGGTCTTGCTCAGGCGCCGGAAGAGCTTCCTTCGCTCCCTTCTGCCCGAAGGAGGCGCGCCACGGACGGCCTGGACGGCGCGCAAAGGTTCGTCGCACCGTGCGCACAGATCGAAGGGCCGCCCCGACCGGGCGATCTTCGCCTTGCGGGCTGCAAGGAGTTCGATCGAGTCTCGCAGAAGGTTGCCCAGCCGGGTTTCACCGGCGAGATCGTGGCAGCAGGCCAGCACGTCCGCTTCCCAGGTGACGAAGCTGTGGAAGCGGAAAAGCCCACACGAGCCGCCCTTCAATCCCCGGTCCCCGGGAGCGTAGAAAGGAGAGGCCTTCAAGTGCCCGCCGCGGCCGTGGCAGCGCGTCATTTCGGCTGGCAGACCCTTCTGTTTCCAGAAGTTCACGAATTCGTCCCTCTCCTGCGGATTTTGCAGCGTCAAGATCCCGCTGACCTGAAGGCCGAACCTTCCCTCTGCCGCCCGGGTCAGGGAAAGGACCGACGCCAGAGCCTGATCATAGTCGACGCCCGGGCATAGGGCTTCAAAAAGAGTTCTGCGGCAGCTCGGGAAGGAGACTAGAACCGAGTTGGGGCCTGCCTCGACGAGAATCTCGACTGCGCCCGGTCGGACCAGGGAGGAGGCGTGCGCCACGATCCGCACGTCCGCTCCCCTTTGGCGAAGGATCCTCGTAAAGGCCGCGAGCTCGGGGTGGAGGAGCGGGTCTCCCATGCCAGAGAGGGACACGAGACTGCCTTTGGCTCCGAGCAGGGATGACACGGTCTCGAAGACCTCGAGGTTCATGTCCCCCACGGGCCTGGAAAGGCCCTGGCGGGGACAGAGGGCGCACCGATTGCCGCATCGGTTGGTGAGTTCGAGGTCCACGGAGACGAAGCTCCAGTCAGAAGCAGGACCTGGCATCGCGCACCGCCTCCAGCCAAGCGGAGCCGTACGCATGGTCCGGCTCCAGGTAATGTCCCTCGCTCCATTCGTTCCAGGACGCGATGAAGGTCAGACCGATCCCGGTTGTGTCGCCGCTGAACCTGAGCGCTTCCAGGAGATGGTTCCGGAAAAGTTCCGGATCCCTCCCCACCACCACGGGCCACCAGGGGTAACGTCGAACCTTGCGGCTGCCGTGAAGGGCGGCTCGCGGCGTTGCGTCCCAGCCCGGAGAAACCGACGGAAAGTAGGGAAGCCCGCAATCGCGCCGAATCTCAGGCCACTGGGATTGTCGCAAGCGGGCCAGGGAGCCGTAATCCTGGAGATATTTGCCCTTCCACTCTGGAAGCAGCACATAATGGCTTGCGCCGTCGAACCCCAGCGGCTTGAGCTCCGGGATCAGGGCCGGCGCCGGATTCAAGGCCAGAAGGAAAAGGTCCGGGTATCCCCGGCCGCGGAGGAAATCGCGGGCCAGGCCGATTGCATGGGCCGCGGTCTTTCGCCCCAGCTGGCGCACGAAGAAGGTGCTGTCAAAAATCGAGAAAAGCGGGCGGCCCTGAACCTTGAAATAGCTTGAGAGACGGAAATATCGTTCTTCGACATAACGCACGAGGTCAAGGAAGTCTTCTGGATCCGTGTAGACGAGCCGGCAGGGATGGATCTCGCTGCCCCGGGTCCTCTTGACGGGCAGCACGCGGCGAGGCATGCGGTTGGCCCACATCAGGGCAAAAGGGAAGGGTTCCGGTGCGCCAAGAAAGCCTTGGTCTAGGGCCCGTTGGAGAACCCGTTTGCCCCGGGACCAGAAGAACCCGTACACGAACAGATCCAAGCCGAACGACCGGGCCAACCGGATCTGTCGTGCCGCGGTGGCCGGGTCGGAGTCGTCATAGGGTCCGTCAAGGGGAATGTTCGGCTGCCTGTGCCCCGGGAAATGAGGTTGGGCGTACAGGACGAGATCCCACTCGCTCCACCCGGGCGGGAATGCTTTGTCCCGCTCCGGGCAGGGATGCCATCCAGGGTAGACGTAGGCGGCGATCACGGGCGGCACGGGCTTGGGACTCCCTGTTGCATAGCTGTCCGAGCGCAGGGGAGAAAGAAGGCGACCCTTCGGCCAGTGAGGGGTGGGATTGGGAGGGTCGCTGCCGGACAGGAGGTCATCGGTTTAGGATCGCGTCGAGCAGGCTCAGGAGACGGGCTCGGGTTTCAACCGACGGATTGCGGTCCTTCTTGAGATGGGTCGATCGCATCACGTCATAGGATCCGTCCGCGAAAAGCACAGGAATCTGCGTGACGTAGTCTGGCCTGGCGCAACAGCCCGGAGCGAAAAAGTGCCCGGGCCTGCCAGCCTTGGGAAGGCGGCTGGCCGCCTCGGCCAAAGATTGGGGCGACAGGACAAGACCGGACTCTCCAGAGGGGGAGGTCACGAAATCGCCGGGCTCGAAGGGTCTCGCGACCACGGAGTTTCTCGCGTCTAGGACGATTCTCTGTTTGCCTTCTCCTCATGTTTCTTACCACACCGCGGGCCGGCATGAAAGATCCCTTTCGCTGCGCCCGGGCCAGAAGGCCCGAACGGGTCCCTTTGAAATCGTGACGTCTTTTGCCTATCCTCAAGCGGTGCGCTGGCTTGGGGGACGGTGGAACGGCGGCAACGATTGCGAGGGTTCCCTGGGGGTGCGCGGTTTTTCCGTTGGTTTCCGGCTCCTTTTTGGATCGACTCATGTGGAAGGAAATCCGCAGACTTTTCCCGGTCCACCGGAACTGGGTCTACTTGAACAACGCCGGCGTATGCCCGCCGTCGCGGAAGGTCCTGGAAGCCGTCGAGTCCTTTCACCGAACCCACGCCCTGCACGGGTGGAGGAAGGCTCAACCCCTTTTCCGGGAGGCGGGCCGCAAGATCAAGGCAATCCTTTCCAGGCTCCTAGGCTGCGATCCGGACTGGATCGCCTTGGTTCACAACACATCCGAAGGAATGAATATCGTGGCCCAAGGGCTGGACTGGAAACCCGGGGACGTTGTCGTGGGCCTGGACCGGGAGTATCCAGCCAACGTCTACCCGTGGTGGAACCTTTCTTCCTCGGGTGTGCGGTACGTCCGTCTGTCCCAGAGCAGGACCCATCGGGACGTACTGGCCCTTGAAGCCCAGGTGGAAGCCGGAGCGCGGGTTGTGGCCGTTTCGGCCGTGGACTGGTGCACAGGCTACGTATACGACCTGCGGACGCTGGGAGAGACCTGCCGCCGGAAAGGAGCGGTCCTCGTGGTGGACGGAGCCCAAGCCCTGGGAACGGTTCCCCTGGACCTGCAAGGGTGCGGCATCGAGGCTCTCGCCGCTTCTGCCTGGAAGGGACTCATGGGGCCGGTGGGTTTGGGAATTTTTGTGTGCTCCCCTGGGCTCCTCGAAAAGCTTTCGCTTCGGTTTGTCGGTACGGACACGGTGGTGGATGCGAGCAACTACCTCGACTACCGCCTGATCCCAAGGGCCGGCGCCTCCCGGTTCGAGTTCTCGACGCCCAACGCCAACGACTGGATTTATCTGGCTGCTTCGCTCGAACTGCTCGAAGAGATCGGTTTCCCAAAGGTCAGGGAACGCCTGCTCGCTCTCACGTCGCTCCTGCGGGAAGAAGTGTCGCGAAAAGGATATGCTGTCGCAGGGGCACCGGAGGACAAGTACCGCTCTTCCATCGTCTCTTTTCGCAAGGAGGGAACGGATGCCAGGCAGCAGGCGGCGGCCCTGGCTGCCAAGAACATCCTGGTCGTGGAGCGGGACGGATTCGTTCGAGCATCTCCCCACATTTACAACGACGAGCAGGATCTGGAGCGCCTGCTCAAGGAGCTGTGAGAATGAAATTTCCTGGGCGGCCCGTCGAACCCATCTGGATCGGGGCCTTCCTGCCTGGAACCCGTTGCGGCGGGAAATGGGCCTGGATGCTCTTGTGCTGGATGGCATCGGTCTTGGGTTCTTCTGTCTCGGCTTCTCAGTCCGAGGTCTCTGGTTCGGCGTGTGGCCGACCCGACGTCATCGTGATCTCTTTGGACACGACTCGGGCAGATCACCTTTCTCTGTACGGCTATGCCCTGCCCACGAGCCCCAGCCTCGACCGATTCGCGGCCAAGGCTGTGGTGTTCGAATCTGCCCGGACCGTGGTCCCTTTGACAGGTCCTTCCCATGCCTCTCTGTTCACGTCTCTCTACCCCCATCAGCATGGGGCTTTCCGAAACGGGATCCCTCTCAGGAAGGATGTCGTTACCCTTGCCAGGATCCTTTCGGCCAGGGGATATGACTGTGCAGCCTTTGTGAGCGGTTGGACCCTGAAAGGAAAGCTTTGTGGGCTTCAAGAGGGCTTTCGGATTTACGACGAGGCCTTCACCCAACGATACAAACTCTTGAACCGCGAACGACCCGCCGAGGACGTGACGAAAGCGGTTGGCGCGTTCCTGGATTCCGGCCGTTACAGCCGGCCCTTGTTCCTGTTTGTCCATTACTTTGACCCCCACGACCCCTATCGGCAGCATGAGGGGTTCCGGGAGTCCCTCCGCGCCCGGGCTGCCGCCCTGGGATGGAACCTGCCTGATAAGGTCTGCGATTACGACAACGAGATTTCCTACATGGACCATCATCTCGGCGAGCTCCTGCTGCACATGGAGAAACGGGGCCTGCTGGAACATGCGGTCTTGTGGATCGTCGGAGACCACGGAGAGAGCCTAGGGGAGCACGGGTATTGGGGACACGGCAGGCGGGTGTACGAGCCCAATCTCCGGATCCCGATGGTTCTATACGCCCCTGCCTGGTTTCGGACGCCGGCCCGAATCCCGCAGCCCGTTACCACCTTGGACGTCCTGCCGACCTTGCTCGGGTTGCTCTCTGAACATCTAGAAGGCCTTCCGCTCGAGGGCCGGAATCTTTCAGGCTATTTAGCCCAGGGCCAACCCCTGCCAGAGGAGCGACTGTACTTCGAAACCTTCAAAGGAACTCTTCGGAGCCTCACGAAAGTCCTTGCCCCTGAGGTGCCTCCCCTGCCCTCCCTTTTGGGGTACCTGCAGGGAAACCTAAAGTTCATTCTAGGAAATGAGGGAAACTCCTTAGAAATATATGATTTAAGTTCAGACACAATCGAGTCGGAAAATCTCGCTGCAAAAGGGGCCCATCCACTTTCTCCCTCCGAGATCCTATCCTGGTATGAGCAAGGTCGCTCTCGCCAACCGGTCTCTGTGGAGATGGCGCCAGAGGATTTGGAGGGACTCAAGAGTCTGGGTTACATCAACTAGCCCTTGGGAGTGATTCCTCTGGAGAGTAGAGCATCCCTGGACAAGAGACCCCGAATCCTGCTGGTTCGGCTGAGTGCGATCGGAGACGTGATCAACACTCTGCCCGCTCTGGGGGCCTTGAGACAGCGCTTCCCTTGCGCCTACCTCGGTTGGCTCGTGGAGGACAAGGCCCGGAGCGTGCTGGAGGGGCATCCTTTTCTAGACGATCTATTCGTCTTCGAACGGGTGAGGTTGCTGCAGGAAGCGCGAAATCCTGCGGGCGTTCTTGCGGGGATGCGCGAGATAGGCCGGCTGGGCAGAAGACTTCGAAGGGCGAAGTTTGATCTGCTCCTGGATTTCCACGGGAATCTCAAGAGCGGTCTTCTTGGTTCCCTGGCAGGCGCCACGACCCGGGTGGGATACGACCGCAGGAACAGCCGAGAAGGGAATTTCCTTTTCAACAAGCGCCGGGTGAGACTGGCTGATTCCAGGATTCACCGGGTGGAGAAGCACCTGGCCTTGCTCGAGGCCGTTGGAATCCGTCGAAAAGGTTTTCCTTATGTTCTTCCCGTGCCTCAGGAAGCCCGTGCCGTTGCACAGGCCTTTCTGGAGAAGACCTGCCCCGGACGGCCTTACGCTGTCCTTCACCCTGGCACGAGCGCTTTCGGGGCCCACAAACGTTGGCCCCCAGCGTTCTTCGGGCAACTTGCCCGGAGGCTGGTCCAGGAAACAGGTCTAGAAGTCGTCGTGACCTCCGGTCCCGGCGAACTCGATCTGGCCCGCGAAGTGGCCCTCGGGTGCGGCGAGGCCGTGGGACTGCCCGAAACCCGCTCTCTCCTTGAACTGGCCGCGATTCTGGAGGGGGCCAAGGTGTTTGTTTCGGCGGACACCGGACCGATGCATCTGGCGGCCGCGCTCCAGGTGCCTGTCGTGGCTCTGTTCGGGCCAAAGGATCCGATCGTGTACGGCCCTTTTGGCACAGCGAGCCGCGTGGTTGCAGCGCCCGTTCCCTGTGCGCCCTGCGGAGGCAGGCGATGTGCCCACGGCCAATGCATGCGGTCCATCTGCCCGGACCGGGTGTTCGATGCGGTGATCGATCTTCTCGAAGAAGTGCGGAGAAGGCAGGCCGAGGAACCTCTCAAGGGTTTGCCATGAAGACCTTGGGACCTTTTTCGGCCGGAGCCGCCGAGGCCGGCCGCATTCTCGTCAGAGGCAACAACTGGATCGGCGACGTGGTTCTCTCCACGCCCGCTTTGCGCGCCCTCCGGGCGCGCTTCCCTCGCGCCGAGATCTCGGTTCTTGCCAAGCCCTGGGTCATACCGATTCTGAGGCACAATCCGGATATCGACCGGATCCTTCTCTACGACGCAGGAGGTCGGCACCGGGGCATCTTAGGCGTCCACCGTCTGGGCCGCGACCTCCGGAGGGAGCGGTTCGACGTGGCCTTCCTCTTTCAGAGGGCTTTTGAAGCGGCATGGATCGCTCGCCTGAGCCGCATCCCCGTGCGCGTGGGCTACGCCACCGACGGACGGGGCTGGCTGCTCACGCACGCAGTGCCGGCCACACCGGAGAGCCTTCTTGTGCCGCGGGTGGAGCACAACCTTTCCCTGCTCCAGGCCGTGGGGATCGCCCCGGCGGATCGGGGGCTTGTTCTGGCTCCCGGAACCGAGGATCTCAACCGTGCGAGGGCAAGGCTCGAGGCTCTCGGAATCGCCATGGATGATCGGTTGTTCGGGTTGAGCCCGGGAGCCACTTTCGGCTCGGCCAAGAGGTGGTCGGCGGAGCGCTTTGCGTGCGTCGCCGAGGTGCTGTTCGAACAGGAGGGCGCAAAGGGCCTTGTTTTCGGGGGCCCTGCCGAAAGGAGCATCGGAGACCAAGTCGTGCGGAGAGCGTCGAAGGCGAATCTTGTGAACCTGGCCGGGCTGACAGACCTGGAGGAGGCGGTTGCGCTCATCGGATTGTGCGGGCTTTTCCTAACGAACGATTCGGGCCTCATGCACGTGGCGGCGGCTCTGGATGTGCCGCTGGCAGCGATCTTCGGGCCCACCGATCCGAGGACCACGGCGCCGTGGAGCCGGCGCCACGTGCTGGTGCGGAAAGAGGGCGTCTGCTGCAGTCCATGTCTGAAGAGAGATTGCGACCGTGACCACCGGTGCATGAGCCTGATCACGGTCGAGGACGTCCACTCGGCGCTTGTTGACCTTCGGCAGCGGTACGGATGGGATCCGGTGTCTGTGCGGTGGGAGAGGTTGCAGGGAGGCTCTGGCCGGACCGTGCCCTTGGTATCCCTGGGGCGGTGAAGACAGGGCCTTCATTCAGAAAGGCGTGGCCGTGATCGACCCGGTAAGGTTGCACGAAGAAGCCTTGGACCGGTGGGTGGCCGATCCTCCGCTCGACGTGGAAACAGACGGGGGCTTGGCCTCGTTGATCTTGGCCGAGCATTACTGCAATTGGCGGCTATGGAGCCTGGAGAACGAAGCCAGACGGCCCGACAGGGACGACGCTGCGGTTGCAGCGGTCAAGAGGGAAATCGACCGGTGGAATCAGCTCCGCAACGACCTGATCGAAAGGATCGACGAAAACGTGTTGGCCGAGCTGCCACCTGCGGACCCGGCCGAGGCAGAGCAGCACTCCGAAACCGCCGGTCAGATGATCGATCGTCTGTCCATCCTTTCCTTGAAAATTCGCAACATGCGCCTGTGGGCCGCCCTCGAAGGAGAGCGCCCATCGGCCCGAGACTGGCAGAAAAAGGCCGCTCAGCTCGAGGAGCAGCGCGATGACCTGGCGCGGTGTCTGCGCCGTCTGTGGAACGACTGCATGGCGGGCCGGCGGTACTTCAAGGTCTACCGTCAGTTCAAGACGTACAGGGACCCCGGCTTGGCCAGGACTCCCAAATGAGGCTCGGGAAGGTTTTGCCGTTCCTTCAGGAGATGCTCAGCCCGTCTAAAGGAGAGAGGCGTATAGAGTCTCGGTCTCCTGGATTTCTCGGTCCAGAGGGAAGCGCTCCTCCCACGTCCTTCTGGCCGCCATGCCCATCTCCAGCCTTTTGGTCTTGTTCCCGACCAGGGTCAGAATGGCCTCTGCAAAGCTTTCGGCGTCCCCGGCCGTAAACAACAGCCCGTTCGCTCCGTGCTCCAGGATTTCCGGCAGAGCTCCCGAGCAGCTTCCCACCACAGGGCGGCCGTTGGCCATGGCCTCGATTGCGACGAGACCCAGGCTTTCGGCCTTGGAAGGCACGACCGCAATGTCGAGGGCTTGCATAAGATCCGGAACATCCTCACGGAAGCCCGCCAAGATCACCCGGTCTCGAAGGACGGGATCGCGGCACGATTGACGCAGAGCTTCAGCGTAGGCAGGCTCCGTCGACGCCCCTGCAATGAGAAACCGTGTCTCGGGCCGTTGCCGCAAAACCCGCTTCGCCGCCTCGAGAAAGAGATCCTGCCTCTTGTCCGGGCTGATCTGGCCCACAAGACCGACGAGAACGTCTTCGGATGAAAGACCATAGGTCTCCCGGATCCTGGTGCCCTTCTGTGGATCGCCGACCGCTTCGGGTCCGATTCCGTAGTAGAGGATCTGAACTTTCTTGGGAGGAAGGCAGGGCCATGTTTCCAGGCAGTTGCGGCCGACGTAGTTCGAAATGGCCACCACGGCGTCCAGTCTTGCGGCCAGGATGCGGTGCAAAGGGTCCTGTCTCCGCCTGGTGGCCGGGGACGCCATGTGCCGCGTCAGCACCAGGGGGTGGTTCCGCCTGAGAAGGCCGGCCAGAAGAAGGCCGTGCCAGGCGTCTCTTGTCCAATGGACGTGGACGATATCGGCACCGATCGCGGCGACAGCTCGTTTCAGCCCCGCCCACGTCACGGGGTCCAGGTACCAGCGAAAGGGCAGCGTCACATGGGGGATGCCTTGCGACCGGGCGCGGACACTGGCGGGGGAACCTCCCGCCAGGGCGGCACAGAAGCCATGCCCTCGCCTTCGCAGCTCGCGGGCGACGACAAGGGGATGCATCTCCATGCCGCCCCAGCCACGGGAGGAAAGGATGTAGAGAACGCGCGGTCGTGAAGGATATGCCATGGCCAGTCTAGAATCTATCCCTGGACATCGAGAAAGCGTTGCCGAATAATAACCGACCGCGGGCGAAGGGAAAAGCCCAAGGATAGGCTTCCCTCCCCTGCACACGGGAAGCACCCAAAAGGAGAGGACGCCTTCAGGAAAGGCAACGAGATGCAAGACTCGATCGCCGTAGTCGGGGCGGGCTACTGGGGCCAGAACCTGGTGCGGAATTTTCACGAGCTGGGCGCCCTTCGGGCCATTTGCGACTCGAGGGAAGAAGTCGCCAGCAGATATGCCCGGGAGCTGCCCGATGTGGAATTTTTCCGGAGCTTCGAGGACCTTCTGCGTTCCGAGGCCATCCGTGCCGTGGCCTTGGCCGTGCCGGCGCCGGACCATTTCCGCATGGCCCGCATGGCCCTGGAAGCGGGCCGAGACGTGTTCGTGGAAAAGCCCCTGGCCTTAATCTGGCACTTTTGCCATATCATGCGGGGCGCGCGGATCGGTGCCCGATGCATTCTGGGCCAGAACGTGTTCGTGGGCGCCGACGTCTCGATCGGGGACGGCGTAAAGGTTCAAAATAACGTATCGGTCTACAAGGGCGTAACGTTGGAGGATCACGTGTTCTGCGGCCCTTCGGTGGTGTTCACGAACGTCGTCAACCCCAGAAGCGAGATCGAGCGGAAGGAGGAGTTCAGGCCCACCCTCGTCCGCAGAGGAGCCACCCTCGGAGCGAACAGTACGATCCTGTGCGGCCACACCATCGGCAGGTACGCCATGGTGGGCGCGGGCGCGGTCGTCACGCGGGACGTTCCGGACTTCGCCCTCGTGGTGGGCGCGCCGGCGCGCCAGGTCGGGTGGGTGTGCCGCTGCGGGGTGCGACTGCCCTCCGGGAGCGGTCCTTTGCGGTGTTCTGCGTGCGGGGCCGTGTACTCGATTGCCAGGGAGGGAGGACTGTCTGAGGAGGGAGACTCGTTCGCCTAATCCCGCTCCTTTATCTCCATCCTTGGGGCCTCGCGGGTGTTCGGAAAGGCCCTTTCGGTTCCTCCGGCTTCGAAAGGAGGCCTTCCTGACAGACGGCCGCATTGCAGTCCTGCTCAAGGGGGCTGTATAATTCTAATGAGCCTCTCGTAGGATCAAACGGAAGCAAAACGGGGAGATCCGGCATGACGAACCAGCCAAAGTACGCCCCCGGCTTTCTCATTGCGGTGCCCCAGCTTATCGATCCGAATTTCTACCACGCCGTGGTCCTGCTGATCGAGCACACGGCAGAGGGGGCCATGGGCCTTACCATCAATCACCCCACCAGTCGGTCTATCAAGAGCCTTTACGACCAGATGGGACGGCCCTGGTATGGCACGGACCGGGACGTGCTCATGCGGGGAGGGCCTGTTCAGCCCGAACAGGCCTGGATTCTCCATGGCCCGGGCTGCTCGGCAGGAGCCACGTACCGGGTGACGGACGGAATTTTTCTCAACACGTCCCTGGAAGCCTTGGATGAGCTTACACGGACCCGGGCGCCCTTCCGCTTCCTCGTCGGGTACGCGGGCTGGGGACCGGGGCAGCTCGATCGTGAGATCCAAGAGGGAGCGTGGATTCTTTCCGACGTGGATCCTGATCTGGTCTTCATCACCCCCTCAGAAGACGTCTGGGAGGCCAGTCTGCGGCGGATGGGGATTGATCCCGCCATGCTGGTTCCAACCACGGGCGTCCACTGAGCCTTTTTTTTTTCGGAGGAAACAGTGAAAGAGGTCCGAGAGGCATGTGGCCTCTTCGGGGTCTTTGGGTCTCCCGAGGCGGCCTACGAAGTCTATTGCGGTCTCTATGCTCTCCAGCACCGCGGCCAGGAGAGTGCGGGCATCGTTGCTTCGGATGGAGAAAACATCCGGTCCTGCAAAGGCATGGGACTCGTGGGTAACGTGTTCACCCGTGAGGCCTTGAAGGCCTTGCCCGGGGATATTGCCATCGGCCACGTCCGGTATTCCACGACCGGCTCGTCAAGTATCCAAAATATTCAGCCCCTAGTGGTTCGATACGCAAAGGGATTGCTGGCCATTTCGCACAACGGGAACATCGTCAATGCCAGGTCCCTGAAAAAAGCTCACGAGGCCAGCGGCTCGATCTATCAGACCGGGACGGATTCCGAAGTGCTTGCACACCTTCTGGCGAGGCCGTCGCACCAGAAGAGGCCCAACCCTTTGGCTCATTGTCTCGCCCACCTGCAGGGCGCCTATTCGTTCCTCCTGTTGGAAAAGGATCGAATCGTGGGAACTCGGGACCCCTATGGGTTCCGTCCCTTGGTGCTCGGCAGAAGAGGCAAGGCCTTCTTTCTGGCCTCGGAAACGTGTGCCTTCGACCTGATTCGGGCTGAGTATGTGCGTTCCCTGGAGCCCGGGGAGATTCTGACCGTGAGCCGGGCGGGCCTGCGGTCCGAACGGATCGAGGGGAACCCGCCGCCTCGGCTCGCCCAATGCATTTTCGAGCTCATCTATTTTGCCCGGCCCGACAGCATCGTCTTCGACCAGAGCGTCCACTCCGTGCGGGTGGATTTTGGTCGGGCTCTGGCCCTCCAGGAACCGGTGGAGGCTGATTTTGTGATCCCGGTCCCGGACTCCGGCATATCCCCTGCCATTGGATATTCCCACGCGTCCGGTATTCCCTTTGAACGCGGATTTATCCGGAACCATTACGTCGGCAGAACCTTTATCGAGCCAGAGCAAGCCGGCCGCGTGGAGGGCGTTCGGTTCAAGCTGAACGTGGTGCGGGATGTGGTCCGGGGGAAACGGCTCGTTGTGATAGACGACTCGATCATCCGGGGAACCACGTCGAGGTCACGGATCCAAGCCCTCCGCGACGCCGGGGCCCGGGAGATCCACCTTCGGATTGCCTCTCCTCCCTGCCGGTTTCCCTGTTACTTCGGTATCGATTTTCCGAATCCTCGAGAGCTGATTGCCGCGAAAAAAACCGTGGATCAGATCCGGCGGTATCTGGGGGTTGAGACCCTCGCCTACCTGCCGGTGGAGGCCATGCTTTCCTGCACGGCCCATCCGGGCAGGGATTATTGTCACGCCTGCTTTACAGGATCCTATCCCGTGTCGGTCCGCTCAGGGAGGTCCAAGCTCGATCTCGAACGGGAGGGGGCCTCCGAGGTGTCCGGGCCCGGCGTTGCCAGAACGCGCTTGGTCGTCGGCTGAACAGCTCTTCCCTTGTCCGCGTCGCGCGCGCCGCGCCTCGAAGGGATTCCGCCTACAAGGAGATCCGATTCCGGGAGGCTCGCACGACGGCGGGCCAGACGAGAGAAAGCACGGCAGCCAGCGGAAACAGAGCACCAAACCCAAGGCGGTCCGCCAGCAGTCCGGAAGGAAGGCCGAGGGCCATCTTCCCGAGAAGCTCGACCGCGGCGAGAGCCGTGTATTGAGTGGCGCTCGCGCGGCGGTCGCACAGATCCATCATGAAGGCGAACAGAACCGGCGTCAGCAGGCCGCCCGCCATGTGTTCGGCCAGGGTTACGGGGTAAACGATCCACGGCGACAGGGGAAGCGCGAGGTGGGGAAGAACCGCTATGGCGGCAAGCGGCAGGGCCCGGACAAGTCCCAACTGCTGCAGCGCCTTGAGGCGGTCCGCCGATCTGGAAGCCATCCAACCTCCGACCAGAGAACCAGCGAGACTGAACCCCATCCCCCAGCCGCCAGCCAGAATCCCGATGGAAGGCAGAGCCATCCCGGAATCCAAGAGAAAGATCTTGTACATGGAGTCGACGAGCACCTCGCCGCTCTTGTAGGTCAGAATCAGGGTGAGAGCCCAAGCGAAGCCGGGCCTTCGGGCCATGTCCACCAAAGAAGCTGCGATCTGACGGATCCTGAGCCGTTCTGGTCCGCCCGTCCCCGGCAACTCCCTCTCCGGATAGAAAGCGACAACCCCGAGAACGGCAAGGCAAACAAAGGACATGGCCAGACAGATCCCCGCCCAGCCGATCCGTGGAGAAAGCGACAGGAGAAGTCCTCCGGAGGTGAGCATTCCGATCTTGAACCCGCCGACTTGCGCCACGTTGCCCCATCCTCTCTCGGCTGGGGAAAGGCTGTCCACGGCCAGGCCGTCCACCGCGATGTCCTGCGTGGCGGCCAGGAAGTTTACAGCCAGCACGAGCAAGAGTAGGCCAAGGATCGAGCGTCCCTCCTCGGGCTCGAACAGGGCGAGGCCCGCCGCGAGAAAAGCCAACACGGCCATACAGGGCAGGATCCAGCTTTTCCTCCTTCCCAGGCCGCTCCAGCCGTACCGGTCCACCAAGGGAGCCCACGCCGGCTTGAGAAACCAGGGGAGCCCCAGGGCGCCGTAGAACCCGATCGCAGTCCGGCTCCATCCAGCCTCCCGGAGAAACAGGGGCAGAACTGTCATGAAAAAGCCGTAGGGAAGCCCTTGGGCGAGGTACAACGCCAGAAGGAGTGCGAAGCGGACGGAGAACCGGCCCGGCCCGCCAGACCGAGCGGGCACGGTCGAGGTTTCGAGCGTTCTGCCGTGGCTCTGCATGTCTCCTTCCGGCTCTTTGGGAGTCGGTCCTGAGAAGCACGATACCGGCCTTGTCGCCGCGCATCCAAGAATCCGCGGTCGCGCAGGCGGCATGGCTCAGGACCTCGGGCGGGTCAGATACACCTGCGCGGCCAGGCCGGAAAGGAAGAACAGCCCGAAGAGGAACAAAGCGTCCGGTTTCGAGTTTTCGAGCAGTGAAGTTCCGGCTCCAGCCAGACTCCCGGCAGCCAGGCCGGCTCCTGCCAGGGCCGTAGAGAGCATGAGGACCCACCGGGTCGCGAGCAAGGTGAGCACGGCGGCCACAAGGGCCGCAGCAAGAACCTCGGAAGGGGAAAACCCGATCACCATGCCTGCCGCCGCCCCCGCCGCGGCCCCCAGCAGGAAGAGCCCGCTCCGCACGAAGATTCTCAAGAGGACCGTTCCGACGAGAGCTCCGGCAGCTGCCGCGAGCGCGGCTTCCATCTCGGTTCCCCCCAGCCCTTTGCCCAAAACATAGCCCAAACAAGCGCCTCCGACCAAACCGAAGACAAGGACCGAGACACGAAAAGCCGGGTATCCGAAGTAACAGAGAAGGAGACCGGCCACAAGGGGGTAGGACGCGGGGTACTCCATGAATCTCTCCCGGGGTCGGCCGAGGCGCCGCAAGACCTCCTGGGGACAGGATGGACCTTTACAATGCCCGGTTTGCCTTCTAGAATCAAGGCCCTCTCGGGCGAAAGAATCGAGGCACGGATTCGAAATTTCAAAGCTGGCTTTTCGCTTCAGCCGGTCCTCCCACAAGAGACGGAGAGCCCTCATGGATGTTTCGCTTTTGACTCGCGAGCCTGTCCTGCGGGCGAAGGCCGAGAAGGCCGGCCAAGGGCACCTGTTCCTGTGGTGGCCCGAACTCGGGATCCCGGAGAAAGAGCGCTTGCTCAGACAGGTGGCCGACATAGACTTCGATCTCATCCAGGAACTCGTTCGTGTCCTGATTTTGGACCGCACGAAAGAACCGCTCATGCCGCTGGAGCCTGCTCCAGTGGTTCCCCTCCCGGCGGACGAAAAGGCGCGGCGGGACCGCCAGCGGGCCAGACAAGAGGGAGAGGCTCTCCTTCGGGCCGGGAAGGTTGCTCCCCTCGTCGCTGCGGGAGGTCAGGGAACGCGTCTAGGCTTCGAAGGGCCCAAAGGAGCATTCCCGATTGGTCCTGTATCGAAGGCCTGTCTTTTTCGGATTCTGGCGGAGCGGATCCTGGCCGCCCGCCGCCGGTACGGTGCGGCGGTTCCCTGGTACGTCCTGACAAGCCCGGCCAACGACCGGCAGACCCGGAGGTTCTTTGAGGAGCAAGGATGGTTCGGGCTGCCAAAGGAGGATGTCGTCTTTTTCCAACAGGGAACGCTTCCTGCGGTGGATCTGGCGGGGAAGATCCTCTTGGAGGACAAGGCCGAAATCGCGATGAGCCCGGACGGTCATGGCGGCACCCTCCCCGCGCTCTGGAAGAGCGGTGTTCTTGATGACATGGAGCGCCGGGGGATCGAGGAGATTTCGTACTTTCAGGTGGACAACGTGCTCGTCCCTCCCCTGGATCCGGTCTTTGCAGGGTGCCACAGACTCGGCGACGCTGAGATGAGTTCCAAAGTCGTGCGAAAGGCTTATCCCGAGGAGAAGGTGGGCGTTTTCTGCCTGAGGGAGGGCAAGCTCGTCGTGGTCGAATACAGCGATCTTTCGCCCGAACAAATGCACGCGACGGGTCCGGACGGGACGCTCCGGTACTGGGCCGGGAACATCGCGGTCCACATGATCCGCGTGGACTTTGTCCGCCGGCTTCAGGCTGAGAATCTGAGGCTGCCCTTTCACCGAGCGGAGAAGAAAATCCCTTGCGTCGGAACCGACGGCAAGCCGGTCGTCCCGGAAAAGCCAAACGGCGTCAAGTTCGAAACCTTTATTTTCGACGCTCTTCCTCTGGCCCGTCGTTCCGTAACTCTCGAGGTGTCCCGGAAAGAGGAGTTTTCTCCGGTCAAGAACGCCCGGGGAGTGGACTCGCCCGAGTCCGCCCAGCGGGACCTCATGGAGCTCCACGCTTCCTGGCTTGAGGACGCGGGCGTTCCCGTGCCGCGCAAGCCCGACGGCTCCCTCGCGTTTCGGATCGAAATCAGCCCCCTTTTCGCCCTGGACCGGGAAGAACTCCGGGCTCGCCTCCGCTCCGGCCTTCAGGTGGACCGGGATCTGTATCTATCGGGGCCCTGAAAAAACGGCGCGCCGAACCAGGACAGGCCGCGAAGGAGAAAGCCGTCAAGTCGACGCCGTGCCGCCCGGCTAGCCGATCTTCTCGGCCTCTTCGATCAGCATGATGGGGATGTCGTCTTCGATCCGATACTTGAGCTTGCAGGCATCGCAGACGAGCCCGTCTCCGCTCTCGGTGAGCCGGATGTCCCCTTTGCACTTGGGGCAGGCAAGGATTTCGAGCAGTTCAGGATCGATCGCCATCGTTGTTCACTCCCTCTGAGTGCTTTTGGTTTTCTGGAGCGGCCCTCCGCGGCTTTTCCTCTATCGCGGCCTCGACCTCGGCCCATACCCGGTCCACTTCGATGAAGGCCATGCAGCTTCGGTCTGGGCAGGACCGTTTCCAGCAGGGGGCACATGGGGCACCCGTCCGCACAATTCTTGCCCCGGGCCCAGCCGGGCCGTTTCGCACCGGGTCCGAGGGCCCGTAGAGACCGACGACCGGCGTCCCCAGAGCCGAAGCCAAGTGCAAGGGCCCGCTGTCGCCTCCGACCACCAGATCGCATCGGGCGAGGAATTCCGCCAGCAACCCCACGCCCATCTCCGGAGCAAGCTCCGCCGGCGTGCGCATGGAACGAAGCACCGTGCCTGCGAGCTCCCTTTCCCCGGGGCCCCAAAGAACGAAGACTCTCGCGTTCCAACGCTTCGCGATTCGATCTGCAAGCCCGGCGTATCGTTCGGCCCCCCACTGCTTTGTCGGCCAGCCGGCCGCGGGATGCAGGCCGACCCAGATTCGGGCCTTCGGATTTCCCGCTCCGGGCAAAGGCCGTCTCGGCAAAGGGGCGGGCAAACAAAGCGGGAAGGCCCGGTGCCCTTGGAGGCGAATGCCCAAAGGATGGAGCAGGGCGAGGTTCCTGTCAATCACGTGGCTTCGCGCCGGAATCGCGGCCGGACGGAGGTTGGTAAAGAACGTGTTCGCCCTTTCCCGGACGAAGGGGCCGGGGAAACCGATTCGCACAGGCGCCCGGCTGAGGAGCGTGAGAACTCCGCTCCGCAGGAGCCCCTGGAGGTCGATCGCCACGTCGAACTTTCCGCGGGCTCGTCGACGAAGGAAGGAAATCAGGTGCCTAAGGTCAGAGGCGTCCAAGAGCCTCGAGGGCCCTCCTCGCAATCGCACCGGGATTGGCTCGTCCACGCAAGGGCAAGCCTTCAGGAGTGCCTCGAACTGTTTCTCCACAATCCATGCCACGTGGGCGGAAGGCAAGGCTTTCTTGATGGCCGATGCCACGGGCAGCCCGTGCACCAAGTCGCCGAGAGAACTGGTCCGAACAATCAGGAATCGGTTCATGTCGAAAGGCCTCTCGAGAGGTCCAGAACAGCATCGGGCCGGATCGCCTCCACAAGGGAGGAAAGGTCCGAACCCCGCGAGATGACGGTGACCGCGTCCACGCCGGAGAGCCGGCTCAGGGTCCGGATCCTTTGGGCCATCCAGCGGGCCTCCTGCTCCGGGGAGAGCAACCGTGCTGCGCAGCTCGGATCGAGGGCCGCAACCACCCATTGCCGCGAGGGGCTGCCACAAGGGGGCGGCGCGGGGAGAACCCGGGGGCGAGAGGGCCTATCGATCACGAAAAGGATTTTTCGGCCCGCTTGCCGCCATCGGGTGGCCTCGATCGGGAGGAGTTTCCTGGACAGCCAAAGATACGAGCCCCGGCCGTTCTCCTGCCTGGACTCACGCCGGAGCACCCATTCGGCCGCCTCTGCAAGACCCCGGGCGACGTAGTCGGGCATGAGCGAATCCGGCCCGGCCCGCAGACAAGCTTCCCATTCCTGCCGACCGTATCCGCTCAGAACCAGAATGCTGACGAGGCCGGCTCTGGCTGCGGCTTCCACGTCGCTGCGCTTGTCTCCGACGTGGTAGGATCCGGACAGGTTGAGGGCCAGATCGTCCCGGGCCCGAACAAAGAGGCCGGTCCCGGGTTTGCGGCATGAACAAGCCTTGCGGTAAGCCTCCACGGCCCCCTCCGGGTGGTGAGGGCAAAAGTAGATGCCGTCGAGGCGCGCTCCATGCCTCGCCATCAGGCCGGTGAGTTTTGCGTGGATCTGCCGAACACGGTCTTCCGTGGAAAGTCCGCGGGCGACCCCGCTCTGATTGGTTACCACCACGACCGCGAACCCGGCGGCATTGAGCTTGGCCACGGCCCGACCCGCTCCGGGCAGCAACGCAAGCCGTGATGGATCCGCAAGGTAGTGGATTTCCCGCACGAGAGTCCCGTCGCGGTCCAGAAAGACGGCTCTGCGGCCTTGCGGAGCCCTTGGTTCCTTTGAGAGGCCCTCTTCTTGATCAGCGCAAGCCGAGTCACCGGCGGCGGCGCTTGCTTGGCCTTTCGTCGTAAGTGACCCCAGGGGATCCCCTCCACCTGCGATGCAACCAGAACCATTGGTCCGGGTGCTCCCGGACAATCCTCTCCAAGACCTTTTGGAAACGCTGGGTGTTTTCCACGACGTCGCGTTTCAGATCGCCCGTGCGAACCAACGGGATCCTGGGTTCGATACACAGGCGGTGGGTCACTCCGGAGGGTTCCCGGACAACGTACACCGGAAGAACCGGGGCCCCATAGCGGCATGCAAGCAGAGCCAGGGCAGCCGAAGAGCCAGCGGGCCTCGAAAAAAAATCGACAAACACTCCTTCCCGTCCGGTTACGCGCTGGTCCATGAGGAAGCCAACCGCCCATCCCTTTCGGAGCAGTCTTAAGACTTGCAGGAGCGCCCCGTGTTTTGGGATGACCCGATTGCCCGACCGCGAGCGGATGCGGTTCATCCACCGGTCGAAAAAGCGGTTGTCCAGCGCCCGGGCAATGAAAGCCACCCGTAAGCCTCTCATGCCTGTGTAGAGGGCCATAAGCTCCCAGTTGCCGAAATGGCCGGTCAGGACGAGAACGCCCTTGCCCTCGGAAAGGGCGGAAAGAAAATGCTCGGCTCCTTCCGGTCGGACTCGGTTTAAGATCTCTTCGAAGGGAGCTCGGCCGAGCCGGGGCACTTCCAGGAAGGTCGTCGCCGCGTTTTGGAAGGAACGGAGAGCAAGGGCCTTTCGGCCCTGGAGGCTCATTTCGGGGAAAGCCAGCGCCAGATTTTGCAAGGCCACCCGGCGGTGACGCCGGTCCAAAAGGTATGCAGCGTGGCCGAGGGCCCGGCCCAGACAGACCGCCCAAGAGGCGGGCAATCTGGCCAGAAGGGCCAGCAGGGGCCAGGCAAGGCCGAACAAGAGGGCCTGCTTCCAGCGTTTCATCTGTGTCCCGATTTCTCCCCGCCCTGTGGCCGGCCGAGGCAGGCGAATAGAATCTGCCAGAATCGCTCCTCTTCGTGCATTTGAACCCCAATGCGCAAGAAAAGCATCCGTCCGGACGGCCAGGGGAAATGGGCGATCTTGACGGCGTCCTTCTCGGTGGTGACGGCCCATTGCGAGGCGCCGAGACGACCGAGGATTCGCCGAAAGTCCTTCCAGGCGTACCGGTGGTGATCCGGAAACGACTCGCGCAGCGCGACCTGGATCCCCATGCGTTCCAAGGTGAGCCAAAACGACTCGGGGCGGCCGATCCCGCAGAACGCCAAGACCTCCTTTTCCCTCAAGAAAGAAGCGTCCAGAGGACCTTGTCCGTCCAACGTGAAAAAGCCGATCGGCCGTATTTCGGCGGAAAACAGAGGTGGGGTGGACATCGAGCATGAGGCTTCGAACGTTCGGCTTCCCTCCGAGTCTGGGAACGGTCCTGCGCCCGAGAAGCGAACAAGGGCCTGGGCGTATTGAAGAGCTCCAGGCGGCTCCCGAAGCGGCCCAGCCGGAAGGCAAAGGGCCGCCAGTTCTTCCGGTTCGCTTCCGATGAGCACAATGTCGCAATCCCGGGCCAGGCGCAAGTGCTGGAAACCGTCGTCCAGCACAAACACGTCCACCGGGCGGCGATCCAAGATCGCGCAGGCTCCCCGATAGCGGTCCGGGTCCACGACCACCGGCACGCCGGGAAGAGACCTTGCGAGCAGGTAGGGTTCATCTCCTGTTTCCACCGGGTCCAGCCGCTCGATTTGGTCGTGAAGGAGAATCTGGGGTGTCACCGAGGACCGCCTCCGGTAACCCCGCGTCAGGATTGCAGGCCGGAACCCTTTTTCGGCGAGCCTTCGAGTGCACCACAGGACGAAGGGGGTCTTGCCGGACCCCCCGACTCGAAGGGCTCCTACGCTGATGACGCCGCAGGGCAGCCTCCGCTGGCGAAGAACGCCGCGCCGGTACAGGGCCCGGCGGATCCGCTGGATCGCCCCGTAAGCACCTGAGAGGGGCTTGAGAAGGCCGACAAGCCAGGTGCGCATTCTGTCGGGTCTGGCCCAGACACTCTGGGCAAAGGCCGCGCCCCATTCTCTCAGCATGGCAGGAACCTTTCGAGCATCTCGAGATTGCGCTCGGTGGCCCCACGGCTTTCCTCTAGAATGGATCGGGCCGACCGGGCCAGGGCCTCCCGGTCTGCCCGGCTGGACAGGAGCCGGACGGCCTGGTGGTACAGAGAGTCGGCGTCGTAGACCTCTATTCCACCGCCCGCCTCCTGGAGGGCGCGGGCGATGTCCGCCGTGTTCTGGGTGTGCCGTCCGAAGAGCACGGGCTTGCCGAGAAGGATCGGCTCGAGCAAGTTGTGCCCTCCCACGGGAACGAGGCTTCCCCCCACGAACACCAGGTCCGCTGCGGCGTAAGCCTTTGCCAGTTCCCCCATTGTGTCCATGAGCAGGACCTGCGCGTCGATTGCCGCCGGGGCTCCGTGCGTTCTGCGAGCCACGGCGAGTCCCTTCGACCTCGCCAGGGTCTCAATCTCGGCGGCCCGCTCCGTGTGCCTGGGCGCGAGAAGGAGCCGGAGGGCCGGAAAGCTCGCCCGCAGGCGCACGAAGACGTCCAGGACGATTTCTTCTTCGCCTGAGTGGGTGCTTCCTGCGACCCAGACGGGATCCTCCTGACGGAACCCAAGTTCCCTGCGCATGGTCAGGCCCAGGATTTCGGGCTCTTCCTCAAGGGGCAGGTCGAATTTCATGTTTCCAGTCACGAACACGCGCCTTGGGTCCGCTCCGATCCGGATGATGCGGCGGCAGTCCGCTCGGCTTTGCATGCCGAAGGCCGAAACGGATCGGAGGACCTCGCGGAAAAAAAAGCGAAACCACCCATATTGGCGGCAGGACCGCGCTGAAATGCGGCCGTTGATGATCAGGGAAGGGATGCCCTCTCTGCCCAGCAGGAGCAGGAAGTTCGGCCAGATCTCGGTCTCGGTGTGTATGAAGAGCCTGGGGCGCACCGAGCGCAGAACCCTTCTTACGCAGAAAGGAAGATCGAAGGGGAAATAGATCACGGCCTGAACCTCGGGGAAGGTCCGCCTCGCCACTGCCTGGGCCGTGGGGGTAATGGTGGAGATGACAACGGGCTGATCAGGACGGGTCTGGCGGAGTTTCCGGACCAGCGGAACCGTGGCAAGCACCTCGCCGACCGAGACGGCGTGGATCCAAATGGGTCGGGTCGGGTTGTTCTGTCTAGGGATGCTCGGAAGGGACAAGCCGAGCCGCTGGGCAAGACCTGCTCGGTGCTTGGGTGTTGTCGCAAGCTTCCAGACGAAAAAGGGGAAGGAAGGAACGAGCAGAAGGGCCAGGAGAAAGTTGTATCCGACCGCGAGCCAATCGGACTGGGCCGTAGCGGCCCGTTCTGTCTCCGCCCTCCGGCACAGGTCGTTCATCTGGTGCTCGACGCGAGCGCAAGCGGACCGGAGGTCGGCCCGGGCCTCGTCGTCTGGCACGGTCAGGGGGACTCCGAAGGTTACGCAGACTCTACCGAAAGGCAACGGCACCTCGAATCGATCCCAGCTTTTCATCCGGAGGCAGGGACTCGCGCTCCAGGCCACGGGCAGGATCGGCGCCTGAGCTGTGCCGCTCAAAAGGACCACGCCGGGCTGCAGCTTTCGGCGGGGTCCACGCGGGCCGTCCGGCGTGATGGCCACCCGGCGGCCTTCTGCAAGGGTTTGAAGCATTTCTTGAAGGGCCTCTTTTCCTCCTTTCCCGGTGGAGCCTCGGATCGCGTGCACGCCGAAGGGCTTTACGGTTCTTGCGATCAGTTCGCCGTCCCAGTGGCGGCTGATGAGGGTCCAGATCTCGGAACGTTTTGGAAAAACCCTCTGGAACACGCCGGGAAGAAGAAAGATGTGACCATGCCAAAAGGCCAGGACCAAGGGGCGTCCCGACTCGATGAGGCATCGACTCTCCTCGGGTATGCAAAAGCGCCACCGAAGGGTTCCGGCAACGATCCGCAGCAGGACCGTAAGGAGAGGCGGGAGGAAGCGAATCCAGAGTCTTCTCTTTCGCTCTTTTCGGTCTTTTTTTGCCTTGTCGCTTCGTCCGGTCAACGCAAGACCTCCCCCTCGTTCGGTCTATCCTCCGGTCGGCTCCCCCATGGGTCGAGCACGGCCACGATGGCTCGTGCGGCGCGCTCGGAGGCCCCAGGCGGCCCCAGGAGGATCGGGACCTGGGACAAGGTCCGCTTCATTTCAGACCGATACAAGCTGCGGGTCAGGAGATCGTGGCAGAGGCCAGCAAGATTCCGGGCGTCGAGTTCGCCCTGGAGGAGTTCCGGTACGACCGGACGACCGCACACGAGGTTCACGAGAGCGATGGAGGGCACGCGCACCAGGAGGCGGCCCAGCAGGAAAGTGGCCCTGGACACCTTGTAGACGACGACCATGGGGATGCCATGGAGGGCGAGTTCCAGCGTAGCGGTGCCCGAGGCCACCACAGCGATGTCGCACAAAGGCATGGCACGGCCAGCTTCGGATCGGGCTCGAACGACCGGCAGATCTGCCCGGCGGAGCGATTCGGAGAACAGGTCTTCCGGAAGCCCAGGCGCTTCGAAAAGCAGGAACTGGACGTGGGGGTGGCGCTGGCGGAGAAGCTGGGCGGCTTCGAGAATCGTCGGCAGCAGACTCCGCACCTCGCTCGCCCGGCTTCCCGGCAGGAGCCCCACGACCGGGTAGAGCGGGGAAAGGCCAAAGGTTTCGTGCTCGAGGAACTGCGCTTCAGAGCTCGCGCGGTCTCTTTCTTGCCAGGCGTCCATCAAAGGGTGGCCCACCCACTCTGCCGGGACTCCATGGCGTTTATACAGCTCCTCCTCAAAGGGGAAGATCACAAGCATCTTGGACACGGTTCGACGGATCTGGCGGATTCTGCCTCGACGCCATGCCCAAATCTGCGGGCTGATGTAGTAGACGACGGGCACTCGGGCCTTAACGGCATGGCGAGCCGCCCGGAGGTTGAAATCCGGGAAGTCCACGAGCACGGCAAGGTCTGGCCTGTCAGCGAGCAAGGTCCGCCGAACCCAGCCAAGAGCGCGGGAGATGGGAACAGCCCGAGAGAGAATCTCGGAGATCCCGACCACCGCAAGATCCCGGGCGTGATAGACCAGGTGGACCCCTGCCTCGGCCATTGCGTCTCCCCCGATCCCGTAAAACTCCACTTCGGGCCTGAGGCGCGAGACTTGCCGGACCACTCGAGCGGCATGCATGTCCCCCGAGGCCTCTGCCGCCACCACGAGAATCTTCGGTGTGCCACGGGAGTCAACCATCCCCTTGACCTTCCGGAACGAGGGATTCGAGTCGTAGAATTCAACCCGTACGCATGCGCCGCAAAATGCGAAGGGCCACCTGAAGGGCCTTTCTACCCTCCTCCCCTCCCACCTGCGGCGGCTCGCGGGTCTTGACGCTCCGGATAAAGGCGCGCAGTTCGTCTTCCAGAGCGTCCCCCTCGGGAACCTTCTGCTGCTCGCCGGAGATCTCAAAAGCGCCGCTCTGCGGGTTCCGAATCCTCCGGAGGATTAGGACCTCCCGGTCGTCGTAATCGATCGATACGTACACGTCGGGCTGGAAAAAGCGGATCTTTCGGGTCCGCTTGAGGCTCACCCGGCTCGCCGTGAGATTGGCCACCGTGCCGTTGGCGAAGTGGATGCGCACATTGGCGATGTCCACGTTGGGCGAGAGCACGGGAACGCCCACGGCGTCGATGGAGCGCACGGGCGAGCGGACGTATTTTAACAGAATGTCGATATCGTGGATCATAAGATCCAGGACCACGTCCACATCCGTGCCTCGCTCCTGAAAGGGCCCCAACCGATGGGCCTCGACGAACCGTGGCGATTCCAGGGCGGCCTCGGCCGCCTTCCAGACTGCGTTGAACCGTTCGAGATGTCCCACCTGAAGAACTCGCCCTCTCTTCCGGGCCAGCCGGATCAACTCCGTGGCTTCGGGAAGGCTGGCCGTCATGGGTTTTTCGATGAGGACATCGAGGCCGCCTTGAAGGAGAGCTCTGGCGACCGGGAAGTGCTGGGAAGTGGGCACCACGACGCTGGCGGCGTTGACAAGGCGGACGATGGCCTCGAGGTCCGTGAAGGAAGCCACGCCAAAGGTGCGCGCGACCGTCTCGGCACGCTCCCGGTTTGTGTCGACCACGCCGACGAGTTCGACGCCGTCCATGGCCGCGTATTTCTGGGCATGATACTTGCCGAGGTAGCCTGCGCCCACAACCGCGACGCGAACTCTGTCAGACCCGGCCGATTTCATTCAGGCCGCCCCTTGTTTTTTGGGTTCCGGTGATTGACCAGAACGGCCCCTGGAACCTGAAACCTGACCCCTGACGCCCGGCCCGTTGCGCCTTCCTGGGCCTCTATCGGCAGATCCCCCTCCGGGAATGGCGCAGAAAATCGAGCAGATGGTCGACATTTGGGTCCCCGCCGAGTTCGGCAGCCGCCTGCTCGATTGCGGGACCGAGAAGGAGTCCGCTTTGAAAAAGGATTCGGTAAGCCCTGCGGAGCTTGGCGATATCCTGAGCGGTGAATCCGTTTCTGCGGAGTCCGACGAGATTCAGACCGAACAGCTTGGTCCGGAAGCCGGCGGCGCTCGTGAAAGGTGGAATGTCCATGGAGACGCCTGACAGCCCGGCGACCATGGCCAACCGACCGATGCGCACGAACTGGTGGACACCGACAAGGCCGCCGAGGATGGCGTTGCGCTCCACAGTCACATGTCCGGCCAGGGAGGCGCCGTTTGCCATGATGACGGAATCCTCGATGGTGCAATCGTGGGCCACGTGGCAGTAGGCCATGAACACATTCCGGTCCCCGATGGTCGTGATGCCTCGGTCCTGGACCGTGCCGAGGTGAATCGTGACAAACTCTCGAATGATGTTGCCGGAGCCGATTTTGAGTTCCGTAGGCTCTCCCCGGTACTTGACGTGCTGGGGCACGGCTCCGATCGAGGCGAATTGGAAGATCTGGTTGTTTGGCCCAATCTCCGTGCGGCCTTCAATGACCACGTGGGGCCCCACCTTTGTGCCCGCTCCGATTTTGACGTGCGGGCCGATGATGCAGTAGGGCCCGATTTCCGCTTCCGGGTGAATCTGCGCGCCCTCAGCGACGATCGCCGTCGGGTGGATCATCCCTCCTCCTCCGTCTCCGGGCCCGCCTGATACACGGCCAGAAGGGTCCCCTCCATCACGACAGAGTCCCCTACCCTGGCGGTCCCCCGGACCTTCCACGTGTCTTTCTTCTTCCTCACCAGTTCAAGTTCGAACAGAACCTGGTCGCCGGGCTGCACCGGCCTTCGGAAGCGCACGCCATCCAGGCCGGCCAGGTACAGCATCCCGGCCCTGGAAGAGGGGTTCGTGCCCAAAACGAACAAGGCGCCGACCTGGGCCATGGCTTCCACGAGAATGGTTCCCGGAACGATCGGATTGCCGGGGAAATGGCCCTGAAAGAACGGCTCGTCCGCCGTAAAGTTCTTGAGGCCGACGATCCGTTTGCCCTCTTCGATTTCCAGGATCCGATCCACAAGAAGAATCGGATACCGGTGGGGCAGGAGTCTGCCGACGTCTCGGGCTTCCAGAACGGCCTTCACGGTTCTTCGTCCTCCTGCGGGAGTTCGTCTTTTTCGGCCCCTCGGGGTCGCTCGTCGCCGCAAGGCGACCCCTCCTGTGGGCGTTCCGGCTTCTCGATCCCCAGGCAGGCCTTCAAAGCAGCCAGTTCCTTCTCCACCCGAAGGATCCTGTCGCGCAGTTGGGGGAGCCTCCTGAAGGCGGCCATGGTCTTCAAGAAATGTCCGTACGGCATGGTCGGAATGCCGGAGACGACTTCCCCGTCCGGGATCGAGCCGTGAACGCCGGACTTGGCCCCGATCTGCACGTCGTTGCCGATCCGCACGTGGCCCACGACTCCCACCTGTCCGCCCAGCGCAGTCCGGTCTCCAATGACAGTGGAGCCCGAAATGCCTACCTGGGAGACCAGGATCACGTCCTCGCCCACGCGCACGTTGTGGGCGATCTGCACCAGGTTGTCGATTTTGGTCCCTCGGCCAATCCGGGTCTCGCCCATCGTAGCCCTGTCCACGCACGTGTGGGCCCCGATCTCCACGTCGTCTTCAATCCTGACGATGCCCACCTGCGGGATCTTGACGTGACGGGTTCCGTCGCGGGCGTAGCCGAATCCGTCCGCCCCGATGACGACGCCGTCATGGAGGATGACCCGATCCCCCAGGATGCACCGGTCGCGCACGGATACGTGGGCGTGGATGCGGCAATCCTGCCCGACCCGCACGTGGGCCCCGATGGTCGCGAAGGGATACAGTACGGTCCGGGCGCCGATGACGCTCCCCTTGCCAACGAAGACAAAGGGGTGGATGGTTGCCGATTCCGCGACCTGAGCCGAAGGGTCGATCCAGGCGAGTTCCGATACGCCAGGGGGCTGCGGTTCCGGGGGATGGAACAGCTCCAGAGCCTTGGCGAAGGTCAGGTACGGCGTGGGGGAGATCAGCAGAGCGATGTGGGAGCGCTCGACGTCGGGCGGCACGATGGCGGCCGAAGCCCGGGTGTGCTTGAGCTTGCTCCGGTACCGTGGATTGGCGACAAAGGTAAGCTCGCCTTCCCGGGCTTCCTCGATGCCTGCCACGCCGGTGAGCCGGATTGTGCCGTCGCCCACAAACCGGACGCCCAGCATCCGGGCGAGTTCCTCGAGCGAAATCTCCAAAGGGCCTCCTCGGAGCGTCCTGGTTGGGCCGAAAGAACTACTGGGACTTCTTGCTGTCGTCGTACAGCTCGATGATGCGCTTTGTCACGTCGACCTTCTCAGACCCAAACAGGACCGCACTCTGGGTTTTTTCCAGGATGATGTCGAATCCCTCCTTCTTGCCGAAGTTCTCAATGATTCCTTGAAGATCCTTGAGGATCTTCTGGCTCAGTTCCTGATCCTCTCTCTGGAGCTCCTCCTGGGAATCCTTGACCATTCGCTGGTAGTCCCGAAGCTTGTACTGATAGGATTTTTCCTTTTCGTCCCGAGCGGTCTGAGACAGGACCGAGCTCTGGCGCTCCAGTTCGTCCTTGAGGGCCGTGATTTCGTCCTGCTTGCTCTTGAGCTCTCCCTGGAGTTTCTCCACCTTTTTCTGGAACTGGCTCTTGGCCTTCTTTCCTTCGATCGAGAGCTCCATGGCTTTCTGGATATCGACCACACCGATCTTGATTTCCGCTGCGGCAAGGGCGGGCGCAAGCAAGAGCGCCAGCAGAAACAATGCCGATGGAGCCAACCGTCGTGTTCTCATGGTTGCAAGCCTCCTTGTTTGCTTTTCGTGTGAAGGGTTTCTGGGTTGTGCGATTCTGCTCAATAAGCCGTCCCAATCGAGAACTGAAAAGCGCTCGAATCCTCGCCTTCCTGCCGGTCCAGAGGAAATCCGAGAACGAAGGTGAGCGGACCGAGGGGAGAAAACCACTGGATTCCGGCGCCTGCGCTCAGGCGCAGGGCTTGCGGCCGCAGGTCCTCGTCCTCGCTGAAGGCGTTGCCCGCGTCGAAGAAGCCCAGACCTCGCAGTTTCACCTGCGGCACAAGGGGGAAGATATACTCGACGTTGAAAATGAGCTGCTTGTTCCCGCCGATGACGGTTCCTTGGACTTCCGGCCCCAGGGAGCGTACGTCGAAGCCTCTGACCGTGCTGATGCCGCCCACAAAGTACCGCTCAAAGACGGGCAGCCGGTCACCGCCGATTCCGTATCCCACGCCTACCCGGCCCCGCAAATGAAAGGTCGTATTGAGGTAGAAAGGAATGTATACGCCTGTGTCGAGTTGGAGTTTGACGAAGTCGCTGTCCCCGCCGAAGATCGAACCGGCCCATTCCGTGGACGCGATGTTGAGAAAGCCTCGCATGGGGTATAGAGGATTGTCGAGCGTGTCCTGCACGACCGACAAGGTCACGGAACTCGTCACGCTCCGGCCCTCTTCCGCCCTGAGGGTGATGGGCGCGTCGCGGCTCACGTCCGAGATGTCGACGTCCTCGTATTTGTACATCACGTTACCGCGGACGTGTTCAAGAAACTCGTATCCGAGGCGAAGGGCGCCCCCAACGGACTCGCGGGTGAAGTCTTCGTAGATCCGCTGGGTTTTGAAAATATCGAACCCCGCAGACAGGGGAATGTCGAAAAGCCAGGGTTCGGTAAAACTCAGAGAAAAGTTCTGCCGGGTTCCTCCGACTTCGGCGTTCAAGGAGAGCACCTGGGCCCTACCAAAGAGATTGCTCTGGGTGATGTTGGCCATGAAGATGAACTGGTCTGTGGAACTGAACCCGGCTCCTCCGCTCAGGGTGCCTGTCTGGCCCTCTTTGACGTCCACCACAAGGTCAAGCCGGTTCGGGGCCTCCGAAGGTTGGGTTGTGACATTGACCGACTCGAAAAACCCGAGCCGGTTGATTTCCTCTTTGGACTTTCGAATGAGAGAACCGCTATACAGATCTCCCTCGGCCAAAGCCATTTCCCGGCGGATGACCTTGTCTCGCGTCTTCGTGTTTCCCTTGATCCGGATATCCCCGATCGAAACCTTCTCCCCTTTCTTGACCTGATAGGAAATATCGACAGACCGCGTGGCGTCCTCGGGATTGTACAGCGGCGTGACGTCCGCAAAGGCGTACCCTTGGTCGGCGTAATAGTCGGTCATGGCCAGGATGTCTTGTTGGAGCTTTTCGCGGCTGAAGATGTCGCCCTCGCGGAGTTTCTGCTGCGCGCGGAATCGTTCTTCCTCGGCCTGAGACACGTTCTCGTAGCGAACGTTTCGTACCTTGTACTGCTCCCCTTCTTCCAACAGGAAGACGATGTACATGCCGTCTTGCGCGATGAGCGTCTCCGGGGGCTTGGCCGAAAAGCGCAGGTAGCCGTTGTCGAGATAGAACAGCGTCAGTCGCGTCACGTCATCCCGCAGGACGTCTTCCTTGTACGTGCCGCTTCCGGTGAGAAAAGAAAAGAATTTTTTCTTCTTGGACTCGACGACCTTGCGAAGCTTCTTGTCCGGAAAGGCCCGGTTCCCGAGAAACAGAACCCTGCGGATCTTGACTTCCTTGTTTTCCTGAATCTTGAACACGACGGAAACTTGGTTGTTCTCCTGCGCCGGGGTTTCGTAAGAGATGTTGGCCCGGTAATACCCCTCGTTCGCATAAAGCTTGCGGATTTTTTCCACGTTTTCCTGGACCTCGGCGACGTTCAGGAAGTGGTTGGGCTTGAGGGTGACGACCTTTTCGAAGTCCTTGAGTTCCAAAGCCTTGTTGCCTTCGTAGCGGATCTCTCGGATGGTGGGCCTCTCCTCCACGGTGAAGATCAGCCGGAGCCCTTCTGGCAGTTCCTCCTTTTCGACCGTCACGGTCCGGAAGTACCCCGTGGCCATGATCGAGTGAATGTCGGACCGAAGAACAGCCGGATCCAGGGCTTCGCCCGTTCGGGTGTTGAGCCTCAGGAGAACCACGTCCGGCTCGATCCTTTGGGTTCCGACCACCCGGATTTCCCGAACAACAGCGGAAGGCTCATCCGGGCTGCGGGCGGCCGACCGGCAGGGGCAGAGAATCCAACCGAGAAGGGCGATCCCCGCGCCAAGGAGGGCGACCCGGGCTCGGGCCCGCACGGGTTTCCGGGTCAAGCGGGCCGTCGATTCGGGCCCCTGCTTCTTGTCTGCATCGGGACGGGGGCGTTTATCCATGTTCCACGAGCCTTCCGTCTACCATGTGAACCTGCCGGTCCAGGCGCTTGGCGAAGTTTGGGTTGTGGGTGGCCACCACGAGGGTTACCCCGTGCCGCTCGCGCAGTCCGATCAAAAGGTCCTCCACCGAGCCCGCCGTGGCTGTGTCGAGATTGCCGGTGGGTTCATCCGCAAGCAAGATCTCCGGCCCGTTAGCAAGAGCTCGGGCCACGGCGACCCGCTGCTGCTCCCCCCCGGAAAGATTTCCAGGCCTGTGGTCGAGGCGGTCGCCCAAGCCAAGATCGCGAAGAAGGATTTCGGCCCTCTCTCGCGCCTGCCTGCGCGTCTGGCCGCCGATCAGAGCAGGGATCTGCACATTCTCCGACGCCGTGAAGTCCGATAGAAGATAATGGAATTGAAAGACAAAGCCAACCCGCCGGTTGCGAAAGGCGGCCAGGTCCGATTCGGTCATGTTTGCAAGATCGCGGCCCCGATAGAGAATCCGTCCGCTCGTCGGACGGTCCAGGGCGCCCAAAAGATGCAAAAACGTGGTCTTGCCCACTCCAGAGGCTCCCAGGATTGCGACGGTCTCGCGGGGCCGGATGGAGAAATCGATCCCCCGGAGCACGTGAACCTCCTTGTCACCCATCCGGAAGCGCTTGTGCAAGGACTCGACCCTGAGGATGGGCTCCTCGACCGGGCCTGCAGGGACGACCGGAACGCTCGAGTCACTCATACCGCAGCACCTCGGCCGGATCGAGCCGCGAAGCTTTCAGGGCCGGATACAGGGAGGCGGCGCCGCAAAGCACGATCGCCGCAAGGCCCACGAGCACGAATTCTGCGGTCCTCGTCTCCACCGGCAGGGAAGACAGGTAGTAGATCTCGGGATCCAGCCGGACCAGGGGATACCGAGCAGCCAAGAGGCAGACTCCGTATCCCGCCAACAGGCCGAGGGCGGTTCCGGCTAGTCCCATGACAGTGCCCTGCAGCAGGAAGATGTTTCCAATGGCGCGCCGGGTCGCGCCGACCGCCTTGAGAATGGCCACCTCGCGCCTTTTCTCGATCACCGTCATGATGAGGGTGCTTACGATGTTGAAGCCCGCCACGAGAATGATCAGGATGAGCACCAGAAACATGACGGCCTTCTGCAGCTTGAGGGCCGAGAAGAAATTCGGGTTGATTTCTTTCCACGTTTTGACCCAGAACGGAGGCGGGAACACCCGTTCGAACTCCGCTGCCGCCCGTTCGGTTGCGCCGATGTCTGCCAGGAGGACTTCGAAGCCCGTGACGCCCTCTCCCATCCCGAAAACCTCTTGGGCCTCGGACAAGGCAACGAGAGCCAAAGACGCATCGTACTCATACATGCCCACTTCGAAAATTCCTGCGACCCGGTAGGACTTGAGCGTCCCCTTGGGCGTGTCCGACCAAGAGGTCTCGACCGGAATCGAGATGAGGTCGACCTTGTCCCCGCAGGTCACTTCCAGGGATTCTGCCTGGGCTCGGCCAAGGAGAATCGAAGGGAGCCCGTCCGTTGCGGCTTTTCCAGCCCCGGTGCCTTCGGCGAGCGCCTCGACGCCGCCGCAGGGAAAGCGGAGATTCGGGCCCACAAGATCGACGAGCGCTCCCGGGGGAACGCCTCGGACCACCGTGCCCGTCGCGGACGCCGGAGAACGGATCATGGCCTGATGGTACGTAAAGGGCATGGCCTCGGCCACGTCCGGGATTTGCCGGATCTTGCGCTCCACCTCGGCCACCTCGGTGACAGCGCCGTCGAACCGCAGAAGGAGCAAGTGCGCGTTTACACCGATGATCTTGTCTCGCAGAGCCCTTTCAAAACCGGAAGCGAATGACAGGGCCACCACCAGGGCCATCACACCGACCACGACTCCACTCAGGGCGATCCACGCCAGGGTGGACAGGAAGCCGGCCTTGTCTCTCGATCGGAGGTAGCGAAGGGCGACATGAGCTTCCAGGGATGCCATGGGCCTACTCGTACCGTAAGGTTTCTGCGGGAGGAACACGAGCGGCTTTCCGGGAGGGGTACAAGGTGGCCACGAGGGCGAGACCCAATGCGGCCAGGGAGACGGAAAGCACGTCGAAGGCTTGAACCCTGACCGGAAGGGAAAGCTCGTAGAAGATCTCGCGGGGGAGCGTGATCACGGGATAGGCAGCCAGGAGCCTGCACGCCACCAGTCCGAGGACAACTCCCGCAAGCGTCCCGGCCAGCCCGATGGCGGTCCCCTGGAGCAGGAAGATTCTCTGGATCCTTGCTCCCGATGCGCCCACAGCCTTCAAAACGGCGATTTCTCTCTTCTTTTCGATGACCGCCATGGCCAGGCTACTCAGGATGCTCAGGACGGCCACGAGGAGGATCAGAGCCAGGACTGCGAAGGCCGTGATCTTTTCCAGGCGGAGCGCCGCCAGAAGCCTGCGGTTTTTTTCCATCCAGTCCTCGACGCGGATTTCGCGGCCCGCGACTTGTCGAATGGCGGCCGCGACCTTCCGGACCTCGTCCAGGTCGGCCACCCCCACCTCGATTCCAGAAAGGGCCTGGCCCATTCCAAGGAAGGCCTGCACCGTCTTCAGGGGCCCGTAAGCGTAGGCAGCGTCGTACTCGTATAGACCGCTTTGAAAGATCCCTGTCACGCAGAACGTCATCTGGGCAGGCAGAACCCCGAAAGGCGTTTCGACCCCGAAGGGTGAAACGACCCGCACCGGGTCTCCGGGGAGACAGCCGAGATGCCTGGCCAACTCTCGGCCCACGAGAAGGGGCGGCTTGCCCGAGCATTCCTGGGAGAGATCGCTTGGGGCCCCCTCTTTTCCAGACAGGCTCTCCAGGCCGCCCTCTCGAATCTGCTCGGGAATGCGACTGACGACCGATATCGTTCCTGTGTCGACGCCCTTGAGGGTCGCGCCCACCGTCCTTCCTTCAGCCGTCAAAAGAACCTGTGTCCGGATATAGGGACTCAGGCCCGTGACGCCCTTGATCGGGGCGATCCGATATCGAAGCGAATCCACATCCTGGTCGCTCAGATCCTTGCCTTGGAGCGTGATCGGCGCCAGGTTGCCGAGGAGTTTTTCCTTGAGATCTTCCTCGAATCCATCCATGACCGCCAGGGTCACAATCATGGCCATTACCCCGATGGCCACGCCCACAACGGAAAGAACAGCAATGGCCGAGACAAGGCCGTAGCGGTGTCTGGAGCGAAGGTATCGGAAAGCGACGAAGGCTTCGAGCTCCATGTAGCCTCGGGCAAGGCCCCTTACTCGTCCCTTTCGGGCCGCATCTGGGGAAAGAGGATCACGTCCCGGATGGAAGGGCTGTCCGTAAGAAGCATGACCAGCCGGTCCATGCCGATTCCTTCGCCTGCGGCCGGGGGCATGCCGAACTCCAGCGCTTCGAGGAAATCCTCGTCGAGCTGGTGAGCGGTCTCGTCCCCGAGGCGTCGCTTGATCATTTGCTGCTCGAACCTCCGTCTCTGCTCGACAGGATCGTTGAGCTCGGAAAACCCGTTCGCCAGTTCCCGCCCGGCCACGAAGAGCTCGAACCGCTCCACGTACCCGGGCCTGTCGTCCTGCGAGCGTGCCAGCGGGGAGACTTCCACAGGATAGTCCGTGACAAAGGTTGGCTGGCTGAGGGTGGATTCGATTCTCTGCTCGAACAGCTCGAGAAGAATTTCGCCGCGGCTGAGGCCATCGGCCAGGGAAACTCCCCGATCCAGGGCGTGCCTGCGAAGCGCCTCCGGGTCCTCGAGGGCCCAAGATGGAAGCGAAAACGCCCCCTGGACGGCTTCTTCGAGGGATATCCTCCGCCAAGGACGGGAGAAATCCACTTCGAGGCCCTGGTAGCAAATCCGGGTCGTGCCCAGGATTTTGAGCAGAAGGTCTTCGAGAAGCTCCTCGGTCATCTCCATGAAATCCCTGTGGGTCGCATAGGCCTCGTAAAACTCAATCATGGTGAATTCCGGATTATGCAGAGTCGAGAGGCCCTCGTTTCGGAATTGGCGATTGAGCTCGTAGACCTTCCCGAAACCGCCCACAAGCAGGCGCTTGAGATACAGTTCCGGGGCGATCCGCAGAAAAAGCTTGCGGTCCAGTGCGTTGTGATAGGTCTCGAAGGGTCGAGCCGTGGCCCCGCCCGCGATGGGGTGCATCATGGGCGTCTCGACTTCCAGGAAGCCCCTGGAATCGAAAAAGGCTCGCACGGCCCGGATGATCTCGGTTCGCTTCCGGAAGGTCTCCCGGACCGAAGGGTTCGCGATGAGATCCAAGTACCGCTTCCGATACCTGATTTCGATGTCGCGGAGACCGTGGAATTTTTCCGGCAGAGGCCTCAGAGCTTTCACCAGAAGCTCGTAGCGGTCGACGTGAAGGGTGAGCTCCCCGGTCCGGGTTCGGAACAGGCGGCCTTCGGCGCCCAGGATGTCTCCGGTGTCCAGGTTCCGCTTCAGTCTGGCAAAGGCCTCCTCTCCCAAGGCCTGGCGGTGGAAGTAGAGTTGCAGCTGCCCGCTTTCGTCCTGCAGGTGCAGGAAGAGGCTCTTGCCGAAATCCCGGATCGTCATCACGCGGCCGGCAAGACGGAAGGTCTCGTTGAGCGTTTGAAGGGAATCGCCGGAGACGGCGGCAAAGCGTTCGCGGATTTCGCCGGCAAGGCTGGTTCTGCGGAACCGGTTCGGGTATGCCGCGGCGCCTTCGGAGCGGACCTGGGCGAGCTTTGCCAGGCGAACCTGTCTCAGGGGGTTGTCCGTGCCCATTCGTTGACTCGAATCCTCCGTACCGGGCCAATCTTCAGGGCGCCGCAGCAGAAAACGCGTTCTCTCTGCAGTGGCGTTTGGGCGGGCGATTCAGGTGAAGCAAGAATTGATAGCGAATCACTCCGCCCTTGTCAAGAAAACGACGGCGGCCCTCAGCGCCGGAAGGCCGCTCGGCCCCGTGAGCCTTATCTTGTGCGCAGGAAGGCCTCCATGAAAGGCGTGAGGTCACCGTCCAGGACAGCGTCGACGTTGCCCACCTCTGTCTGGGTCCGATGGTCCTTGACCAAGCGATACGGCTGGAGCACGTACGAACGGATCTGGTTTCCCCAGGCGATCTCTTTTTGGTCCCTGTAGATGGCGTCTTGTTTTTTTTCTTCTTCTTCCCTGCGAAGTTCGAGCAGGCGAGCTTTGAGGATCTTCAGGGCCCGCGATCGGTTCTTGTGCTGGGACCGCTCGTTTTGGCATTGGACCACGATGCCGGTCGGCAGATGGGTCAGACGGACCGCCGAGTCGGTCTTGTTGACGTGTTGGCCGCCGGCACCTCCTGCCCGGAAGGTCTCGACCTTGAGTTCGTCGTCCCGAATTTCGATCTCTTCCTCTTCCTCGGGCTCGGGGTAGACGAAAACCGCGGCGAAGGATGTGTGGCGGCGCCCCCCGGCGTCAAAGGGGCTGATCCGGACCAGGCGGTGGATGCCAATCTCGGAACGCAGATGGCCGTAAGCATAGGGGCCTTTGATGAGAAGGGTGGCGCTCTTGATGCCGGCTTCCTCGCCTGCGAGCAGATCGTAGATTTCGGTGGTGTACCCGTTTCGCTCGGCCCATCGGGTGTACATCCGCAGGAGCATCTCGGCCCAGTCCATCGCCTCCGTTCCGCCCGCCCCGGCATGGATGACCAGAATCGCGCTCTTGGCGTCGTCGGGCCGGTTCAGGGTGAGCTCGAGTTCGAGTTCCCGCAAACGCGGAAGAATCCGTTCGTAGTGCTTCGAGGCCTCTGCAAGAATTTCAGGGTCGCCGGCCTCTTCTCCCAACTGTCTGCAGGCTTCGGCTTCTTCGATGTCGGCGGACAGGCGATTCCACAGTTCCAGCTGTCGTTCCAGGGCGGTCCGCTCTTTTAGGGTGGCCTGCGCTTCCTTCGGCTGTTCCCAAAAGTCCGCCCGACAGATCTTCTGCTCGATCTCTTCGAGCAGCCTTTTCTTGCCTTCCGGGTCAAAGACGGCCTCGAAGCCGTTCCGCGATTGTCCTGGCCTCTGTCGCTGCTTCACGTAAATCCATCCTGGATCTCCTCTGGCTGAGGGGGTCGCACCCCTTCGTAAAAAGCCCTCCCGTGGCCCGCCCACGCGAGGGCGGGAGCGAAAGGAGGGCTCAACTCAAGGGTAGCGCAGAGCGGGTTCAGGTTCAAGGGGGCACCTTGCGGTGCAAGGCGCGCAACATCCGTGCCTCGGCTTGGCGCATCCGAACCCGCTCGCTCCGAGACCCGACGTGGTCATAGCCCACCAGGTGCAGGATGCCGTGGACGACGAGAAGGTCCAGTTCGGCATTGAGCGGAGCCCGCCGCTCCGACGCCTGCCGTGCGGCGGTCTCTGCGCCGATGACGACATCCCCCAGCATCCGATTCTCCGGGCCGGGCGCCACGCCCTCCGTCTGGGAAAAGGCCAAGACGTCCGTGGGGCCTGGTCGTCCCAGATACCGAGCATTGAGGCGCCGAATGGCTCGATCGCTCAGGAGGACCACGTTCAGCTCCCTGCCGAAGAGCCTGAGTCGTCGAACAACGAATGCTGCGACCTCCCGGAGGCGGTCGACATCCACGGCGATCTTGCGCTGCCGGTTGAGGACCTCGACCCGGAAGAAGTCCGCCCCCGGCCGGTCACCGGTGGGAGGCCCTGCCTTTGGCTTTCTCCGCTCTTTCATAGGCGCTGATGATGTCCTGAACGAGCCGGTGTCGGACCACGTCTTCTTCGGTAAAGTACTGAAAGTGGATGCCTGGCACGCCCTTTAGAATTCGAGTGACCTCGATCAGCCCGGAAACCTTGTCCGGCGGCAGATCGATCTGGGTGATGTCCCCGGTGATGACAGCCTTCGAGTGTAGACCGAGCCGGGTGAGAAACATCTTCATCTGTTCTGAGGTCGTGTTCTGCGCTTCGTCGAGAATCACGAAGCTGTCATTCAGGGTTCGGCCTCTCATGAAAGCGAGAGGGGCGACCTCGATCTCTCCGCTTTCGACCATGCGGGCGGCCCGGTCGTAATCCATCATGTCGTGAAGGGCATCGTAGAGAGGTCTCAAATACGGATTGACCTTTTCGAAAAGGGTGCCCGGCAGATATCCGAGCTTTTCCCCTGCTTCGACAGCCGGCCTCGCCAGGACGATTCGCATGACCTCCCGCTTCATCAGGGCCGATACGGCCATGGCCATGGCAAGAAAGGTCTTGCCGGTTCCGGCAGGCCCGATCCCGAAGACGATGTCGTGGGTTCGGATCGCATTGATGTAGGCCTTTTGGCCGAGACTCTTGGGCGTGATCCTCCTCTTGCTCGGAGACAGATAGACGACGTCAAGAAAAACGTCCTTGAGGTTTGCCCCAGGATGTCGTTTGAGCATTCTGGCGGCGCAATCCACGTCGACGGCGTGGATGGGGGTTCCCTTTCTCAGGATCTGATAAAGCCCATCCAGGAGCCGGGCTGCAAGCTCCACCGAGGTTTCGTCGCCCTGAACCCGCAAGGCGGCGCCCCGGGAATGGATCTCGACGCCGAAGGCCTTCTCAATGCGCCGGAGGTTCTCCTCCTGGGGCCCGAACAGCGCAGGAGCTTTTCCTGCGTCCTCGAACTCGATCTCAAAAACTCGGTCTTTCATGTCCGCGGCTTCTCACCGGCCGGGACGGGGGAGATATGGAGCCTGAATTGAAGCGGCCCCTCCCGGCGGTACGAAAACTCGTTGTCCCCTTTGAGATGCAGCGTTTCGGGATCCAGCAGGCGGGCCTCCGCGAGATCTTCCAGCCGCTCCGGGTACGACCCGCGCTCGAGCCGGTACAACTCGAGCGCGTCGATCACAACTTGCCGTGCCTGCTGATTGAAGAGCCTGGCCATGGTCTCCCGACCCTTGAGAGCCGTCCAGTCTGTTCCACCCAGCCCCCGGGCGAGAACGAGGGCTGCCAGCAGAACCGACACTGCGCCTGCGCCGAACAGGACGCTCGAAAGAACCCAGTTGCGGGCCTGGCGTCCGGCAAGTTGGACCGCCCTGCCCGCTTCACGCTGGGGCGCATAGGGATCGATCCCGATCCATCCCTGTTCCTGCAGGGTCAGGAGGGCCTTGCACGTGACATATTCCCCTAGGTTCGAGATCTCCAGGATTTCAGAAATCCTTCTGTTGCCGTCCACCAAGCGATACACCCACTTCGCGGCCGCCGAAAGGTTTGAGACCTCCTCGCTGTCGGGTGCGTCGATGGGACTTGTCAGGGGCTCCGAGGCGGCTTGTCCTCGGAAGCCGATCCATCCGAACAGCCTTCTGAGCCATCCTCCAGTCCGCGGTGACGCCCCGGACGGAGCAGCGGCTTTTCTGTAAGGGACGCCTCCGTAGGAGCCGATCCGCTTTCGGATCAAAGGCCACTCGTCGAGCCTGCGAAGGCCATCCAGCACCAGGGGCTCGACTGCCAAGGGTTCCAGGAATTCGAGTTCCGATGGGAGAAGCCGATCGGAGTAAAAAGAAAAACGACCCTTCCGCACGCGAAAGAGCGGGTAGATGAGTTCTTCGACCTGCTGGTGAAAAAGGGCGTCGAGGTCGCGGGAATCGATGATTCCCATTTCTTGAAGAATCCGGCGAATGCCCCTGAGGTCCGTTTCCCGTCGCTTTCGGATTTTTCGAGCGTCCTCTTCGGTCAGGTAGCCGAGGCGGGCGAGGATCTGCAAGACCTGGTCGCCCACATTCCGGCCTCCGGGAAGAACACCGACGATCTTGCCCGACCGGAAGTAAACTTCGACGGGATCGCCCTCGCTCGTGATCTGAACGCACCCGCTCTTGCCGTGCTGGTCCAAGAACTGGAACAGGTCGGGAACGCCGAATTCCTTCAGGTCACCCTGCAATGGCATGGCTACCTCCCAGGAGCCGCCCTGCGCAGAAATCTGAATTGAAGGGCCCCATAGCCGGCCAGGAGGACAAACCAGGGCAGCAACGACCCCGCGTCCAAGACCTGACCCGCCTGCCACGGCCAGGAGGGGGTCGGCAAAAGGGCTTTCCAGCCTGCAACCAGAACGACGGCCAGGACGAACACGCAGAATCGGACGGCCTCAGCCGGGCGGTTGTGCAGAACGGCCTGCCCCAAGGCCGGAAAGAGAAGATTGGTCGCCAGGGCGACTCTGAGCCTGCCGCGGCCGTGGCGGGCCATGCGGCGGAGCTGCTTCTGCCGGTGTTCCTTGGGGATTTCGCTGCGCCGGTAAAGAACCTGGTGGCATGGGTTGCACGTCTGGCGGGCCGAGGGGATCGGCTGGCAGTAACTGCAGGCGATGCTTCCGCAGGTCTGACAGCGATAGGCCCCGGCCGGGATTTTGCCGGAAAGAACCAGCAGAGCGTAGGCCAGGGCGGAAATCGCGACCAAGATGCCGGTCAGCCTTGTGGACGTCCTTGCTCGGGCAAGACTCCAAAGTTGTTCTGCGCTTTGCCGGGCGTCCGTGGATGCGGCGAGGGCGGTGGCCCAGGTTCTGAAAAACCCTGGGGGCACGTCCATGTAAAACCGATTGGGATGAGGAGAATGGATGTAAACGAAATACTCGGTTCGATCCGGGTCGAGTCTCCGCGCCTCCTGAAAGGCTGCGGCGCCCTTAAGGAACGAAAATTCCCTGCGCAGGATCTGGCTGAGATTGTAATGGGGCGCGGCCAACCCCCTTTCGCATTGGATCGAACGCTCATAGGCCTCCTTGGCTTCCTCCGTCCTTCCGGCAAAAGCGAGCAGATTGCCGAGGTTGTTCCAAAGCGCACCGTTGCGGCGGTCCAGGTCTAAGGCTCGGCGCAGGTGAGCCTCGGCCTCGCGGTACCGCCCGGTCCGTTTCTCCACGAGAGCCGCCGCCCACAGGATGTCGACCGATTCGGGCTGGCTGGCCAGGGCCCGGTTCAGGGCTGAGTCTGCCGCCTGGTCCCATTCCCCCTTTTCGAGGGCGTAAAGGGCGGCCGCGCCATCCGGCGGAAGCGAAAGGTGGCGGACGGCCGCAAGGGCGATCCAAGGGGCGAAGATCCAAACGGACAGGAGGAAAAGAAACAAGATTTTCTCCCACCTCCTCGCGTAAGGCCCGAGGCAGAAGTTTAGGCCCACGACGGTCCAGAGAGGTCCCACGAGGACGAGCGCTCCGAGGCACGCTAGGAGTCCCACGATCGAGAAAAGGAGAGCGCCGGCCCGGCCAAGACCGAATCTCTCGCGGAGCCGATGCACGGCCAACGGCCCGTACCGAAGAAGAACGTAAGGCCCCTGAAAAAGCAGGAGTCCGTAAAGACCTGCAAAGAGAAGGAGCAGGAGCTTGCCAGCGGTGCGGTACTGCCAGTGGAAGTCGAGCGCCTGGGCTTTCCAGCAGGCGAGGGTATGACGGACGCTATCGAGGAAGGCGCCTTCAGGCTGCCGGGAGGCCATGTGGGCCAGGAGCCCGTGAGCCGGGGCGAAGTCCGGGGCCAGATTCAGGGCCGACTCTGCGAGCAGACGGGCCGTCTGGACCTGGCCGGACTCAAGCAAGCGATACGCCTGCCGAAGGAGCAACGCTGCAAAGCGGGGGGAACTTGGGAATCCGCTGTCCAGCTTGGATTCGTAAAGTCGATCGAGGGCGGTCTGAAGCGTGTCTGAGGACGACCCGTTCAGGGAGACCACCACGTCCTCCCAGGCAGGGCGGAGAAGTTCCTCCACGTATCGAAAAGTGCCGGTGGAACGGCCGGTTTGCTGCCCCTCGCCGATGGACAAATCCTGGGATGGATCGGAAGCAGCCCGGGGCCGGAAGGCTTGGCCCCTTGCCTCGAAGGGCCAGGGGAGGAAAAGGCACAGGAGGGCAACAAGCAAGGCAAGACGGCCGGGCGCGCGCCTCTTCCCTGACAACGCACGAACAGCGCGTCTTTCGGGCTTTGGCCAAGCCCCCTTGGAAGTCTTGTGCACGCCCCGAGAAGAACCGGCTCCCATTCTCCGTCCAATGTCCTGGAGCCACGGCCTTGGGAATCTTTTGCTTGACCCTTTTTCGGCCGGGTGGCGGGATCGTAACAAGGGTCAAAGGGATTTGCAATGAAAAGTTTATTCGATGAAAGGCCGGAGGGGCAAGCTGACAGGCCCTTCGCCAGGATGACGCGTCCGGTCCTTGTGGAACCACCGAAAATCGCTTAACGTGATGACTTCAGACCATCCATACTGGAGGGACAACTTCATGGGTTCCGAACATGCGGCCTCGGTTTCATTGAACGACTTGAGAGAGCTCGTGCGCAGACTTCGCGCGCCGGACGGGTGCCCCTGGGACAGGGTTCAGACCCTTCAGAACATCGGGCAATACCTCCTCGAAGAATGCTATGAAGCCTTGGAGGCCATGGAAGAGCCGGATCCAGAGGCTCTCCGGGAGGAGCTTGGAGATCTCCTGTTTCAAATTGTCTTTGTTGCCTCGATCGCTGAGGAGCAAGACCGGTTTACCCTTGAGGACGTGCTGCGCGGAATTCACGACAAAATGGTCCGGCGCCATCCCCACGTCTTCGGTAGCCGGGCGGAACCGGTGGATGTGGAATCGGTCCGGGAGAACTGGCTTCGAATCAAACAGAAGGATCGAGGCAACGGCAGGAGCGTTCTGGAAGGGATCCCGGTGGCCCTGCCAGCCCTGCAGCGCGCGTACCGGATGGGGAAGAGAGCCGGCCAGATCGGGTTCGATTGGCCCGACTCTTCGTCGGTGTTTCGGAAGGTACAAGAGGAGATGGACGAACTTGGGCGCGCCGTGGAGCGGGCAGAGCCAAGGGCTGTCCGCGAGGAGCTGGGGGATTTGCTTTTCGCCCTTGCCCAGCTCGCTCGTCACCTGGGAGAGAATCCCGAGCAGGCTCTCCAAGCAAGCAACAGGAAATTCCTGGCCCGGTTCCGGGCCCTTGAACAAAAGGCCCGGCGCGAAGGGCGGCCTATGGGAACTTTGTCCCAGGAGGAGTGGGATCAATGGTGGGAGGAGATCAAGCGAGAGGCACCCTGACGCTCACGGGCGGTTGGTTGGGGACCGGCGGTCCACCCTTCGCCGGATTCGGTGGAGAGCCATGTGAATTTCCGGCGCACCCAGCAAGGCGCACGCGAGCCCGTAAGCCAGTGCACCGCCGCAAATTGCGCTGAAAAGCAGGAGGATCTGCCGGGGGAGGGGGGTGCCTGGGGTGGCTTCGGTCAGGCTCCGGGTGGCCACCAGACAAAGCCCCATGGCCGCGCCCGCGACGAGGATCCTTAGGCCCGAACTGCGAAACCACCCCAGCCCCGATGCTCCTGTGCGGCTCCTCAACCGGGAGAGAAGCTGCGCTACGTTGACAGCTGCGGCCAAGGAATTCGCCAGGGCCAGACCCGCGTGCCCCATGGGTCCCATGAGGACGAGGCTGAACGCAACGTTGGCCGCAAAGGACACCACGGAGAGCCGCACAGGGGTGGCCGTATCCTGAAGCGAATAGAAAGCCGAAACGAGAATGCGGCTTGCGGCGATCGGCCACATGCCCACGCAGTACCAAACGAGGGCCTTTGTTGTGCCGACGGTCGTGGCCGAATCGAACTCGCCTCTCTGAAAGAGGACCTGAACGATGGGCTTCGACAGAACGACAAGCCCGATCGTGGCGGGCACCATCACGAAAGTCACCATTCTCAGGCTTTCTTCCAGAATCTGGCGGAACCGCTCGGCGTCTCCCCTCGAGCTTTCTTGGCTGAGGCGGGGAAAGGCTGCGATAGCCAAAGCCATGCCGAACACCCCGAGTGGGAATTCCAGAAGGCGGCCTGCGTACCAAAGGTAGGAAACGCTTCCTTCAGGCAGAAAGGAGGCGAAGATCGTGCTCACCAGCGTGTTGAGTTGGTACACGGCGGCGCCAAAGGCGGCGGGCAGGAAGAGCCTGCCGATCTGGTTCACCGCCGGATCGCGGAGGGTGAAAAGGAACCCGAAACGGACCCTTCGGGCGGCCATAGGCGGAACTTGGAGCAGGAGCTGCAGGAATCCACCGGCGAGGACGCCCACGGCCAGGCCGTAGATGGGAGGATCGAACCATCGGGAGAAACCCAGGGCTCCGGCGATCATCGCGACGTTGAGAAGCACCGGAGAGGCCGCGGGCGCTGCGAAATGCCCCTGGGCATTGAGAATGCCCATGCAAAGGGCCACAAGGGAAATGAAAAAAAGATACGGGAAGACGATGCGGTTCAGGGACACGGCGAGGTGGAATTTGTCCGGATCCGCCCGGAATCCCGGCGCGAAAACCTGGATCACCCAGGGAGAGAACACCACGCCAGCGAGGCTGATCAAGGCCACACAGACCGAAAGAAGGGAAAACGTGATTCGGACAACTCTTTGAGCCTCTTCTGGAGATCGGTTCTCGAGCGTATCGGTGTAAACCGGAAGAAAAGAGGCTGTGAGCGCGCCTTCGGCCACAAGCCGGCGGAGCAGATTCGGAATTCGAAAGGCCACGAAGAACGCGTCGGCATGGGCGCCAGAGCCGAAGGCATAGGCCACGACCATATCCCGGACCAAGCCCAGGATCCGGCTGAGAAGGGTGAAAAACGCCACCACGCCCGCAGAGCGGGCCAAAGTTCCTCGATGGGACATGTGGGCCTCGACGTCGAAGCGGCACCCGGGGATTCGGCTGATGCAGCCTGTGGCCTGGTTCTTCCAACCGGATCCGCGCGATCCTCGGACTCAGACGGCGGGCTTCCTGGAAGACGGCGTCCGAGGATAGCAGCCTTCCCGGAATGGGTCAACGGCTTCTGCTGGTGTGGCGGTCCTCACCTTTGGTACCGGCTGCGGCGCTGGCCCAGGCAGGATCGATAGGCCTCAAGGGTCTTTGCGGCGCACACTTGCCAGGTGAACTTTCGAGCCTGAGCCAGGCCCTTCTCCCGCAACTCCTGCGCAAGGCTCGAGCGCGTCAAGACAGCCTCCATGGCCTCTGCTAACTCTGCAGGTCCTTCGCTGTCGAGCAGGATCGCGCCTTCCCCCAGGACCTCCGGCAAAGAGGAGTTCCGGTACGCGATGGTCGGGGTGCCGCAGGAGATGGCCTCCAAGGGGGGCAGGCCGAATCCTTCGTAGGCAGAGGGGAAAACGAAGCAGCTTGCCCCGTTGTAAAGATGAGGAAGATCCGCATCGGCAACGTAGTCGGTAAACAACACTCCGGCGCTCCAGCCCCGCTCGTTCATCTGCGCTTTCAGGAGATCGGAGTACGGGCCTTCCTTTCCGGCAAGAACGAGCTGGTACCGCCCGAAGCCTCTCTTCCTGAGAATCTGATACGCCTCGAGGAGCAGGAGCACCCTCTTTCTCGGATCACGGACCGTAAACCCTCCAACGTACAGGACATAGGGAGGCACGACGCCATAGCGGCGCACCACCCTCTCAGACTCTCCTGGGTCATCCAAAGGACGGAACGAGGGATCCGCCGCCGCAGGCGTGACGGTAATCCGCTCCAGGGGAATGTTCAGGAGGCGGTGGATGTCCCGGCGAGAATATTCGGACAAAGTCACCACATGGTCGGTCCTGCGTGCCAAGGCATAGAGGAGCCGGTGTTTCATTCCCGACTGAAGGTACTGGTCTGGAAAGACAAGAGGAATGACATCCGGAATGGTCAGGACAACAGGGCACGGCCTCCAGAGGCAAGCCGAGTGGATCGAGATGACGTGATGCACGTCGGGCCGAGCCCGAAGGAGATCAAAGGGAGTCCAAACCGGGTCGAGCAGGGGCAAGAAGCGCTGGCCGATGTCGTAGGGACGCCATACGGGCCAGAGTCTAAAACGGGGGGACAGGGGAAGATCGCTCGGCGGGGCGGTGCGTTTGTTGTGAACAAGCAAGAAGGTTTCATCCCCGTCCATCGGCGCCAAGGCCCTGAGAAGATTCTGGCAATATACCCCTATGCCCTGATACCGCGAGCCGGCCTGGAGCGGACGGATATCGAGACTGATGCGAAGGGGCCGGTCTTTTTCCTCTTGTCTTGTATTAGAGGGTCCAACCATGCAACCTCCCTTGACAATTGGAGCCGTTTCGGTAGACTTTTGGTGACGAAGGGGCGCACGGTTTTCCGCGCCTCGAGACCCTTTGAACCGGAGGAAAGGTTTGGCTCACCACAAGTCTGCAAAGAAGCGAATCCGGCAAACCGCAGCCAGGAGACTTCGGAACCGCATGGCCCGCTCCACCCTTCGCACCGCGGTTAAGAAGGTCGAGATGGCAATCGAGGCCGGCCAGGCCGATCAGGCCCGGGCCAGTCTCTTGAAGGCCACCAGTCTGCTCGACAAAGCAGCGCGCAAGGGGCTTCTCCACAGGAACAATGCCTCTCGGCGCATCTCCCGCTTGACCCGAAAGGTCAACTCCCTCAAGCAGTCTTAGCAGGCGGGCAAACCAACCCGTTCGCCACGATCCGGACCGGTCGCGTCCGCCTCTGTACGGGCTAGCAAGGGGCCCGGGCGCGACGGGGCTGTCCGAATCGAACAGACTCGCCTGTGGGTTTTTGTCGCTCGTCCACGGTGTCATCCGCACGCCCCTCGAATGGATCTTCTTGGACCCAGGTTCTTCCGCCCTGCGGGCCCGAGTTCGTGTGCCACGATTCCACACAGATCCTCCAAGTGGACCTGTGCAGGCAGGCGGCTCGACTTGAGGGCCCGGTCCGTTTCTTCGAGGCAAAAGAAGAGATTTCCCAGGGACTTCCAAGAGATTCGCAGGGCCGCCCCTCGGTACGTCTCTTTGGCGGGAAAGGGAAGACGAAGACGCGAGGAGAGTCGATCCATGGATTCGCCTCTCTCGATTCCTTCCTTCACCTGCCAGAGTCTCCGGAGCGCCCATGAAATTCGGGAGAGCAACACGAGCGGCGGTAGTCCCTGGGCCAGCAGGCGGTGGAGAACCCATAGGCCGGCGGACCAGTCGCCCCGCAAGAGGTGGTCGACCAGGTGGTAGGATTCGTCCTGGGCCGAAGAGCTTACGATGGCTCCAGCGAGCTCCGAGGCCGTGCCTGAGGCTGGATCTCGAAGGCAGAGGGCCAGCTTTTCCATTTCTCTTTCGATCGAGCTGAGATCCGGGCCCGCGGCCGCGACGATTTGTTCCGCAAGGGACAAGGAGATGGGTTCCTGAATCCCTTTCTCACGTCCGATCCGGCAAACCCACTTGAGCAGCCCATGCCCCCTGAGCCGCGGAAATTCAACGCATCCATCCGGATCCCTTTCCTGGACGGTTCGGAACATCGCCCCCTTCGGCATGGACGGACCGGTCTCCAAAACCATGCAGGTAAACGGAGCCGGGTCGGCGGCGTATCGGACAAGCAGACCATCCTCCGGTTCCCGGATTTCCCCGGCCCGACGAACGACGATGAGCTGCCGGTCGCCGACGAAAGGCGGTGTGGAGGCCAGATCGTGGAGGGTGGCGGGATCGACCTCGGAGCCGGTCAGGGAGTGGTAGAGGAGCGGTTCCAGGTCCACAGAGGGAACGACCTTCTGCTTGAGAATGGCCAGTGCCTTATCGATGAAATACGCCTCCTGCCCATACAAGACATAAATCGGCCTGGGCTCCTCTTTCTGGAGCCGCTCAAGAATCGCGAGGGCGGCTTTTTCTTCGGAGGAAGTGTGTTTTTGCACCGAAATGCCCGACAACAGGGTAAAGAAAAATTAGAAGCCCAGCAGAATCGCATCCCATGCCCGAGCAGCCAGGCTTCTGGAGAGCCTGAGGATCGCCTCGTTGCGATTGTCCTGGGCCAGGAGCGCGTCGGAGCTGGCATAGAAGCGTGCTTCCTCCCGGAGCGAGTCCAGGCGGGCCAGGATCTTCCCGCCTTCTCGTTCCTCCAGGAGCAAGGAAAGGGTGACCTCGATTCGATATTCCATGGCGAAAAACCGCTCACTCACGGCCACCGGAGTAACCTGGACCGCCGTAATCCGGCCCCGCAGAACCGCATCGGCCTCTTCGACCGGCGCAAGCCGGACGGCCGGAATTTGCAGCAAGCGACTTCGGAAGGCGGCGGTGAGATCGTTTTCGATTCGCGGCTCCTGCGTATCGTTTCTGAACAGGGGCACGCTCACTGCTCGGAACGGAAGCGATCGAGATTCCGGGGTCGGAGCGAGGCGATACCCGCAGGCCGGGCAGCCCGCGGTCATCATGACCGCGAGGCAGACGCCGAGTTTTGAGGCGAGGAGGAAATCCTTCCAGATCTTGGCCACCTTCAAACCACGATGTTCAAGAGCTTGCCCGGCACATGAACCATTCGGCGCGGTTGTTTTCCGGCCAGGAATCGGCCGAGTTTCTCGTCGGCAAGGGCCCTTCGTTCGATCTCTTCCGGAGAAAGGTCGCTGGGGATTCGCAATCGAGTGCGCACCTTCCCGTTCACCTGGACGACGAGCATGATTTCCTCCTGCTGGAGGGCGTCCGGCCGATAGGATGGCCACGGGACCTCCAGGAGGGGCTGGCTGTGCCCCAGGGATTCCCAAAGTTCGTCGGCCAGGTGCGGGGCAAAGGGACTGAGCAGCACAAGCACCGTTTCGAAGGCTTTGCGCAGGACCGAGCATTCGAGAGGGCGCGCCGCGGGATCGGGCGGTGGAACCTGATAAAGGGCGTTGAGGAGCTCCATGATCGAGCTGACTGCCGTGTTGAGATGCTGCCGTTCTTCGATGTCCCGTGTCACCCTGTAGATCGTTTCGTGGGTTTTCCTGAACAACGAGGCGGCAGGTTCCTCGGCCGGCAACGGTCCGTCTTCGTAAGGAGGGCTTTGCAGGAGAGCCTCTCTCCAGTCCTCGGCGAGCCTCCAAACCCTCTGGAGAAACCGGAAGGATCCCTCCACTCCCAGGTCGCTCCACTCGAGATCCTTTTCCGGAGGCGCTGCAAAAAGGCTGAAGAGCCGGGTCGTGTCGGCCCCGTACCGGGCCACCATCTCGTCGGGGTCCACGACGTTTCCCTTGGATTTGGACATCTTGGCCCCGTCTTTGATGACCATTCCCTGGGTGAGGAGATTTTCAAAGGGCTCGTCGAACTTGACGTATCCGAGATCCCGCAGGACTTTGGTGAAGAATCTGGAATACAGCAGATGCAGAACCGCGTGTTCGATGCCGCCGATGTATTGATCGACGGGCATCCAGTAGTCCACTTCGCGCGGATCGAAAAGACCCTGGTCAAAGCGCGGGGAGGCGAATCTTTCGAAGTACCATGAGGACTCCACGAAGGTGTCCATGGTGTCTGTCTCCCGGCGCGCCTGGGCTCCGCATTGGGGGCACTGGGTTCGGACGAAAGAGGGATGTGCGGCCAGCGGGGAGCCCTTCACTTGGAAATCCACGTCCATGGGGAGCGTGACGGGCAAATCCTTTTCTGCCACAGGCACGGTGCCGCACCGGTCGCAGTAAACGATGGGGATCGGAGCGCCCCAATACCTCTGACGCGAAATGCACCAATCCCGGAGCCTGTACTGGACCGCCTCCTTGCCGATGCCGTTCTCCTGGAGGTACCGGTTCATGCGCTCCCGGGCTTCCGCGCTGCCCAGGCCGGTGAAGGGTCCGGAGTCCACGAGCACGCCGTCTTCCTCAAAGGCGGCCTGCAGCTCGTCGGGTCGAAGGACTTCTCCGGACCGCGGCTGAATCACGACGCGCACAGGGAGCCTGTAGCGTCTGGCGAAATCGAAATCCCTCTGATCGTGTGCCGGCACGGCCATGACGGCGCCCGTGCCGTATTCCATGAGAACGAAGTTCGCGACGAAAACGGGCATTTGCGCCCCTGAGAAGGGATTCCGGCAATAGGCTCCTGTGAACACCCCTTCCTTCTCGAAGTCGGCGGCGATCCGTTTCTGACGGTCCACTTGCCGGACCCGCTGGACAAAGGCCTCTACCTCGCGTTCCCGGCCTGTGCCGCGGGCGAGCTGGAGGGCCAGGGGATGCTCGGGGGCGAGGCTCATGAAGGTGGCGCCGTAAACGGTGTCCTGACGGGTGGTGAAGACCTCGATGGTTCCCTCCCTTTCGCACAAGGGGAACGCGATGCGGGCACCGGAGCTCTTGCCGATCCAGTTCCTCTGCATGGTCAGAACGCGCTCAGGCCAGCCCGTCAACCGGTCGCACCCTCGGAGGAGTTCCTCGGCGTAAGCCGTGATCCGGAAGAACCATTGCTCGAGATCGCGCAGCTGGACTTCCTCGTCGCAGCGCCAGCATCGGCCCGCCTCGACCTGTTCGTTGGCGAGAACCGTCTGGCACTGAGGACACCAGTTGACTTCCGATTCCTTCTTGTACGCCAGCCCCCGACGGAACATCTGGATGAACAATCCCTGTTCCCACCGGTAGTAGGCCGGGGCGCTCGTATTGATTTCCCTTGACCAGTCGTAGCTGAACCCGAGACGCTTGAGCTGAGCCTTCATCCTCAGAATGTTTTGTTCCGTGTATCGGGCGGGGTGAACCCCGCTTTGAATGGCCGCGTTTTCAGCCGGAAGACCGAAGGCGTCCCACCCCATGGGGTGCAGAACATTCCAGCCCCTCATTCTACGGAAGCGCGCCAGAACGTCGCCGATCGAATAGTTCCGGACGTGTCCCATGTGGAGGTTCCCGCTCGGGTAGGGGAACATCTCCAGCAGGTAGAACTTCGGGCGGTCGGGCCGCTCGAAGCATCGGAAGAGCCCCGTCTTTTCCCAGAGGGCCTGCCACTTTGCTTCGACTTCCTCGGGCTTATACTTGCGGTGCACGGCTGATGTTCCTCGATGGTCGGATGAACTTGCTTGCGATCCTGGCCGCAACGGAGCGGCCCAGCCGGAAAAAACCGGAAGGGATTCCGTTCGCTTGTAACACAAGGAGGCGGGTTTCGCAAGAATTCGGATACCCCTGTGAGGGTACGGGATCCTTTCCCCAGGAAGAGCGGAGCGGAAATGTCACCCCGGACATTGAGGGAATCCTCTTGGGGGTGCCTTGATCGAGACGCGCTCATTGATGTATACGCAGGCTTCAGGCGTTTGGCCCAGGCGGCCTTCTGGCGGGCAAATCCGAGGCGAGGACTCCCTTATGTCCCTGCTTGGAAACACGGGGTTCCGCTCCGGGGCGGGCCCGATTTCTCGGCTTGCTCTCGGCTCGTTTTTCAAGTTCAAGAAACATGTAACCGTCGCCCTCTCCTTTCGGCGTGTGAATCGCTTTGCGCCGGGATGAGGCCTTTTGGGGGAGCTCCAATGCGAAGTCGGCGCAAAAAAGGTGCAGAAAAGAGGCCGGAAGGAGAATATCACGATGAGTTCTATGCTTCTTTGAAGCATTCGGATGAAGACTTGATTGTGGTAACAGAGGGGTTCCGCCAGAGCCTCCATGCCAATCCGATTGGCGACCTCTACGCGTGCGTTCTGGAAAAACTCGGCGACTATCGTGGGAAAAAGATCCTGGACTACGGTGCAGGTACCGGCCAAATTGGAGTGTTCTTCGCTCTTACCGGCGCTGAGGTGAGGGGATTCGATGTCAGCGCCAAGGCCGTCGAACTGGCGAATCGGAGAGCCGCGGTCAATGGCGTCGCGCCCGCAGCGCGGTTCGAGGTCATGACCGCAGAGGATCTCAAGTACGGTAACGAGGAGTTTGACTTCGCAGTAGGGCGATGGATCCTGCACCACTTGGAAAAGGAAAACCTCCCAAGCTGCGGTGCAGAACTTTGGAGAGTTTTGAAAAAGGGGGGTAAGGCGTTCTTCCTCGAGCCGCTCGGGCACAACCCGCTTATCGAGTGGATTCGGGCCCATCCATTTTATTCGAGCGGAGGTTATGAATCCGATTACGAAAGTACCATGAAAAGAGATGAGATTCTGACCATGGGGCGTCTGTTCGAGCAGGCCCGGATCCACGAATTTCATTTGCTTTATATGCTGAAGCGGGTTATCCGGGCCCGGCGGATCCTGAAGATGCTGAAAAGGACCGATCAGATCCTTCTTGGCGCTTTTCCCCCGCTCAAGAGGCTTTGCGGAGAATGCGTTATCGAATTCGTCAAGTGATCCGGACAGATAGGCTGGCAGTCCCGCACGATGTACATCGATAAAGAGAAGTGGGCCAGGGAGATCTGGTTTTTCTTGTTCAGCCTGTTCGTGCTGTTCGTGTTCTTCTACCTCACGACCCGCAAGAGACCGCCCCTCACCTTGTTCCTGGCGGTCGGATTGGTCGCGGCAGGCTTCGTGGTGTGGCTTCTCCTTCAGAAGGCCAAGTGGGCTCTGTACTTCATCTTTTTCATTTCTCCCTTCTTTCCGTTCCTGAGGGTGCAGGTTCTCCGCTACCAAATCGTGGGCGCGGTCGTGATGTTCATCGTGGCCCGCTGGACCGAGGCGCTCATGATTCTGGCCTTATTTGGCAGAAAACTCGGCGGGATCCGCAGAATCTTCTATTCTGCGCCGCTCCTCGATTTTCTTGTTCTCTGCTACATCCTATTAGGCTTCGTCTACCTGGTAGACGCAGCCCGCGTCGGCAGAACGTTTATCGGACTGTGGGGATGGAAAGATCACTTCCTCTTCTTCACTTACTACATTCTGGTGCGCTTTATTCCATTCTGGAAAGAAGACTTCAAGAAGATTCTGACCGTTTCGATTTTGATCGCCGCGGCCATTGCTCTGTTCGGCTGTATCCAGGCCCAGTTTTTCGGAGAAGGATTGGTCAAAGCCTTGGGCTTCGGAATCGACATCTCTGGCGCTGGCATCACGATCGTCGCCCCCACCCTCAAAAGGAGCTTCCCTGGCGGCCTGAGCTTCTGGCGGGCCATATCCATCCTTCAGGACCCGTTGAGCCTTGGTGCCTACCTCATGGTTTTTCTGCTCGTCACGCAACCTTTCTATTTTCTTCCCGATGACCGGACGGGTCGCGGCAGAAAGCTCCTTCTCTATTGCGTTCTCGTCCTGGGGCTCTTTTACACGACCACGAGGACTGCGTGGATCGGAACCGCCGTAGGAACGCTCTTCCTTGCCTGGAGGCGAAAGAAGCTTCTTGTGACCATGAGCTTCTTTCTCTGCTTCGGGGTCCTTTTGCTCCTGATTTTGTTGTCCTTTCCTGGCGGCAAGGAATTTCTGCTCGGCTCTCTTTTTCAAGGAGAGGAATCCAGCCTCCAGGCTCATGTGTCGAAGTACGGTTGGCAGTTCAATATCATGAAGGAAAATCCGTGGGGACTTGGCCTTGGCATGACAGGCCGGGTGGGAATTCGATTCGGCACAGTGCTCCAAGGAGGTTTTCACACCGAGTGCTGGTATTTTCAGGTCGGAACCCAGATGGGTTGGATTGGTTTTTTTCTCTACCTGGCCATCACCCTCGAGATTCTGCGGAAGCTTTTTCTCCTGGGTGCAAGACTGCGCGACCCTTTTCTCAGGGATCTGGCCAACGGCATTCTGGCCGCCTACCTGGCTTGCGCGGTTTTTGGGATTTCCCTCAATGTATGGGAGTGCCACGTGATCCCGATTTTTGTCCACCTCTTCGTCGGCATCGCCCTGTTTCATTTCCCTTTGTGGGATGAGGCCAATGGCCGAGTCGAACCGGTTCGTTCCGGGACCTGACTGGAGCTGAGACGCGACGAGGACGCCACGGACCCGCCTTTTGTGAGACACGGTCGCCGCCACTTCCGGAAGGGGCATCAGAACGGTTGTGACCCGCATCTTCGGAAAGGGTGGGACGGCTCGATGCAGAAGAGGAGCCTTCTTTCGTCGACCCGGTAGTAACGGTCTCTGCCTCTGTCGGCTGACCATGCGCAATCGCCGGAACCCGAGGCTGCCGTAACCGTGATCCGAAGCTGGGGGCCGTCCAGGCGGTTCCCCGCGATGATGAAAGTTCCGGATGCATGCGCCCCGGATTGATCGCGCCATAGGATCGAGCCGGCCGGGTCGATTAGGATTGTCTCACCGACCCCGCAAGGGTTTTCTCTTTCCCAGCAGCCAGCCAGCAAAACCGGGTCCCACCGGACCGAACGGATCCAGACAAAGGCCAGGACGACAAGGGCCAGAAGGATCGCAGCAATCTTGTCTGAAGGCGTCGACACGGGGTTTTCTTGCCGTGGATTAAGTCCCGTTGTGCTTCTTGCGTTTTGCCGTGCGCCCTTGCCCTCAGCTCTGTCGTGGTGACGGGAAAGGGCGAAACCGCCTAGGAGGACAAGGCCTGACGCGGTCATGTTGAACAAGAGGTCCCGGCTGTCGTAGTACCGGTTGGGCAAGAGCCCTTGAATGACCTCGTCGAGAAAACCGATCGCCAGGGCCGCGGCTCCTGCGTGAAAGAAACGCCTGAGTCCCTGGCGTCTGCGACCTGCGGCGTGCAGACACAAGAAGGCAAGGAGTCCGTACTCGAAGAAATGAATCCGCTCGATCGTAACGGATGTCATCCAGACCATGGCGGCGACAAAGGCGGCGGACAGAACGAGCAGTCCGATCGTCAGGCCCGGCTGGCGGGGATCTCCGTCGTTTCTTCTCAAAAAGCGAAAAAAGAGCGCCGCCAGGGCGATAAGACAGAAAAGAATCGAGAAGCTCAGCAGCCCCTGGAGGTTGCGGGCCTCGAGAGTGTCCATGAACCTGCGGGTGAAGGGCAAGCTCATGAATATGGCAACTGTGTAAAGGAGAACCCACTTCCACGCTGAAAGAAAACTCATGGCCGACTCGGTCAGGCTTCGCGAATTTCCCCTGGTTGAATCTCGATGGCGCGCGGGGCAGGCCATGAGGTGTCTCCCGCGCCTTGCCCAGGGCCGCCTTGACTCCGAAGGGCACTCGTCTATCATAAACCAAAGGATCTATCGAAAAAACAATGCATGGTCCCAATCTCCCCCAACCGGCAGGCCTGAAGGGCCCCAAAGGGTAACGGTTTTCGGCGGGCCCGACGGCCGCCCCTCCCTGAGGGCTTCTTGCGCGGCAGGATTCAAATCGTTCAGATGAACGCAACGAACGCTCTTCCGGATAAGGGCGGCATCGCCACGTACGCCCACGAGCTTGCCTGTCATCTGGCATTGTGCGGCCATGAACCTGTCCTCCTTACCTACCCCTGCGAGAGCCCGGACCTCGAAGGCCAAACCTTTCCGTACCCTGTTTTCCGGACCCGCGGGTTCGACCTTCGCAGCCTCGCGGTCCCGAAGGAACGCCGAGCTTCCCTTCTCGCCCGGCTCTCCTTTGCCGTTCTGGCCATGGCCCGGGATACACTGAGAGTGCTTCGGTCCTTGCCGTCGGACCGTCCGAGGATTCTCTGGCCGGTCCAGTGGTGGCCCGAAGCCCTTGCGGCCTGGCTTGTATCTCGCACTTCCGGCCTCCCCTATTGCGTCACGGTCCACGGTTTCGAGGCCATGGTTCCTCCGTCCATGCGACGCAACCGCTTGTTCCGGTTCGTCATGAACCAGGCCGCAGCCGTATTCGCCGTCAGCCGTTACACGGCAGGCCTTGTCTCCAGTTGCGGCGTCCGTGCGGAAAAGATCCAGTCGATTCCCAACGGCGTGAAGGTCGACGCTTTCAAGCGCACCTCCGAGGTGGAACGGAGGGTCCAGTCCTTGAAAGCCGCTCTCGGCCTCGAAGGGACTTACGTCCTCCTCACGGTGTCGAGGCTTATCAAGCGCAAGGGACACCTTGCGGTGCTCGAATCTGTGGCCGCACTGCGCAAGCGGATCCCCGAGCTGCGGTACGTGATTGCCGGCGAAGGCCCGATGCTTGAGCAGATCCGAAGCAGGGTGGCTCTGCTTGGGGTTGGAGACATCGTCCGCCTCTTGGGGGTTGTCTCGGAGCCGGATAAGGTGGCTTTACTTCACGGCTGCGACGTCTTTGTCATGCCCAACGAGGATCTTCCCCTTGAAAAGGGGGGCATAGACACAGAGGGATTCGGCTTGGTCTTTCTTGAGGCCGCCGCCTGCGGCAAGCCCGCTGTAGGAGGGCGGGCCGGGGGAGCGCCCGAGGCAGTGGTGGATGGAGAAACCGGAATTCTCGTGCGTCCCGGGGACCCCCAAGACATCGAACGGGCAATCGTAAGGCTTTGGGAGGACCGTGGTCTGGCCAGCCGCCTAGGCCGCGCGGGACAGGAGAGGGTTTGGCGCGACTACCCTTGGAGTCGAATCGCCCTCCGATACGCTGAGACGTTCGAGTCCTTGACATGCTCCCTGTAGTGCTGTTCCGCATGGCCGCAGCTTGGAAGCGGGTTTCCCGTCTTGGCCGTAGAGGTCGACTGGGATTTGCGGTGTTCTGTGCCGGGTTCATCTCGGCGCGTTCACAAGCCTGGGCTTTTCAGCCGAACACCCTTCGCATCGGCACCGTGGAGGTTCACCCGTCGGTCACGGCTGAAGTCGTGTACAACGACAACATCAGCTTGACCCACGAGAGGACCGGAGACGTGATTTTCCGCGAGAGGCCAGGGGTCAGCCTGGTTTGGGAAAGAACATGGATCCCGGTCCAGGCGCCACGAGTCGTCCAGCCCGAGGGTATGAGTCTCGATTTCTTGATTGACCTTTACCTGTCGCGCATAGCTCCTCTGGCGGAAAGAGGGTACCTCGGCTTGGCCAGGCCAGCCATCAGCGTGGGAAAACCCGTGGAAAACGCGATCCTGAGCGGACTGAAGTTCCGCAGGTATTCTCTTTTGCTGGACTATCAGCCCGAGATCATCCATTTGGTGAATCATCCGCAGTTCAACTCCGTGGATCACGATCTAGTCTTTGGTGCCGAAGCGCGGTTTCCCGGCGGCTTGTATGCACGGCTGGACGACCGGTTCGTCAGCTCCACGACCGTGGCGAGCTACCGGAAGGAAGTTGCCGATTTCAATGCGGCCCAGAGGTCCGAGGGCATCGGGTTCCACTCGAACATTCTGTCTTTCCGAACGGGCTATAATTTCTACGCCGACTATCTCGTGTTCCTGACCTATACGAATTACCTTTTTTATGTTCGGGATTTCGACGCAGCCCAAGTCCTCGCCGATTTCCAGTTCCCGCCGTTGATCGAACTGGAGGCGAGAGGGGTCACCTCCGGCACCCTCGGCATGAACCTTCAGACCGCAGGCCTCTATGTGGCCACCGTTCTGGTGCGGAAGACCGCCATCTCCCTTGGCTACGTGGTGGGAAGGCTCCAGGGGAACCTGGAAGATTTCGGCGTTGACGCCCGGTTGCTGGGAGAAGAGGTTCCAGTAACCTTACGCGTTCGGGAAGATCCTCGGAACGCTTGGTTACACGAAGTGCGTCTGGGTTTTCAGAGGCCCCTGACGAGCCGGGCATCCGTCTTCGGCTGGCCAGTACCCAAAACCCTTGTCGAAGGGTCCGTGGCATATCAATGGAGGAACATGGAGCGGTCCGTGGCCGAAGTCCGCGCCGCGGGTGAGTCTCTGCTGGAGATTCCGATTCAGGCCCGTGACGTTGGGGAGCCTTTGGTCGATCTTCGGCTGTCGTCCGAGTTGCATCCGCGCACCCGCATCGAGGTTCAGTTCAGCCGCGTGCCCAGAGAGGCCGTCGGAGGCACTGGAGACATGTCCATTGACTGGGAAGCCCAAGTCGCTCTTGCCCAGGAAATGGCCAGAAAATTTGTTCTAAATCTCAGAGGGTTTATCCGCTACCGGGAGATGCCCGAGCAGGTCGGGTTGGAAGACCACTTTTGGGACTACGAGACGGACGGGTACCTCTCGTATCGTATCCAGAGCTGGCTCCATGTTCGAGGGGGATACCAGTTCCTTGCTCGGAATGCAGACCGGGCATACAATGCCTTTCAGTCGCATCGGGTCAGAGCTCAAGTATTCCTTTCGTTCTGACGAAACGGAGTTTACTCTATTTGGTTAATTAACCAGTGGGGGATGAAAAGAGCAATGTTTTTCGAACGCCGTCTCGAAGGACCCATCTGTACGGTTCATTTCTTGAAGCGACTGCGGGTCCTGGCGGCCCTCTGGGGCATCGCATGCCTGCTTGCTTGCTCGGCCCACGCCGGGCCCCAGGTCGATCCGGCGGCTCCCAGCGCCGAAATGTCAACGAACGCTGG